>Ga0194131_10005616_pt1 | contig 17938 bp, 20 predicted proteins | sample TA2KigO120mmetaG_FD_148631 | JGI IMG/M metagenome (GOLD analysis project Ga0194131, IMG submission 148631) | Freshwater microbial communities from Lake Tanganyika, Tanzania - TA2015053 Kigoma Offshore 120m | ecosystem: Environmental > Aquatic > Freshwater > Lake | place: Tanzania: Lake... | reverse complement strand
GAGGCCGACGGCGAGATCATGATCCTCGAATCGATGAAGATGGAAATCCCCGTGCTGTCGCCCCGAGCTGGCACGATCAAGGAAATCAAGGTGAACGAGGGCGAGGCGATCGACGAAGGCCAGCTCGTCGCCGTGCTCGACGCCTGAAGCGACTTCCGATCGATCGAGCGCTACGCCCGCGCCGTCGGTCGCGACGACACGTTGGCCCACCAGCGCGCCAGGTGAGGGCGATCGTCGGGAATGGCAAGCTTCAGCGCGCCGCGAGCGGTGAGCAGCGCCACCTGGGCGGTGATGTCGGCGACGTTGTAGCGGTCGATGCCGATGAAGTCGCGGCCCTCGAGCTCGCCATCCAGCCAACGCAACCGCTCGACGACCTGATCACGCCGCACCGCGCCCCATTCGGCGATCTGGCGACGCTTGCCGATCCAGAACGGATGGGTGTGCACGAAGACGTCGATCACCGGCAGCAGAAGCTCGAGCTCCATGCGCCGGTTCCACATCTCGACTTGGGCGCGCTCCAGAGCCGAGCGGCCGAACAGCGGCGGCTCGGGCACCATCTCCTCGAAATAGCGGCAGATCGCCACCGACTCGGCGATCAGCGTGCCGTCGTCCAGTTCCAGCACGGGCAGCGTGCCCAGCGGATTCCTGGCCAGAAAGGCGGGCGTCTTGTGACCCGCACTTTCCATGTCGAACTCCTCGATCGGAATCGATATCCGCTTCTCGGCGAGGAAGATCCGCACCCGGCGTGGATTGACGCCGTTCTTGAGACCGTAGAGTTTCATGGCAATCCCAGCGTCAGGTGCCGGGCTTGGTGCCGGTCGCCCGCACCACTTCGCCCCAGGTATCGATCTCCTTCTTGATGAACTCGGCGAACTGGATCGGCGTGCCGGGAGCCGCGATCGCGGCGCGCTGCTCGATCTGACGCAGCACGGCAGGGTCCTGCAGCAGCGCGTTGACGTCCTTGTTGACCTTGGCGACGATCTCGAGCGGCGTGCGCGCCGGTGCCGCCAGGCCCGACCAGCCGGCGGCGTCGAAGCCCGGGATGGTCTCGGCGATGGCGGGAATACCGTCGAGCGGCGGCCCGGCGCGGCGCGCCGTGGTGACGGCGAGCGCCTTGATGCGCTTGTCGGTGATCGGCCCGAGCGCCGCTGCGGTGCTGTCCATCATCAGCTTGACATGGCCGCCCAGCAGGTCGGCCATCGCCGGGCCGCTGCCCTTGTAGGGCACATGCACGATGTCGAGCTTGGCGCGCAGCTTGAACAGCTCCATCGACAGGTGCTGCGACGTGCCTGGCCCGGCCGATGCATAGGACAGCTGCCCCGGCTCCTTGCGCGCCAGCTCGATGAGCTCACCCAACGTGTTGGCGGCAAAGCTGGGATGCGCCACGATCACCAGGGGCACGAAGAAGATGTTGGTGATCGGCAGGAAGTCGACCAGCGGCCGGTACGGCAGGTCGGGGAACAGGCTGGGATTGACGCCGAACGTGCCGCTCGAGACGATCATCAGCGTGTAGCCGTCCGGGGCCGACGCCTTGGCGTACTCGGTCGCCGGAATACCGCTGCCGCCGGCCCGGTTCTCGACCACGACCTGCTGCTTCCAGACGTCGGTCAGCTTCTCCGCCATCAGGCGGGCGAAGATGTCGGCCGCCTGGCCCGGTGGAAACGGCACGATGAACCGCACCGGCTTGTTGGGCCACGGCGCCTGCGCCAAAGCCGGCGCCGCCAAGACTGCGCCTGCACCAGCCAAAGCCAGCGCGCGGCGGCGCGTGGTGTTGCTCGCCATTCCTTCCTCCCTGCTTTCGGATGACAGGTTAGCACAGGCTTCGGAAAATGCCGCCCATGGCAACTTCCGATCCCATAACCATCGCGCCGGCCACCGGGCCGGCCGACCTCGCGGCGATCAGAGCGCTGTTCGCGGACTATGCGCGGTCGCTCGGCTTCTCGCTCGACTATCAGGGCTTCGACAGCGAGCTGGCCGGGCTGCCCGGCAAGTACACGCCGCCCGATGGCGCGCTGTTGCTGGCGCGGGCGGCCGGCGAGGCGGCTGGCTGTGTGGCGCTGCGCCGGCTGGGCGAAGACGTCTGCGAGATGAAACGGCTCTATGTGCCGCCGGCGCACCGTGCGCTGCGCATGGCCGACGGCAAGTCGATCGGTCGTGGTCTCGCCCTAGCCGTCGTCGCCGAGGCACGGCGATTGGGGTATCGACGGCTGCGACTGGACACGATCAAGGGAAAGATGGACGCCGCGGTCGCGCTCTACCGCTCGATGGGCTTCGTCGATATCCCGCCCTACTACCCGAGCCCGGTGCCGGACACCGCCTACATGGAGCTGATGCTGTGAGCGATCGCTACTTCGAGGACTTCAAGGTCGGCGACCGTTTCGTCAGCGCCTCGGCGACCATGACCGAAGCCGACATGCTCGATTTCGCGCGACGGTGGGATCCGCAGCCTTTCCACACCGACCCCGAGTTCGCCAAGCGCTGGACGTTCGGCGGCCTGATCGCCTCGGGCCTGCACACCATGGCATTGACGCTGCGGCTATGGCTCGACCAGGGCATCTTTCGCGCCTGCAGCCTGGGGTCGCCGGGGCTGGATGGCGTGCGGTTCGCACAGCCGGTGCGGCCGGGCGACACGCTGCATGTGGTGACCGACGTGATCGAGCTGCGCGCCTCAACGTCCAAGCCCGACCGCGGCATCGCCCGCATCCGCCAGGCCACTGTCAACCAGCACGGCGAGACGGTGATCGAGCAGGAGACGACGGTGTTCCTGAAACGCCGGGCGCCTTAACGCCAGGCGAACACCGGCTGCTCGAAATGGTCGACGCGGGTGTCGCGACCGGCGAGCGCGACTTCCCTGAACTGGTAGAGCACCGCGGCCGTCGGCGCATTGACGCTGGCCACCGGCAACGGCAGCCGAATGATCGGCCGGTCCGACTCCGCGATCGGCACGATCTCGGGCGAGCCCTCACGGAACAGCTCGCGGCAGCCGATACGGTAGGCAGCGGCGACCTCGGCCGGATTGGGCGCCACCGCGGCAACCGGCGTCCATACGACGACCGGCGCGATGAGATATCCCGACCGTGTCGGATAGTCGTCGAGCGTCCCCAGGATGTCGTCGGCCGACGCCGCCACGCCGAGTTCCTCGTGCAGCTCGCGCAGCGCCGTCTGCTCGATCGTCTCGCCGTCGTCGACCCGACCACCAGGTAGCGCCCACTGCCCGCCGTGGGCGCGCAGCCGCGGCGTCCGCTTGGTCAACAGGAACGCTGCCTCGCCCGGCGCTTCACTCTCGACCACAGCGATCGCCACCGCGGCGCGTTTCAGCCGCCCGGGATCGGGGCGGCGGCGCACGTCGAAGCCGGCCAAGTGCGCCGCGATCGACTGCCGCAAAGCATCGTCGAAGAAGAACGGTTTCACGCCGCGACTGGCTTTCGGAAGGTCCACACGACGGCCGGCGGCACGTTGCGCCAGATGCGCCGGCCGCTCGATCCCGCAAGTCCCAACTGCTCGCGCAATGCCCGCGGCACCGGCGGACGCGGACCATAGGTGAACTGCACCAGCGCGCCGCCGGGCGGCAGGACGGCAAAGACGCCGCGCACGATACCCTCGACCACCTCGGACGGCAGCGACAGCAGCGGCAAGCTCGACACGGCGGCAGCGACGCGATCGATACCGTTCGACGCCAGCAGCCGCGGCAGGTCTGCCGCGTCGCCTTCGACGATGCGCGGCCCCGGAAAATGGCGCCGCAGGAACGCCGCGAGCTCGCTGTCGCGCTCGACCAGGGCCAAGCGGCTCGGCTCGATGCCGGTCGACAGCAGCGCCTTGGTGACCTCGCCGGTGCCGGCGCCCAGCTCGATGACCGCGCCCGCACGCTCTCCGATGGCTGTGACCGTCGTCTCCGCCATGGCGTGCGCAAGCAACCGGCCGCTCGGCACCACGGCGCCCATGGTGAAGGGCCGGCGCAGCCAGCGCTTGAGGAAAAGAGCGGTGCCGGGCGGGGCGGCGGTGGCCATGCGAGACGCTAACAGAGCAGAACCTGATTGAACATTCTTGGCGGTCGGCCGATCGACCGGCCTTGGGGATGGCTGGGGCACGATGAACCGGCTGCGCGAACCGGCCCGCTTCCGGCCAATGGAATCGTGGGCTGTTCCATTGGCTGGAGATCGCTCTACTGCGCAGGCTGCATCGCGACGCCGACCGGAGGCGTGGGCTGCGCTTCGAAAGCAGCCCGCGCGTGGCGCATCTGCTCGAGTGCGTTCACCATGGAGACATAGACCGCGGCGGCGTAGGGCAGCGACTGCACCACCATGAAGATCGCCCACAGCCGGGCCTCGGGGTTGATCGCACCGATCGTCGACCACAACACGGCGGCGCCGAGCCACAGCAGCACCGTCAGCACCGCCTCGCCGCGCGCCATGCCGAGCGCCATGCCGAGCGTGGCGCGCTCGTCCATCTTGGGCGTGCGCATGAACGGCAGCCGACTGGTCAGGAGCCCGTAGATCACGGCGCGGCCAACCGTGTAGGTGAGCGCCAGGCCCGCCAGCGAAGCGCCGACACTCTGGCGGAAGGTGCAACGCACCCGGTCGAAGTAGAGCCCGAACGAATAGAGCAGCTTGAAGACGAAGATGCCGATGGTCGGCAGGATGAACTCGGCCGGCGGCAGGCCGACCGGCTTCAGACCGAGCAGAGGCGGCACGATCACGGCAAGCAGCCAGGCCAGTCCGGCCCAGGTGAAAATGAGATTCAACGCGTCGGCGAACCAAGGCAGCCAGCCGGCGACGAAGTGGTACTTTTGCCAGAAGGTGAGCTTGGTGGAGTTCGACAGCATCTTGCCGGTATGCGCCTTCATGATCTGCATGGCGCCATAGGCCCAGCGGAAGCGCTGCTTCTTGTAGCCGGCGAAGTGGTCGGGCGTGAGACCGTGGCCGAAGCGCTCGCGGCTGTACATCGCGCCGTAGCCCTTCTCCATCAGGCGCAGGCCAAGCTCGGTGTCCTCGGTGATGCACCAGGTCGCCCAGCCGTCCAGTTCCGCCATCAGGTCACGGCGCACCAGCGTCATGGTGCCGTGCTGGATGATGGCGTCGTACTCGTTGCGCAGGCACATGCCGATATCGAAGAAGCCGGCATACTCCCAGTTCAGCATCTCCTTGAAGCGGTCGCCCTTCCAGTCGCGATGGTCCTGCGGCGCCTGGACGTAACCGATCTTGCGGTCGTCGAAGTACGGCACCAGCGCCTTCAGCCAGTCGGGGCGGACCATGTAGTCGCTGTCGATGACGCCGATGATCTTGGCGTCGGGCGCGGTCTGGCTCAGCACGTAGTTCAGCGCGCCGGCCTTGAAGCCCTTCATAACGTCGAAATGGAAGAAGCGGAAGCGCTCGCCGAGCTGGGCGCAATAGTCCTGCACCGGCCGCCACACCGCCGGATCCTTGGTGTTGTTGTCGATGACGATGACTTCGAAGTCGGGATAGTCGAGCGCCGCCAGCGAATCGAGGGTCTGGATCACCATGGCCGGCGGCTCGTTGCAAATGGCGAGATGCAGCGACACTTTGGGCCAGACGCGACCGGCCGGCTGGCGGGCGATCATCTCGGCGGCCGGCAAGGCTTCGCGCGTCCAACGCCGCCGCCAGATCGTCTCGGCCATCTCCAGCGCTTGGACGAGCGCCATCGCCAAGCTCAGCACCAGGAAGAAGGCGAGCACGGCCCATCCCACCATCTCCGAAACCAGCATGTAGGTGCCGGCCGCGACCATGCCGCCATAGACCAGCGCGCTCATCGACAGCGCGACCAACCCGCAGAAGCCGATCTGTCCGGTGCGGCCAAGACCGGGCCACCGCCACAGGAACAGCAGCATCAGCGGCACGCCGAGCCCGAGCGACCACAGCGCGCCGGCGCGCCATTGCGGGAAGCGCTCGATCGTCCCGGTCCAGGCGAACTTCGGCTTGCGATCGGCATCCCAAAGGCCCCAGTAGCCGCCCGCCTTGCCCTCGAGGTCGTAGGATTTCCACGGCTGGTCGACCGCCTCGACGACGAAGTAGTCGATGTTCTGCGACTTCAGCCAGGCCACCATGTCGCGGATGTTCTTGGCTTGCTCGCCCGGTGTCGCGTACTTCACGACACCGCTGCCGGGACTGCGGCGCGCCGCGCCGTTCGACGGCCAGCCGACCTCGGTGACGATGATGTTCTTGTTGGAATAAGCCTGCTTCAGAAGCGCGATGCGGTTCTTCAGATAATCGAGCGGCGTCTCGTCGGACTTCTCGTCCCAGTACGGCAGAATGTGGACGGCAAGGTAGTCGACCTCGCGCGCCAGCTCTGGATAGTGCAGCCAGACGTGCCAGGGCTCGGCGGTGCTGACCGGCACCTTGACGTTGCGCTTGACGTTCCTGATCTCGCGAATGAGCTGGGCGGGGCTGGTGGCGTTGGGGTCGCGGACGCCCTTCTGGCCGTCCCAGCGAAGGATGTTCTCGTTGCCGACCAGCACGCGCTCGACGCTGGGGTTCTGGTTGGCCATGCGGATCAAGGCGCGTGTCTCCTCGCCATTGACCTCGCCGGCCTCGCGGCCGAACTGCTGCTGCGCCTCCTTGGCGCTGTAGATCCAGGCGCCCGGCACCAGCTTGATGCCGTGCCGTGCGGCGATCTCGGGCATGACCTCGCCGCCGTCGGTGGTGCGATAGGTTCGGACATATCCGACCTTGCCGCCAAGCAGCGCGAAGTCACGCTCGATCTGCTCCTTGCGCGGCTTGACCGGCGGCGGCGGCGCGTCGCCTACCGCGGTGCCGAGAAAGCTGAGCAGCCCGCTCGGCTTGGACGCCAGCGGATCCTGATCCTTGGCCCACGGCGCATAGGTCACACCGTGCAGCGGCCCTTCGACATTGGCGGCGCCGAGGTGGCCGTCGAGCGCGCGCCAGCCCAGCACGGTGGCGGCCACGGCAACCAACAGAACCAATCCGTGACGCATCATGAAAAGGCGATCGCTCCGGCCTGCCGCCGATGGACCATGCAAACGTCGGGATCGCGGTCGCATGTCGCCTGCGGACGAAAGGCGTCGACGCAAGGACCGTGCCGGATCGACTCAACCGACGAGCCGATAACCACGCAGTGCGGCTGACCTCTTGGAGGTTCCCTTGCGCCCGGTTTCCTCGCCTGCGACCCTTCGCAGACGATGCGGCGACCGAGGCGATCTATAGCCCAAGCGCGGCGAAACGGTAAAGGGAGGGAAGGCATTGTTCGCCAAAATGCCCAAATCTCCGCTGGCATCCGTCCGCCGCCTTCGCCAAAACGCCGGCTGGCATGTTTGAGCAGGACCCGACGGCCGCACCGGCCGGCATCCCGACCGAGTTGGCGGCAACCTACGTCCCGGCCGATCGCTATGGGTTCCTGCAAGGCGCCGGAGCCCGCCTGCGTTGCGCTTCATGGAACGTCCCGGGAACCGCCAGCCAGCCGGCCAAGGGCAGCGTCGTCCTGCTGACCGGCCGGGGCGAGTTCATCGAAAAGTACGCCACCGAGGTCGCGGGCGAGCTGCTCGGCCGTGGCTATTGCGTGTTTTCCATGGACTGGCGCGGCCAAGGCCTGTCCGACCGACCGCTGCCGGATCGCGACAAGGGCCATATCGACAACTTCTCCACCTATCTTGGCGACTTGAAACTGTTCCTGGATACCGTGGTGGCGCCCAACGCTCCCCGGCCGGTCGTGGCGGTCTGCCATTCCATGGGCGCCCATATCATGCTTCGCAGCCTGGCCGAGACCGGATCCGGCCCGCTTTCGGCCGCCATCCTGGTCTCGCCGATGACCGCGCTGCGCCGCGAAGCCCTGCTGCGTTCGGTCCTGATGGTGATGCCGGAGGTGCCGGCTGTCGAGGAGCGCTACCTGTTCGGCACCGGGCCGTTCATCGCCCTGGCGCGCGAATTCAATGCCAACTTCGTCACCCACGACGAACGCCGCTATCGCTTCACCGACCTTTGGTTTGCCGCCGACAGGCGGTTGGAGCTGGGGGGGCCCACTCTGGGCTGGGCTCGCCAAGCGGCCCGGTCGATGACGGCAATGAGCGCGCCTGGCCATCTGGAGCGCGTCGAGCTGCCGCTGGTCGTGGTTACCGCCGGGCAGGATTCGCTGATCGATTCACGCAGCCATGCGCCGATGGTGGCGCGCCTGAAGCACGGCGAGCACGTCGCCGTCGCCGGCGCCATGCACGAAGTGATGATGGAGACCGACGACCTGCGCGCCCTGTTCTGGGAATCGTTCGACCGGCTGGCCGGGCGCGTGTCGGCCCGATGACGACGGTCCAAATACTGGCGATCGCCGTCGCCTTCATCGTCGCCGGCATCGCCAAAGGCGCGATCGGCATGGGATTGCCGCCGATCGCGCTCGCCGTGATGAGCTTCGCGGTGCCGCTGGAGGCAGCCCTTGCCATCATGGTCGTGCCGACCATGGCGACCAACGTCTGGCAGGCGATCTATGGCGGCGGCTTTCGCCGCTTGCTCGTGCGGTTTCGCACCATGGCGGCGGCCTCGGTCGCAGCGCTGATGTTCGTCGCCATCGCCTTCGACCAGCTCGGCTCGCAACAAGCGATGGCCTGGGTCGGCGTGATCCTCGTCGTCTATGCCGGCCTGGCGTTGACCGCGTGGCGGCCGGCGGTGTCGCGCGCCACCGAACGCTGGGCCAATCCTCTGGTCGGCCTGGCGAGCGGCGCCGTGGCCGGCATCACCGGCGTCGCCGCCGTGCCGTTCCTGCCCTACATGCAGTCGCTCGACATCGACCGCCATGATCTGGTGCAGGCGCTGGGCGTCATGTTCCTGTTCATCATGGGCGCGCTCACCGCGGCGTTGGCCCTGCAGGGCGCTTTCACGCCGGTCAGCCTGGCCGGCGGCATCGGCGCTCTCGCGCCGACTTTCCTCGGCGTGTGGCTGGGGCAGCGGGCTCGCCGTGCGGTATCGGCCGAGACGTTTCGCCGTGTCTTCCTGATCGGCATGCTGGTGGTCGGGCTGCAAATGGCGCGCGCCCTGCTGTAGACTCGACCGCCATGCCCCTACCCAGCCAAAAAGTGACCGTCTGCGGCATCCCCGAGCTGCCCGAGCACGCCGCGACCGGCGTCAGCCATGTCCTGTCGATCATCGACAGCTACGAGCCCAAGCCCGGGGCGCTCGACAAGTACCCGCCGGTCGATCACGAGCTGATCCGCTTCGACGACGTCGTGGCCGAGTACCCCGGCTTTGAAGCCTGCACGCCCGATCACATCGCCACGATCCTGGCCTTCGGCGAGCGCGTTCAGACCTGGCCCGACAGTCACGTGCTGGTGCATTGCCACGCCGGCATCTCGCGCTCGACCGCCGCCGCAGCCATCCTGATGTGCCAGCACGCGGCGGGCCAGGAGGAAGCGGCTTTCCTGAGGCTGTTGCGCCTGCGCAAGCACGGCTGGCCCAACACCCGCATGGTCGAGTTCGCCGACACGCTGCTGAAGCGCAACGGCGCGCTCATGCAGGGTCTCCAGGCCTACCGGCGAGCACTTTTGAAAGAGAAGCCGCACCTCAGCGACGTCATCCGCAACATCGGCCGCGGCCACGAGCTGCCGGCTTAGAGCGGCTTGCGCTTCTCGGTCTTCGGACCGCGAGCCTCCAGGCTCGCTCCTCGTCATGAGCGGGCCTGGAGGCCCGCGGTCCAATGAGCATGATCCGACTCGTCGTCCTGAGCGAAGCGAGGGACCTCTTGGCGCTTCAACGACCGCGCCCACAACAACTGCAATGAGATCCTTCCCTTCGGCTGCGCTCAGGACGACTTGGTCCGGACCTCGGACCGCTCTAGCCGGCCATCGCGCGGTCGCCGGCATATGCGGCAGCCAGGCGGCGATGGAAGTCGTCGACCAGCCGCCCCTGAATGGCGACCTGCCCGGCGGCACGATCGGCCTGCAGGGTTTCGCAGACATGGCCGATGGTGGCGGCAGCCTGGCGATGCTCGTCGGCCGAGCAGCCGAAAACATGGGTGAACAGTCGCGTGCGCAAGAAGGTATGCGGCACGACTTGCTCGACGATCGTCAGCGAACCGGCGCGCCGGATCGCGAGCAGCGGCCACAGCCAGGTGAAGTCGGCCGATGGTGCATGGTCGGCCAGCAGATGCTCGACGCAGACCTTCCAGTTGCAGGCGATCTCGGTGGTGAGCGTGCCGCCAAAGGCGGCCAGCGGTCCGAGATCGAGCGACGGCACAGGCGCTGCTGGATCGAGGCTGAAAAAGACCAAGCCTGACATCAGCCGCGACGGCAATACCGCCAGGTGAAGATCGGCCGATGCGGCGTCCTTGGGAGCGACTGGCGGTGGAGCGCTCACGAACCGCCCCTGCAGGTCGTAGGTCCAGCCATGGAAGCGGCAGCGGAAGGTCTCGCAGGTGCCCGACGGTGTGCCGACCACCTGCATGTTCTGATGCCGGCAGGCGTTGCGCAGCACGCGCATCGTCCCCTGCTTGTCGCGCACCGCAACGACACCCCAGCCGCCCACCGACGCCGCCAGGAAGTCTCCGGCACCGGAAACCTGACCCTCGGCGCATAACGGCAAGCATTCAGTGGCGAAAACCGTGCGTTTCTCGACCTGGAAGGCTTCGCCCTGGGAATAGTCTTCGGCTTTCATGGTCTTTGTATACGATTGGGGACATCTTCAGGCGTGAATTGACTGGGTAAGGCCATATTGTATACAATTCGACCCGTAACGCTAGGGAGGATCGCGATGGCGAAAAGTGCGTTCCGGCAGGCTCTCGAAGAGGCAATCGAGCAGCGTCATTCGGCTGTGCATCCATGGAGCGAGGCTTGGACCTCGGGCAAGCTCAATCGTCGGCTGCTCGGCGAGTGGGTGAAGCAGCACTTCCACTATGTCAGCCACTTCGCCGAATGGGTGGCCATCGTCTACGGCAGCTGCCCGCACCCCGAGGTGCAGCATTTCCTGCTGGAGAACGTAACCGAGGAAGAAGGCCTGGTCGGCATGCATGGCGCCGCGCCGGTGCGTCACTCCGACCTGCTGCTGGAATTCGGCGAGACGTGCGGCATGCCGCGCCGGGAGGTGCTGAACGCGCAGTTGAACGGCGAGCTGCTGCCCGAGACGCTCGGCCTGCAGAGCTGGTGCGCGGTGCAGTCGCGCAAGCCGTTCGTCGAGGCCCTGTCGGGCCTGCTGATCGGCCTCGAAAGCCAGGTGCCCAAGATCTACAGCAAGACCACACCGCCGCTGCTCGAGAAGTACGGCTTCAGCGAGGACGAGGTGACGTTCTTCTCGATCCATATCGTGGCCGATCTCGAGCATGGCGAGAAAGGCTTCGAGATCGTCGAGAAGTACGCCACGACCGACGAGCAGAAAGAGACCTGCGTGCGCCTGGTCAGGGAGGCGACCATGATGCGCCGCCTTTATCTCGACGGCGTCTATCGCAAATTCATCGCCGAGCCGCAGGCACGCGGCGAGAAGCTCGCAGCATAGTCCTCCGGACCGCGGGCCTCCCGGCCCGCGGTCCGGTATGACGATCTTGGGATTGGGACATGCACACCTACAAGACCCTGACGCTCGAGGAAGCACACATCATCCTCGACGCGGCACAGAAGAAGGCCGAGGAGATCGGCGTGCCCGAGGTGCTCTGCGTCGCCGACAATGCCGGCTATCCGATCGCCTTGCGGCGCCTCGATGGCGGCAAGGTGACGAGCGTCCAGATCGCCATGAACAAGGCGTTCACCGCCGCCGGCCATCGCAAGCGCACCGACAACTACAAGAACGCGTATCCCGGCGAGGAAGCGTTCGGCATCTTCACCCAGCACGAGGGACGCTTCACGGTGTTCGTCGGCGGCTTCCCGATCTTCGTCGACGGCCAGTGCGTCGGCTCGATCGCCGCCTCGGGCGGCAACGGCGAGCAGGATATCGCCTGTTGCGAGGCCGGGATCGCCGCCTTCATGAAGACCCTGAAGAAGTGACATGACGGGCGATCGCGCCTCCCTGAGCAAGGTGGTGAGCGATCACATTCGCGGCCGCATCCTCGACGGCCGGCTGAAGCCCGGCGAGCGGTTGGTCGAAGACAGGATCTCGGCCGAGCTCGGTGTGTCGCGCGTGCCGGTGCGCGAAGCCCTGCGCGGCCTGTCGACGGAAGGGTTGGTGCAGCTGGCACGGCATCGCGGCGCCACGGTCGCCGAGGTCACCCCAGAGCTGGTGGCCGAGCTGGTCGAGGTGCGCACGCTCCTCGAAGCGCTGAACGCCCGGCTCGCCGCCCGCCGCCACGATCCCGAGATCGTCGCGGCCTTGCAGGACACGCTGCGGCGCGGCAATGCCGCTGCCCAGTCGGGCTCACCCGACCAGCTCGCGCGGCTGAACGGCGAGTTCCACGAGCGCCTGGCCGAGGCCAGCCGCAACTCGGTGCTGACCGAGATGATGCGTTCGCTGCGCGAGCGCACCGGTCTCGCCTTCGCCATCAACGGCCGCAGCCGCGCCCGTGAGGACTGGCAGGAGCATGCTGGTATTCTTGCGGCGGTGATCGACGGCGACGAGGAGCTGGCGGCCCTGCTGGCGTCGCGGCATGTCCAGAACGCCGCCGCGGCGTTTGCGAAGGCACAAGAAGCCACAGACGAAGCAGCGGACTAGAGGCGTTCTCCGTCCAGCAATCGAACAAGAGAGCGATCGGCGATCAGTCGAGGAATGCCGGCTTCGCTGAAGGAGTCCGGTGTTGCGGTCGCGATGACGGCCGCGACGTCGCGCAGCTTACGTCTGACGAAGCGCCATCGACCGCTGCCACGCACTACAAGCGCGACTTTCCGGCCCGTCAGGCTCGGCCGGCGGCGAATTCGACCACCGCACGAACCTGCTCCCGCGTGACCGGGAACTGGTCCAGCACCTCGTCGATCGTCATGCCGTCTTCGAGGTTCTCGAAGACGATTGCCGCCGGCGTTCGGGTGCCTTTGAACACCCATACGCCGCTCACTTTTCCGGGAACGCTTTCCACAGCTGGGCACTGAGACCAATCCAGCGATGCCATCGACGATCTCCTCCAACGCGCTCACCTTACGGCGTCTCGGCAGGATCGTCACGCCGGCCGCAGCCACCTTCAGCCGAGCTACCGCGCCTTCATCGGCAGGCTGGCGAGATGCAGGCCGGAATCGACGATCAGGAACTCGCCGGTGATGTTGCTGGCGCTGGTCAGGAAGAACAGCACGGCCTCGGCCATCTGCTCGGGCGTGCCGGCTTGGCGCAGGGGCGTGGTCTCCTCCTGGCCGCGCTTCATCTTGTTGTAGTTCTCCTCGCCCAGGCCACCCAGCAGCCAGCGCGTCTGGATGAAGCCCGGACACACGGTGTTGACCCGCACCGCCGGCGACAGCCAGCGCGCCAAGGTGAGCGTCAGCGTGTTCAGTGCGCCCTTGGAGCAGGCATAGGGGATCGAGCTGCCGACGCCCATCACACCCGCGATCGAGGAGATGTTGACGATCGAGCCGCGCTCGCGCTTGTCTTCCCATTGCTTTTTCATGGTCGGGAACACGGCGCGGCTCATCATGTAGGGGCCGGTCACGTTGACCCGCAGGATGCGGTCGAAATCCTCCGGCGTCACGCCGTCGAGGTCGCCCTGGTTCTGGAACTTGGTGGTGCCGGCATTGTTTACGAGTCCGTCGATGCGGCCCCATTTCTTCACCGTCTCGGCCGCGAGCTTCCGGCAATCGGCGTCTTGGCCCATGTCGGCCTGCACCAGGATCGCCTCGACGCCCTTGGCCGTGACCGCGGCATAGGTTTCGTCGGCTTCCTTCTTGCTCTTGGTGTAGTTGATAACCACGTTCCAGCCGCGCGCCGCGAGGTCGATCGCACACGAAGCGCCCAACCCTGTCGCCGACCCGGTCACGATCGCCACCTTGCCCGATTTCGCCATGTCGTCTCTCCCCGATATCTCGTCCCGCCTTTCATAGGCTAGGATCGGCCCCCGAAGCAAAATGGACCAACCAAGGCAAACGCATGGCCGACCTGTTCTCGTTGAAAAAGCGTGTGGTGCTGCTGACCGGGGCGTCGCGCGGCTTGGGCCGCGACATGGCGCTCACCCTGGCGGCGGCCGGCGCCACCGTGCTGTGCGCGGGCCGCACGGTGAAAGAGCTGGAGGCGACGGCGCGCGCCATCGGGCGCAAGGGCGGCAAGGCCGAGGTGACGCCGCTCGACATCACCGACGAGGCCGCCGTGCGCGAGCAGGTCGAGACGATCATCCGCCGCCATCGCCGCATCGACGTGCTGATCAACAATGCCGGCATCATCTACCGCCAGGATATCGTCGACACGCCGACCGACACCTTCCGCTCGGTGATCGAGACCGACCTCGTCGCGCAGTTCATGCTGGCGCGCGAAGTCGGCCGCCACATGCTGGCGCGCCAGTACGGCCGCATCGTCAACATCTCCTCGGTGATGGCGATCCTGGGCCGCGCCTCGGTGGCGGGCTATGTCGCGGCCAAGCACGGGCTGGTCGGGCTCACCAAGAACCTGGCGGCCGAGTTCGGCCCGCACGTCACGGCCAACGCCATCGCGCCGGGCTATATCCGCACCGAGCTCAATGTCGCCCTGCAACAGAGCAAGCCGTTCAACGCCATGCTCGAGCAACGCACCGCCGCCCATCGCTGGGGCACGCCGCACGATTTGCGCGGGCCGCTGCTGCTGCTGGCCTCCGATGCCTCCGCCTACATGACCGGCCACACGCTGGTGGTCGATGGCGGACTTACGACCATCCTGGCCTAGAGATCGGCATGACCGGCATTCCGCGTTGGGTGATGCTGGCGATCGGTGCCGGCCTGCTGCTGGCTGGCTTCGCCGTGCATATGGGCTGGTTGCGCGACCCCTCGCTCGCCCGTGCCGACTATGTCGGCACCATCGACGTGTCGGCGGCCGACGCCAAGCTCTACCGCGCCGTGCCGTTCGAATGGCGGGTGACGAGCAACGCCGGATCGTTCACCGGCAACGACACGGCCTTCGTGCGCATCGACAATTCGGCCGAGCGCACGACCGTGTGCGGCTGGCTGAAGCTGGATAAAGGCGGCAACTCGATCCGCGCCACGCGCTGGCTGAGCGAGGCGCGGCTGACGGCGGGAGATTTGAAACTCTCGGCGCTGTTTATCGCCCCGGTCGACAAGGCGCCGGGCGACGGCCTCAATGCCGGCTGCCTGCGGCTCGACGAGCCCAACGCACGGCCGGCGGCCGACACGCCGCTCAAGTTCGAGGGCAATCCGGTCCGCGAATAGCCGCATCCGGCCAACGTCAGCGATTCATCGACTGCAGCAGATCGAGATACGGCAGGTCGCTCACGCGAATGAAGCCGAGGCGCGGCCGGTCGAGATCGACGGTAACCCACAGCGACGCCGCGGCGACCACGCCGAACAAGCTGCTCAGCACGAAGTAGCGGCGGCGGACCAACCCGCTGTCGTAGCCCAGCATCAGCATGCCGAGCGCCGTCATGACCACGATGAGCGCGAGGATCATCGTCGGAATGTGACGCTGAGCCGCCGACAAGTGCGCCGTATGCAGGTCGATCAGCTCGTTGAGCGGCGGCAAGACAAGCGTGGCGAGAACACGATCGCCGCCGACGCCCTCTATTCCGGCCTGCCAGATCTTCGCCTGCATCCCGCCGACCGCACCGAGGCGCCGGCGCCGATCGGCTTCGTCACTGACGTGCAGCAGCCGCAGACGATCGTTGGTGTATTGCCGAAGTGTCGCCTGTAGCTGGTCGCGCTGTCGCTCGGGCAGAAGCATGGCGCGCAGATAGGATGTGCCGATCGCGTTGGCCTCTTTCACGATCATGTCCTGGCGGTCGATATAGCGCGTGCCCGCGGCAGCAAAGGAGAAGCCGACCAGAAAGGTCACCAGGCCGAGGATCGCATTGCGGATCATCTCGACATGCCGCTTGTAGTCCTCGTCGACCAGGCCGACGCGGCAGCCACATCGGTAGCCGATTTCGTGGGCGGCCAACATGACGGCCAGTAAGACAAAGGCCAGGACTTCGGGCAACATCGTCAAGGATTGCAATGACTACCGCTCCATCGTTTCGACGCGATCCAAGCCCACCGCTCCCACGACTGCAACGTCGCTCTCGACGCCGCGCCATCGCGAGGCTACACGGCAAGACAACCGCCAGGGACCGAGAGGCATCGGCAATGCCAACCTTCCACCAGTCGCGCGACTTCCTGCTCACCCATCGCACCGACTACGATGCCGCCGTCGCCGGCTTCCGCTGGCCCGACGCCGTGGCGTTCAACTGGGCGATCGACTGGTTCGACGCCGAGCTGGCGCGCGCCGCCGACAGCCGTGACCGCACGGCCCTGTGGATCGTCGACGTGGCGAGCGGCCGAGAGACCACGCGCAGCTTCGGCGAGCTCGCCCGGCGTTCCAACCAGATCGCCAACTGGCTCTGGGCGCAGGGACTGGGTCGCGGCGATCACCTGCTGCTGGTGCTGAACAACGTGGCACCGCTGTGGGAGATCATGCTGGCCGCCATGAAGGTCGGTGTCGTCGTGATCCCCGCCACCACCCTGCTCACCGCCGAGGAGCTGGCCGACCGCGTCGAGCGCGGCCGCGCCCGCATGATCGTCACCGACCAGGACCAGGTCGACAAATGCGCCGCGCTGCCGCGCGACGGCGTGGTCTTCGTCACCATCGGCGAGACACCCGCCGCGGGCTGGCGCTCGCTCGCCGACGCCTACGCCTGCCCTGCCGAATTCATGCCCGACGGGCCGACCGCTGCCGACGATCCGCTGCTGCTGTACTTCACCTCGGGCACGACGGCGAAGCCCAAGCTCGTCCGCCATTCTCACCGCTCCTACCCGGTCGGCGCGCTGTCGACCATGTACTGGCTCGGCCTGCGGCCGGGCGACGTGCACCTCAACATCTCGTCGCCGGGCTGGGCCAAGCATGCTTGGAGCACGTTCTTCGCGCCGTGGAACGCCGGCGCCACGGTGCTGATCGTCAACCAGGCGCCGTTCAACGCCAAGGCGCTGCTGGGCGTGCTCGAACGCTGCGCCGTCACCACCTTCTGCGCGCCGCCGACCGTCTGGCGCCTGCTCATCCAAGAGGACCTCGCCGCCTGCAAGGTCGCGCTGCGCGAGGTCTGCGGCGCCGGCGAGCCGCTCAACCCCGAGGTCATCAACAAGGTCCACGAAGCCTGGGGCCTCACCATCCGCGACGGCTACGGCCAGACCGAGACCACGGCGCAGATCGCCAATTCGCCCGGACAGAAGGTCAAGCCGGGAGCGATGGGCCGGCCGATGCCAGGCTATCGCGTGCGCGTGCTCGATGCCCAGGGCATGCCGACCGACGAAGGCGAAATCTGCCTCGACCTCAACGAGGAGCGGCCGGCCGGCCTGATGCAGGGCTACGCCGACGCCGCGGGCAATCTCACGGGCATCAACGACAAGGTCTACCGCACCGGCGATGTGGCGCAGCTCGACGCCGACGGTTATCTGACCTTCGTCGGCCGCGCCGACGACGTCTTCAAGTCGTCCGACTACCGCATCAGCCCGTTCGAGCTGGAGAGCGTGCTGATCGAGCACGACGCCGTCGCCGAGGCCGCCATCGTGCCGTCGCCGGACGAGATCAGGCTGAGCGTGCCCAAGGCCTACATCCTGCTGGCGGGTGGCGCAGCACCCAGCCGCGAGACGGCGCAGTCGATCTTGAAATACACCAACCAGCGGCTGGCGCCGTTCAAGCGCATCCGGCGGCTGGAATTCGTCAAGGAACTGCCCAAGACGATCTCGGGCAAGATCCGCCGCAACCAGCTTCGCCGCGTCGAGTACGAAGGCGCCGCCGCCGACGTGACGCGCGGCGTGGAGTTCCACGAGAAGGACGTCTTGTCGTGACGTGGCACGGCACTCCAGCGCCGCTCATAGGCTGTTGAAGCAGTGCATGATGCGCCACTGGAGTGGCGCGACTCATAGGCGCTAACTTTAGGTTGACGTTGGGAATCGGTCTGTGATTCATAGGCGAGA
>Ga0194131_10005615_pt1 | contig 17939 bp, 8 predicted proteins | sample TA2KigO120mmetaG_FD_148631 | JGI IMG/M metagenome (GOLD analysis project Ga0194131, IMG submission 148631) | Freshwater microbial communities from Lake Tanganyika, Tanzania - TA2015053 Kigoma Offshore 120m | ecosystem: Environmental > Aquatic > Freshwater > Lake | place: Tanzania: Lake... | reverse complement strand
TCTTCCACAAGTTGCCGCACCCTCGCGACATCCCACGACGAGAGGTTGCGTCCGCGGATTACCCACGCGGTCTCACTCTCCGACCCAGCGCCATTCACTCGGGTTCGACGCTAAACCAACTCCGAAAGCAGCGCATGCGGAAAGTGTCGCTGTCGTGCTAGGGCCAGTCCTGTCTCCCTCGTCCGTTCTGGGTAGGTTCGTGCATTCTGATCCCTCGGGCCCCGGAGTCAATGGCCCGTGACCGCAGTTCCCAATCAAAGCGCCGGAGTGCTCGCGCGCCCAACCCAGAGCCGGGGCGCTCGGAGCGCCAGGGAGTTCGCTCTGGGACTGATGGGGGCCTCGCGGTTGGATCGCCTCCAGTTCGGCGTGCGGGTTGACTGCGGCCAGGGCCGAAATTTCAGGCGGCTTTGTCCAGCACCGCGGCCAACCGTTCGGGATCAAACACCGTTTTGTTCTGAAGCATTTAGCCTCATAGGTGTCTGAATCGTTGGCTTTTGCCCCGCCACGGACGGCGGTCACTCATAACACTTTTTTGTATTTGATCACCGCGGCGTCCGGGCGGTTCTCCAAATTGAGGCCAAGGCCGATTTCCATAAGCACTCGGCCTGTGGCTTGCGTAGTGCCCGGCACATCAAAATCGATCAGCTCATATTGCGCCGCCGGCTCCAGTCCGCGAAGCTGCAACTGGCGAAAAGCCTCGGCGCCAGGTCGTCGGAACGCCTGCACAAAACCCTCTCCCAGTTCCGGTGAATCAAATTGCCAGGCGATCCAGACATTTGTCCGGCTGAGGCTATAAGGTGTGAGCGGATAATAGTCGGCCAGGAAGTTCGGGGCAATCTGGCGCCATTGGCCGATGAGCCGACGCAAAAGTTCGTAATCGAGGTCGGTGCGTCGCACATCACGAGTTTCAGTTCGATCCTCCCAGGCCCCTTTGGTGATTGCGGGAAACATGTTGCTGCGAAAGACGTAGGGATCGAGTTGTCCGCCGGCGTTGCCGAAGTACGGCAGCCATTGCGCCAGCCCGTACGTCTGGCATTGCATGCCCACCGGCTCGATTGCGTAATCGCATTTCCAAAGCGGTATCGCGCGGCGCATGGTTTCCAAATCATTCCGCCGGCCACCCGACGCGCAACTGTCGATCAGCAAATTGGGATTCCGCCGCAACAGTTCGTCCCAAAAATTGAGATAGCCGCTCACCCAGTGATTCTCGGTGATACCCTGGCGGTCGGGCGGATCATTCTGCCGCCAGTGATCAAGCGGATCCATGTTGAAGTCGGAGCGGTAAACGTCGATACCCTGTTCGGTCAAGACTTGATGGATGCGATCAGTGACCCACTGACGGGCTTCGGGATGGCCCAGGTTCAGCAACTTTTGATCCGTCGTGGTCGCGGACAAGCACCACTCCGGGTGGGCCTTCTCGGGCCACGAACCGGGAGTGACGCGCTCCGGCTCGAACCAAAGGATCGTTTTGACACCTTTGGAGTGAGCGTAATCGCTGATCCCCCTGATGCCCGCGGGAAATCGCCGCCGATTGAAATCCCACAAACCGAACTTCTCCCATAAACGTCCCTCCTTTTGGAGTGCCTTCATCTCGTCGGTCATTTGAGTTTCCGGCACGCCTTGCGTGTAATACCAGCCGGTGTCCATCCACCAGTGGTCGATCCGCGTGCCCAGCTCGAGGAATCGGTCGATGAAGGATTTTTGGTTCTCTTCGGTCGCCTCGTACATCCAACTGTTGCAGTAGCCGGATTGACCCGAGAACATGGGCGCGAGCGGCCGGCCTCCTGGCTTTGGCAAATTGTGTTTGACCATCCACCGGCGCCAGACGTTCTGCGCCTCGGACCAATCTCCTTCCCAAAATTGGAGGACCACCAGCGGTGTCCGGATTTCTTCGTTCGGATGAAGCTTCAGGTGAGTCAACTGCTGTCCGCAACTCACGTGCAATCCATTGCGGTCGTCGCGATGGAATTGCGCCTCCCACTGGCCAGGCCACCCGACCACGATGATCGCCCCCGCTCGACCCCAGGCGAGGTTGAAGTAAGACAGATCTGTGTTTGTGGGGCGTCCGCCAGCGGCGCTCAATCGCTTCAGGAAGCCCGCTGGCAATGGCGTTTCGTAAGGAGCATACGATGCCGCTCCCGGCCACGAACCGGCGTTGTGATGGAGCACGAATTCGTTGCTCCCACCCCCACCGTGTTTCAGTCGGATGTCCAGGGCTGCGATCTGTTCTAAGATGGGCGCATCGTTGGTCCCAAGGTTCTTGAAGTAGAGCGTCCACTCGATCGTGGGAAAATCCCGATAATGGACCACAACGGCTCGAACTTCGAGTCCGGTCTTGGGGTCGGAGTAAGTGAGGGTCTCCTCGCGGCGCAATGCATCGAGAACCTTTGAAACGCGGACCACTTTCCACGTCTTGATCAATTGACTCGAAGCAGCGCCACCGTAGATGAAGGAAAAGGGCGGCACAGAGCCTTGCCCCCAATTCGTGCTGGCCCACTTGACCGCCGACTCGAGTTCAGCGGCGGCGGGCGGTCGGGCCGCCGCCATTGGGAGCAGGCAGTCGAGCAGCAGCGCCAAGGAACAGACTCGAACCAAGACCCGACTGAGGTTGTGAAGCTTCGCGATGATTGGGGAACAATTTGGTCTCATAGGTTGGTGGTCTTGCTCCTCAAGCCAGAATATCCTGGACAAGATGCCCGTGCACGTCCGTGAGGCGAAAATCCCGACCGCTGTAACGATAGGTCAGTGCTTTATGGTCCCAGCCCATCAAGTGCAGGATCGTCGCGTGCAGATCGTGCACGTGAACCTGGTTCTGCGTGGCGTGCCAGCCGAATTCATCGGTCGCGCCGTAAGCCATCCCGCCACGCACGCCTCCGCCGGCCAGCCACATGGTGAAGCCAAATGGATGATGCTCGCGGCCATCCGTGCCTTCGGCCGTCGGCGTGCGGCCGAATTCGCCGCCCCATAGAACGAGCGTGTCCTGTAGGAGCCCGCGGGCTTTCAAATCCTTGAGCAGCCCGGCAATGGGCAGATCGGTGGCGGCACAGTTGTTGATCAACTCGGCCTTCAGGCTTCCATGTTGATCCCAGAGTTGGCAACTGCTGCGTTTGCTCGTTTGCGTGTGATAGACTTGGACCATGCGCACGCCCCGCTCCGCCAGCCGCCGTGCCAGCAAACATTGCTGGCCAAAGATCTCCGTGACCGGGTTGTCCAGGCCGTAGAGCTTCTTCGTTTCGGCCGATTCGCGACGGATGTCAAATGCTTCGGGGGCTCGAGCCTGCATGCGGAAAGCGAGTTCGAATGATTCAATGCGAGCGCTGAGTCGGCTGTCCTCCGCGCGTTGCTCATGGTGCCAGGAGTTGAGCGTCTTCAGCAAGTCCAGTTGCGCGCGTTGCGTGGTCTGGGAAAATCTCTGGTTCTCCAAATCGGCGATGGGATTTTTCAGATCGGATACGAGCGTCCCTTGAAAGGCTGCGGGCAGAAAGCTCGAACTCCAGAGCGGCGCACCCTGGGCAGGCTGAGCCGGGCTGAGCACGACGAAGCCTGGCAAGTCCTGATTCTCGCTCCCCAATCCATACAGCAACCACGAGCCAAGACTGGGCCGCGAAAAGGCTTGTTCTCCAGTGTTCATCTGGAGACAAGCGCCGTTGTGATTGATATTGTCGCCGACCATGGAACGAATCACGCAAAGGTCATCCACACACAGCGCGACCTTTGGAAAGAGCTCGCTCACCGCGATCCCGGACTGCCCGTGCCGACGAAACTGAAACGGCGATGCAAGCAGATTGCCCGTCTTGGTCCGCTCCAGTTTCGGCTTCTCGAACGGGAGGGGTTGGCCGTTCAGTTCGGCCAGTTTCGGCTTGGGATCGAATGTGTCCACGTGGGAGGGGCCGCCAGACATGAAGAGAAAGATGATCCGCTTGGCTTTGGCCGGGTAAGGCGGGGCCTTGATCAGGAGTGGGTTCGCCGAATGGAGGCCGTCCGTTGGGCCAGATCGCCCTTCTTCGGCGAACAGACTGGCTAGGCCGAGCATGCCGAAACCGTTGGCAAAACCACCCAGCATCTGGCGTCGGCTAATCCGGCGTGGCAGGCGGGCTGAGAAGGAGTATGGGTTCATAATCGGCGGGCGCTGTCAATCGATGTACAAAAACTCATTGGCGCAGAGCAGGACCTGGCAATAACGTTCCCACGCCGGGTCGAGGGACTGCCTGGCGGGGGCGGGCAGCTCGTCGTGCGTTGGGCTGGCTAGAGCCGCCAAGGCGGCCGCGACCTCTCGTTCAGTCGGCGCACGGCCAAAGAGCCGGTGGTACAACCAGTCGATGCGAGCCGATGCGGCGTGTGGTCCGTCGCGCTGCACGAACTGCGCAAGTTTGCCGGCTTGGGCGAGAGCAAAGGGGTTGTTGAGGAGAAAAAGAGCCTGCGGTGCGACGGTGGACGAAGTCCGCTGTTCCACAATGGCGGTCGGGTCGGCGGCATCGAACAATGTCCGATAACTGCTGCCGTCTGACCGAACCGTCATTAGATAAAGGGTCCGCCGGGGCTGATTCAGGTCCTTCACGGGAGGTCCTCCTGGCGTAAGGTCCAAGGACCCATTAACGGCCAGCAAACTGTCGCGCAGCGCCTCGGCGGTCAGGCGCCGTCGATTCATTCGTCCGAACCACCGGTTGTCTGGATCCAATCGAACGGTCGATTCGTGGACCGCGCTGGATTGCTGGTAAGTGGCCGAGAGCAGGATCAGGCGGTGCATGGCCTTGATCGACCAGCCGGATTCGATGAAGCGCCGAGACAAGTAATCGAGCAATTCGGGATGGGTCGGGGGCTGACCGAGTTTGCCATAGTTACTGGGAGTGCGAACGATGCCTTCGCCAAAATGGAACTGCCAGATGCGGTTCATCATGACCCGGGCGGTAAGCGGATTCTCCGGGCTGGCAATCCAACGGGCCAATTGCAGCCGCCCACTCCCGTTGGTCATCGGTGGGTGAGCCGGAGAGTAGAACAAATTTGGCGCCCGACGAGGCACGACCTCCCCCAAACGATCGTAGCGGCCGCGGATTTGGATTCGCGTGTCCTGGATGCCCGCATAATCGGACTTGGGCACTCCACCTTCGCGAATGCCGTGAGCGAAGGCGGGCGGAGGTGGCGGGTTCCGTTGCAATTGAGCGAGTTCATCGCGCAGTTGAGCCAATCGCAACTGGGTTTCGTTCGAGAGATGCGCTGGCCGCGAGCGCAATCGGGTCCGGAAGCGCGAGCGCGGCTCGGTGAGATCCCGGTAAAGCTGTTCGATTCCGGCGTCGTCGGTGGGGGTGGTGTTGCCCTCGAACAACTTCTTGGCGAGCGCAGCCCATTCTTCGTCGGTGGATGTTTCAAGGCTTCTTCCCAATGCGGCGAGGCCAGCTTGCCGCCGCTTTGACCGGGCTGCATCCGCGCGTTCGAGTGCCTGTTGAATCTGGAGGGCGGTCTTTTCGAGTTCCGCCGAGGCGCCATCGAGTTCCGCGGTTTCGAACCATCGGGCCAGAAGGGACTCGCGCGCAACTGCGCGGAGGGAGGGAGGGTCGGCGAGGTCATGGAAGTGCCAGACGGCCGGGTGGCCGAAACGGTCCTCGCAAGGATTGCTCGGTTCGACGGTCGCGACGCGTCCGGCCAGATCGCGCGCGAGGTTCCACACGCGGTTCGGCTCCAGCATCTCCGCGATCTCCAGTTCGACAAGGGTGGAATCGCATCCGTGTTCGGCCTTGGGCATTACAGCAAGCTGAATCACCTCCCCGGCTCGGACTTCGATCGCGCGGGCTTTTGCGGTGCCTGTTCCGTCCGTGAGGTTCTGGGCGCCACCATTCGGGATCGAACCCTCGGACAGCAAAACGAGTTGTCCGGCGGCGCCCTTCTTCAGTTCCCATCCCACGCCATCTCCGCAGCTATTGTGAGCATCCGCGATGCGGCCCGTGACGCGCAGCAGGCCGTTGACCGGGCTCTTCCAACTCACCGCCACGCCTGCCTTCGGGGAGGGGTGAAGGGCAACGCTCCGCGGCGGGAACCGGATTCCAGCGAAGGAGGATTCGCGGTCACTCCGATTGACAATCGCCCAAGGCGTGTCGGCCGCCTCCGGGGATTGCCAGGCCAGCAGGCCCCGTTGCGCCATATAATCGGTGGTCCGTTTGGACAAGAGATTCAATTCAGCGAAGCCGAGGTAACCAGTCCATGCTTCAAACAACTCCGGATTCAAGGTCGCGCCACCCGCTCTCTCCCTGGCGAACCCGGCCGCGGTCAGGCCGGGTTGTGCTCGGCGCTTCATTCTGTATTCTGCCGCGGCCGTCAGATAATGGTCAGCCTTCAGAAACAGCTCTCTGGCCCGCATCGCGACTGCCTCTTCGAGGGTTTGGGCGATCTGATTTTCCAACTCGGCCATCCGAACTTCGCGCTGTTTGCGCCGCTTCAGTTCGGCGGGCGTATCCAGCGGAATCCGCAATCGTTGCGTGTCTCCGCCCTTGCCGCCCACTTCCGGGATGACATGGCTGCTGTAAAAGGCTCCGGCCAGGGCGTAATAGTCCCGTGTCGTGATGGGATCGAACTTATGGTCGTGGCAACGCGCGCAGGCCAGCGTCAGGCCAAGGAATGTTCGCCCCAACACGTCAATCTGATCATCCACGATATCGGTCATCATTTTCTCCTTGTCCGCTTCGCCCTGTTCCCACCGGCCGATGGCCAGCATGGATGTCGCGATAATGCCTTCGGCATCGAAATCAGCGGAACTATCCCCGGGCAGCAAGTCGCCCGCGAACTGCCGGAGCACGAACTGATCATAGGGCATGTCTTGGTTAAAGGCGTTGACGACCCAATCCCGGTAGCGATAGGCCTCATTGATGTCCCCGGGTTGGCCGATCTGACGCTTATCGACCGAGTCGGCATAACGGACCTGATCCAGCCAATGCCGGCCCCAGTGTTCACCGTGCCGCGGTGAGTTCAGCAGACGTTCCACAACTTTTTCAAAAGCGTTCACTCCGGCATCATCAAGGAACTCTTCCACTTCCGCGCGGGTGGGGGGCAACCCGATCAGGTCGAAGGTGGCGCGCCGAATCAGAGTTCGTTTGTCCGCCGGTGGGGCTGGGGTCAGGCCGAGGGCTTCGAGTTTGGCCAAGATGAAATAGTCCACCGGGTTTTGCGGCCAGGAACTGCCTTTGACTTGCGGCAGGGCGGGAACTCGGGGCGTTCGGAAAGCCCATTCTTGCCGGGCCTCCTCCACATCCTGCACGGGCGGAGTGGCGCCGACAGCGAGGGGAAGGCCATACCAAAGGAAAAAGAGGGCCACGGCCACGAACAAGAGAGGACAACACGGGCGCCGAATCCTCCCCGGCACGAGAGCACGGCAGTCGAGCCAGCCATCCGCCAGGCTCGAAAGAGATTGCGACTGCGCGGAACCAAGCCTTGGATGTCTTTGTTTCGCTGGGTGCATGCTGCTCGGCCTGACGGTTACGGGTCTTTCGCTTTCAGCCGCAAAATCTCGGACGCTTCCGGGTCTTTGGCCAAGGTCACGCGCAAGCCGGACTGCATCAAGCGATCCCCCCGGACCCGCTCCGCTGGGCCGCCGTTCAAGCTCAGTATCTCATACTCAGTTTGCCCCTTCAACCCTCGGAGAAGGAAGCGCCGTCCAGTCTCCGGCGCGCCGTTGCGGAAGAAGAAGGCCACGGCTTCGCGTCTATCGTGGGCGGCAAACTGCAGCGATTGCCACTCGTTGGTCCGGCCCCACGGCGTGAGGTGGAACGCGTGCTGCGCCAGGAGATGACGATAGGTTTTGTAATCCCTGACGTTACGAACCGCAGCCTCGATCACCCCGGGCGGATAGAGCGAAACGCATTCGCTCAAACTGCCGTGCAAGGTGCCAAAACCGAAGCCGCCCATCATGCGCGAGCGGAACATCGTATCGAGAAACGCCGGGGTCTGCGGTTGGGTCACCTCGCTGTCCCGCATGATCCAGGTGTAATTGCAGGCGCTGGGCAGGACATAGGCGGCGGCCATGACGTTGTCGCGGACGTGGGAGGACGGCGCCGTGGAATCGCTCAACCAATTCGCCCGCGCACCGTGGCGGCCCATGCCGTAATCCAGCCGGGTGCCGTAGGAGCATTGCTCGAGAACGAGCGCCGGGTGTTTTCGATGGAGCGCGTCGAGGATCCGATACTTGCCCCGGACCGCGGCCTGGCTGCCGTTGCCGCTCTGGTGTCCGTGGTCGGCGCGATCGCAAACGACGTTGAGGCCGGGCAGGCCGGAGGCGTCCCATTTGAGCCAGTCGAGGTTGAACTCCTCGACGATGCGCAGCAGGTTCCTGCGTAGATGCTCCTCGACCGCCGGGCTGCCGGTGCACAGCATTTGCATCGGATTCCAGCCGCCAATCCGCTGCTCGTTGAACTTTTCTCCGGCCCTGGTCATCCACTTTTCGGGAATGCCTTCACGTTCCCGGATCGTCACATCGACCATCTCGGGGCAGACCCACAACCCGAACTTCATGCCTAAACGATGCACTTCGTCGGACAGGTAACGCAGACCGTGTGGAAGCTTGCGGCGGTCTTCCGTGTAACCGCCGAGGCCGACGCCCCAGCGCTCCTTGTTGGTCACGTCCGAGTCGCGATACCACGAGGCGTCGTGATAAAAGACCTCGACGCCCAGCTTCTCGGCTGCAAAGCGCGCCTCATTGAGGATGCGATCCTCGACGTTTGCTTGCTCCGTGGACCAGATGTCGTAGCTGACGTACGGATAGCCGGCGGGCAATGGCGGTAGGACGTGTGCGAGCAAATAATCGCGAGTGGCGTTCGCGGCGTCGTCCAGATCGCCCGCGGCCAGTCCGAGGAACACGTGCGGTGACTCGATGGTCTCGCCGGGCGCAAGATCGACCGTGCAGGCGCGGCGCAGACCCGCCGAAAGCCGCCAGTTCTTTCCACCATTTTCCGGCTCGAGGTCGAACGCCCAGTGCCGCTCCCACTCGATCCCCGCCACAAGGAACTCACCCGGTTCCGTGTTCTCGAGCGCGAGCCATCCCGCAGCGTTGGGCCCGTTCCAATTGCCGCCGTCCACGGTCAACGCGTCGCGGACGTCGGCCTGGCGCAACGCGTAGGAGTTTCGGGTCACCCAGTGCGCGCGAAAAGATTTTCCGGGCGCCGCCAGCGGCAGTGAGACCGAATCGAACCGGGACAAGTTGCGCAACGGCGCCTCGCCCCGGTTTTCCAGCCTCAACCCGAAATCCAGAATGGGAGAGCCTGGAAACGCGGTGATGCTGAGCGTCGCGACGACCTTTGAACGGGTGTGCGTCAGCGCGATTTGAAGTTCGGTTCCACCCCTCGCGGCCGGTCGTGTGGTCAATCCCGAGTGCTGGAATCCCTGGCCGGCCGCAAAGCCAGCCAGAGGAACGACGTCGCTTTTCAGGTTGATTCCGGCGGGTTGATCCTCCGCCGCCCAGTCTGCCTTGCCCTTTCGGAGCCTGAATCGCTCGATCAGCAACGCGCCATCCGGCGCTCGCTGAAGTTTGAGGCTGACGGTCCCGGAATCGATGGTCAGCCGGCGGCCGTTCTCGGACACCCTCACCCGATCCGCGGCGCGCAAGTCCGGCGAAATCCAGATGCTTGCGATGAGCATCAGGCCGATCCGAATCAAGGCTTCTCGACGAATTGTGGATCGCGAATTCAAGCGCTCAAACGCGGGTCGCCATTTCCCAGTCCACGTCAGGGTTTCTCGGTCGTGCGCTCTTGAAGCCAGCTCAAATCGCGCATGTCGGCCTTGGCATTGAAACCGACCAGGTTCCAGTCCACGAAGCGAATGGGCACGGCGGTCCGCGCCGAGACCCATTTCTTGATCTCCGAATGGCCGTCGGCGAATGCAAACCCGCAGGCGGCGTTATGGTAACTGGCGGGCATATCGACCCATTGCGGCTCCTCGGTATTCGTGAACATCGCGCCATCGTTGATGGTGTCGGGATGTTCATCGACGAAGACCCAGGTCTTCGAGGGACCCAGTCCCTTGAAATCGCCCAGCTTTTTGTAAATGGTTCGCTTCCCGGGGAACCAATCCTTGGCGCCCAAAGTGGCGCCTTCACCGACGTAAAAATTCATGGAAACGCTGCGCACCCGCGCGGTCCAGCCGCGCTGCCGTTGGGCCTTGGACACGTAGCTGTCGGACGGACACTTGTAGACGTTCTTGGTCGATCCCATGTATTGGGCGAGTTTGGCGAACCTAGGCTCGAGCACGAACGCGAGGTTGGTGTTGTCGCCCGCGGTGGACCAGGTCAGGAAACCGGTGATCCAACTGTTCTCGACGCTGCCCGGCCCGCCCAAGTTCTGATTTTGCACCAGGACGTCGTTGTTCTCGTGGGCGTACATCAGCCATGCCAAGGCCAGAGTTCGCGTGTTGTTCATGCAGTAAACGCCGTGGGCCTTGGTCTTGGCCTTGGACAACGCGGGCAGGAGCATCCCCGCGAGAATGGCGATGATCGCGATGACGACGAGGAGCTCGATCAACGTGAAGGCCGCCGGGGTCTTTCGAAACACCGCGGAAGATTCAGAATTCAATTTCACAGGAAATGATCCCAAGTTCATAACATTTCAACGAATAGCAGAGCGACGCTCTCGCACGGGCGGGTTTACCGGCTCGCTCAGGCTCACTGCCGCAACCGATAGAACCGGTGCGCCGCCGACGGCGCCACGGTCTGCGGACTCGTCGTTCCCACGTCCGCCCATTGACCGCCGACGACGTTCTCGGTGGATTGCAGCGTCGCGGCGCCCTGCCATGAAAGGATTACGTTCCCGCCACTGGCGGAAATCTGCAGCACCAAGGCTGGCGCCGCCGCGGCGATCGCATAGAATTCCACTTCAGCGGCGCGCGGTGCGTGGCCCACCGTGATCCTGACCTGGCGCACCCGCCAGTAGCGGGCGGCGACCCCCGCGGCATTGAAGTTGGCTTGGTACCAGCCGCCGAAGTCGGTGCGCGGACTTCCGTCCTCGTTCACGCCGGCGCCTTTCTTTGTTTCGAACGGGTACTCGATGGCTGTGGTCCAGGTCGTATTATCGCTCGAATACTCGATGGCCCAGAGCGCGCCGCGGCCGTCACCGGGATAGGAGCTGAAAACGCGGAAGATGTTCACGGCTTGCGGCTGGCCGAAATCCACCGTCAGCAAGCCGGAGTTGTCCTGCGGCCAGATCCAGCCTCTGTCCGACGTGTTGTTGGCGATGCCGTAGGGAATCGGCGCCGCGTGTTTGAGTCCCGCGGGCGAGGCGAAAAACGTGAGCGGGCCGGAGAGCATCTCGGGCTGCACCGCGAGGGGCGCCACGTACGCGCCGTAGAACTCGGCCTGCGCGGCCCGCGGCGCGTGGCCCACGGTGATTTTGGTCTGCCGCACGCGCCAGTAGCGGGCTGAAGCCCCGGTCTCGTTGAAGGTCATCCCATACCAACCGCCAAAATCCGTCCGCGCCGTCCCGTCGTCGTTGACGCCGACGCCCTTTTTCGTTTGGAACGGGAAGTCGGCGGTGCCGGTCCAGTTGATGTTGTCCGTGGAATGCTCGATCGCCCAAAGCGCGCCGCGGCCGTCGCCCGGAAAGCTCGAATAGACGCGGAACGCTTGCAGAATGACGGGCAATTGGAAGTCCACGGCCAGCAAACCGGAGTTGTCCTGCGGCCAGATCCAGCCTCTGTCCGCCACGTTGTTGGCGATGCCGTAGGGAATCGGGTTGGCGTGCTTCAGCCCGGCCGGGGACGCGAAGAAGTTCAACGACCCGGAGAGCGCCGCCGGTGTCACGGCCAGCGGCGGGAGCGGATCGCCGTAGAACTCGACCTGGCCGGCCCGCGGGGCGTGCCCGACGAGAATCTTGGTTTGCCGGACGCGCCAGAATCGCGCGCCAATCGCACCGTCGGCGTTGAACGTCGATTCGTACCAGCCGCCGAAATCAGTTCGCTTGCTGCCGTCGCCATTGACCCCGCCCCCGGCTTTCGTGACAAAGGCAAAGTCCGTTGCCAGTCCCCAAGTCGATTTGTCGTTGGAATATTCGATGGCCCAATTCGCACCTCGACCATCGCCTGGATAGGTCGAATACACGCGGAACTTATTCAGACTAAGCGGGATTCCGAAATCCACCGTGAGTGCTCCTGCATTGTCCTGAGGCCAGATCCAGCCTTTGTCCGTTACGTTGTTGGTGATGCCGTAGGGGATCGGGTCTCCAAACTGCAGTCCTGCCGGTGAAGCGAAGAATTTGAGTGGCCCAGACAGCATCTCTGGTTGGACAGTGATGCGTGTCTCCGCTACTGCAACTGCAAAGCTGAAGTCGTGCGTCTGGGACACAGGTGGCGTGGCGTTGTTGTTGAAGGTAATGCGCAGCGTGTTGACGCCTTCGGGCAGATCGATGGGAGGGTCGTAGGTCACCGTTGTGATGAGCGAGCCGGCCGGCCGTTCTACTGAGGGCTGCACCTGCTGACCGTTCAAGAACAGCTTGATCGAATTCAGTGCCACGGCTGTCCGGTTGTCCTTCAATTGCATCACAATGTTGTCGTCACGCTTTACATTTTGGCCCGTCGGCGCGGTGGACAACACGATGGGTTCGGGCAAGGCACTGTGGAACTCGACTTGCCCCGCTCGGGGTGCGTGTCCCACGGTCGCCGTGACTTGCCGGACGCGCCAGTAGCGGTATGACGCGGCGCCAGTGTGGTTGAAACTCATTTCGTACCAGCCCCCAAAATCGGTGCGCTTGGTCCCGTCATCGTTGAGACCGAGGCCGGCTTTGGTTTCAAACGGGAATTCAACGATGGGCACCCAGGTGCTCGTATCAGCAGAGGCTTCGATAGCCCAGAGCGCGCCACGGCCCCCACTCGGATAAGTGGAATAGACCCGAAATCGCGCCAGGGCGGTGGGCGCCCCGAAATCCACATCCAGCAGGCCTGAGTTATCCTGCGGCCAAATCCAGCCGCTGTCGCTGACGTTGTTGGCAATGCCGTAGGGGACCGGGTTGGCGAACTTCAAGCCCGCAGGCGAAGCAAAGAAGTCAAGCGAACCCGAGAGCATTTGGGGCGTTACGATGAGTTTCGAATCGGGAAGGACGAAGAAACTGAACTGCTGCTTCTGCACAATCGACGGACTAGACGTGTCACCAAAGACGATCTGGTAAGTATGATTGCCTTCGGACAGTGCGGTGGCTGGCTTGAAGCTGACGGTTGTGATCGCGCTTCCCGCCGGCTTGGTGATCACCGGGGTAACGGCCTGACCGTCCAACAAAAGTTGAATAGACCCCGGCGCGACCTGTGTGGTGTAGTCTTCTAGTTCGACCTTGATGCTCGCGTCACGCCGGATATCTCCGCCACGTGGCGCCGCTGATTTAACAAAGGGTTGCGGGGCAGCCCGGACAATCGTCAAACCTGCCAACCGGGCCGGGTCGCCGGTCAACTGGCCTTTCACGGTGCCGTTGGAGACTGGAACCAATTTGAAGACGCGCGTGTTCGACGCCTTAAAGATCCCGCTTGACACGACGGCTTCTTCTCGACCCCCAGGAACCTCAAGCCCTGCCCCGGTTGTATAGAAATAAAGATCGACATACGGAACAGGGCCCAACCCGCTGATGGTAAAATCCGCCTTTAACGTAATCTGAGCCCCGAAGCCAACGAAAATGACATCACTGAAAAGTGCCAGCGAGGACTTCGCGTCCTTGCTTGCCGTGCCGCTGACATCCCCCCCAACTGGCGAAATCGCGAAGCCTACGGGCGTCGTCTCGCCAATCGAGTTGAGCAGATTATTGCCGCTGACCGTCAGGTTATCGTCGTCGTCCAGGCCGATTTGCGTTCGAGAGTCGGCCTTGAGTCCGTTCCAAACCGTGCCGCCACCACCCGCACCTTGGCCCGCGAATGTGGGCCCCGGCTCGTCCGGGCCCGGATCATTCCTGACGCCGTTGAAATCGATGTTGAGCAGAAGCGAGGCCGCTTGATCATTGATGACAACGAACCCATACTCTCTGCTCATTGTGGCGGGGGGTGTCGCCGTATCGGCGAAAACTATTTTCACCGTGTTGGCTCCCTCCCGCAAACTGCCTTTCGGGTCATAGCTGACCGTTGTCACGGTGCTGTCGGGGCTCTTGCTGACCGATGGCTTCACGAGCTGTCCGTTCAAAGAGAGTTGGATCGAAGCGGGCGCCACTTTCGTCACCGCGCCGTCTTCCAATTCCACTTGAATCACGGCGTTTTTGCGCGTGGTGTTCTCGGTAGGCGACACCGATTTGATGATCGGGACAGGCGACGGCCCGGTACTACCGTAAAACTCGATGAGTCCGGAGCGGGGTGCATGGCCTCGGAGAATCTCCACCTGGCGGATGCGCCAATACCGGTCCGGTTTCGCTTCGGCGTTGAAACTAACCGAGTACCAGCCGCCGAAACCATCGACTGGAACACCGTTATCATCCACGCCACCACCCTGAGATTGCCGGTAAGGAAAGTCGGCGACCTGCACCCAACTTGAATTATCACTCGACCGTTCGATGGCCCACAAAGCCCCACGTTCGCCGCCATTATAGACGCAATAGACACGAACTTTCGTAAGAGCAGCAGGCACTCCGAAATCGACAACGAGAAGACCGGTGTTGTCGTTGGGCCAGATCCAGCCGCGGTCCTGGAGATTGTTCGCAAATCCATACGGCACCGGCTCGGCAAATTCCACGCCAGCCGGTGTCGCAAAGAATGTCAGCGGTCCAGACAACATCTTTGGCGTGACAGGAATGAGGTTCTCACCGGCAGTTGCTTTGGCCAGGCTGCTCAACAGGAATAGTAGCACTAGGCCGCCATGCGTAAGGACGCTGGCAGCGGCATTGATCTCAGACGAGAATTTCTTCAGCGTGCTCGTTTGCGGGGAATAGATCGGCGTCTTCATAGGATCGAAGGTTTGAGTCAGTGTTAAGGCGGTCAAGCCAGCAAAAACGAGTGCCCCCTCCGGGGAGCGCGTCCTTCTTCTGATTACAAATCCGCGAGTGGATCGCCACGCGGCCGCTCTGTCCAATTCCACTTCGCGACGTTCGCAATCGCACTTGGCCATTGATGAGGAGCGTATGCTGCATGGGCTTTTTTGGGCTTGAGGTTCAACAAAATAAGCGCGGCGCAAAAAGATCGCAGCCACTTTTCGCCATAAGATTTGCCGTTTTAGACACATTTTGCCCGGGCGAAAATCAGGGCGCGAACTCAAGCACACGCACGCGAGTCATCCCAAGATTTGCTTCTCGATCAGCACGCCTCGCAGGGATGGTATGTAAGCTGGAATGTCAATTATTTCATTTTAGAGTGCGTCAATAAATAAGTGTTACACTTTTTGCGTCACTCTGGGGCGGAGAGTGTAGTTCCAGTCGCCATGAAAGGAAGCTCTCTCGAGATTCAATTCCGACATTTCCGCCTTGGTAATCTTCACGCCCTGGGGATACTTTTCCCGATCCAATTCGCAGCGCACCTTCAATCCTTTTCGGTTCGTCGTCGCAGCGATCAGGTTGACGATCACTTCGTGGCTGGTCAGCGGCTTACCTCGCCAATTTTGGCTGATGAAGGAGAAGAGGCGATGCTCAATCTTGTTCCACTTGCTGGTTCCGGGCGGAAAATGACCCACCTCAATCGGCCAGCGGATCTCGTCGGCCAGTCGCTGAAGTTCGACTTTCCACAGCCGCACCCGTGAACCGTTGCTTCCTCCCCCATCGGCTGTGATGAGCAGTCCTCCAGCTTTGGGATAAGACTCCTGCCCCATCGCTTGCCACCATCGCCGCACGCTCGCCACGGCAAAGGCAGAAGTGTCATGATCGGTTCCGACACTGACCCACGCGTCATTTTTCTGCAGGTCGTAAATCCCATAGGGCGATACCCGACCCAACTCCGGAATCACAAAATCATGCACGCGCACCTCACTGGGCTTGCCGCGCGGGCGCCATTCCCGTCCGGAATTCTTGAACTCGCCCACTAATTCCTTCTTTTTCGTGTCCACTGAGATCACCGGCCACTTCAACTCCAGGTAGTGTTTGACTCGCCCGTTCAGATACTCAAATTGGGCATTGCGATCCTGATGATCTTCTCCTTCATGCCGTTTGACATTGGCCTGAAGACTGTAACCGTGTTCATGCAACAATTCGGCGACCAATTCATGGCTGGCGACGTGCCCGTGCGCTTTGAGTTCCTCGGATAATTTGCGCACGCTCTTGCAGGTCCAGCGCAGCGGAGACTCCGGATCGCCTCGGGTCGTATCCTCCACCAGTTGCTCCAGGCAATTGAGCAACTGGGGATCCTTTTGGATGGTGGCTTTCCTCCCGCCGTCGGGGCGGCGGATTCGTCCCGGCGGCCAAACCGAGCGGGTTCGCGAATTGAGTTCGCGCTCACCCTCCGTGATCGCCCGCCGAGAAACACCGGTGACTCTGGCCACCAAAGAAACACCTCCGTGACCCAGGCTGGCCGCCTCCGCGGCCGCGAACGCTTCTGCGGCGGCGGGAGAGTCACCGCGAAACAACAAGACTGCTCCGTCCACTGGATCTGCAAGCGCTCCGCCGAGTACTAACTCGCCGCGGGCGTGCGCTGCCTGAGCGAGCGCCAAGTGTTCAGCCCGAAACGGCGCCCTTCGTTCGACGTATTCAGGAACCACGTCATAAAAGAGGAGGAAGTGCATGATCCGGATGCGTAATGGAAGAACGGCAAAGGCAGAAGGGTTAAAGGGCAAGTTTTCCGCCTCTATGAAGAATCAAGTGGGTCATTCACGGACCTTCTGTTGTGCTTCTCCTGGTGCGCCGTTGCCAGCCACCGGGTTACGCTCGCGTCCGGGCTGGCAACGGAGCGCCTGAGTCCTGGTTCCGGCCCGTGCCCACTCGATTCGTCATCATAGTGCCAGTTTTCCTGCCATTGATGATCACTTCTCACCGCTTTGATTCCGAGAAACGTGCTTTGGGGAGTTTACGATGAAATGAATTAAATGAATTTGAACTCGCTTCCTTTTCTGGGCGGTTGCATTTAAAATGTTGGACAGCGCGGTTTCGATAAAGCTAAGCGAACCATGAACGTCCGGCGGAGCAAATTATCCGAACTAGCCTGGCTCTCTCAGGTCCGAGAAGTCAAGCAACCCCTGAGCGAACAGAAGCCCATCTGGGTCCGCCACGGTGTCGTCGAATCGGGCCCAACCATTCCTCATCCGGAAGTGCATCCTTACTGCGAGCTCAGCACCATCCTGGAGGGAGCCGCGATCGCCTTTGTGGGCCGGGAAAACGTCAAACGTCAGGCTGGAGATTATTTCCTGGCGGGAACTGGCGTCGCTCACTGGTATGAGGGCGTGGATTACCCAGTGAAGTTTGCCGCCATTTATTTCCTGCCCAGCGTGGTGGTCGAAATGGGCCCCCTGGGTGACGGCATCCGCATTTTGTGTCGCTTTACTACAAGGCAGAGCCTGGCCGACCGCGTGGTGCGACCGCCGCGCACCCTCGCCCCCTTGTTCAAAGCGGGATTCGCACAGATGATACAAGAGTTCGACAACAAGTCCTTTGGCCATGAAGTGCGGCTGAGATCGCTCTTGATGGAAATGCTGGTCCGACTGATACGCTGGGAGCAGAGGAAGGGAAAGGAGTTTAGCGCGGCTAGTTCTTCGGCGAGTTGGACCCATGTCCAGGCCGCGTTGCAATACCTCCACGAACATTTCGCTGAGGATATATATGCTCGTGACCTCGCGGCTGTGGCCAGCGTAAGCGAATCACGGTTAAAAGTGATGTTTCAGGAAGTACTCGGCATGCCATGGAGCCGCTATTTGCAGGGATACAGGGTTCATCGTGCCGCCGCCCTGTTGGGCCAGCGCACCCACACGATTCTTGAGGCCTCTTTGATGGTTGGCTTCGAAAGTCTCAGTCATTTCCACGCAACGTTCCGATCGGTCATGGGCATGTCTCCAAGCGTCTATGCGAAGCGACTGGCCGGCCAAACGCTGGAAA
>Ga0194131_10005608_pt1 | contig 17955 bp, 14 predicted proteins | sample TA2KigO120mmetaG_FD_148631 | JGI IMG/M metagenome (GOLD analysis project Ga0194131, IMG submission 148631) | Freshwater microbial communities from Lake Tanganyika, Tanzania - TA2015053 Kigoma Offshore 120m | ecosystem: Environmental > Aquatic > Freshwater > Lake | place: Tanzania: Lake... | reverse complement strand
GCTTGATCCGCGGAGTTTCCGGAGCATTCGCCAGCTCAAGTTCCGAAGTTTCGCACAGACCTCCATCCACTGGGTGGCCTTGGGGTGCGGCTGATCGAGTTTTCGGACCATACGGGAGTGAGGCGTTGGTGTATACTGTCGGGGTCCGGGAGACCCAAAATAGAAATCCCGGTCCACTCTCGTTCCCGGAGTTGCCCATGCATTTCCTCCGCCGGCTTCTGCCACTTGCGCTCGCGGCCCTGCTTTCCATTCCCTGCACCGTCGTCGCCCAGGGTGACCGCGCCAGTATTCTCGGCGACGTAACCGACGCTTCCGGCGCCGCGGTGCCTGGGGCCACGGTCACCGTGACGAATACCGGCACCAGAGAGCGGCGCATCGCCGTCACCGACCAGCGCGGCGGTTTTGAGACGCCCGTGCTGAATATCGGGGAGTACGAGGTGGCGGTCGAACAGACCGGGTTCCGGCGCGAAGTGGTGCGCGGCATCGTGCTGGTGGTGGGACAGCGGGCGCGTGTGGATATCAAGCTGGAAGTCGGGTCCGTCTCGCAGGAGGTGATCATTCAGGGCTCGGCGCCGCTGCTCTCCACCGACGACGCCACGCTGGGGCAGCTCATTGACGAACGCAAGATCCGCGAACTGCCGATTCCAGGCAAGCGCAACATGTACATGCTGGCGCTGCTGGGCGCGGGAATGAGTCGCGGACCGGCATCGAGCGTCACTACGTCGGGCTTCGGGCCGGGGTTTGGCATCGCGGCCATGGGACAGAAGGTTCACAACAACTGGTTCCTGTTGGACGGCGCGCCCACGCGCACATCGATCCACGCGTCGATGCGGCTGCGGCCGTCGGTGGAGGCGCTACAGGAGTTCAAGGTGGAGTCCGGCTTCTACTCGGCCGAGTTCGGCACGCAGTCCGGCGCTCAGATCGTCTCGTCGATCCGGCCGGGGTCGAACGACTTTCATGGCGCGCTGTTCCACTTTCTGCGCAATGAGAAGCTGGATGCACGGAACTTTTTCCAGAATCCGCTGGTGAAGAAGCAGCCTTACCGGCGCAATAACTACGGCGCAGTGCTGAGCGGCCGCATTCTGCGCGACAAACTGTTCTTCACAGCCAACTACGAGGCCTTCGCCGAGCGGCGCAACGCACAGGGCTTCGGGATTTTCCCGACGCAGCGCATGTTCCGCGGCGACCTCACCGAACCGTTCTTCCGTACCGGGCGCGCGCCATCAGGCGGGCTGCTCCCGATTCGCGACATCACGGCCAACACGCCGTTCCCCGGCAACCAGATTCCAGCTTCGCGCATCGCTCCGCAGGCCTCGCGGCTGTTCCAGTTCTGGGTGCCGCCCAACTTTGGACCGGCTGAGTTCGACGGCGGCAACAACTACTCGGGCGATGCGCGCTCGACGGTGGACGACCGCCAGATGTTCCTGCGCATGGACTACAATCTGGGCGACAAGAACCGTATCTTCGGGCGTTACGGCATTCAGGACATCAACGAGTTCGGCGGCATCATCAACCCGCATCCGTTCTTCGGCCAGGACCGTCCCAAGCGCCAGCAGAATCTCGCGCTGCAATACACGCGCCTGGTATCGGCCACCAAGCTGAACGAGTTGAAGGTTTCCTACAACCGCGACCTGTTCCAGACGCTGGACCGGGTGAGCGGCCAGGATTTCAACATCGCACGCGACCTGTTGATTCCGGGGCAGACCAACGACCGGTTCACCACCGGCGTGCCATCCATCAGCATCACGGGCGTCAGTGGCATCGGAAACGTGGTCCCGAACACGATTTGGGACGAGTCACGCCGTATTGCCGACACGTTCTCCTGGATCAAGGGGCGCCACTCGCTGAAGATCGGCACGGAGTTCTTCCACGCGCCTTCTGGTCCACTTCCAGCGGGACGCTCGGCACCAGGCCCTTCTTGAACCCTTCCTTCTCCACCGACACCGAATAAACGCCCCTAGCAGGCTTCCAACTGCAAACCCCCTGTCGGAGCCAAGTAGAAAGTTCCTATTCCCGGTCCACATGTTGCTGCGGCGCGAGACCTACCAGTTCGTCACCGGCCAGTTCGGTTTCACGGGCATTCACGCGGGCCAGGGGCTTACAACCGCCGGACGCGAGGCGTTGTCATGGGCCGATTTTCTGCTGGACCACCCATTCCAGGTGCGCACGGCCCACAGCGAGGTGGCCGGTTTCAAGCCCGGCCAGTTCACGCGGCTGTTCGGCTGGCGGTCGCACAGCTTCATTGCCGACGATTTCAAGATCACTTCGCGCCTCACGCTCAACATCGGGCTGCGCTATGAGTACAACTCGGTCCTGCGCGACGTGCGAGGCGGCACGCGGAACTTCGACTTCCACACGCAGGATCTGTTCCCGGCCCCGGGCGTTTCCGCGCCCCTTTACAAGCGCGACCCCGACAACTTCGCACCGCGCTTCGGCTTTGCGTTTCGCCCGTTCCGCGACAACAAAACCGTGATCCGGTCTTCCTACGGCGTCTTCTACAACGTGAACATGCTGAACAATCTCACCGAGAGCTCGAAGAATATTCCGTTCAGCGCGGGCATCAATGAGATCAACAACCCCGGCGTGATCCGTATTCGCATGGCCAGCGCCAGCGTGTCGGACAACATCGCGGCGACGTCGGCGCGCGAGGTGCTGGCCGTGCCGGACAACTACGGGGTGGGCGACGTGCAGCAGTGGACATTCAACATCCAGCGCGCGCTACCGTCCAGCATGGTGCTGGAGGTGGGCTACGTGGGGTCGAAGTCGAGCCACTTTGACCGGCCGCGGACGTTCAACGCGATCAATGTCCTCAAGGGTGAACGAGTGAAGCCGTTCCCGCAGTGGGGCAACATCGAGCTGATCACGACGGACGCGTCGGGCAACTACCACGGGCTGTTGACGAAAGTGGAGAAGCGGATGTCGAACGGGCTAACGTTCCTGGGGACGTACACGTGGTCAAAGACGATGTTCGATGCCTGGGCCGGCAACGCCGGGCAGCGTCACAATTCGCCGTTCGATCTGTTCCTCGAAAAGGGCCTTGCCGAGACGGATCAACGGCATCGCGTGACAGGGTCGTGGCTGTATGAGTTGCCGTTCTTCCGCGGGCGCAGGGATGCGGTGGGCCGCCTGCTCGCCGGCTGGCAGACGAACGGCGTGTTGACGCTCGAAACCGGTATGCCGATACACCCCTCGCAAAGCGTGCAACCGCTGGCCGATGAATGCTCGCGCTGCAACCGGCGGCCGAACCGTATCGCTGACGGGCGGCTTTCTTCATCCGAGCGCACCCTGCGGCGGTGGTTCGATACGTCAGCCTTTGCACTGGCCGTGGGCCACTACGGCACTTCCGGCCGCAACGTCCTGACCGCGCCCGGGCTGGCGAGCCTCGACCTTTCGCTGTTCAAGAACTTCCAGGTGCGCGAAAAGCAAAGCTTGCAACTGCGGTGGGAGATGTACAATGCCACCAATACGCCGCCCTTCAATCCGCCGGGGCTGGCCATTGGCACGGGCACGTTCGGTGTGATCACCAGTGCCGGGCTTCCGCGCGAGATGCAGTTCGGGCTGCGGTTCCTGTTTTGAGAGATCGAGGATACGATGACCACGAAAAAACTTTCCCGCCGCGCCGCCCTGGTGTCGCCTCTGGCCGTTCCCGCCGCGGCGGTGCTGGCCGCGCCGCCGTCGCGCAAGGCCGTGATCGCCGAGGACGACCCGGCGAATGTGAAGATCGGCCACATCATGAACTGGAACGTCAGCGATGACTTCCTGCTGTTCTGCAAGCAGATTGGCCTTAAGTGGGCGCGGCTGATGTACCACGAGGAGCCGGATCTCGACCGGCTGGCGGGCATTCAGAAACGCTTTGCCAGCTACGGCGTCCGTTTCTACAGCGGGTGCCACTACTCATATCGCTCGCTGAAGGTGCAGCTCGGCCAACCCGGCCGCGACGAAGAGATCGAGCGCTTCCGCAAGTTCGTGCGCATCATGGGCAAGTTGGGCATTCCGGCGGTGAACTACGATTTCCACCCGGCCAACACCTACACAACTTCCCATATCGAGCACCGCGGCTACAAGACACGGCAGTTCAGCGAGAAGGAGTTCCGTGAGAAGGTGGAGAAGCCCGCGTTTGACCGCGAGTACTCGGCCGAGGACATCTGGGCCACTTACACCTACTTCATGAAGGCCGTGCTGCCGGTGGCCGAGGAGTCGAACGTAAAGATGGCGCTGCACCCGGACGACCCGCCGCTGGCGAAGATGAACGGCGTGGCGAAGCTGTTTGTGCACTACGACGGCTACAAGCGCGCCGAGAAGATCGCGGGCAATAGCAAGCACTGGGGACTGCGTTTGTGCGTCGGCACGTGGATGGAAGGCGGGGACCGGATGGGCAAGAACACCATCGAGATGATTCACGACTTCGGCAGCCGGGGAAAGCTCTTCGACATCGACTTCCGCAACGTGAGTTCGCCACTTCCGGTGTTTCATGAGACCTTCCCGGACGAAGGCTACACGGACATGTACCAGATCATGAAGGCGCTGCGGCAGGTGAAGTTCAGTGACGGCATCGTGCCGGACCACATTCCGCCGCTGGCGGGCGACAACGCCGAACGCCGCGCCGGGCTGGCTTATTGCATTGCCTACTTCAAGGCATTGCTGCGGCGGGCTAACGAAGAAGTGGGATAGCGAACGAGAGTCCGGGAGATGGCTGCCCGAGGCGAGCATGACGGAGCTTTGCCGGCGGTTGCTACTATACTTGCGGATTTGAAGTGAGAACGTTTGCGGCCGAGCCAAAAGGAGTTTACCCGGCTTCGGATTCCGCCGCAGACCTGTGCCGTCTTCGAACATCGCGACCTTGTCTCATCGGTCGCCGGAACGTGGCGGGCAGTTTGCGGCGGCAGACGGGGATAGCTCCTGCAGCACGTTATAACGCTATCTGGCGTGACCCGGCGGAGAAATGCACGCGCGTCATGAGAACTGCGGGCCGGGTTACTTCGGATAACGGTGTTCGAAGGAAGCCGCTGAACTGTCGGGCAGGCACACGTCGTGATCATAGGTGGACTCGTCGGAGCGACCAATCTCCTGCTGGACGCCAAGTACGGCCCCAGCGCCCAGGATCAGAAGGGACATCATGCCGCCAGGAGGTAACACCACCATCATCATGCGCAAACACTTATGTCCGTGTGTTTGGAAGCGCCCGTTTCACTGGTCATTCCACCGCCGTGGTTGCCGCTGCCCGGCGTTTGCTAAGATATCCAGCATGAAATTGAGCCATCGAATTCCGGCCCTCGCGGCCGCTCTGGTGCTGGGCGCTTCCTCCATCACGGCGGGCGAAAAGACCATGATGCATTGCTTTGCTTTCACGCCGATTGACACGGCGACGGAAGCCGAGTGGGACGCCTTCTACAAGGCCACCGATGCCCTGCCGTCCACGATGTCCCAGTACATCAAGCGGGTGTGGTTCGGGAAACTGCGGGCGCCGCTGAACATCTTCAACCCGGATGCCGAGAGCCGCAAGGTGGCCATGAGCGGCCAGAAGGACACACCCGGCAAGATCACCCACCTGCAACGCAAGCATGGCGTGTGCATGGAAATGCTGGGCGGGCCGGATTCGCTGAAGGCGTACGCGGCCGATCCCGCGCACAAGACCTGGCTTGCCGCCTATGAAAAGGTCCGCGTGGCCGGCACCACCACCTACGACATCCTGGGACAGTAGCTCGTGAGCAACAGCCGGCAAGACGGACACGGGGTGGCGGCGTTGCCTGGGTGTCATGAGGCCGCCTCGGCCTTTGCCGGCTAACTGGCTGCGGACTGCGGCGCGAGGGGTACTTCCACGGCCTGGCGCCAGAGCCGTTCCAGGTCGTAGTATTCCCGCGCTTTCTCACTGAAGATGTGCACCAGGAAGTCGCCGTAGTCGCAGAGCACCCATTCGGCGTTCTGGTAGCCTTCGACGGCCAGAGCCTTGTGGCCCGCCGCCTCCAATTCCTTGCCCACCTCGTCGGCGATAGCCTGCAACTGGCGCGGATTGGTACCCGTGCAGACGACAAAATAATCTGTAAAAGAAGTCATCCCGCGGAGATCGAGCACTCGAATGTTGAGTGCTTTCTTCGAGTCGGCGGCTTGCGCGGCTAAAAGCCAGGGAGTGTCAGACAGGCTTGTTCTTCTCCGTTCGGCGCCGTAACCGGCCCCTATGCGGTATCGTACTACACTATGTACAGTGCGTCCATTCCGTGAATCGCCGCGGCCATCGCTGCGTCAATTGATGAATCTGGTGGTGTATCTGGTGGCCGGGTGGGCAGCGTTCGGGACAGCCGCCTGGGCCCAGCCCGTGGCAATCCAACGCGCCGAAGAGCGGCTGGCACGCCTGCGTGAACTGCAGGGCGTGGGTGCCGTGGCGCGGGCACAGGTCGTTGAGGCGGAACAGGCCCTTGAGGACGCGCGGGACGACGAGGTGCTGCGGCAGACACTGTACGGCATCATTTCGATTGAGGATCTCACCGAGACCCAGTCGGTTGACATGCTGGAGGCCGCGCGCCGCAGGATCGCACGCACGGAAGCGAAAATCGGCGACCTGCGCAAGCTGGTTGAGATGGGCGTCGTGGCCCGCAATCAACTGGTCACACATGAGGAAGAGTTGGCCCGCCGCCAGAAGACCCTCGAACTGGCGGATGCGCGCGCCCGCACGCTGGCTGAGATCGCGGCGATGATCCATCGGGAAGAGGAGTTAGAGGAGGAAGTGGCGGTGGCAGCCGTGCCTCAAGGCCCGGTGCCCCCCTACGAGCGTTTTGAAGGCGCCGGGGTGTTCCGCCCTCAGCACGCACGGTTGATTGAGTCCGCGTTTGAGCAGGAGTTTTCGCACCCGCTTCCGGTGAGCGCCCGCGGCATGACTGCTCTACACCGCACCATGGGCTTCGATCACCGCGACCGGGTGGATGTGGCGGTGAGCCCGGACGACCCGGAGGGTGTCTGGCTGCGCCGCTACCTTGAGCGTCTCAACATCCCCTATTACGCATTCCGTACGCGGATCCGGGGCAAAGCCACCGGAGCGCACATTCACATCGGGCCGCCGAGCAACCGCCTGCGTGGCGTGGGCGCCGGCAGCCAGTAGCCTTTGCTCCTATGTCCGTGCGGTTGGCATCGACGACGAGTTGCGCAGCCACAATTGGGCGGAGTTCGGGCGCCGCTACAACGGCCCGGAATACAAGAAGAACGAATACGACACCAAACTGGCGGCCGCGCACGCCAAGCACTCCAAGGCGTAGAGGGCCAAGGCGTAGAGGGCCAAGGCGCGGAACGTTCGGCGCGCAAACTCTCTCAACCGGCGCTAGGCCCAGAACTTGAACCACTTGCGGCCCGCCTTCTTCGGCGGGGCAACCGACAGCGGGGCGCCGGTGAGGGTAGCTCTTGGGTTCGTTTCGAACAAAGCCTCGGCGATGTCGTCACCCCAGCCGCCGCGGGCCCGTTCCCGAGCCTCGTCGAGCCGGGTGGGACGGTGCCGCAGGTCATGGGCGTCGCTCGCCAGGAAGTGAACCAGGTCCTGCGACAGAAGCTCCTCGGCAAACTTCCGCGCCGTCTGCCCGAAGCGGCCCAGCAATGATTGCGCCGTCACCTGAACATAACAGCCGCGCTCCACCCACTCACGAATGGAAGGCAGACGCTGCTGGAGCACGGTATTGCGTTCCGGGTGCGTGATGATGGGCTTCAAACCAGCCAACATCAGGTTGTCGAAGATCTGTGAGGTGTTGTCGAAGATCTGGAAATCGGGAAACTCCACCAGCAGGTAACCCAGGTGGTTGATGGAGAACTTGCGCGGGTTGGTCATCGCCTCTTCAATCGAGTCGAAGGCCAGATGGAAATCACAGCCCCGGTGAATGCGGATGCGGTCCCCGGCCCCCTGCCGGAGCGCCGCGATCCGTTCCGAGATCAGCTCCGGACGGAACTTGAATTCATGATTGCAGTGAGGCGTGGCGACGATATCCGTCGTGCCGTTCTCAGCCGCCATGAGAACCATGGCCAGGCTGTCCTCGAAGGTCTTCGCCCCATCGTCCATGCCATGGAGGATGTGCGAATGGATATCAACCATTCGAAAAATGCCGGTCTTCCCGGTGTTGCAATTCCGCCAGTGCCGCAGCGGGCGGCCTGCCTAAATGAACATCTCCTCGTCCTGCGTGGCGGCAGCGACGCTGGGACGGCTTCCCCCCAGGAGATGAGAGAACGCCGCGCGCACCCCGGCCATCAGGCCGCTGATCTCGCGGACCGGCTTTTGAACGCCCTCGTGCAACATCACGACGGTCTCATGCACCCGGCTCACGGTATCATCCACCACCATCTCCATTCGGTCGAGTTGGACTTTGGCTTTACCCGTGGCGTCCACAATAATTTCTTCCACCCGCGCCAACTGGACCTTGGTGGTTTCCAGGATGTCGTTTGTCCTGGTGGTGATTTCGGTGATTTGCCGGCGGCTATCCTCAACGGCCTGCCGGGTTGTCTCGAGCACCTGTTCCGCCTGCGGGATCAGCGGTCCGATCTGTTCCTGCATATCCTTCACTTTGCGGTACACGCCAAGGATTGCCAGGCACTGAATAACAAGCGCCGCGGCCGACACAAGCACAGCGCCGGCCATCACCAACAGCAACGTATCCTGATTCATTCTCTCAACTCCCCAAACTCCACCGGACCCTGCCGGTTCGCGGCGTTAGGCCTGCGGCTCGCCCGCAACCGACTCGCGATACGCTTGTCTGCCGGCTTCCACCGCGGCGCTCAGCTGGTCACGCTGCCGCTGGATGGTCTGCTTGCCGCGTTCCACCTGCTCCACCGCCTGATCGCGGAGATCCACCGCCTTGCGGCGCACATAGTCGGTTCCTTCCTCGGCGCGTTCGCGCAGCAACCGGCGGGTCTCCTCGCCTGACTTCGGCGCGAACAGTATGCCCACGGCCACGCCAACGCCGAGGCCCAGGAAAAAGTACGAAAGCTTGTTGTCTTCCATCTTGAGCTCCAATCCTAACCTCAGTCTAGCGTCTTTTCCGGTGAGGGCACGCCCGGAGGGCTCAAGGCTTCTTCCTGGCCAATGTTTCCCGGCCATTCTGATGCAGCGTCACCCCGTTGACGGCGCCCGCACTGTCGCGCCGGAAGGTCAACTGCGCATCCGCCACGCGCAGAAAGAACCGGTCGGCGGCTTCGGCGAACACCGGCAGTTTCGGTTGCCCGGTGAGTTGCACGAAGAGACTTCCGTTGTCCGAGGTGACACTCAAGGTCAACGTGGGTGTCACTTCGTACTCTCCGGCATAAGCGGTGAGCTGACTGGCGGGAAGCGTGATCTCCTTGCGATCCTCGGGCCGGATGATCTTTTCGCCGAACAGCAGCTTGGTTACGTTGTTTGCAACGGGCCCCACCGGGGCGTTCTCCAGGTTCGCCAGCACGATCACCACGGCGTCATCGTCCGGGTAGCGGTTGATGCTCGTGGCAAAGCCGTTGATGCCGCCGCCATGCATCACCGTCCGCCGCGGTTTGTCCGCCGTCTGCCAGCCGTAGGCATAGCCGTTGAGTACTGGTGTCCACATCTTCCGGCGTGATGCGGCGGTGAGAAGCTTGTCGGTGTGAAGAACGCGGTCCCACTTGTACAGATCGAGCACCGTGGAATAGAGATCGCCCGCGCCGATGGGAATTGTCATGTCGATGAACACGGCGTTGCGGCGGCCGGCCGGGGGGCCGCTGTAGCCAGCCGCACGGTGCTTGAGAACAGTCTCGTCACTATCGTGGCCCGAGTCGTTCATTCCAGCCGGGTCAAAGATGTTCTTGCGCACGTAGTCTTCCCACGGCATGCCGGAGGCGCGTTCAACGATGAACCCCAGCAGTGTATAGCCGCTGTTGCTGTACTTCCACCGCGTGCCCGGGTCAAAGTCGAGCGGCTTGCCGGTCACTCGCTTGAGCGTTTCTTCCGGCCGTGACTTGCGCATCATCGTGGAGCGGTACTCAGGAAACTCGGTAAAGCCCGGAATGCCGGACGTGTGGGACAGAAGATGGTGAATTGTGATGCGCTCCCAGGCGGACGGCGCTCCATCCATCCACTTCGATACCGGATCCTCCAGCGTCAGCTTGCCTTTCTCCGCAAGCTGGAGGATCGACACCGCCGCGAACTGCTTGGTAATGGAGCCCAGCCGGAACTTGGTCTCGGGCCGGTTCGGAACATCGTGCTCCGCGTTGGCCAATCCATACCCCTTATTGAGCACGATGGCTCCACCCCTGGCGGCGAGCACCGAACCGGAGAACCGGCCGGCCGATGTCTCCTGGTTGAGATAGCTGTCGATGGCCGCCGCCGGATCCTGGGCCCAAGCCGTGGTGGTGAGGTAGAGCGTGAGTAGTGCGCCGGCCGCCGGGCGCAGGTTTCGGGTACGCGACGTATGGATAGCCATGGGGTTCCTTCCTCAGTGTACGGGTGGCACCGGGCGGCGGTTCCGTGAGATTGGCGTTCCTGGCTCAAGATAAGACTGAAGCCGGGCGCGCCAGCGTGTTAGCGTAGTGGTTAGCTGGCAAAGGCCGGAGCGGCCTCATGGGGCCCAAGCAACGCCGCCGCCCCGTGTTCGTCTTCCCGGCTGTTGCCAAGAGAGAGAGGACATTGCTCCCAGAATCCGAGTCTGCGGGTGTAGCAATTCGTACGGTGGGTCTCACCAGGCGCTACCGTTCCGGGTCCGGTGAACTGACTATTTTTGCCGATATGAACTTTACGGTGCATTGCGGCGAGAGACTGGCGCTTGTCGGGGACTCGGGAACGGGCAAGACAACGCTTTTGTACCTTTTGGGCGGTCTGGATCATCCAACGAGTGGGAGGATCTTTTACGGCCAGACGGAAATCACAGCGCTTACGGGGGATGCCCTGGCCGATTTCCGGAATCGCGAAATTGGCTTCGTTTGGCAAAATCAGTCCCTTTTGCCGGAATTTACGGCGCTGGAAAATGTGATGATGCCTCTGCTGGTGCGTGGTGAGCAGCCGGGGACGGCGGCCGGGCAGGCGAGAGCCCGTCTGGCGGATGTGGGCCTGGCGGACCGTGAGACGCACCGCGCCGGGGAGCTTTCCGGCGGCGAGCAGCAGCGTGTCGCCCTTGCCCGCGCGCTGGCGGGACGGCCGAAGGTGCTCTTTGCCGATGAGCCGACAGGGAATTTGGATGCGCGCACGGGAGCGCGGGTGGTGGATCTGCTTGAGGATCTGCACCGGAGGATGGGGTTGACCTCGATTTACGTGACCCACAACCCGGAGTTTGCCGCACGGGCGGACCGAGTGGTCCGACTGGCGGGTGGGACATTGACGGATGACACACGGGGCGCCCACGCAGGCGCGGCCGAGTCTGGAGCCGGCATGCCCGAGTCAGGAGATACAAGAACGCATGTTTGAACGCTACACCGAAAAAGCCCGCCGCGTGATATTCTTTGCCCGGTACGAAGCGAGCCAGTTCGGAAGTCCGTATATCGAAACCGAGCATCTGTTGCTGGGCTTGGTGCGTGAGGATAAGGCGCTGGCCAACCGGTTCCTGCGCTCGCATGCCGCCATCGAGTCCATCCGCAAGGAGATTGAGGCGCACACCGCCGTGCGGGAGAAGGTCTCAACCTCGGTGGATCTGCCGCTTTCCCACGAATGCAAGCGGGTGCTGGCCTATGCCGCCGAGGAAGCCGAACGGCTGAGCCATAAGCACATCGGTACGGAGCATCTGCTGCTGGGCCTGCTGCGGGAAGAGAAATCGTTCGCCGCCGAGATCCTGCAGGCGCGCGGGCTGCGCATTCCGCAGGTTCGCGAAGAGGTGGCGCGCCAGAACTCCGAGAAGGTGGCGGCGGGCCGTCCCAAGGAAAGCTCCATGCTGGCGGAGTTTTCGCGCGACCTGACGCAGGCTGCCATTGACGGCACGCTGGACCCGCTGATCGGCCGCGGGGCCGAGGTGGAGCGCAGCATTCAGATTCTGTGCCGGCGCACGAAGAACAATCCGGTGCTGATCGGGGAGCCGGGCGTGGGCAAGACGGCGATCGTCGAGGGCCTGGCGCAACGGATCGCCGACGGCGACGTTCCATCCTTCCTTGCCGACAAGCGTATTCTGGCGCTCGATCTTTCCCTGATCGTGGCCGGCACGAAGTACCGCGGCCAGTTCGAAGAGCGGTTGAAGACCATCATGAAGGAGCTGATGGAGAACCAGAACGCCATCATCTTCATCGATGAGTTGCACACGCTGGTGGGGGCCGGTTCGGCCGAGGGGTCCCTGGACGCGGCCAACATTCTGAAGCCGGCGTTGTCGCGCGGTGAGATCCAGTGCATCGGCGCCACCACGCCGGGCGAGTACCGCAAATCGATTGAGCGGGACCGGTCGCTTGAGCGCCGGTTTCAGGCCGTGAAGGTTCCGCCGCCCAATGAGCAGGACGCCATCCGGATCATGTTCGGAATCAAGGAACGGTATGAGAAGTTCCACGCCGTGGCCTATACGGACGATGCGCTGGAGACTTCGGTGCATGCGTCGAACCGCTTCATTCCGGACCGTTTCCTTCCGGACAAGGCGATCGATCTGATCGACGAGGCAGGCGCCCGCGTCAAGCTGCGCCAGACCACGCTGCCGGCCGATGTAGCCGACATTCAGAAGCGGATCAAGTTCATTGTGCACCGCATGGAGAGCGCCATCGCGAACCATGAATTCGAGAAGGCCCGCTTCTATTCCGACGAGGAGCGCAAGGAACGCGACAACCTGCGCCAGTTGCGCGAAAAGTACAACCTGGACGATACCTCCACCGGTGTTGTTACAAAGGAGGATATCGAGGACGTGGTGGCGCGCTGGACCGGCGTGCCCATGACCTCGATCAAGGAAGAGGAGGTCTCCAAGCTCCTGCGGATTGAGGAAGAGCTGCACAAGCGAGTGATCAGCCAGGAAAAGGCGATCAGCGCGTTGTCGCGGGCCATCCGGCGTTCCCGGGCCGGCTTGAAATCTCCGAAGCGGCCGTCGGGTTCGTTCCTGTTCCTGGGGCCCACCGGCGTTGGTAAAACGGAAGTGGCGAGGGCGCTGGCCGAGTTCCTGTTCGGCAGCGAGAAATCGCTGATCCGCTTCGACATGTCGGAGTTCATGGAGAAGCACTCGGTGTCGAAGCTCATCGGGTCGCCTCCCGGATACGTGGGATACGAGGAGGGCGGCCAGCTCACCGAGCGCGTGAAGCGGAACCCCTATTCCATCATTCTGCTCGATGAGATCGAAAAGGCGCACCCGGATATCTACAACATCCTGTTGCAGGTGTTCGAGGACGGCCAGCTCACCGACGGGCTGGGCAATACGGTGGACTTCAAGAACACCATCATCATCATGACGTCGAACCTCGGCGCCCGCTTCCTGGACAAGCGCGGCCACATCGGGTTCACCGCCGCCTCCGGCGCCGGGATCCCGCAGAAGGTGGAAGACAGCGTGATGAGCGAAGTGAAGCGCGCCTTCAACCCCGAGTTCCTGAACCGGCTGGATGAAGTGATTCTGTTCACCTCGCTGGCCGACGACGACCTGATCAAGATCATCGATCTCATGGTGGAGCAGATCAACCAGAATCTGGTTCCCAAGCAGATCAAGATCCGGCTTGAGCCCGCCGCCGCCCGGTACGTGCTGGAGAAGACCTGCGCGGATCGCAGCTATGGTGCGCGGCCCCTGCGGCGCGCACTGCAGAAGTACGTCGAGGACCCGTTGGCGGAGGCCGTCATCCAGGGTTCGCTGGCCCGCCCGGCCGACCTCGAAGTGTACCTGAGCGACACCGGCATCTACTGCCGCCCGGTGCAGGATCAGCCTGTCGCCGTGGGCGGCGGGAGCGAAGAAGAACCGCCCCCGATGGGGACCCTGCTCTACAGCTTTTGAGAACCTCGCAAGACGGACTCGCTCCGGCTTTCGCTTATGTTGCCAGTTCCTGGACGTTTGGAGCCGCGCCGGAGGGGCCTTTGCGCTCCTGAGGATCGCGGCTCACCGCTACCAGGTGAGCCGCAGCGTCAACTGCACCTCGCGGGCGGCGTTGCCTGAGTTCAGGGTGCTCAGGATGCCGTCGCCGCCGATGGCGTTCTGATTGCCAGGAGTGTTGAACAGGTTAAAGAAGTCCGCGTTCAGCCGCAACCGGACCGATTCGGTGATGTGGACTGTCTTGAACAGCGAGGCATCCACGCCCCATTGGCGCACGCCTGGCAGATACTGTTGCCGCCACGGGTGGAGCCCGTCATTGAACACCGCGCGCTGCACCGTGCCGTTGTTGAGCGGGATCCAGACGGTGTTGGTGTCCCAGAACTGGGAAAGGTTGGTTCCGGCCGGCATGTTGGCCGGCGCGGCCGTCGTGCCCACGGGAATGAGCGGCGCGCTAGCGGCCTTGTAGTTCGGGGGAACACCCATCACGCCGTTCGGCCGGCCCTGCGCATCGGTGCTGTTGATGCGGTTCGCGGGGATATAGCCGTTCCACCAGAGGTAGCCGGGGCGGCAGGCGCCGCTGCGGCAATCCTGAATGGGGTGCTTGTAGCCGTAGAGTTCGATGGGGGTGCCTGTGGGGTACGTTCCGGTGGGCAGCGCGAAGTAGTTGCTGCGAAGGGTTCCGAGCCCGGCCACCTGCCAGCCGCCGATGAAGCGGTCCAGTACGCCGCCCGCGTTTCCGCCGAATCTCTTACCCTTGCCGAACGGAAGATCGGCAATCCAGTTCCAGCGGACCCTGTGTTTTGGCACACCGGTATCCCGCTGGTAGTTCAGCAGCCGGTTGCGGGCGTCGATATCGTCCGGCACCAGGCCAGGCATGAACTGGTTGGGGGCGGAGATGATCGAAGTGCCTGAAAAGTCCTGCCCGCCGGCGCCCAACGCATTCCCCATCACGTAGAAGATCTGGTAGGCAAACCCTTTCGCATAGCGGCGCTCAAGCTCCAGCTGAATGCCATTGAAGTTCGACCAGCCGGACTTGCGATACTCCTCGACGGTGCCGTAGACGGTCTGGTCGAACGGGCGGCGAGCGACGTTGGCGAACTCGCCGGTGGGCAACGGCCGGGCGGTGGATGCAAACCAGATGTAGTCCGGCGTTGGCTCGTTGTACCGGTTGAACTGCTCAAGGAATGCACCGTGATTTCCGATGTAGGAGGCGCGTGCCACGGTGTCCGGCATCACTTCCTTCTCGATGGTCAGATTCCAGTCATGGACGCGCGGGTCCGGCTGGGTACCGGCGAAGTAGCTCGCCAGAACCGATCCTCGAGTTAGGGCGTTTGCGTTGGTCAGCGTGACCACCTCGCGGCTGTTCTGTCCCGCGATCACCACCGGAGCTCGCCGCAAGCCGATGTTCCCGATGCCGTCGGGCGAAAGGGTGGCGTCCGTCTCACTGGCCCGGAACCGTGCCGTGAGTGGAGCATTCGACCGCATCCTCGCCGACCACGGGCGCAACGGAATCGGGAAATATGAGATGCGGTATCCGCCGCGGAGCACGAACCGCCCGGCGCCGGAGCCGCCCTGGTACGCAAACCCGATTCGCGGTCCGATATCGCGCTTCGTGCTGGCCATCAGGCTTTGCGACAGGCCTGCCTCCTGGTGCGAGATAAACCGCGCACCCAGGGATTCCAGCCGGTTGACGATGGAGGGCGCGGTTGCGCCCAGGCGGTACATGGTATTGATGTCCGTGCCGAGAACGATGGCCCGGCGCCGCGAATCGAACGTGCTGAGCACATTGTTCTTCTCGCGGAACGCCGGCCAGTACTCCCAACGCAGCCCGAGATTGAGCGTGAGCCGCGGCGATACGCGGTAGTTGTCCTGGAAGTAGAGCGCGTACTCCCGGGCGCGCATGTAGAAGTAGCTGCGGATGAACTGGTTTGAATAGTTCATCGTGCCCAGGAACATGTTCGCCAGATTGTGGCCGGTGAGCGGGGCGGCCAGAGGATTGGTGCGGCTGGTGCCGGAGTCGTAAAGCGACGTGGCGCCGGTGCTCCAACTGTGGTTGCCCTGATTCTGCTGCTGGTCAGGCAGTACGTTCAACTGGTCGTAGCGGTAATGGAAGCCGAACTGAAGCTCGTGCTTGCCCTTGATCTTGGTGGAGTGGTTGTCGAGGATGCCGTAGAAGACACCGTAGCCCTGCGTATTGTCGGTCTCGAAGTAGTAGCTTGCCAGGCCTGTATCGTACAACCCGGGCCAGCCGGTGGCGTTGAGCGGATTCGGCAGCCCCAGTTCGTCCGCATACCGGCGTCCCTTCTCGCCCGTGCCCAGGAAATAGGTCTCGCGATTGCCGCTGATCAGCAATTCGTTGAAGAACGTGGGGGTTATGTTCCGCACCCACGACGCCGACATGCTCTTGTTCGGTGCGAGCCGGAACACGGTGCCCGGAGCGTTGTTGAGCATCGGCTGGGTGAATTTCTGCTCAAACGCCCAGGCGTCGCCCTGCGTGTAGCGAGCAAAAAACTGGTCCTTGGTGGAGAAGCGGTGATCGATGCGCGTGGTGGAGGTCCACTGGCGCGCATCGCGTGGCACGGGCCCGAACCAGTTGTTGCCGAGCAGCGGATTCACCTCCGGCTGGGTGGGCAGCGGCGTCACGCCGAACAGGTACTTGGCGAGCGGCGTGATGCGGTTCGGGTCGAAGACGTTCAACTGGCCGCGATACGATACCCGTTCGCGCTGCCAGGTCTGCGGATTGGTGGTGTAGGGGTCGTAGAGGGCAATCTGTCGATCCTGCCCATCAATGAGTCCCCGGAAATCGCCCTGCCGCATCGCTTCCGTGGGCACCTGAAATCCCAGCGTGAAGGGAGCCACGCTGCGCAGCCCCTCATAGGCGGTGAACCAGAACGTGCGGTTGCGCCCGTCGTAGAGCTTGGGCAGCACGACGGGGCCGCCGGCGGAGGCTCCATACTCGTTCCGGATGAGCTTGGGCGGAGTCCGGTAGAAGTCCTGACGCTGGCGCGCCTTGCCGATCGCGTTGTTCCGATGAGTCTCAAACAGCGAGCCGTGGAACTGGTTGGTTCCGCTTCTCGTGGAGATGATCACTGAAGTCGGCCGTGTGAACTTCGCTGACGAACCGTTGTTTTCCACCTTGAATTCCTGGATGGTGTCCAGGCCCGGAGGGCGCCGCTGCACCTCACCGTAGATGCGCTCACTAATCGCCGCGCCGTCCACCACAAACTCGTGCGAGCCGGCGCGGAGTCCGTAGGCACGCGTGCCTTCCATGCCCGGCACCGTTTGAAGAAGCGTCGTGAGATTGCGGCCGTTGATGGGCAACTGTTCAATGCGCTGCCGTTCCAACACGTGGCCGAGCGTTGGCGTATCCACGGTGAGGAGCGGGGTGGCGTCAACAACTTCCACCTGCGTCGCGGTCTGCCCGACCATCAGTACCGGATTGACCACCGCCACCTGCTGCACCTGCGCCGTCAGAGTGGCCTCGTAGGTCTGAAATCCGGAGGATTCCACGGTGAGGCGGTAGGGAGCGGGGATCACACCGGGGAAGATGAAGAACCCCGTTTCGTTGGTCGAGGTTTTTACCGTGATGCCGGTTCCCGAGTTGGTCAGCGACACGGTGGCGCCGGGCACCGCCGCCTCGCTCTGGTCACGAACAGTGCCGCGCACAGCGGTGGTGCTTCCCTGGGGGTAGGCCAGCGGAGCGAAAGCCGCCAAGCCGAGGAATACGAACGAGTGGACCTGCTTTGAACCGCGCATGAGACCACCTTCCACAACGGCCCGTTGGAGGCCAAAGTGGTGCCATGATATCACTTGGCGCGAACGCTGGTGAGCGGTGGGCAACCGCTGTCGCGGCCACGTGAAAAGTTCCTAATCGAGCCAAGTAGAAAGTTCCTCTTGACAGCCTTTAATGGCAGAAGGATGGAACGAATAGCGATGAGCCAGAGGGAGCGAGACGAACTGCACTGGTTAAAGCAGGCGCAGCAGAGAACGGTGACCCAGCGGGAAGCGGCCCAGCGGATGGGTGTGAGCGAGCGGTGGGTACGGAAGCTGCTGGCAACCATGGTGGAGAAAGGGG
>Ga0194131_10005605_pt1 | contig 17963 bp, 17 predicted proteins | sample TA2KigO120mmetaG_FD_148631 | JGI IMG/M metagenome (GOLD analysis project Ga0194131, IMG submission 148631) | Freshwater microbial communities from Lake Tanganyika, Tanzania - TA2015053 Kigoma Offshore 120m | ecosystem: Environmental > Aquatic > Freshwater > Lake | place: Tanzania: Lake... | reverse complement strand
CGGTCGAGGTGCTGGCGCGCGTCGAGGGCGGCGCGTTCGCGGACGTGCTGGTCGGCGAGCGGATCGCGCGCGGCGCGCTCGACCCACGCGAGGCGGCGCTGTTCACGCGCCTCGTCTACGGCACGGAAGCGTGGCGCGGGCGCCTCGACTGGACGCTGTCCGGCCTCGCGCGCCGCCCGCTCGAGGACCTGGCCCCCGCAGTGCGCGCGGCACTGCGCCTCGGCATCTTCCAGCTGCTGCTGCTCGACCGCGTGCCGGCGCACGCGGCGGTCGACACGACCGTGACCATCGTCAAGCAGGCCGCCGGAGCGGGCGCCGCGGCGTTCGCGAACGCGGTGCTGCGAGGCTGCCTGCGCACCGGCGAGCGCGCGCTGCCCGATGCCGACGCCGAGTGCGACCTGCACCTCGCCGTGCGCTGGTCGCACCCCGAGTGGCTCGTCCGCCTGTGGCGCGACGAGCTCGGCGACGCGCGCACGGCGGCGCTGCTCGCGGCGAATGCCGAGCCCGCACCGACGGTGGTGCGCGTCGATCCGTCGCTCGGTTCGCGCGACGAGGTGATCGCGCGGCTCGCCGCACGCGACATCACGGCGCGCGCGACCGCGTGCGCCGCCAGCGGCCTCGTCGTCGACGCGCCGGTGACGGCGCTGGGCCGCGAGAGCGGGCTCACGCTGCAGGGCGAGGCCTCGCAGCTCGTGGTCGACGTGCTCGACCCGCGCCCGGACGAGCGCGTGCTCGACCTGTGCGCCGCACCCGGCGGCAAGACGGGCGCCATCGCCGAGCGCGTCCGTCCGGCACGCGTCGTCGCGGCCGACCGCTCGCGCCCAGGCGTGCGGCGCATCGCGACGCTGCCCGCCGCGCGCGACGGACGCGTGCTGGCGCTGGTCGCCGACGCGAGCGCGCCGCCGCTCGCCACGACGTTCGACGCCGTGCTGGTCGACGCGCCGTGCTCGGGGCTCGGCACGCTGCGCGCGCACCCCGAGATCCGCTGGCGGCGGACGCCCGAGGATCTCGAGCACCTCGCCGCCCGCCAGGAGGCGATCCTCGCGCGCGCCGCGGACCTCGTGCGGCCCGGGGGACGGCTGGTCTACGCGACCTGCACCGTCGCACGCGCCGAGAACGAGCGCGTCGTCGAGCGCTTCCTCGCGAGCCGGGCGGACTTCCGGCTCGGAGACGCGCGGCCGCACCTGCCGGAGCCCGCACGCACGCTCGCGGGCGACGACGGGATGCTGCGCACGTCGCCCGACGTCGGCGGGCTCGACGGGTTCTTCGCGGCGCGGCTCGAGCGCCGCTGAACGGAGCACCGGCCGCACGTCGGACGCGCAGACGCGACGAGCCGGGAGCGGCCCCCGGCTCGTCGTCGCGCCGGTGCGAGGCACCGGCGGTCGTCGTAGCAACGCCGGTCAGGCGTCGTAGTACAGCGCGAACTCGTACGGATGCGGCCTGAGCCGCATCTCGCTGACCTCGCGCGTCATCTTGTAGTCGATCCAGGTCTCGATCACGTCCTCGGTGAAGACGTCGCCCGTGAGCAGGAACTCGTGGTCCTTCTTCAGGTTGTCGAGCGCCATCTCGAGCGAGTGCGGCATCGACGGGACGTCCTTCAGCTCCTCGGGCGTGAGCGAGTAGATGTCCTTGTCGAGCGGCTGCTTGGGGTCGATCTTCTTCTGGATGCCGTCGAGGCCGGCCATCAGCATGGCGGAGAACGCCATGTAGCCGTTCGCGGTCGGGTCGGGGAAGCGAACCTCGATGCGCTTCGCCTTGGGCGACGGCGAGTACATCGGGATGCGCACCGCGGCCGAGCGGTTGCGCGACGAGTAGGCGAGGTTCACCGGCGCCTCGAAGCCCGGGACCAGGCGACGGTACGAGTTGGTCGTCGGGTTGGTGAACGCGGCGAGCGCACCGGCGTGCTTCAGGATGCCGCCGATGTAGTGCATCGCCATCTCGGACATGCCGCCGTAGCCGTTGCCCGCGAAGAGCGGCTTGTCGCCCTTCCAGATCGACTGGTGGACGTGCATGCCGCTGCCGTTGTCGCCGAAGATCGGCTTCGGCATGAAGGTCGCCGTCTTGCCGTGCTTCCAGGCGACGCACTTGACGATGTACTTGTACCACATGAGCGCGTCGCCCATGACGAGCATGGGCAGGAAGCGCATGTCGATCTCGGCCTGGCCGGCGGTCGCGACCTCGTGGTGCTGCTTCTCGACGCGGATGCCGACCGACTCCATCACGCGACACATCTCGGTGCGGATGTCCTGCTGCGTGTCGCTCGGCGGGACCGGGAAGTAGCCTTCCTTGTTGCGGACCTTGTAGCCGAGGTTCGGGCCGGCCTCGCCGCGCACGTTGCGCCCGGTGTTCCAGCGCGCCTCGCTCGAGTCGAGGTGGAAGTAGCTCTCCTGCTGGTTGGTGTCGTAGCGGATCTCGTCGAGGATGAAGAACTCGGGCTCCGGACCGAAGTAGGCGACGTCACCGATGCCGGTGGACTTCAGGTACGCCTCCGCCTTGCGCGCGATGTTGCGCGGGTCGCGCGAGTAGTCCTCCTTGGTGATCGGATCCATGACGTTGCAGATCGCGGTCACGGTCGGCTCCGCCGTGAACGGGTCCATGCGGATCGTCGACGGGTCGGGAACGACGAGCATGTCGGACGCGTTGATCGGCTGCCAGCCGCGGATCGAGCTGCCGTCGAAGCCGCTGCCGTCCTCGAACAGCGCCTCGTCGAACTCGCTCATCGGGATCGTGAAGTGCTGCCAGATGCCGATGAAGTCGAGGAACTTCAGATCGGCCGCGACGGCGTTGTTCTTCTTCGCGAATGCGATCGCTTCTTTCGGTGTCATCTGTCGTCACCCTCCACTGGTTTCACTTTGCGTGCTGGCGGATCGTGCGGCCGGCCCGGTGGACCAACACTCGATCTACACGCATCGCGGGTGCCCCGGCCAGTCCGCCGGGCCCGCCAGATCGGAAAAACGGGATGGGATTCGGACGTGGATGCGGTCGCGGGTCAGAGCGCTTCGTTGCCGCGCTCGCCCGTGCGAATGCGGACGACCTCGTCCACCGGAAGGACGAAGATCTTGCCGTCGCCGATCCGACCGGTCTTGGCGGCCTTCTCGATGGTCTCGACGACCTGGGTGATCTTCTCGTCCGGCACGATGACCTCGAGCTTCACCTTGGGCAGGAAGTCCACGACGTACTCCGCGCCCCGGTACAGCTCGGTGTGACCCTTCTGGCGCCCGAAGCCTTTCACCTCGGTGACGGTGAGCCCCTGCGTACCGATCGCGCTCAGGCTCTCCTTCACCTCGTCGAGCTTGAACGGCTTGATGATCGCTTCGACCTTCTTCATGACCTTCCTCCGGGCAGGTGCCCTCTGTCATCAGCGCATCGCCGGCGTGCTGCCCGGCGGCTTGCCGATCCCTCTGTGTTTCGTGTCTCGCGCCGGGTCACTCCGCAACCGAGCCGAGCATGTAGGCGCGCTCGCTGTGCTGGCTCAGATCCAGACCGGAGAACTCTTCCTCGTCGGCCACGCGGAGTCCTACCACGAGGTCCGTGACCTTGAGCAGGATGAACGCTCCGACGAAGCAGTACACGAGTGTGGCACCCACGCCGATGGCCTGCGTGACGAGCTGTCCCGGATTGCCGTAGAGCAGACCGTCGGCGCCGGCTGCGTTGATCGCCTTGGTCGCGAAGATGCCGGTCGCGAGCGCGCCCCAGGTTCCGCCGACGCAATGGACGCCGACCACGTCGAGCGCATCGTCCGCACCGATGATCTCCTTCAGCCGGATGCCGTAGAAGCAGATCACCCCGCCGAGGAAGCCGATCGCGATCGCGCCCACCGGCGTGACGAAGCCCGCGCCGGGCGTGATCGAGACCAGGCCGGCGACCGCGCCGCTGGCCGCACCGAGGACGGTCGGCTTGCCGCGGGTGATCCACTCGATCAGGATCCAGCCGAGCGTCGCGGCGGCGGCCCCCGTGTTGGTGGTGACGAACGCGTTCGCCGCGATGCCGTCGGCCGCGAGCGCGCTGCCCGCGTTGAAGCCGAACCAGCCGAACCACAGCAGGGCTGCGCCCGCGACGGTGAATGGCAGGTTGTGCGGCGGCATCGGCTCGTGGCCGTGCCCGATGCGCTTGCCGATCAGCAGTGCCGCGGCGAGCGCCGAGATGCCCGAGCTGATGTGCACGACGGTGCCACCGGCGAAGTCGAGCGCGCCGAGGGTGCGGATCCAACCACCGACGCCCCACACCCAGTGCGCGAGCGGGTCGTAGATGAGGAACGCCCACAGCGTGGTGAACAGCAGGAACGCACTGAACTTCATGCGCTCCGCGAACGCGCCGACGATCAGCGCCGGGGTGATGATCGCGAAGGTGCCCTGGAACATCATGAAGGTCAGGTGCGGCAGGGTCGCGGAGTAGTCCGGGTTCGGGTCGCCGCCGACGCCGGCGAGGCCGAGGAAGTCGAGCCCGCCGATGAGGCCGCCCTGCGTGGTTCCGAAGGCCAGCGTGTACCCGACCAGGATCCACTGGATGCTGATCACGGCGAGGCAGACCATGCACTGCATCAGCACGCTCAGCATGTTCTTCGCGCGCACCAGCCCCCCGTAGAACAACGCGAGGCCCGGAGCCGTCATCGACATCACCAGCGCGGTCGAGACCATGATCCAGGCGGTGTCACCCTTGTCGATGGTCGGGGCCGGGGCTGCATCCTGGCCCCACGCTGCACCGGCGACGGCGAGCAGTGTCGTGCCGATCGCCGCAGCGGTCAGGGTGGGAGTGACGTTCTTCTGCGATGCCCCTGCGCGGGACGGCGCTGCGGTAGCCTTGCCCATGGCTGTTCCCTCCTGTTGGAAGCCGGACGTCGCAGCAAGGCAGGTGCCGTGAGCCACCAGCGAAATTCCTCGGGTTTGCACGTTCGTTGCGCAGACCTTGGGCTCACGAATTGAGCAATGCCCAAAATCGAGGCACCCATCCTCGGACGGACCGCCAGCACCGAGGGCACCCGACAGGCTCGTTCAGGACCCAGGGTCGCGTTCGCCGAAGCGCGGCTCCGTACCCGCCCGGAGGCGATGCATGTTGTCGCGATGGCGGAAGAGGATGAGGCAGGAGAGGACGGCGATCGCCGCCGATACGGACGGTGGGTAACCCGCTGCGACCGAGCCGAACGGGGCCGCCATCGCGGCGCAGATCGAGCCGACCGATACCTGGCGCGTGAGCCCGAAGCCCGCTGCGAACCCCAGCAGCGGCAGCGGCAGCGAGGACGGCGCAAGTGCCGCGATCGCACCGAGCGCGGTGGCGACCCCCTTGCCGCCGCGAAAGCCGAGGGTCACCGGGAACACGTGACCGGTGACCGCGCCGAGTGCCGCCGCGATGGTCGCGTTGCGGTCGAAGACCGGGTTCGCCGCAGGAAAGAGGTCGAGGCCGTCGGCGGCCAGGACCGGCAGGGCTCCCTTGGCGGCATCGAGGACGAGCGTCAGCAGCCCGAGGCCCTTCCCCGCCGAGCGCGCGACGTTGGTCGCGCCGATGTTGCCGCTGCCCGTCCGGCGGACGTCGACGTTGCGCAGCCGAGCGAGCAGCAGGCCGCTCGGTATCGAGCCCACCAGATAGGAGGCGACGAGGATGGCGAGGAGCGCCGCGCTCACAGCCGCAGCCGGACGTCGCGCCGGCTCGAGCGGCGCTGTACGCCGCGTCCGATCACGAATCCGAGGAGCAGAGTGCAAACGGCGACCGTGAACAGGACGATCGGCTCGTCGAGCCGCGGCGCCGGCGTCTCGACTCGCGCCGCGAGGCGCTCCTGCATCTCCGCCATGCGCTCGATCCGCCGGTCGAGCTGCTGCTGCATGTGTGCCGCCCACGGCGGTGGCTCCGCCGCGCGGGCCTCATCGTGCAGCGCGGCACGCACGCTCGCGATCTCGGCGCGCAACGCCTCGACCTGCTGCTCGAGCGTCGCGGCGGTCGCCGACGGCTCCGGAACGGTCGCCGCTGGCGTGGCGGCAGGTGACGCCTGCGGCGTCGCTGCCGCGAATCCCTGCCCCCACCCGAACGCGAGCCCCGCGAGCATCACCGCAAGGCATGCCCGCCACCCGCACCACCAGCCTGCAACGTCACCCCGACCCAAAGTGCCGCGCGTATACCGTCCAACGCGAACGAAGGCGAGGCCACCACGCACGAGAGGCAGGATTCTCCGGCACGACACCCGCCCGGACTGCCAGGAAACGCCCCCACCACCGCGGCTCCGCCAGCGCCGCGAGCCCGCACGCCCCACCACCGCGCCCGGCACCGGCCCCCCCCCGGCGAAGCCCGAAGGGCAAGCTGGCCGAGCCGAAGGCGAGCCGGGGGAGGAAACTTCACCGCGGCTCCGCCGCGGCGAGGGAGGGGGACAGAGTCCCCCTCATTGAATCGGGGTGACAGGATTTGAACCTGCGGCCCCTGCGTCCCGAACGCAGTGCTCTACCAGTCTGAGCTACACCCCGGACCGAACCGTCCTGGACGCCCGAACGAGCGACAGGAAGGGCGGACTTACCACGCCCGGTCGTCGGCGCAACCGTGCAGCGGCGGCGATCCAGCCGGCCGACCCGGAGAGCCTGGTGCGCGACAACGCGCGGGCGCTGCTGTTGCGCCGCGGCATCGACCCCGGACCGCCGGAAGCCGGACCCGGCGACGCCGACGACGGCTGCGGAGGCGAGTCGTGAGCCGGCGCCCGCCGACGCCGACGCTCGAGTACCTGCGCGCCCGTCCGAAGCCGTTCGTCCGCCCCGCCGACCGTCGATCGTGGGTGGCGCTCGCGTAGCGGGCGCTGCGCCGCGACGTCGCGCGGCCGCCCGGGGTGGGCGCGCTGGCGCGGTCGAGATCTATGCACTCCCTGCCATGGATCGCGCGCCCGGAGTCCCGCTAGGTATTGCCCGCGCCGCCTCGGCGGCGGGGAGGACGACATGGCGAATCCACGGCCCGACACCGCTCGCCGCACGATCACCGTGCTGGCACTCCTGCTCGCATGGCCACTCGCGTGCGGTGGCGGCGAGTCGGCAGACGAGCTCTTCATCGGCAGCGCAAGCGAGCTGGTGCCGCACGAAACCGGACGCAGCGCGCGCTTCCGGGTGACCGCGCGCCAGGGTGGCGACGCGCGGGTCTCGAGCTTCACGGCGACGATCACCGGCAACGCGGCCGACGGGAGCTTCACCACGCGCTACCTCTCGGAGAGCGGCGCCGTCGCCGAGGGCACCTCGCGCGATCTCGGCGACGAGATCCAGGTGGTGCGCTTCGTGAACGATCCGGGCGGGGCCGGTGAGGACGTCGTCGTGCTCGATCCGCCGGTCGGCGTCGTGCGCACGCCGGTGATCGCCGGCGAGCCGATCGAGACCGGATTCCTGCGCACGCTGGAGCTCGAGATCCGCGTCGGCTCGGGCAGCGAGCGGCGCACCATCGCGTTCGCCGGCAGCGCGCGGCGCGTGCCGCGCGAGCGCGGCTCCGTGCGCGTCGCCGACGGCACCTACGACGACGCCATCCGCTACGCCGTCGAGGCACGGGGCGATGCCAGGATCCCGGTCCTCGGCCAGAGCGTCGACCTGCGCGTCGAGGTCACGGGGGACGAGTGGTTCGCGATCGGCGTCGGCGGCGTGCGCGAGGACCTCGAAGTCACCGTCCGCGCCGGCGACGGGCACGCGACGCTGACGTTCGTCACCGAGCGCGAAGGCGCGCCGCCGGACACGTGAGGGCGCAGGGCGGGTGCCGACCGCGCGCCGCGCCGGCACGACGTCAGGCGCGCGTGCCGAGGAACGTCGCGCGCACCTCTCGTCGCTTGACCTTGCCGGCGCTCGTCTTCGGCAGCGCGTCCACGACCACCAGCTCGCGCGGCAGCTTGAAGACCGCCAGGTGCGGGCGCGCGAACTCGCGCAGCTCGTCACAGGTGACCGGTCCCCGGGCGATCACCGCGGCCGTGACCTGCTCGCCCCAGCGCTCGTGCGGCGCGCCGAACACCGCGACCTCGGCGATCGCGGGATGGCGCGCGAGCACCGCCTCGATCTCCTCGGGGCTCACGTTCTCGCCACCGGTGATGATGATCTCCTTCAAGCGTCCGGTGATGTAGACGAAGCCGTCCTCGTCGATGCGGCCGAGGTCGCCGGTGTGCAGCCAGCCGCCGCGCAACGCGGCCGCGGTCGCGTCGGGATCGTCGAGGTAGCCGCGCATCACCGTCGGCCCCAGAGCCACGATCTCGCCCGGCTCGCCCGGGGCGCAGAGCTCGCCCGACGGCGCCTCGATGCCGAGCGCGAACAGCGCGTGCGCGCGACCGACCGTGCCGTGGCGCTCGAGCGCCTCGCGTCCAACGGTGAGCGTGAGGCCGTCGGTGCTCTCGGTCTGCCCGTAGGCCTCGAGGATGTCCGCGTTCGGGAAGCGCTCGGCGAGCTCCTGCTTCACCTCCATCGGCGTGAGCGCGCTGCCGACCGAGACCTTCGCGACGCGGCTCGTGTCGGCGAGCTCGCGCGACGCGAGCAGCGGCCCGACCATCGCCGGCACGAGCGGCAGATCGGTCACGCCCTGCTCGCGGATCAACCGCACGATGCGCTCGACCTCGAACGCCCCGAGCACGACGGTGCCGCCGCTGATCAGGCGCGCGAGATAGTGCGAGACGAAGATCGGGTTGTGGCACAGCGGGCTCACCACCGCCGCGATCGAGCGCTCGCTGTCGCGCCGGGTCTTCACCAGTGCGGCGGCGGCCCACAGCATGTTCGCGTGCGTGAGGACCACGCCCTTCGGACGCCCGGTCGTGCCCGAGGTGTACGCGATCACCGCGACGTCCGCTTCGCCGTCGCGGCGCGCGGCTTGCGGCGACGCGAACGGCGCGATCGCGTGCTCGCCCGACGTCGCGTCGACGCGCAGTGTGACCGCCGCTTGCGCGTGCGACAGCAGCGCCTCGGCCTCGCCCGCGGTCAGCTTCGGATTGAGCGGCACCAGGGCAGCACCCGCGCGCCACACACCGAACATCGCCGCGATGTGCGTCGCCGAGTTCTCGATGGCGAGGCCGACGCGCGCGCCCGGGCCGACGCCGCGCGCGGCGAGGTCCCGCGCGACGCGCGTCGCGGCCGCGTCGAGCGCGAGCACGTCGGTGCGCCGGTGGTCCTCGACGATCGGCGCCCACGAAGCGCCGCGGCGACGCGCGATCGCCAGCGCGTCGCCGAGCGTGTAGCCGGGCGCCGTCAGCTGCCGCTCTCCGGAAGCTGCCCCTCGCGCACCTCGAGCGCGCCCTCGGCGAACCTCTTCTGCAGGACCTTCTTGTCGAACTTGCCGACGCTGGTCTTCGGCACCTCGTCGACGAAGCACCAGCGCTCCGGCACCCACCAGCGCGCGACGCGCGACGCGAGCGCGCCGGCGAGCACGTCGGGCGTGCTCGCCGCACCGCTGCGCAGCACGACGCAGGCGAGCTGGCGCTCCTGCCGGCGATCGTCGGGCACGCCGATGACGGCGGCCTCGACGACGTCGGGGTGCGCCATGATCGCGTTCTCGAGCTCGACCGACGAGATCCACTCGCCGCCGGACTTGATGACGTCCTTCGCCCGATCGGTGATCTGCACGAATCCCTTCGCGTCGACCGTGCCGACGTCACCGGTGCGGAGCCAGCCGTCGTCGAACTTCTCGAGCGTGGGAGCGCGATGGTAGGCGCCGGTGATCCAGGGCCCGCGAACCTCGATCTCGCCGACGGCTTCACCGTCCCACGGCACCGGCTTACCGTCGGCGTCGACGATGCGCAGCTGCACGCCCGGCACGACGCGACCGGTCTTCGCCCGCCAGTCCATCTCGTCGGCGGGGTCGATGCCGCGCGGCGGCAGCGCGATCGCGGCGATCAGGCTGGTCTCGGTCATGCCCCACGCCTGGATGATGCGCAGGCCGTGACGCTCCTCGAAGCGCTCCATCAGGACGCGCGGCACGGCAGACCCGCCGCAGATCACCATGCGCAGCGACGACAGGTCGACCGGATTCGAATCCGCGTAGCGCAGCACGTCGCTCCAGATCGTCGGCACGGCGGCCGACAGCGTCGGGCGCGTGAGACGGATGAGCTTGCACATCGCCTCCGCCTGCAGGAACCGCGACGGCATGATCAGGTCCGCGCCCGCCATCCACGCCGCGTACGGCAGGCCCCACGCGTTGGCGTGGAACTGCGGCACGATGAGCAGCACGCGGTCGTGCTCGTTCAGCGCGAACGCCGCGCCCGACGTCGCCGCCATCGAGTGCAGGTACGTCGACCGGTGGCTGTAGACGACGCCCTTGGGGTCGCCCGTCGTGCCGCTGGTGTAGCACATCGCCGCCGCACTGCGTTCGTCGAGCTCGGGCCACTCGTACGTCGGGGCTTCCCGTGCCAGCAGGTCCTCGTAGCGTAGCGCCTTGCCGAGCGCGGATGCGTCGCCGTCGCCGATGACGACGACGTGCTCCACGGTACGGAGCTGCGGCGCGACACGTGCGAGCAACGGCACCAGCGTGTCCTCGACGAGAATCACGCGGTCCTCGCCGTGGTTGATGACGTAGGCCAGCTGCTCGGGGAACAGGCGGATGTTGAGCGTGTGCAGTACCGCCCCCATCCCGGGCACCGCGAGGTACGCCTCGAGGTGCTCCTGGCTGTTCCAGCAGAACGTACCCACCCGGTCGTCGGGCCGCACGCCGAGCCGGTGGAGCGCCGCCGCGAGCCGCATCGCGCGCTCGCCGACCTGGGCGAACGTCGCGCGGCGCAACCCCTCGCCGTCGAAGGTCACCACCTCGCTGTCCGCGTAAACGCGCCTCCCGTGCTCGAACGGGTCCGAGATCACGAGGGGGTGATCCTGCATGGTGCCGAGCATCGACGCGACCTTCCGGCGGTTTCCCTAGCGTCCCGGCCACGTGCCGGGCAACCGCCCGCGCCGGGGGCCCGCGCCGCGGGGGAGCGCGCCGGTCCCGGTCGACCGACCCGACGGGCGTCCTTGCCGGTCGGGCGTATTCGGGCGCCTTCGGCCTGGCAACGAGTACCCGACCCGTGCGAGGGTCCGCATCGCGTGCGGGGCTTTTGCCCGATCCCGTGCGCGCCACGCGATACCCCACGACGCCGGACCAACCTTCGGTTCTTCTCCTAATTCCTGCAAGCCCCTCGAGTCTCAGGCGCAGTCTGTTTTGCCGATTCGACCCTCTTGCCAGGGAGCGGAAGGCGCCGATGACCGACCGTCCAGACCCGATCCGCAGCCGTGAGTCCGGGATTCGCGGGCGCGCCCGCGTCGTGCGCGCCCGTCGGCGCGCCCTCGACCTGACGGGGCTCACCGCTCTCGCACTCGCAGCCGCGGCGAGCTCGGCGGCCCTGCTCGCCACGCCGGGGGCCCCGTCGCTGGCGTTCGTCCTGCAGTGCTTCGCCCCCGGGACGCTGTCGCTGGTCGTTCCGTCGCTGCAAAGGCTGCACCGGGTGGCGGCGCGGCTGGCGGTCGCGGCACCGAGCCTGCTCGTGCTGAGCGTCGGGCTCGAGGTCGTGCGGGGCGGAGTCGCTCTACCGCTCGAGATCGCCGCGTGCGCGGTCCTGCTGCCGCTGCTCGCCACGCAGCTCACCGGTCGGCTCGCGCGCATCGCCGCCGTCGGCGGCGCCGCGCTGGGTGTGCTGCTGGTCGCGGCGTTCGGGGGAATGCAGGGTGGCGCGCTCGCACACCTCGGCGTCGCGCTCGGCTTCGCCGCGACCTTCGCCCTCGTCGTCGCGGACGTCCTGGTGGCCGTGCGTGAGCGCCAGGACCGGCAGCTGTACCCCGTGCGGGGCACGATGCTGCGCGAGCGCGGGCGCACGCAGGCGCGCGAGGAGCTGGTCGCGAATCTGAGCCACGACCTGCGCAACCCTCTCGCGATCGCGCTCGGCTTCGCGGAGATGGCCGAGGACGACGGGCTTTCCGCAGACGACCGCGCGAGCGCGCTGTCGGGCATCCGGCGCTCGCTGTGGGACATGCAGCAGCTGGTGGAGAAGGTGCTCGACGGCTCGGCCGACCAGGCGGGCGCGCTCGTGCCGTCGCCGGAGCCGCTCGATCTCGAGAGCGTGTGCGGCGAGGCCCTCGCCGCGACGCACATCCTGCTGCGGCGGCGTCCCATCGTGCTCACCGGGACGCTGGAGCCCGGCGTTCTCGTGTTCGCCGACCGTCACCGCCTCGGGCGCGTGATCGCGAACCTGCTCGGCAACGCGTGCAAGTACACCGTGGCCGGCGAGATCCACGTGCAGACGCGCTCGTGCGGGCGCCACGCTCTGATCCGCGTGCAGGACACGGGCAGCGGCATCGCCCCCGACGCGCTGCCGTACATCTTCGACCGCTACCGCCGCGCGCACACGGGCGGGCCGCCGGGCGTCGGCCTCGGCCTCGCGATCGCGCGCCGGCTGACCGAGCGCACGGGCGGCACGCTCGAGGTGGAGAGCGAGCTCGGTGTGGGCAAGACGTTCACCGTCACGCTGCCGCTGTGCGCGGCCCGCGAGACGGGCGCGAACGAATCGGTCGCGGCGTAGCCCCGGCGCCGCGGCCGGGCTACCCGACCTGCAGGACGACCTTGCCGAAGTGCTCGCTCGCCGCGACGGCGCGGTGCGCCTCGGGTGCCTGCGCCAGCGGCAGCACGCGGTCCACGGTCACGCCGAGGCGTCCCGCGGCGACCGCCGCGCCGAAGCGCTGCTCGAAGCTCGCGACGATCTCCGCCTTCTCCGTCGCCGAGCGCGTGCGCAGCGTCGACCCGATCACGTGCAGACGCTTCAGCATCAGCGTCGCGAGGTTGATCTCGGAGCTGGCACCGCCCGTGAGGCCGATGACCACGAGTCGTCCGCCGGTCGCGAGGCTCGCTACGTTGCGCGCGAAGTACGAGCCGCCGATCGCGTCGAGGACGACGTCGACACCCCGACCGCCGGTCAGCTCGCGGATGCGCTCGGCGAAGTCCTCGGTCTTGTAGTCGATGGCGGCGGTGGCCCCGAGCTCGACGCAGCGACGGCACTTCGCGGCACTGCCGGCCGTCACGTAGATCTCCGCTCCGGCTTCGCGCAGCAGCCGGATCGCCGCCGTGCCGACGCCGCTGCCGCCGCCGTGCACCAGCGCCGAGCCGCCCCTCTGCAGGCGGCCGAGCAGGAAGAGATTCAGATAGGCGGTCAGGTAGACCTCCGGGAAGCCGCCCGCCGCGACGAGGTCCAGAGCGTCGGGCACGCGCATCACCGATCCGTGGTGGACGGCCACCCGCTCGGCGTACCCGCCACCCGCGAGCAGTGCCATGACGCGCTCGCCCCTCGCGAAGCGTCCGACCGGGACCGCGCCGCCGACCGCCTCGACCACGCCCGCGCACTCGAGCCCGAGGATCTCCGACGCACCCGGTGGCGGCGGGTAGAAACCGCGCCGCTGCAGCAGATCGGCACGGTTCACGGCACTCGCGTGCACGCGAATGGTCACGTCCTCGGGGCCCGCGACGGGATCGGGCACCTCTCCGATCTTCATCACGTTCTCGTCGCCGGGCTCATGGATCACGATTGCCTGCATCGCTGGTCCTTGGGTATGCGTTGTACTTCCGCCTGGCGACGATAGCGCAAGCCGCGTCGCGTGCCGAGGTGCCCGGCTCAGTCTGGAGGCAACGGATGAACATGCATCGTCACGGGGCGCGGCTGGCACTCGCGTCCTGTCTGCTGGTTGCGCTCGGCGCCGGCTGCTCGCACACGTCGAGCGGGGGCGAGGAAGGCTTCGCCGCGCAGGCGGCCGAGGAGCTCGCCGCGAGCGGCTTCGGCGATTACCTGGGTGCGCAGAGCCCGAGCAGCTCGGGCGAGCGCGGCCAGTGGACCGAGTACTACTACGACCCGGCGAAGGAGGGGGCGATCTGCCTCACCGGCGGACAGTTCCAGGTCAACGTGCGCCGGGGCACGACCGACGACGTGCTGCTCTACATGCAGGGCGGCGGCGCCTGCTGGGACTTCCACACCTGCTACGTCCTCGGCACCGCGACCACCGGTGCCAACGGCGCGGTCGAGAGCGGCGCGCCCGACATCGATGATCCGAAGAGCCCGTTCAAGGACTGGAACATCGTCTACCTGCCGTACTGCGACGGGTCGGTGTTCACCGGCGACGCGACCGTGCTCTACGGCGACCGGCGCACGTTCCACCACGGGCTGCGCAACCTGACGGTCGGCGTCGACGCGCTGAAGCGCGCGTTCCCGGACCCGTCGCGCATCGTGATCGCCGGCAGCAGCGCCGGCGGCTACGGCACCTTCGCCGGCTACGGCGTGACACGCGTCGCGTTGCCCGACACGCCGATCCTGGTCTTCAACGACTCCGGCCCCGGCCTGCAGAACCTCGCTGCATCGCAGGACGTGCAGGACCGGACCGCGAACTGGGACTTCACCAAGCGCGCCCCTGCGAGCTGCACCCAGTGCTCCGAGCAGTACTCCTACCTCATCGACTGGTCGCTGGACCGCGACGCGAAGCTGCGCACGTCGCTGTACTCGTAACAGCAGGACGGCGTGATCAGCTTCTTCATCGACCTCGACGGACAGGAGTACCAGGACCTCCTGCTGTCGGTGACGAGCGACGTACGCTCGCGGCACCCCGAGCGCTTCCAGCGCTACTTCCCTCTGGGCGACACGCACACGGTGCTGCCGTCGCCGGAGTTCTACACGCAGACGGTCAATGGCGTGAACCTGCTCGACTGGACCAACGCGTTCCTCGCGAACGAGGCGGGCTGGGTCGACACCATCGAGTGAGCGCCCGGCGCTCGCGGCCCTTGCGGCGCGAGGCCGGTGGCGGAATGCCGGCCGCGGGCGATGCCGTCTGCTTGCAATTCGCCAGCATCGCTGGCAAGCTGCTGTCATGGCGGTGCAGATCACCATCCGCGACGTCCCCGAGGCCGTGCGCGACGAGCTCGCGACGCGCGCGGCGCGCGCTCGGCAGTCGATGCAGGAGTTCCTGCTCGGCGAGCTGGAGCGGATCGCCTCGCGCCCGACGGTGGACGACTGGCTCGAGCGGGTGCAGGCGCGCAAGCGGGTCACCGCGCGCTCCGTGCCCGCAAAGGTGATCCTCCGCGAGCGCGACGCCGACCGCCGGTGAGCGTCGTGGTCGACGCGTCGGTGCTCGTCGCCGCCCTGACCGACACCGGTCGCGACGGCCTCTGGGCGGAGAGCGTGCTCGCGCAGGGCGAGCTGGCGGCTCCACAGCTCGTGCTCGTCGAGGCGACCAACGTGCTCCGCCGGCTCGAGCGCGAGCGGCGCCTCGAGCCGCGCGACGCGAACGAGGCGCGACGCGACCTCCTCCTGCTGCCCGTCGCCCTCTTTCCCTTCGAGCCGTTCGCCGAGCGCGTCTGGGAGCTGCGGCGCACGGTGTCGAGCTACGACGCCTGGTACGTGGCGCTCGCCGAGGCGATCGACGCACCGCTGGCCACGCTCGACCGCCGCCTGCGGCGCGCCTCCGGTCCGCGCTGCCGGTTCCTGACCGGGGTGTGAGCCGGACGCGGCGTCCGGGAGGCGCGGCGTCGAGGAAGAGCTGCCGGCCGCGCGCGGGACGCGCGGCCACGGCGCAGCGCTACCGGCCGCGCGCGCGGCGCAGCGACACGCCGGCCTCGCGCAGGCAGGCCGTCGCCGCGTCCTCGGGTGTCGGCCCGGTCGCGAGCGCCTGCACCGCCGGGTCGGCCTTCTCGACGGCGCGCGCGAAGTAGCGCTCGGCGTCGTCCGCGGCGCGCAGGTCCTCGAACACGCCGACGCGGAACCAGCCGCGCGCGCTCTCGCCGAAGTCGATCACGACCTCGGCCTCGGAGACGACGCGCGCGGCTTCGGTCATGTGCTCGGTGAGCGGGATCCTGCGCCAGTCCATGCGGACCTTGAACGATGGACGCCCCCGGGACGCAACCGCGCCCGATCTCCCAGCGCGCCAGTGCTGGTCCGACGAAGCCTCGCGCCGCCGGCGACGCAGGAGCATGGACCACCGGTCATCTCCGAGAAGGCGCGCACCGTCAGCGGACCTCCGGTTGCGGAAGAACGGCGACCTGGAAGGCATCCTCGTAGATGACTCGGCCTGGAGCCCCATGGGACACCTCGTGAACCTCGACCCCGTGTGCCCGGACGATGTCCGCCATCTCACGGGCAAGCGTGAGGCACTGCTGGGCGGTCGACTTGAACCAGGTCACGGCACCTTCGGGATTCCCGTTCTCGTAGAATGGTGGGTTGGGAACGTTCTCCTCGAACCAATCGCGGATCTCCGCCAAGCGGCGGGTCTCCGTCTCGGTGAGAATCCCGGATCGTTCGACGATCGAGACCGCCGCGAAGACGCCCTGAGGCTGGCCCGTTCGCGGGCTCACCTGGAGCCACTGGAGGCGAACGAACGTCTCCTCAGCCATCTGCTGAACGCTCCGGCATCGTGGTGTGCATGTCTCGATCCCGCGGGGCGACGCAGGAGCATGGATCGCTCATGGCCGCTCGTACCTCGCGGTCTCGACGACCACACCCGCACGCCGCGCGATGTAGCGCGCGCACTGATCGGGACGCCAGGTCGGCATCCGCCGCGACCGGCCGGTCGCACGAACCTCTGCCTGAAGACCCAGCTTGAAGGTCAGCTCGGTGAAGGCGCGCATGACGGCGTAGTACCGAATGCTCTCCTCGGGGATCTTCCGGAGCCTGCCGTAGGCACGGCGAAGGCCCCGCGCGAGCAGCTTGCCGAACCCGATCGCGGCGAGCTGCACCCCGCGTGGGCCAGGCATGGGGGACATCTCGTAGGCCGCGATCTGGCCGCCGAGGTCGAAGGCCGGGTCGGCGACGGTGACCAGGTTCCAGTCGATGATCCCGGTGACCCATCTCCCTTGCTCCAGGATGTTCGCGCCGAAGAGGTCCCCGTGACAGATCGCGTGCCGTCGCGGCTCCGGCGGTCGGTGCGCCGTCAGCCAGTCGAGGGCCGGTCGCAGATCGTCGAGACCCCAGCGCGCGATCGTCGCGCCGGCAAAGTCGAGCCAGTGCTCGGGACCGGCGGCCCGCCGGTCGATCCCTGCGTTCTCGAACGCACGCAGGAGAGGGGCTGCATCGAGCGCGTGGACCATGGCGAGCGCCGCGGCGTGCCGTCCCGGCAGGCTGAGCAACCGGTGTCCCTCGACCAGGATCTGCGGAAACGCGATGACCAGCTGCGGTCGTCCGGGCAGACGCTCCATGATCATGAACGGGCGCGGGAGCGAGGTCGCCGTGTCCTCGCACGCAAGGACCCGGGGGGCCGGGACACCCTGCGCCGACACGACCTCCTGCGCGCAGCGCTCCCGCCGGACGCTCGCGGCATCGGTCCCCGGCGGATAGACCCGCAGGACGAGCGCGCCCTGCCAGCCATCGGCCGCGCCATCGAGCCGGAACGAGTAGACGTCGGTGACGAAGCCGCCGGTCAAGGGCCGGAGGGGCTCGCGGTACGCGACCCCACCGCCGAGCGATCGGCGGAGATGGCCGAGGAGCCCGCTCGTCAGCTCGTCCAGCGGTCCTCGAGCCCCTTGCTGGTTCATTCAGGTCCCCCCGCCGAACGGGGTGCCCTGGTGAAACCGGAGCTGCCAGCTCCCGTTGCACCGCGACCAGATCGAGCTTCGGTGCGCATGCTGGACGACGCCGTCGGACGTGACGGCGCTGTCGTACGTGACCTGCGCGACCTCCGAAGCGATGAGCCGGGCTCGGAAGGCGGGCAGCGGCAGCACGACCCGGATCGGCTGTCTCTCGACCGCGAGGGTGTCTTCGAGCTGGTAGATCCGGCCGGACCGGCCGAACTCGAAGAAGTCCGGCGCCAGGACGGCACGCATCCAGGCTCGATCGAACCGAGTCTCCTCCCGCCACAGCGCCTCTTCGAGCGACCGCAGGGCATCGATCTCTTCCGGAGCAAGCTCGAACATCACGAGCCTCCTTCCAGCCACGGCAGTAGACCGTCCCGATCACGATGGCCACAGCCGCGGCTTGGCGCCCGCCACGATGGCCACAGCCGCGGCTTGGCGCCCGCCACGAGGGCCACAGCCGCGGCTTGGCGCCCGCCACGAGG
>Ga0194131_10005603_pt1 | contig 17971 bp, 11 predicted proteins | sample TA2KigO120mmetaG_FD_148631 | JGI IMG/M metagenome (GOLD analysis project Ga0194131, IMG submission 148631) | Freshwater microbial communities from Lake Tanganyika, Tanzania - TA2015053 Kigoma Offshore 120m | ecosystem: Environmental > Aquatic > Freshwater > Lake | place: Tanzania: Lake... | reverse complement strand
CCTTCTACTCAAGACCCTGCGCGACTCTGAGGCGCGAACTGCAGCGGACTTGACAGAGACTGCTCGAGCAGCAGCTAACGACGACATCAGCCTTGTGGTGATAGCTCTCGGATTCAGTCGGTTCTCCGATATCCGACTTGCGTTCCGAAATCGTGAATCTGAATTAGCGGCAGCTGGCTACTCGCAACTGCTATCGATGGCACCAGGTGATGCGGCAACTCTGATGCGAGCTAATCAAATTTGGGAGCATGAGCGCCCGAGATATGTCGAACTCATGGAAAAGTCATGAACACCTCAGGTCAGCAGGGCAGCGGCCGTGATCGGAGCAAACCGAAGGATCTTCGCAGCGAAGCAACTATTCAAGGCGATCGTGATGCCTCGAACAATCGCCCACCGGGTCCGTCATCTAAACCGAGTCGCCCTGGCCCTTCGTCGGGGGTTCGGCGTTTCTTCCGACGGCGAGCCGTAGGCGATGTGTACCGCCTCAATGACGTTGAATATCGGCTTGATAAAAAGGTCGGGTCGGGCAGTGGCGAAGCGAAAGGGAAGAGTGAGGCTTGGCGGGCAACCCAGCTCGGTCCGAACCAGCGCGACGTATTCCTCAAAGTGTTTCAATCGCCAAAGCAACCGAACGAGGACGAACGTAACGACCCTGAAGTAGGACCCGAGCTTTTGCGAAAGTGCGAGAGGTTCGAGACTCGTCATCGTGAAGTGATGCGGCGTCTTGCCCGTCAGCGTTCTGGCACTGGTGCCCTCGTTGAACCTCTTGACTTTGGACGACCGATCGAGTCGCTGAGCTACATCAAGGTGTATCCGTGGGTCCCCGATGCAGTGACCATCACTCGCGAGGGCGTCAGTGAGTGGTCTCGTCCCGAGCGCATTGTCTTTCTTCGCACGCTGATGCTTGCATTGTGGGAGCTACACGGGCTCGGGATTGCACACGGTGATATCAAACAGGAAAACATACTCATCGCAAAGATGCCAATTGGTCCGGTGGCACGTCTCATTGACTTCGACGAGGCCTTTCTTGCAGATGCACCACCTCGTTCGCTTGATGAAGTAGAGGTCGGCACCACGCTGATGACCCCGGAGTGGAAGGTGTTGGAGAATCCTGCTCGCGCCAATGGTCTGTCCGGTATGTCGCTAGGCACGCGGACCGACCTCTTCCAGATGGCGTTGGTGTTGGAAAGGGTGTTCGGTACAGGGGGAGTCACTTGGATCTCTCGAGAACACGAAGACCTCAATGATGACGCCGATTATTCACTGGCGGGAGCGTCCCCCAATTGCAGCGATCTTGGAGTGGCACTGCCGCGCGTCGCGCAGCTGATGCAAGACTGCCTACATCGCCAGTCAACTCGTCGACCCTCAATCGAACTCATTCTTTCGACTCTAGGTGTCTCAACTCCATGAGTGGTTTGAGCAACCGACCAGGTGTGATCCCAGTAAAGCCAAGTGGCGAACGAATTCCGATCGACGTTGTGTTTGTGGTGGACGGCACCGAGAGCATGACGCAACTATTGGAGCGTGTAAAAGTTCGCGTTCTCACGCTTGATCAAGAGCTCGAAAAGGAGCTGCACCGTTCTAACCGCATTCTTGGCTCGCTAAGAGCGAGGCTAATCGTGTTTCGCGACCTATACGACGATCCCGAAACCGCATTCGAGCGGACGAATTTCTTCAACTTGCCGGCACAGCGGAAGGAGTTCGAGGAAGCAGTGGAGCGAATCCAGGCTTTCGGAGGTTATGACGCGCCAGAGTCAGGCCTAGAGGCTGTATTTCTGGCAATGCGTTCAGGGTGGCTAGAAGAGCCGCCAGATCTGAAGCGAAGGCACATCATTCTGTTGTTTACTGACCAGGATGCCCACGATCTTGGTGCAACGATTCCCATGCAGTATGTCCAGCCACCTCATCCAAAGACAATGGGCGAGCTAAAGAAGCTTTGGGGACCTCGAACTCGTGGCGGAATCATGAACGAACGAGCGAAGAGGATGGTGCTCTTTGCACCTGAAACCATCACCACCCTTGGCGACGAGGCAAGCACGGTTTGGGTTGAATTCAGGGATTGGGAGAGTGTCTGGATCGAGCAGAGAAACAGCGAAGGACTCCTCGACCTTAGTTGGGATGAAGTTGTGAAGGCGTTAGTTGCGACCATATGAGCAGAATTGAGACGCCTGATTCGGTGTGGCATTGCAAATGGTGCGGCACCGCTAACAGCTTCGCTGGGAGAAAGAGTAATGAGCGTTGCCTCGCGTGTCGAAAGTTTCGGAGCGCTCCAGTCTGGACAGCTACCGTCAATTCGAGCGAGCCTGATGGTGATGAGGTGCGCGAAGCGTACCTTAATGGTCACTACGCAGAAGTCGCAACCGCAGTTGCCAATGGGTTGATAGCGGATGCTGACTCCAGGCTTGTTCGCGACGCTATGCGACTTGCGCTCACAGCCGAGCTTGGGTCGATGGAGACATACTGGGGCTACGCCGACGAGTCGAAGACAGGGCTTGCGATGGGCTGGGTATGGCCGCAGCAACCGTTTGTGACAGGACTTACCCTTCACCTCGAGCGCGCCGGTAAACGTGCGAAGAATTCAGTTGCACGACAGTTTGGAAGGCGAAAGATGGCCCTCAATCTTGAGTTTGAGAAAGCGCTTGACCCCGACGCAATGACGCTGAGCGTCTCGTTGTTCTATCGTGGTCACCGCAAGATCGAGACCAGACCAACGGAGATTGAGTTTTCAAAGGAATTGCAGTAGCCAAGCAAGCGAGAAAGGGAAGAATTCATGCCTGATGCAAATGAGGCAAGTGAGAGTGCGAAGAAGTTGGCAGAGAAGAGCGCCAACCGTGATCGTCTTGCTGCAGCAGACGCTCTGAAGAAGTGGATTGATGAGCGATCACCTGCGAACGCTCATATCTTGAGTCAGCTCGAAGGGGACCTTCGAAAGAATCAGCGCCTAAATGAGTGGGGTCAATTTGCCCTCGAAGACCTTCTGCGGCCGCCGCGTCGCGATGTCGGAAGATTCATTGCGCATAAGGCCGCGGCATCTGTTACCTTCTTGCGAAACCTCATACTTTTCGTTCCTGTCGCGGTCACCTGGTTCGCGATTGAACGCGCAGCGGTGGCTTACTCGGACGTGCTGAATTCGAGTGATCCTAATACGACCTTCTTGCAGGTGTGGCTCGACGACGCTGACCTCACTCTGGCACGAACCGCTTCGATCGATGCGGGATTGATCGGCTTCCTGATTATCTTGACGTTCGTCGCGCAGTTGCTTGAGTTAGTCGCCGACCGAAGCGCGCGTCGGGCAGATGAGCGCGATGCACGTGACTTTCAATCGGTGTTGGTCAGCGTCGGGTTGTTTCTGCACGGCTTTAGGTCGATAACTCCCTCAGCCCTCAAGTCAGGGCTGGCAGAGGCAGTTGATAACTTGCGCAAGTCGTCGGAGCAACTCGCGGCTGTTTCAGAAAGGGCGACCGATACCCTCACGCAATTTGCCCAGGTCTCGGTGAATCAGCTCGAGCCAGCTGTGCGGCGTATTGATGGAATCGTGGCTGCACTTGGTGGCGCCGCAATGGCACACGAACAGATGACCAAACTAGTAAGCGGTCTCCAAGCTCACCTTGGCGAGTCACTGTCCAAGCTCACCGTAGGAATTGATGACTTGGGGGGCAAGCTGCAGGAGAGCCTTACAGCTAATAATGCTCTACTTGAGAAGTCACTTCGGGGTGTTGTCCAAGAGCTCTTGGATGTCGGCCACAATCTCAAGCAAACGGCTGCCACCGCACGTGAAGTCGCGTTGATGTATCGCGAGCGGGTGTAGCGCGTGGCATTTTCCCGCAGTCATAGACAAGTTGGAAGCTCCGATGCGTCACAGAGTCGCGACGGACATGCGATCGTCGGTCTATCAGGCTGGCTTTTTGCCGACTTACTCTTGGCGGTTGCGGTCATCTTCTTGGTTGCTCAAACCAAGCCGGAGTTCGGAGAGGACGACTCACCCAAACCGGTTGTTGCATCAGATGGCGCTCCCGTCGCCACTCTGAACTTCAATCCAGAACTTCCAGTGGGAGAAGAAGAGGGACTGCCTGTATGGCGCCAAGTCGATGCAGAGGCGAGCGGCGACTCGACCGTGGGCGTCGATGTCGAATTCTCCGAGCCAGTCCGTGATTTTGGTGGCACGCTTGAGCAGATAGCGCAAGACATTGGAATCTTCGCCACGATTGGGGGGAAGAGGTTCGAGGGGTCGAAAACTGGCTGGAGAGTGACGTCTCTCAAAGCTGGTCAAGGGGGTAAGTCGTATCAACTTCGCCTCGAGCCGTCGGTCTTTTTTCAGTCTGCAACCGTGGAGATCGTCATCAACCAGCGTGCCGTGCGTGATGAAGACGGTAACCCGAATCCCACGTCGCAGCCGTTGATCTTCTTGGTGCAGCGTCGACCTGACACGGTGATTGATACGAAGAAGGCTTCGCAAGTGAGAATCATGGTCAATGGCAAGAGTTGTGATGCGACGAGTGAAGCAGAAGTCTCGAAATTGGTGGCAGCCATAAAGCAAGTTGGGGAATTTGACATAAATGTCGCAACCACCTCTGAGAATCGAATGACTCTCGAGCGCAACTTCGTCGATTGGGTAAAGAGCGATGATGGATTCGGCTCCGGAGCGAAAGTCGGATTCGTGTTCATTTACGGCTCTGGTAGTCGTGGCGTGAAGATTGCTGAAGACTGGACAGAGTGTGTTGTGAAGGCGATAAAGAATCTCGACTGGCTAGGGGACTCAGACATGTTGGAAGCACAGTTGCCGGTCAAGCGATATAAGGCTGACGGAATAACAGCAAGGCAGCTCCAGCTCGAGTTGTACTTCTTCTCTGGGGTCTCGGCTTCGGACTAGCGCGCATGGCGGTGATCTTCTGCACTGCTTGCGGTGCCCGAAATCGAAGGAAGTCATTAAATTGTGTGCGTTGTAGTGAGGTACTACAAACCTACGAGCGTGTGAACACCAGAGAATGGGAGCCGGAGCAGGAACTCCCCGGCGCGATCGACGAACTCACACCACCCAGCACTTGGCAACGCATACGTGCGAGACCAGTCCTGTCCGGCTCAATTGCGGCCTTAGTCCTGGCGGTCGGTCTGGCAGGCGCATGGCTCTTTGCGTTCATTACACGTCCGCCTGAGTGTGTCGAGTTTGAGAGTTATGGCTGCTCAGTCATTGTTCTCGAACGGCGCGTCGACGAGAACGTTCTGCAAAGCGAGGCGGATGCGAACTACGAAGGTTCGACCTACCAGCAAGCAGAGGTGATTGACTGGCTGAGACTCCTCGTTATTGCACGCGAAAGCGATGGGTCACTGGATCTTGCACGACTGTTTGATGTGTCGGCGGGTGGGGTGAATCGGCTTCGTTCATGCAAGAGCTTGCGGGACTGCTCAGCAATCAACGTTTCCGAAGATGTTGACTATGACGGCTTGAGCGGCCCCGTCGGTTTAACTTCTCAAGGTGTAGGGCAGCGTGTTCGACTCTCATCCGATTCGATTGCCTCGAGGAGTTGGATTCTCGAGGGCAGAGTTGACGTCGGAAGCCTCCCAGATCACGCCGACGAGCGCTATTTCGAAGAGATTCATCTCATTGGATTAACACCCGATAGTCGTGTTGTTCTCGAGCAAACGGCTGCCCGCTTTCGGAAAGAGCTGGATGAAAGTGGCCTTCAGATTCGGGTGCGCGTGATGTTTGACGCGCACTCAAGATCATCAAGCATTCCAGCCGCCAGAATTTTGACTGGGCCAAGAGAAGGTTCGTTGAGCGTCAGCCGCCTATCAACTTGGGTGGAACTTTTGTCTCGTGAAGATAGGGCACCGTGGATCGGGTCACTATCAACGACCAACGACCATCTCATCTCTGCGAGCAGATTCGAACTCGCCATTGAGCAACTGGCAGTAATCGTCTTTGACTGTGACGAACATCTGATCGTCGAGCAGTCGTATTTCGAAGAGTCACGTCCCAGGGTGGAGACGATGTGCTTTGACTCCACCAAGTATCGAGAAGTCATGTCTCAGTCGTCGCAGCTTGGACGAGTGACGGTAGTGGCGAGCGCTCGAGAGTCCCAGATCGTTGCGTCAGTTCGGTCGCTAACCCCGGAGACAGCAAATCCAATTTTCCTCGCGCGAGTTTAGGGCAGTCACCAACCCACAGAGATTTCTAGCTATACAAGCTGGGTGGATTTCCGGTCGTGGTCGGCACCACTATCGAACTCGGTTTGGCATTGATGTCGACGACCACAGTGCCGAGCATTTTGTCAAGCACGCGTTGCTTCTTGTCATCAAGAGCAGGAAAGATGAGATCGATGATGGTGAAAATACTTCCGGTGATAGAACCCAACAGCGCTGCCAAAAACCAACGCAAAAATGCATAGCCAGCACCAATGGGTTGCCCAGTCTCGATTCTTATGAGGCGAATGCCAATCCGGGCCTTGCCGAAAGTTTGCCCCGTCCTGCCCTGCTTGATGATGTAGTTCCAAATGGAGGTGACGGGAAGCCAGAACAATGCAATCACGATCAGCACGATGCCAATTGGTCGTGCCATGTCGGAGAATAGAAAAGCGATACCTATTCCGCCAATGAGGAAGGGGGGTACCCAGACCAAGAGCGAGTCAATGAAGAAAGCCGCAACCCGTCTTCCGTACGAGGCGTAGTAAGTAGCCATAAGTTCCCCTTGAGTTGAATCCGCACGCGACATTAGCATTCGCACGAGCAGGGGGCATTCGTGGGTGAGTATGACAATATCGGCAAACGCCGGCTGGATCGCCCGTCTGCTACTGGCGCGTCCGCGCCAACGGATACAAGGCCTCGAACATCGTCGTCGCGAGGTCAGAATTCAAAACAAATTGTGCGGGCGCCAAGAGAGTGGCTGCTCATTGGTGCAGTGACTCTGCTTGTAAGTTATGTGCCAGCAATCGTCTTCGGCACGTTTTGGAGCTACCTCGCAACGTTCGCAATCGCCGTCGCAGCAACACTCTCTGCGCTCTTGGCGTTGATCGAAGACCAACGTCGGATGCGTCTGCCGGCGTACTCGTTAGATAAGAGTTTCAGAAAGCTTGGAGCGACGCTGTACGGTCTTTCAACTCTGGTCGTTCTATCTGTCATTGCTCTGATGGCCGCTCAATGGGTCTGGTCGCAATGAAGTCGATCTGGGGGTTGCTTGCTGTCTGCTCGTTGGGGCTGGTGGCTGGTCCTGCGGAAGCGAGCAGAGTCTCCGCGCCTACATTGTCAGCGAACCGAACTGAGAACCTTACTGGTGTTGAGCAGACGCGCAAGTGTGCGGCAGAAAAGAAGCGACTTGCGGTCGCTTTCTTAGTTGACGAGTCATCGAGTATCAAGAAGGCTGACCCCGAAAATCTGCGAGTTCGAGCGGTGACTAGAGCAATCTCACGCCTCTCGCTGAGCCTTGCCGCAGTGTCCCCTGATACAGTCATCGATGTTCTTGTAGCGGTGTTCGGTGCTGATTTCACCATCCTTAGGAATGGCGAGAACAAAGATGCCGAGAATTGGTTCTCGCTGCGTGAGAGATTTGATGAGGTCGAAGAGCGTGTTCAGGAACTTTCGGAGCGGAACACGTCAGACATCACCGACTATCAGACCGGTTTGGAAGGTATTGAGGATCAGTTCGTTCGTTACACGAAACAGAACGGCGCAGCATGTTTCGTGCTGGTCTGGCTGAGTGACGGCAAGATTGACCTCGATAACAAGTCACGTACAGACGGCGCCGAAGCTGATAGCTACTCCGATATGTGCGCAAAGTCTGGTGTTGCAAATCGTCTTCGCGGAATGAAGATCTTCGTCTTCGGGATTGGTCTTGGCGGTACAGCCAAGGAAGGCGATTTCGATCGCATGAAGCGACTCGCCGAAGGGCGCGACGACTGTGGCTCGCTCGGCGCAACAGGGGGTGATTCAACCGTTGGGCTATTCATTCCGGTCGCTTCCGCAGATCTTCTTGAAGAAGCGTTTGACGGTATTTTCCCGCCACCGCCCCCACCACCAGTGCCGTGTGAAGGGCCAGGCCCGGATCCATTGTGCAACGAGTTTCGAATCAGTGTGCAAAGCCCAACGAAGACCGCTCGACTGCTGCTCGCGGCGCCGGGGCAGATCACCACAGTGCGGATTATCCGACCTGACTCCTCGGAGGTAACACTGCGCGATGAAAGTGGCTTTCTGCCCAGTGCCGCCGCAGATATCACCGTGCAAAACGATGGGGGTAGTGCGCGCATCGAACTAAGTGTGGCCAATCAGTTAGGCCAATGGGCACTTCAAGTGATCGGAACCGACTCAAAGAACGCTCTGGTCTCGCTCTACTCGAGTGCAAAACCATCAGTGTCTGGGCTACCGATTCGCATTACCCGTGAGAAACCGGTTCCCATTCAGGTAGCGGTTAAGGACGTTGACCTCGAAGGCGTCTCAATCGTTAAGAAGGGAGAGAATCCTTCAGCTCCGACCGTGGATTACAACCTCACAGCAAGCGCTGTCTTCGGGTCGAGTCAGGTTCCGGTGAATGTCACCGAGTCGGCGGGTGGTGGGTTTGTGGTTGCTCTCGCAGGAAGTTTGGAGTCGATACCTGCGCAAGGCTCGCTCTTTCTCACCGCCTCAGCGTTGGTCGGTTCAACTGAGATACCGCTAGGTGATTTACGAGTGCCGATTGCGCTGAACTTTGGCGACTCCTTCCCAAGTGTCAAGAGCATTGCGGCAACTCCTATCGACGCTGGTGATGGTGATGCAAAGTTGAGCACTATCACGGTGACTGTGGTTGGACCCAAAGATGGAGAAGGCAAGGTGCGGGTGAAGTCTGAGGTTGGTGTGATCCAAAGCCCACCTGCTCGTGGTGACGAAGCCCCAGTATTGATTTTTGCTGACGGAAGCGAAGTCGTTGTAGCGGCGGGACAAGAAAGAACTTTGGTGGTTCAACTCGATCCGAAGGGTAAGGCTAACGGAGAGTTGGAGTTCAGTATTGCCCTCGAGTATCAGAGTCGCGACGGCAAAGTTAAAGGTGACACGGCCACCCTCAAGATTCTCATGGAGAAGCCGTTCAACTTCATCGACTGGTTGTTGTTGTTTGTCATCATGTCCTTCTCGTTCGCGGCAATCCAGGCTGGGGTCATCTGGCCTGCATGTCGTCGGGTCGCGAAAGTGCGTGGGCTAGCGGTATCGACTCGCGTCGTGAGTGGTGACATCATCATTAACAATGTTGATCAAATAAAGGGAGTTGACAAGAAGTTTGATGAAGTTGTCTCTGATCACAGAAACCTCGGCAGCGCCACCGCACCAAGCCTTTCTCAGACGATTCGTGGCTTCACCCTGCGGGGTTTCCCAAGTGTGATCTACCAGGGCCTGTTCAGGCCGCGCCGAGTACCTGTCTTCATAAAGCGTTCGCCAGAGAGCACGACCGAGTTGACGGTCGGACAGGGGGGCTACGAAAAGCTCAAAGAGACGACTTGGGGTGTCATCAGCCCCAGCCTCAATGGTGTATGGGCAGTCTCGTTCCAAGAGAGCGATGTTCGACTCGTGCAGTCGAACCCCAATCGTGACCTCAAGGGCCACTTGCTGTACGTCCTTCCGGAAGGGGCAGGAGCCGATAGTGCCGCCCTAGCCCAGAAACTCCTCGCGGAGCTTGAGACCAAGCGGTTTCGCAACCTTATGCCGAAACTGTTTGATGGCCTTGTGGGTGAGAGATCCCCATCTGATCGGGGTAGCAAATCGTCAGGGGGTGACGGGGGCGAGGAACAGACGAAGCCGTCAAAACGCTCTAAAGGGGGCGATGATTCAGGCCGCGGATCAACAAGTCTGACTGGGGACAAGAGGAAGAGGGACCTGTACTCATGAGTGAGTTTGATGCCAATTCCTTCCCCCCGAATGCGATGTCATACAGTTATAGGACGGCAGTTTTAGCAGAGAGGTTCTACTTGTGAGCTTGGCACCATTCATACTTATCGGCTGTGGCGGTTCTGGAGTCTTGTCTGTGCGTCACGTACGCGACGAGGTCAAAGCTCGCTTACGAACGTACGGAATTGAAAAGATCCCCGGTGCATGGCAGTTCATCGGTATCGATGCGACACCGGTGCAAGCCGATCTCACGGAGGCATCGCCGCTGCCCCCTTTGGATTATCTGCAACTCAATGCCGGCGCCAGGAAGCTGACTCAGCTTGAGAGCATCCTGACGGCAGCACACCCACCGGTATCCAGACGCGGATACAAAGAGCTGTTTGGGTGGAGGCCCAATCCGCAATTGTTTCCACAGGACACTACGGTCGGTCTCACCAACCGTGCTGTGGGGCGCGTAGTGGGCACGATTGCATTACAAGCTCCTGGAATTCGACAGCGCATCGACAAGGCGGTTAACGACTGTCAGTCTGGAGCTTCACAACTCAATACTGTCGCACGCGAAATGGGTTTGACGCTTGGAGGATATGACACGATGTCGACAAACGTACTCGTCGTTACTTCGATGGCAGGTGGATGTGGGGCGGGAATCTCTCTGGACGTCGTTGATCTGCTAATGAAGTATGGCGGTGCGGGCGTACAGCCGATTCTCATTGCGTACGGCACTGATATCTTTGCAAGCTCTCAGCAACACATGTCCTCGAACAATCTTGGCTACATTGCAGAACTGCTAAATGCAAGCTGGTCCGACAAGCCACCGCATACCGACATCTTTAAGGCCTCCTCATATGTTCCCGATAATCGAAAGCCGCGAGCAACGTTCGTTCTTGGGCGCAGAAATCTTCAAGGTAAGGACCTTGAAGATTCTCGAAACGTGTATCGGTCTGTGGGCATCACAATTGCAGGCTGGATGACGACTCCGACTGTTCGTCAGAGATTTCAGGATTGGGTAATCGGTAACTGGGATGCGGCGCCATTACGTCTAGGCGGTATGGGTTTTGCAGATGATTGGACGACGGGTTGTGTTTCGTCTTTCGGATCGGCAACGTTAGCTGTCGGCCGTAAACGTTTCCGTGAGTACGCGAGAAAATATGTTCTAAGAGACCTCTATGAGCATCACCACCGTGGCTTCAAGCAAGTCGCTCTCTCGGTTTTCGGGGACGATGGTGACCGGGGAATCGAACAAGCGATTAAGTCGAGACTGGTCGATCACTTCTTGCCAGAGGTGATTGAGGCGTTCGGTCTGAAAAATCGCTTCGATAGGCAGATGGGAATTCTCAACGATGGATCTGCCCAGATTTCCGATGCTCTCCTTTCGCGGTCCCATCTCGAGGCCTTTGCAGGCAAAGTCAGGTCGGAGCTGGACGAAAAATTGCCCAGTGAGTCCTTACGTGGCTCTGAGTGGTCGACGATCATAAGGGACGAGCTGCCGGCCATCAAGCGAAGAGTGAGAGTTGATGCAGAAGCAAACTACAAGTCCAGAGAAGAGGACTGGCTCGCCGCATTAGTTAAGAAAGTCTTGCACAGCTCAAATCAGTATCTCACCCGTCTTACTCTTCCAGTGATGATCGACCTGTCACAGCGAATAAGTGAGGAGCTCGGACGTTCTTCCAATGATTTTAAAACATCAGCACAAGTGGGTGAAGAAAAGTCAACCATCCTGACTCAGGACGCCAACAATGAACTCGCGGATGTTGCTTCTAACCCTCTGATGAAGGACTCCCCGCAGGTCCTGAATGCAATTGAGTTGTTCGCTGCAGCTGCGAGCCAAGAGCTAAAGGCTCACCTCTCGCGAAGTGTCGCCCAGACGCTCGAGCAGGTGATCATTAACCTTATGCAGCCGCTCAATAATGCCTTCCGTCGCGCCAAAGATGACGTCGACCAAGTCGCAGACGTTGCAACGTCAGGCCAGGCGCCTCTTATCTCGAAGTGGCCGGAACGAAACATTGTGCCGCGTTCATTCCAGCCGAGCCCAATCGAACATCTTCTGGACGATTTCGAAGACTGGCCGGTGATGATTGAGCGACTTTTGCGCACCGCCGAACCTGTTCGCACCGGTGAGTCAACGGTAGATGCGATAAGAAGAGCTATCTCGAGTGGCGTTGAACAGCCAGGCGAAATAGGCAAGAACGAGATACGGCCGCTCGTATGGACCCAGAATAATGCGCCTATTGATTTCGCCAGGACTGTTCCAATGAGCCTTGAAGTTGGTTTGGATCTTGTATCGCTAGAGGAACGAGTGGATCGATGGCTCGGCAAACCTGGCAGCAAGCTCAGTGATTACTTGCGAGAAGGGTTGAAGGCGTATCTCATCGACACGGACCATCCCGAACATGCTGCAAGAATGCGGAAGTTCAGGGAGAAATTTCAAAGCGCTCTGGAACAAGCTCGGCCGTTCGTGCAAGTCGACCCTGTGTACTTTGCTACTTCGTACCCAGGTGCGAGCCTCACTCTCGGGTACACGGTGGAACCAATACCTTTCCAGTCGGGTCACCCGGCGCATACTGAAGCGGAGAATCTGATTCGGATTAACGTGGGCGGTGCTGGTGGAGAAATTACATATACCGATCAAGATCGAGAATCTGTCACCGTGTCATGCTTCTTTGAGAAGCCAATGTTTCCGGGAGTCATTTCCTCGATGTTTGAAGCAATTTCGCAACATGCTGTTGGATTTCAGGGTAGAGCCTCTGATCTTCGCGGATGGCTTGACTTCAAGCGTGGCAGAACGCTTGATGAGTGTATTCCGTTACCAGCAAACGTAACTCGTGCACTCGTACGAGGTTTCATTGTAGGCCGGCTTACGGGTCTCATTAAGCTTCCAAAGAACTCGTCGGAGCCAGTTGAGATTTCGAGTCCAGCCGGAGCCCTTAAGTTTCCGCATCCTTCGTATGCTGTGTTGTCGCACCAACTGACTTCACTGTTGATGAGTTTTGTCCTTTGCTTCTTGGAGGTGTCAAGGTCGCGGAGTCAGGCTTTCGCTGCCTATGCACAGCTCTTCACGCTAGGTACGGTTTCAGCGGACGGTGACATATCGCCAAACAGATTTGTTGTGTCGGGAGAACTTGCCAGATACCTGGAGAGCGGGCAAACAGATTTGGCATCGATTGACACGAAAAACTCCATAGGAGATGATCGGAATAAGCGGATCGCTACAGCTCTGCAACACATATCGAGCGTTATTGTGGCCCTGAAAACCCTCGATGGGAAGCCATTTGACGGTTCGGAAACAGTGAATCGCCTTGTGACTTGGGATGACGACTCGGTTCCGGTGAGAGAGATTGCAGATCTCTTGATTGAAGAGTACGAACGAGTTGAGAAGGCGATCAAGAGTTATACGGAGCCTGGTGTCGGTAAGGACATTCCTGAGTAAGCAATGTCTGATACGAACGACAGAGGTATAGCAAGACGTCGCCTCGTTCTTATGGGGTTGGACTTCACGTCTGATTCAAATGAGACGTTGGTATCCGAATGTGTCGACGCATGGGGATCTGCCGGATTGCTCGAGGATGTGTTTTTTGTTGACCTGGGCGCTCACGTCGCCGAGAGCAAAGACTTTGAGACGTCGGAGCAATTCAAATGTGCGCGTCCCGCATCAGACGAGATCGTCACCCTCGACCGAGTGCTCACTAGTCGCATATGGTCCGAGATCGTAGTGGTTTCCATACGGCTGGCACCACTCTCAAGAACAATCTCCGAACGTGTGGAGCAGGAAGAGCGTCTAAACCGAGTTGTAACCGCATCGTTCCCAGCTGGTTCACCATGCAAGACGGGATTCTTCACACTGTCATGGCTCAACGATGAACCAATAGCAGACTCCGTATTCCCTATGAGCTTCAACACGAATTTATTGCACGATCGATCGATATTTGCGGGAGAAGATTTGGCCATCTCCGCTTTTGATGATCGAAGTCGTCATCTCTCTCTGTCGTTCACGGCAATAGTTGCCGCTGGGGGATTTACTGGGCAGTCATCGAGTTCGTTGATGCCCTTAGTGGCCCGAGACGGCGCCATGGGCCTCGACAGGGTCGTTAGGCCGGTTCGAGCAATTGCCCGAGCCGCATCAGGGGGTTGGTTTTTCAGAGATGCGCTGCAACAGGCTATGTCTAGAGACTTGTTTGTTATGCCAAGCGGCGTGGTCAATCCGATCCCAGACAGCGGAACGCCAGTCGTGATCGAAAACCTAGTGGGACAGACGGTAAACATGTGTGGCTTCAGATATGTGCCCCACCAGAGCGTGACTTCAAAGTCTGAAAGAATGGGCTTCTTTCAAGCATTGCTCCACTTCTTCAGGAGTATCTGGCCTTACCTGGGAAGGTCTGGTCGGCGCGTCGTGGCGCAGAAAGTAGCCGAGGCATTAGCACCGTTGGCTGAAACGTTGCAGAGCGTATACGGATCGGACTCAATTGTCGCAATTCGTGGAACTAGTGCCTCCGACGATGGTGATTTAAATGGAGATGTTGTGAAATTGTTGCAATACCTTGTGCAGAATCCAAATAATCTCGAGTTGGAGCCCTCGCCCGATCCTCTGGTTTGGCGCAAGCTCGCCCAAGTCGTGACTGGAAGCCTTGATGGTTCGGACTTGCCCAAGGAGATTTCGTGTCTTGACAAACAGGGTCGAATCATTTTTAACGATCCAGCTGTTGTTGGTCCTGAGCCCTCAAAGTCGGTCTTTCAGCTTTCAAAGTCTGATCTTGAGGCTCTCGGTCTCGATAAGTCAAGCAAAGTTAGGGAACCGGACATACTTTTTCCCGACACGGTTGAAGCATTTCGGGACATTTGCTCTAGAGCAAAGCGGGATTCGATATTCGGATCTCCCGGTGACGGTGATGTCACGAGGCATCCATCCATTGATTCGGCGACACCTACTGGACGTGCCAGGTTGATAGGTGGACGAGATTCTGAAGAGTTTCGCGACTTGGCAACAAAAAGCAATCTGTCGACGATCAAGGTGCGGCGAGATATACGGCAGATTGCCACTGACTTCGAACGCTGGACCGTAGCAGCGAGAGAGGGTTTGCAAACGAGCTACTTGGCCCGATTAGCAGACTGCCTCGAGAAGGAATCTCTGTCCGCAAAGCAGGATATGAAGTTGGAGGAGCTCAAACGACTCGTAGATGAGATACTCCAGAAGTCAACACGTATAGGTCGATCGAGACTGATCATTTGGACTAGTGGAATTGGTGTCGTCTCGATGTTGGGCTTGCTTGCTGCGTCGCAACTCAAGTGGGTCAGCCTGGCGTTTCTTCCATTTGTGATTATCTGGTTGGTGATCTGGGTTTTCAGCAGTGCACTGGCGCTAGCGGTCAGAGTGATCAAGCAAGCTATTAGTGATTATCGAGAGGACCACTCAAAGTCGTCAGAGACTGGTCTCCAATTCATGTACAACGGGACCGTTCAAGCGATGCGCGAATACATCCGCTTACGATCCCTACAAACCCAATTTTACGCTTGGAGTCGAATACTACGAGAAGTCATCCATAGCCCGTACGGAAGACGAGCGCAGGAAGAGGAACTAGCTTCAGAGATCACGAGGCTTCCTCATCCTCGCCAGTTTGCAATAGCTCAGGTAGAGCCGGACGGTGATCAACTACAAAAGCTGCTTAACAAGATTCGGCGTCAGGTCTTGGTCCGCGGGCATCTCGATTCGGTGCTTCGTGGCGCGATTGGTAAGTGGACCGATCGCTATCGAAAATTCGACTTGCAGGGCGTCAACCATGACCCATTTGCTGATATCAGACAAACCTGGGGTCAGGCGGTTTATCAGAGAGTGGATGGGTCTCCCGTCTATTATCCGCTGCAGGACTTTTTCGAAGAGTTGGTTCACAGAGACCTTAGGGAAGCGACCGCTCGAGATCTTCAAGTTGAGATAGAGAGAGACTTCGCATCATCTGACGTGCGAGACGTCTTTGGAGTAATCTCGGGTGTTGACGCAGACCACCAGGCGCTAAGGGATTACACTCCCGAACAGTATCTATTCGAGTTTGTTGGGCAAGACGACGATATACCGAGTGCTCTTCGACGGAATTTCGATATGGATCTGTTCGGTCTTCGTACAGGTGAAGCCTTAAGTCTGCGACAAGAAAACCTCGATATGACAATGTCCACGAGATGGGATCCAAAGCATAAGACGCTAGGCCATTTCGGTCTACGTCGAAACCGACTCTTTGTGATGCTAACTCACCTAATCACAATAGGAAAGCAAGCTCGCCCCCGAGACCTCTCTGGATACAAAGGGCCTGAAGTGGAGGAGTTCTCCACTCCAAAGTGGCTGGAATGACGTGCTTGATTCGCTGACATTTGGGGTTGTTCTGGCCATTTTGGTCGCCTGGGTGTTCGCCTGGGGTCTGATCGCGGCGGTAGTGGCGACATCAAAGCAACAAGATCCGATCGGTGGGCTCGTTCACGGGCTCACACTTGGGCCAGTCGGTGTGCTCTTCGTTGCACTCTCGGACAATAGGAACTCGCTACGAAGGAAAGTCGGAGATAGAAAGTTGAGCGATTCACGAACTGACGACGGTGCTGTAAGGCAACCACCCAAGCGCGACGGGTTGTATTCATGAGTGAATACGGTCCGGGAGGCGAGTACAGTCGTTTCCGACCGCGAGAAAGAGACAGCAGCAATAGCGGAACGAGTCGGACCACGACTTCGATTGTTGCACCAGAGCGCGACGCACTAACTATTGTCGGCGCAGTATTACCGGCTATCGCGTTGGTCACGTCGGCATTTGTGCCCTGGATCTCAATTCGGCTGCCTGGTCTTGAGCACCAATATCTAACTCTGAACGAATTGGCGGGCGGACGGTTTCTCGTTGGTCTCGTGGCGGTGCTGCTGGCGGTTGGCATTCCACTATCTGTCGTACGTCACCGAGCTGGCTCGGTGCTCGTCGCACTCGGTGTTGCATTGTTTGGGTGGTTTGCGGGTCTGGCAGTACTCACCATCGGCCTCATTCGAAGTTTGATTCCAGACATCGCACTCGCCGGCGTCGACATTGCAGACGGCCTGCTCGGCCAGGGCCCTGGGGTAGTTCTCGCGCTTGGAGCGGCCGTGATCTTGTCAACCGAGGTTTCGCGGGGGTTTGGCGGAACTGTTTCGACCACGCGGGGCTCGAACCTCTTTGGCTTTCTCTCACTCATTGTGATTGTCGGATTGGCAGCTGCGAATCACTCACGATGGGTGGTAGCTGACTCGCAGACATTGAACAGCCAGATTGCCATCTCGGGCGACAGTCTCTTGGGCAGTGTGATCGTGTCAATTCTCACCTGGGGTGCTGCTGCATTTGCGGCAGGCCTTTTGGCGGGTATTCCAGCGGCAAAGCCGCGCGTGTTGGCAGTACTTCTCATTGTCATGACACTCTTCAAGGCTCTGCAATTAGTGGTCGTGTGGGCTGGTACGAGCTTTCTCGATTGGATTCTCCCGAACAGTGTCGGCGATGTCGCAAGTTTGGACTTACGGGCAGGCTTTTACGCCTCGTGTGCACTGGCGGCCGCAGCTCTCGCGATCGCAATTTTCGGGCTTGTCAGCCGCGATGCCACATCGAAACAAGTTGCACTACGTCCCTTGGCACTCGTCCCGTCGGCTGCGCTTGTCATTGCGACGATAGCGATGGGATTCTTCTTCAAACCTGAGGAGTCTCGCGGCGAGATTGCGATCGGGTCGACGACGACTAGTTCGTCGCTCGCAACCACAACATCCACCACGACGTCAGTTGCGTCGCCAACAACAACTGTAGTTGTTGGTGTCACGCAAGGTCGAATCTCTACAGACACAGATGTGGCATTATCGACTGCATTCGTTGTGATTGCGGATGCTGAGGATTACATCTGCAAGGGTGGGAGTGGTGCTGTTGTGGGAAATGGTTCGTATGTGATCACCAACGAGCATGTTGTATCGACCGAAGATCTCTCGTCGGAGTGCGCCTATCTTTGGGTTGGCTTCGGTGCCGATCCCGCCGCGGAGCCCGACTCTTGGTTCGCAGCGGAGGTGCTGTGGAGCGACTACGACCTCGACCTAGCAATTCTTTCATTGGATGACCTCAGAGCCGGCGAGACCAGACCACTCGAGATTCGCTAC
>Ga0194131_10005599_pt1 | contig 17977 bp, 20 predicted proteins | sample TA2KigO120mmetaG_FD_148631 | JGI IMG/M metagenome (GOLD analysis project Ga0194131, IMG submission 148631) | Freshwater microbial communities from Lake Tanganyika, Tanzania - TA2015053 Kigoma Offshore 120m | ecosystem: Environmental > Aquatic > Freshwater > Lake | place: Tanzania: Lake... | reverse complement strand
GCGGGGACCTCCAAAGCAAAGAGCCGAATCAATGCCCGGAGTTGTCGGGTCGACAAATGAGTCCTGGGCAACAAGGAAGAGGCCATGCTTCAGCATAAAAAGACTTCCAAAACTAGACAAGCTCCTACCCAATTATTGGCGTTTGGCGTAGAACAGGGTGCCTCGGACTTCCACCTGAGCGCAGGCGAACCCCCCATGCTCCGCATTCACGGGGAATTGAAAAAGCTGGACTCGCCGGCTCTCAGCAAGGAAGAAGTCCACGACCTCGTCTTTGACATGATGAACGATTCCCAGCGCAAGGTCTTTCAGGAGAAGCATGAGTGCGACTTCTCCTTTGAAATGGGCGAAGTGGCCCGCTTCCGGGTCAACGTCTTCGTGCAAAGGCGCGGCGAGGGAGCGGTCTTCCGGACCATCCCGACGAAAATCCTTGCGCTGGAGCAGTTGGGCATGCCGCCCATTCTCCGACAGTTGTGCGAAAAGGAAAAAGGGCTCGTCCTCGTCACCGGTCCGACCGGCTCAGGCAAGTCCACCACGCTGGCCGCCATGATCGACTTTCTCAACGACACCTTTGAAGGCCATATTCTAACCATCGAGGACCCGATCGAGTTCGTCCACAAGTCCAAAAAATGCCTGGTGAATCAGCGCGAGTTGGGCCCCCACACCCATTCCTTCGCCAATGCGCTCAAGTCCGCCCTGCGCGAAGACCCGGACATCATTCTGGTCGGCGAAATGCGAGATTTGGAAACCATCCAACTCGCCCTGTCGGCTGCGGAAACGGGGCACTTGGTATTCGGCACCCTGCACACCTCCAGCGCGCCAAAGACCGTGGACCGCATTATCGACGTCTTCCCGCCGAACCAGCAGGCGCAGATCCGCTCCCAGTTTGCGGAATCCATCGAAGGCGTCGTCACCCAGACTCTGCTCAAGAAGAAAGGCGGCGGGCGCGTCGCCGCGCTGGAAATCATGACCGGCACCACCGCCGTCCGCAATCTCATTCGTGAGGCCAAGCTCCACCAGATTCCCGGTATCATGCAAGCCAGCAAGAAAGACGGGATGCAGACCATGGACAATGCGCTCATGGATCTGGTCACCAAGGGCCTGGTGACTAAGGCCGAGGCCCAGGCTCGCAGCATGAACCCGAACCTCTTCGGTTCGGCCGGTTCGGCCGCCGGCGCGGCCTAGAGAGCCCTTTCGCCGGCACGTTGCGCGTTAACCAGCTGATGAAATCATGGTGGCGCCCCAGGCGTGGACGAATGCACTGAGGTGAAGACGACGAAACAAGTGCCCACAGGGTGGTCAAAACGGCCGGCCAGCGAGGCCGCAGCGAGCGAAGGGGCGACGCATACGCCTTGCCGTATGTGGAGCCTCAGAGCAATGCGAGAACTAAGCGGGCGGGCGTTTTCAACATCCTGATAGAGGAGACGACCATGGCCCTCAGCATTCACGACATTCTCAAGGTGATGGTGGAGAAAGATGCAGCCGACGTCTACCTGACGGTGGACCTGCCTGCGATGTACCGCGTCCAGGGCGTCACCCAGCCGATCGGCGAAAAGCCGTTCACCAACGAGGAATTGGAGACCCTGGCTGGCGACGTGATGAAGGAGAAACAGCGGGCCGAGTTCGCCGAGAAAATGGAGATGAACCTGGCCCTGTTTTTCCCCGACCTGGGTCGCTTTCGCGTCAACATCTTCCGCCAGCGCGGCAACACAGGCTTCGTCATCCGGCAGATCAAGGTTGAGATCGTCCCCATCGACAAGCTGGGCCTCCCTTCCATCACGAAAGACATTGCGCTGACCAAGCGCGGGCTGGTCCTCTTTGTCGGCGCCACCGGCTCCGGAAAATCCACCAGCCTAGCCGCCATGATCGACCACCGCAACTCAACGTCACCTGGCCACATCATTACGGTGGAGGACCCGATCGAGTTCGTGCACCGGCACAAAAAGTCGGTGATCACCCAACGGGAAGTGGGCTTCGACACCCTCTCCTTCCAGGCCGCCTTGAAGAACACCTTGCGCCAGGCGCCGGACGTCATCCTGATCGGCGAGATCCGCGATACGGAGACGATGAAAGCCGGCATTGAATTTGCCGAGACCGGCCACTTATGCATGGGCACTCTCCATGCCAACAGCGCCAACCAGGCGCTCGAGCGCATCATGAACTTCTTTCCTCACGAGCAGCATGAGCAGATCTATTTGCAGCTCTCGATGAACCTGCGCTCCATCATCTCCCAGCGACTGATCCGCGGCGTGGACGGGAAGCGCGTGGCGGCCTTGGAGATCCTCATGGACACGCCGAGGGTCAAGGAACTGATCAAGAAGGGCGAAACCGACAATATCAAGGAAGCGATGGAGCAAGGCGTCCAGGAGGGCTGCCAGACCTTCGATTACGTCCTGTTTAACCTGTACAAAGACGGCAAAATTTCCCTCGACCAGGCGCTGGCGAACGCCGACAGCGCCAACAACCTACGGCTGCGCATCAAGCTGGCCGGATTGAAAGCGGACGACGGCCCGACCGCCGCGGACGACAAGCCAGAGTCGGAGAAACCCAAAGGGTTCCAGATCCAGGGAGTCGGCGTACCCCTGAGGAAACCGTAAGGCTGCCAAGGGATCAAGGACGTGGAGGAAGGGACGTGCCGCCGAGAGATTCGAGATAGAGTGCGATCTTGTCCAGCGCAGCCGCGCTGAGCTTCTGACCATACCAGGGCGGCATGGTCCGGTCCGGGTAGCCCGGCACCACGTAGACACCGGGATTGAGAATGGATTCGATCACGTATTCGTGGACGGACTTGGCCCGGCCCCGGTAGCCTGGGTCAGCCAGGCGCGTCTGCCCGGTTTCTCCGAGTACCAGCTTCGGCCCCACTCGCCCTTCCGCCCCGGGAATGCCCGGGATCATATGGCAGACCGGACATCCGGCTCTCACAAAGAGTTGGGGAAGCGGCTCCTCCCCCGTTACAAGCGGAACCATGGTCGGGGAGATGTGCGGGACAGGTACGGCCGCTTGCTTGGCGGGGCCGCTCGGACCCATCCAATACACGACCAGGGTCAGCGGGAGCAGGCCAAGGCCGACTTGAAAAAATCTCCGGGCAAGGCGTTCGCGATCAGGCAAGGAGGCCCCTGGCGAGCCTAGTAGAGGGGCGCCTGGGGGCCAGGCCTCATGCCGGCCAAGTCCGGATCAGGCTCGTCCGGGCTCCGTTCCACGACGTCCTTGGACTTCTTCCGTTCAACCCGCCGGAGTTCTTTTTCTTTCCGCTTTTCAGCCTTGTCGCGCTCGCGCTGACGTTTTGCGGCTGTAACTTTAGGATTGGTTGGCACGGCTCCTCCTCACTGTTCCATCGTGCACAGGGCCCATGCTCCCGCACGATCTTCGCATCCGGCCCACGCATGCCCCTGAAGCATGCACCAGCATATCACGTGGCCCACTTAATCGTACAGCCAATCGCATGCGTAATCGGTTCGGCCGGCGCTCGTTGCGCGAGCAGCGCATCCAGGGCATCCCGGAGATAGCGCCGCGTCACCGCCTCGGGCCGCTGCCAGTTATCGTCGATCTTGCCCGTGTAGCGGAGCCGACGATCCTGGTCGAACACGAAAAGCTGCGGCGTATGCGTTGCCCCGTAGGCCCGCGCCACTTGCTGGGACCCATCGCGCAGGTAGGGAAAATTGAAGCCCCTGTCTTTCGCGCGGGCGATCATGTGCTCTAGATTGTCCTCCGGATAGTGTACGTCGTCGTTCGAATTGATCGCCACCAACTGAACGCCCCGATTGCCATAGTCGCGCTGAATCCTTATCAAACGGTCCTCATAAGCCTGGACATAGGGACAATGGTTGCAGGAGAAGATCACCGCCAGCACGGGCTTCCCGGCAAACTCCTCCAGGCCGTAGGTCTTCCCGTCCACGCCGGAAAGAGAGAAGGGTCGCGCCGACTCGCCGAGTTGCATAGCCATGGTCAGACTGCCGAGGCCGAGACAGGCCTACGTGGGAAGATCCATCGCGCAACGCACCCCGATCGTGCGATCCTGAAACTCCGGTTCGGCGGAAATCCGCACAGTCGCCCGGATCCCCGTCGGCACGTCCGCCCAGGACCCGCCGCGTATCACCCGTTTCTCACCGGCGGCCGGGCCCGTCGGATTCCGGGCCGGGCTTTTCTGGTAGTACTCGCGGTCATACCAGTCGGCCACCCATTCCGCCGCGTTCCCGGCCATATGAAAGAGACCATAGGGGCTCTTGCCCCCTTCCTTGGTCCCGTGACGCACGCTCATCCCCTCAAGGCCGCTGGTCACCGGAACCAACGTGATCGCATCGCTCACCCAGACCCCGCGATTGTAATTCGCGATATCCACGAAGGGCTGCATGTGGCCCCAGGGATACCGGCGACCGTCCGTTCCCCTCGCCGCTTTCTCCCATTCGGCTTCGGTCGGCAACCGCTTGCCCACCCACTTGCAGTAGGCCTCCGCATCGGGCCAAGTCAGACCGACCGCCGGCCTATTGCCGGCGGAAGTTACCGCTTCATCATCCCACGTTGGAGGGGGCCCGCGCTTCGCGGACTCGAGAAACTTCGCATACAGGTTGATTGTCACCTCGTATTGATCGATCGCATAGCGTTTCAACCAGACTTTGTGTTCAGGACGCTCGTTCCCCGCCCCGTCGTTGGAGCCCATGAGAAATTCGCCTTCGGGAATCACCACCATCGGCGCCCCGTCTTTCCCGAGCGGCCCGGGTGGAGCCTCTCCCGCTCCTAAGGTCATGAGTCCGGTCAACATGACTCCGCCGACCAGGCTCAAAGTGCGCGTCAGTCCCATTCCCTGCTCCCCCTACCGGCCTCGGAGTGCCCCGGCAGGATTTCAGTGTGTCGCACACAACACCGTACGTCCGCCCGCAGCAGACCATCCGCCGCGCAGACCACATATCAGGCACACTGCAGAGATACCTACACTCGAAGAATGAACCGGCTCGGCCCTGAAGAGATATTTGGCGTCCCCAACGGGATTTGAACCCGTGTTGCTGGCTTGAAAGGCCAGCGTCCTAGGCCAGGCTAGACGATGGGGACGTTGCACACGAGATGATCAAAACAGGCTTCCCACCGGGGCTGGGTCCCCTAGAAGCCCATTTCTTGTAACAGATTTCCCCGGTCTAATCAACGCCTCTGGCAAGAACCGCCTGCGTGCCCCTCGCGCTTCTCGCCGGAGGAATTCAGTTGACTCCCGCATTGCCTTTCCGGCTTGAGTAGTGCTTACGGAGCCCCCTCTCGCATGATGGACCCCAACGCGGACACCCCCGAGCCCTCTCACGGGCGGCCCCCGCTCGGCGCCATCGGCGTGCTCGTCGCCCTGGTGCTGCTCATTCCGACGATCCTGTACTATTCGATCGCGCCGGATGAGCCGCTCAAAGAGGGCGTCACGATTTTCTCCGATGGCCGCCAGCGGGCCTATCTGGCCGATCCAAGCCGGCACGAAGGGGCCGGTTATCAGGACTATTGCGTCCTCGAGCCACGGGACCAATTGACCATCGTACAGCCACCGCAACGACCGGACGGCTCGCTGCTCGCCCGAGTCGAGCGGACCGGGCCCACCGATGTGCCCTTCTGCCCGCCGCAGGCAACCGTCTTCATCCGACCCCAGCAAGTCGTGCAGAAGGAAAACCCTTGGCAAGAGATCAAGGCCCGGCTGGTCCGATTGATTGCCCCCTAGCAGCTACGCCTACGGCTTGAGTTTGGCAGAGAACTGTGTTCGGAACTTGGCGAGCTTCGGATTGACGACGTAGGCGCAGTAGGGCTGGGCGGGATTGCGGGCGGCATATTCCTGGTGATAGTCCTCGGCCTCATAAAAGGGTGCGGCCGGCGAGACTTCGGTGACGATGGGCTTATCGAACAGCTTCTCCCTGGTGAGCGTCGCAATCAGTTCATTGGCGATCCGTTTTTGTTCGGGCGAGTGGTAAAAAATCGCCGACCGATATTGGGTCCCTTCATCGTTGCCCTGGCGGTTGAGCGTAGTCGGATCGTGGATGGCGAAGAACACTTCGAGCAGCTCCCGATAGGTCACGACCGTGGGATTGAACGTGATCCGCACGGCCTCCGCATGGCCGGTCCTCCCCGTGCAGACCGATTCATAAGACGGATTGGCCCCCGCCCCGCCGATATATCCGGACTCGACGGACTCGACCCCTTGCAGCTGGTCGTATACCGCTTCCAGGCACCAGAAGCACCCGCCGGCCAGCGTGGCGATCTCTTTTTCGTTGGACATGGTTTTTCCTTCCGTCATCACATCCCCCTGTTCGCTGAGTCGATGACGAGCGGCAGACCTTACAAGCCGTCATAGCCGCGCGAGGGACTCGCTCAGAATACCTCGAGCAAAAAAGACTTGAGGGGTTTCTCCGGCGGCTTCCATGACGATACAGCGATAATAAGCCGCCGGCTCAACCGAAGGTTACATTCAAACAAGAAAAGCACTTGAGGTTTTTCTCCGCGCGCATCACATTCGATAAAGACGATAAAGAGCGCGCGGCACACGCAAGCGAGGGATGGTGAGCCGGCTGGGACTCGAACCCAGGGCCCTCGCCTTAAAAGGGCGATGCTCTACCGACTGAGCTACCGGCTCACCGAGGGCAAATGCTGGCATCCGACTATAGGTCTTGTCAACGCCTTTTGGAGTGGTCGGGCCGGGCTTACCGGCGGGCACGGCCGGCTGCCGGTTTGCGACGCGGCGACGCCAGTGGATTCCGAAGGATGATCGTATGGCTTCGTTTGGAGCCGGTGGAGACCATGTCGATCCGGCACTCGGCCAGCTCTTCGACCCGATCCAGGTACCGCTTGGCCTCGGCGGGCAATTGCTTGTAGGTCGTAATCCCCGTGGTCGGCGCCGTCCAGCCCGGCAACTTCTGATAGACCGGCTCACAGTCGGAGAGCACCTGGATATCGGCCGGCATGTCCTTGTGGAGGATGCCGTTGTGCCGATAGCCGGTGCAGAGCATGAGCTCCTTGCACCCGTCCAGCACGTCGAGCTTGGTCACGGCCAGCGACGAGAGCCCGTTGATCTTGGTCGCGTAGCGCACGAGGACCCCGTCGAACCAGCCGCAGCGTCGAGCCCGCCCCGTCGTCGCCCCGAATTCTTTGCCCCGCTCCTGCAACCCGCCGCCGACCGCATCGTTGAGCTCGGTCGGGAAGGGGCCGCTGCCCACGCGGGTGGTGTAGGCCTTGGTGACGCCCATGACGACGTCGATCTTCGTCGGCCCCACGCCGGTTCCCGTGCAGGCCCCGCCGGCCGCCGCGCTCGACGAGGTGACGTAGGGGTAGGTCCCGAAATCCACGTCCAGATGGGTCCCCTGCGCCCCTTCAAACAGGACCTTGCGGCCACGGTCGATCGCCTTGTTCAGCATGATGGAGGTATCGGCGATGTAGTCTTTCAGACGGTCGGCATAGCCCATGTACTGCTGGAACACTTTTTCCACCTGAAACCCCTCGGCACGGTAGAGCCGATCCAGGAACAGGTTGATCTCCCCCAGATTTTCCTCCAGCTTGCGCCGTCACGGGCCCTGGTTCTATCGTCGGTTGTTCTGGGAAGCCGGATTGATCGGGCAGGTGTTATATCTGGAGGCGGAGGCAGCCGGCTTGCGCGCCACGGGAATCGGCTGCTATTTTGACGACCCCGTGCACCAGACCTTCGGGATCAAGGATCAGGTCTTGCAATCGCTTTACCACTTTACCGTCGGCGGGCCGGTCGAAGACTCCAGGCTGACCACGCTCCCACCGTATGGGCTATCGACTCAATGAGGAGTGCGCAGGATGTTCAAGATTAAGAAGCGGGCCGCTGCCGCCGGGAAAGCTCCGGTCCTCTACAACATCATCGAGGACTATACGGAGTTCGATGCGCCCGGCAATGTGACGCTGTGCGCGATGACGGAGCCGGAGGACCTGCCCGGCCATGCCCGGGTTCTTTCCGAGAGCTACGAAGTCTCGATCGATGTGATGACGAGGCTGCTCACCGAAGGCGGAGTCTACGTCTATCCGCAGGAAGGTGTTTTGGTGACACGGGGACTCTTCGCGTGCAAGCTCGATGTCGCCGGGCAGGAGCCCAAGCAGACCTGGGTCTTGGACGTCACACAGTATGCGGAGGCGGAGCAGTTGACGCGGTCGTATGGGCTCAGCCTGGAAGAAGCCGCGGCAAGAGTGTTCCGCCGAACGCTGCCGCCCGAGCTCCAGGAACGACTCAGGCAGCCGAACATTGGATTGGACTATGCCAAATTGGACCGGGCCGTGGCCAAGGGCGGCAACGTGAAATACATCGATTTCAGGAAGGACTGGTCCCCGCACTTTAAGCGGCTCTGCATCATGCCGGACGGCAAGCTGGTGGAGACCGGCGGCATCGAGGAATTTTCATCCTTGCACGGGATTACGCTCGCACAGGCCAAGCAGCTGTTGGAGGCCGGGGGCACCTTGGAAGTGGAGGGGGACGTCCTGGCCTGCCAGGTGGTGAACGGCCAGCCGTCCGTGGCCCGGTTCAACCGGCAGCAATATGCCAAGGCAAAAGAACTCGTGCAGAACAAGGGCATGCATATAATGGATGCGCTCAGTCAGGTGGGGCTGAGCGACCCGGTTTTGATGCGCTCGTTACGTCGTCTGGAGCGGCAGTCTTAAGGCAAGGGGTGAGTGGTGCGCCCGGAGGGAGTCGAACCCCCAACCCCTAGATCCGTAGTCTAGTGCTCTATCCATTGAGCTACGGGCGCGACTTGGTGCCTGGACCTTATACAGGGCTTTGTGGCGAGGGGTCAAGAACCGTATGCGATGGATTCAGGGTCGGGCGGCTTGACGAAGCTGGCTTGAGAACGGACGACGATGCTTGCGGTGTTATCCGCCGGCAGCAATTGCGATACAGCGATAGTGAGCCGGCGGCTCAAGCGAAGCTCGGTTTGGCGGAGAGGGCGGGATTTGAACCCGCGACAGAGCTTTTGGCCCTGTGCCGGTTTAGCAAACCGGTGCCTTCGGCCACTCGGCCACCTCTCCGCGTCACGCGATTATGGATCGTCAGCTTTGTCGGGGTGTCTGACTGACCTTCTCTATTTACCCTCAGGAGACTTCATTGCCAGGCCGCTTACCCTGACAGAAGCTCACTCTTATACCATGCCTGGCCGTGAGAGGGAAGAATAGGAACGGAAAGATTTCTCAGTTGACCTCAATAGATAGGACAACGGCTATAACAAGCTGGGCCTATAAATGAAATGCACAGAAGCACTGACGGGTTTCTCCGGCGGCACAATCCATATCATAGCCAGAAATACACTTGAGGTGTTTCTCCGTTGACCTCAATAGATAGGTCAACGGCTACAGCAAGCTGGGCGTGGCGGAGGGGGTGGGATTCGAACCCACGGTCGAGTTGCCCCGACTCCGGTTTTCAAGACCGGCGCTTTCGGCCACTCAGCCACCCCTCCATACCCAGCTTCGCTTGAGCCCGGCCCTTCGATCACATGGGCCGGGAGAGGTTTTTTTCCGCCAGTGAAATATCAATCTAGCTTCGCTTGAGCCCGGCCCTTCGATCAAATGGGCCGGGACAAGTTTTCCAATCCTTGGAATCAATTACATTCGGTGTGAACGGCCGTCGTGCTAGCTTTTCGAAATCCGCTCCAACCCGCCCATATAAGATCGCAAGGCTTTTGGGAGCAGGACCGACCCGTCCGCCTGCTGGCCATTCTCAAGAATCGCGACCAGGGTCCGTCCCACGGCCAATCCGGAGCCGTTCAAGGTGTGGAGAAAATCATTCTTGCCGTTGGCGCGTCTGAACCGGATGCTGGCGCGTCTGGCCTGAAAGGCTTCGAAGTTGCTGCAAGAGGAAATTTCCCGGAACGTCTTTTGGGAGGGGAGCCAGACTTCCAAATCATAGGTCTTCGCGGCGCTGAAGCCCATGTCACCGGTGCAGAGGGCCATGACCCGGTAGTGGAGTCCCAACCCTTGCAGCACCGCTTCGGCGGCGGCCGTGAGTCGCTCCAATTCCTCGTAGGAGTCCTCGGGCTTTGCAAATGCCACCAGTTCCACCTTGTTGAACTGATGTTGCCGGATCAGCCCCCTGGTATCTTTCCCATACGAGCCGGCTTCACGACGGAAACAGGGCGTATGGGCCGTGTATTTGATAGGGAGGTGCGCCTCCGTGACGATTTCCTCGCGATGCAGGTTCGTGAGGGGCACCTCGGCCGTCGGGATCAACAGGTAATCGTCGTCGCGTAGCCTGAACAAATCCTCCTCGAATTTCGGAAGCTGACCGGTGCCGGTCATGGCAGCACGGTTGACCATGAAGGGAGGCAACACCTCCCTGTAGCCATGAGTCGTCGTATGTAGGTCCAGCATATAGTTGATCAGCGCCCGCTCCAACTTGGCTCCAAGGCCGGTGAGCACCGCGAATCGCGCGCCGGCGATCTTGGCGGCCCGCTCGAAATCCAGGATGCCGAGCGCTTCGCCCAGATCCCAATGGGGTTTGGGCGCAAAGGTGAGCGTCGGGGCCATACCCCATCGACGGACTTCCACGTTCGCCGCCGCCTCCGGCCCGACTGGAACGGATTGGTGCGGGAGGTTGGGAATGCGGAGCGCCAAGTCCTGGACCCGCTCATCGACTAAGCGAAGGCTTTCTTCACCCTCTTTGATGCGATCGCCCACGGCTTTCATCCGCGCCATGGCCTCGTCCGCCGGCTGTTTCTCGCGTTTGAGCCGCCCGACTTCCTCGGAACCTGTCTTGAGTTGGTGCCGGAGGTCTTCCACCTGTGTCATCAGGTTGCTGCGATCCTGCAACAGCTTGCGCAGGTCTTCCCAGGGCACATCCCCGGCGCGCAGGCCGAGTTGAGCCTTCAACCCATCCAAGTTTTCACGGAGAAATCGCATATCGTGCATGGGTCGGATGTTACGTGAGGTCCGTGGAATCGTCAATGGTTGACCGATACGTCAAGATCGCCGGGATGGGAGCTCGAAGCACTCATACCTCAGGGGTTCTCCCAGGCCGGCCTTGACAAGGCCGGCCTGGGAGAGGGACGATAGGGCCTGTGCGAACCGTCTCCAACCCTCCGAATCCATTTGAGTCTCGACATCGCCACCTCCTCGATCCAGCACCTCATGAAAAACTTCAAGTATTTGAAGATTCGACCAGGGAAATCCTGAGTTCCAATGAGAGTCCCGATTTACCATTCCGTTGGAGCCTGAATCCCTACCGAGGCTGTTTCCATGCCTGCGCCTATTGCTATGCCAGGCCAACCCACGAATATTGGGGCTTTGGAGCCGGGACGGATTTCGACTCCAAGATCGTCGTCAAACGTGAGGCCCCAGCGCTGCTCCGGCGGACCTTCCTCAAGCCATCCTGGCAGGGAGAATTGGTCGTGTTTTCAGGCAACACGGATTGTTACCAGCCGCTGGAAGCCACCTACGGGCTCACGAGAGCCTGTCTGGAGGTCTGCGCCGAATTTCGCAATCCAGTGGGTCTCATTACCAAGGGGGCGTTGATTGTCCGCGACCTCGATGTACTCAAACGGTTGCACGACCAGGCCTGGGTCCAGGTCTATTTCAGCATCCCCTTCGCCGACAATGCGATGGCGCGGAAGGTGGAACCGCAGGCGCCGTCAAGCGCGAAACGCTTCGAGGCCATGCGGCTCCTGTCGGAAGCGGGCATTCCCACGGCGCTTTCCATCGCTCCTGTCATCCCGGGGCTCAATGAGGACGATATTCCGGAACTGCTCGGCAGGGCCCGTGAGGCGGGTGCCCTCAGTGCGACTTTCGTCGTGCTCCGCCTGTCCGGAAGCGTCGAACCGGTGTTCCTGGAGCGGATGGCCATGGCTTTCCCGGACCGCATCAAGAAGATCATCAACCGGATGAAAGAAGTCCGGGGCGGGAGGCTCTCGGAGGGACAGTTTTTCAAGCGCCATACCGGCGAAGGCGTCTACTGGGAGTTGATCGAGCGCTTATTCGAAATCGGTTACAGAAAGGCTGGATTTCTGGACGATGCGGTCAGGCCAGTGCCGCACAGTTTTCGAAGGCCGGGGCCGTCGCAACTGGCTCTGTTCGAAGGCGAGGAGGAGCTTAGTGAAACATAATCCTGGGTTTCTGGAGATCGTAGAGCGTGCCAAACGGAAGATCAAGGAATGTACCGTCACCGAGGTCAAAACCAAGCTGGATCGAGGAGAGCCGATCCACTTCCTGGACGTGCGGGAGGATCACGAGTTCGCCAAGGACCATGCAAAAGGCGCCCGACACCTCGGACGGGGCATTCTTGAGCGGGATATTGAGGGGCTGATCCCCGACAAGCGGGCTGCCATCATCCTTTATTGCGGGGGCGGATACCGATCTGCGCTGGCGGCAGAGAGCCTGCAGGAAATGGGCTATCGCAATGTCATCTCGATGGCGGGAGGGATCAAGGCATGGCGTGAAGCAGGCTATCCGCTTGAGCAGGGGGGAGGGTCGGGCGCCGCCTGACGGCGGCGCCTCGACGCCTTACTTCACCGGATTGAGCTTGTCGAATTCTTTGATCACTTGGTCGGTCAAATCGATCGTGTCTTTATTGTAGATGACGATCCGCAGGGTCTGTTCGCTGCCTTTGTCGACAACCACACTGAACCCGCCACGCTCCGCCACGGCCTTCGTGGCAACCGCAATCCGTTTCATGTAGTCGTCCACCACTTCTTTTTGTTTGCCGCTGAGGTCCTGGTTAAACTCCTGCGCCTGCTTCTGATAGCGCTGAATCTTAGCGCGGAACTGCTCCTCCATAGCCTTCTTTTCCTGGTCGGATAGCTTCGCCGCCTGGTCTTTCATTTTACTCTCGAAGGCCTTGAGCTCTTCCTCGTCGGTAGAGAGCACCTTCTGCCTGGTGCGGGCATACTCTTTGAGGGCATCCAGCGACCGCTTGCCCGCCTTGGACTTTTCCAGTACTTCTTGGGGATCGATCACACCCATTTTGAACGCATCCGCGGCCAGGCCTGGCGAGGCGACCATAACCATTACGGCGCAGAGGAGGATGGCTGCCAAAGTCAGTACCGTGTGTCCCGCTGCTCTCTGTGTCATGCTCGGCCTCTCCTTTTCCTAAAACGTCTTCAAAACCCGAAAGACAGCGGACAGAGCACCCCTGCCACCTGGACTGAAAGTCGCGCGAGAATATCCTTAGCAGCAGGCTCTAGTCAAGCTCTTCGTCCAGGCTGTTGATGCGCGAAAGACGACGTCGGGCAGACTTAAGTCACTGCCACAGTGCGATCGGACGGGGACACGTTCACGGCGAATCGAATGTCCAGAGGACGCCGAAGAGCAGCAGGTGCTGGCCTGGCGTGAGCATCGGCTGGCCATTGGCAAAGTTTCCGTTCTTAAAGAAGCCGCCCTGGGGACCGGTGGACTCGTCATATCGGTACTCCGCCCGGAGCGTCGTGTTCGTCCATGCGCAGGGAATCTTGTATTCCACCGTGTTGGTGATGGCCTTGACCAGCTGCTGGTTGCCGGTCCATCGCCCGTTTCGGTCCCAGTAAAACTCAGGCCGGACGGCCAGGCTCCAGGGCCCGGCCACGTGCCATCGCGTAAACAGCGCCCCTCCGGTCACGAAGGCGCGGGGACTTCCCGGTTGTCCCGCGATGTTCTCAGTCCCAAAGTCGTAGGACAGCGCGACGGTGACACCGTCGCCCTTCCATTCGGTGATCCAGTTCGAGTACAACCGCCAGAACTCCATGGACGTATTGGCCTGAGCCGGGCCGTAATAGATCGTTTCCGTCACCGTTACCCTCGACGTCGCCTTCCACGACATCTGCCCCCCGTAGCTGGGTTGATCGTTGGCATGGGCCAAATGAAAGTACCCGTTGATGACGAAAGCCGTCGCAGTCAGGTTCTCGTTGATCGGGTAACGGGCATTGACGCCGAACATCATGTAGGGGGTGTTGTCCGCGATCCAGGACCGGGTGTAATTGAAATTGTCCTTGGCATAGAGCGATTCGTAGCCGATCAGGCTATTGAACAGCCCCGCCGTGACCGTCAGGTCTTTCCCGCCGACCGGAGCCAGATAAGAGACGTTGGCGCGGGAAAAATGACGGAGCGTGTCGGCCCCAGCGACCTTCGGCTCTCCCTGAAGGAAGGCGAACTCTTTGCTGTCGTAGCCTCCCTGGCCCCCGAACTCCATGCCCCAACGGGACTCGTTCGTCGCATCCTTGCGCACATAGACCAATCCCATATTCGGGGTCAACTCGTTCACCCGATTGGTCGTGCTCCGGCTGCGCCACAGGTGATTTTGGGGAAAGTTAAAGTCGACGTCATAGCTCAAATCCAGGTAGGCGCCATAGTGCCAAAGGAGGGGCGCCGCCTGCGCGCCCCCTGAAGCAGGTGGCGGTTCACCGGCTGTTCCTCCGAAAGGCTCCTGTGCTACGACCGGCGCAGCCAGCAACCAGATCAATAACGCCAATGTTCGGCTCACGCGCGCCGAGAATCCTGTCATGCCACTGGCCTTTCTCTTCATAAGGTTCTGTTTTGATAGCACATTTCTGGCCAGGAAACGAGACCGGCGCCAATATTGTCCTGTGCATCCTTGGCGTTTCTATCTGTGCCATGGGCCGATACGGCCTGTGTAATTCTCTCGCTCGGATCAGGCAGGCTATTTGATTCTTGAAGGGAGCGCTGCTAGTCTTAGCCAACACGAGGACAGATATGAGCACCAAGACCCCATCAGCAGCACAGCCATACGGGCATGCGGAATTCGTCAAGGCTCTCCAGCATGAAGCCATCCCTTGCCATACCCCCGGCTGCGCCGGGCCGCTCGACGTGACCGACCTGTCCCAGGTGAAGGACCGGATCAAGACGTTCAGCCTCCGATGTCCGCACTGTGGATGGGAAGGGCAGCTGAGGGGACAGGAAGCCCTGACACCCCCCTGGGACGACGCCTCGCTCCTGCTCATGGCGGACGAGCATCTGATGCACCAGCAACCGATCTGCCCGTTCGACGACACTCCGGTGGTGTTCACGTCGCTGCCGAATCCCCGGCGACGCGCCCGGTATCGGGTGTCCTGTTATTATTGCGGTCGTCAAACTGAAATGGCCTGGCCCCCGGCAGAGTCCAAGCGGTAGCACGGATGGATGGGGCGGAGAGCCGGTCAGGTGCGTTGGGCCGGAACCGATTCGGACACAGGATCTTTGGAGTCGAGCAGGGGCAAATGGGAAACGCGGTTCCGCCCCTCTCGCTTGGCCATATAGAGGGCCAAATCCGCAACTTTTAGAATTTGCGCGGGAGTCGGGTTCTCGGTCTCGTCTGGAACGTAGGTGGTGAGGCCGATGCTCGTCGTCAGTTTGAGCGTACGAGTCTCATTGCCGAATTGAAACTCTTCCACCGCCTCGCGCAGCCGTTCCGCGGCGGCGAGCGCCCCCTCCTTTTCTACGCGGGGCAGGATCCAGATGAACTCGTCGCCCCCCATTCGGCCTGCCAAGTCATAGCCACGGCTTTGAACCGCGAGAATGGAGGCATAGTCCTTCAACACCCGGTCGCCCATATCATGGCCATAAGTGTCGTTCACATATTTGAAACGGTCCACGTCGATGACCGCACAGGACAGAGGGGAGTTGAACCGCTTTGCCTCTTCCAACGCTCGGGACAGAGTGCCCAGCAAATGGCGACGGTTGGGCATTCCCGTCAATTCATCGTGCATCGCATCGTGGGCCAATTTTTCGCGGTGCGCCCGTTCGTGCTGGGCGAATTCAGCCAACGCTCCGTAAAAAAGCGTCATGACCAACAAGAAGGGGAGTCGAATCAGGAGCGTGCCGACCGGCATGGGCCTGTGTTGAGTGACGAACAAGAAAACGCTGTAGCCGAAATAGGCGACGCAGGTAATCGAAGCCAGGATCAAGGCCCGCTTCAGATTCCCTGCGGCGCCCGCGATCATGATGATCCCGAAATACACGACAAAAATGTCGGTGCCGCTCGTTCCGGTGATGTACAGCATGGCGGGCACGAGGAGCGTATCGACGATCACCAGGATGGCCGGAATCGGACCGGGAGAAATCAGCTTTGGCAGGCCGTAGAGCAAAAGGGCGTTGCCGGCAAGCAACGCCAAGATCAGCAGGATGGCATCGCTGGCTCCGAGGGCGGATTCGGCGGTGACGACGTGAGCCGACAACACCACCACAACCAGCCACTGCATGATGGGTATCGGCTTAACGAATTTCTCGAGGGCTTCGGCCATCCCGTCCGCCGCCTCCCATGCAATTGCTGGGCATTGTGTACTGGGCGTAAAAGATTTGTCAACGTGTTTGCCGCCGGGCGTGACCGCACCGAATTCGGACGAGTGTCTCATGAGACACTCGCGCGCGAGTGCGCATAAATGACCAGCGCAAGCCTGCCATTGATTATCTGTTTTGGCGACAGCCTGACGGCCGGATATCAGTCACCCACCATGGCCTGTCCGCAGCTCGTGGAGACGCCGTATGGCCGCTTCCTGCAAAATCGATTACGCGAGAGGGCCGAGGTTGTCGTGAGCGGCTTGTGTGGGGAAACGACGGGCGACATGGTGACACGTTTCCGGCGGGACGTGGAACCTCACCGGCCGGCCTGGGTGGTGATTTTGGGCGGCACCAATGACCTGGGATGGAATACCGAGCCGGGCGAGATTCTGGACAATCTGGCTCACATGTACGACCGCGCGCTTCATCGAGGCATCCGGCCGGTTGCGGTCACCGTTCCGTCCATTCGGATGGAAGGGGAGGGGGCAATGGCCACGCCGATGTCTTCTGACGCTGCGCTCCTGGGTGAGGCGCGACGATGGCTGGCTAATCACATCGCCCGCCGCCGAACATTGAACCGGCAGATTATGGGCCATTGTGCCGGCAAGGGAATAGCCTGCGTCGATCTGTTCACCGACACAGTAGAGCCCGAGACAGGGCAGCTTGCCGCTCGCTATTCCAACGATGGGCTGCACCTGACGACCGAGGGGTACGAACGATTGGCGGCACTGTTGTACGAACGGGTCTTTGACGCCGCCTGCAGATGAGAAATCGATGATTCGCGACGTCCGTGACGACGAGTTCGACCGGGTCGTGGAAGGGGCAGGCCGACCGGTCCTGGTGGAATTCTGGCAACCAGGGTGCGGAGGCTGCCGGGCCTTGCTGGGCGAACTGGAACAAATCCAGGTCGAGGCGGGGGACCGCCTGGTCATTCTGAAGATGAACGTGCAGGAAAACTATCTGATTCCGGCTGAGCTGGAGATTTCGTCGCTGCCCGCCCTGGCCCTCTACCGGCGCGGCCAGTTTGAGCGGTTTATCGGCGGCCTGGGCAAGAAGGACGCGATCCTGCAACAATTACAAGACGCGCTCGATGAGGAGTAGGGAGGAGTAGCTCAGGAATTCAGCCTTCATCCTCTGTGTTATTACAAAATCCTCCAGGTCCGCCCCTCACTCTGAATCAACCGTTCCGCTTCCACCGGCCCCCAGCTCCCGGCCGGATATTCCGGCAGCCACCGGGCCCCCTGCGCCTGCCAACCTTCCAGAATGCCACTGACCCAGGCCCAGGATACTTCCACAGCGTCTCGCCGCATGAAGCGTGACGCATCGCCGATCATGACGTCCAGCAGCAGCCGCTCGTAAGCTTCGGGCGAGGGCGTTCCGAACACTTCGCTGTACTTGAAGCTCATATCCACGGGGTGAGTCTCGGCTCTGGTTCCCGGCATGCGGGACATGAGCTGTAACGACAGCCCCTCTTCCGGCTGAATCCGGAGGGTCAACAGATTGGGCATCTGTGGCGTTCTCGGATCGGCATTGAAAAGAATCCTCGGAATTTCCTTAAACTGCACGGCGATCTCGCTGGCCCGCTTGGGCAAGGCTTTGCCGGTTCTCAGATAGAAGGGGACTCCGGCCCAGCGCCAATTCTCCACGAAGCACTTGACCGCCACATAGGTCTCGATCAGGGATTCCGGTGAGACGCCGGCTTCCCGTCGGTACCCAGGAACGTCTTTGCCATGGGCCTTGCCCTGGCTATACTGGGCGCGCACGGTGAAGCGCTCGATGTCTT
>Ga0194131_10005596_pt1 | contig 17981 bp, 19 predicted proteins | sample TA2KigO120mmetaG_FD_148631 | JGI IMG/M metagenome (GOLD analysis project Ga0194131, IMG submission 148631) | Freshwater microbial communities from Lake Tanganyika, Tanzania - TA2015053 Kigoma Offshore 120m | ecosystem: Environmental > Aquatic > Freshwater > Lake | place: Tanzania: Lake... | reverse complement strand
TGGAGCAGCTCTTCCCCACTCCCAGCGGCTAAGGCCAACTCACCGATCTCGCAGCAGCACCATCAACAACAAGTCCTCCACCTCGCCAGAACCAAGGCATCGGCGCGCGCACTGAATGGACAGCTACCCACCCCTTCCCGGGGATGGTCTGTACCCAGTTCTTCTCCTTGCCGGCGGGGGCCTGGGGCCCGAAGTAGACATCCACCGATCCGTCGCCATTCACTAGCAGTCCCTTGGTCTGGCTGCTGACCGCCGGCCACTCCTGATCGTTCTGGAGCATCGAGCGCGTCTGGTTGTCGTAAACCATGACCGACCAGAAATCCTTCACTGGAACGTTCGGGGGGAGATGCAGTCGATAGTTTCTCCCGCCGTCGAACGGATTGCCCTTGGCGTCCACGGTGGCCAGCGCGTATTGCGAGCCTTTCCCGATGAACTCCTCTTCCATCGCTGGTGTGACGGCGGTCGCGTAGAAGAAGAAGGACGAGTACGAGTCGAGGATACGCGCGCCTTTGTCCTCGAACTTGTAGCCGCCCAGGAAGACGCTGCGCCAGGCGCTGTTCGCGTAGTAGTAGGCTTCCTTCTCCCGAAAGCGGTAGCTGATGGCGCGGGCCGTGGCATCGCCTACTCTCGCCGCGTCCGTCAGGATCTTCTTCATCCGCGCATCGGGTGCGAACGGTTTTCCTTTCCGGATTCCGACTGAAGCCCAGAAGCCCAGCGTCGTCGCGTCTACAGAGTCCGTCGGCTCATCCTGCACCACCTGATTGAGGGCCTCCCAGAAGGAGAAATCGGCCGGGGCGACCGTGCCCCACACCTTGTTGGAAACGTTCACGAATTTCGGAGTTGGTGGGTTGCCGGCCTCCGACAGGGGGTAGATCTTGGTGAACTTCAGCACCAGTTCGACGCCGGGCCTCGGGTCGCCGTTAACAAGGAAACTGCGCCAGGCGACCCAGTTGCTGAAGGTGGTCGGCCGAATGACGTGGTAGCCCTTCGGAACCTCGCCCTTGTGGCCGGGCGGCAGGAGCAAGTACTTTCCTCCCTCCCCCTTGTCCGGCCCGGTGATGCCGAGATCGCCAGCCCAGTGGTACCACATGTCGTCAACGAAACCGAGTACCTTCGGGGGAACCTCCAGGACCAGCGGACCTTTGCGGAGATCGACCCAAATCCACGTGTACGGCGTGTTGTTGTTCGCCGTCAGTGTTACGAATCTGGCGTTCGTCATGCCGGTTTCAAACAGGGGCACGGTCGAATTGGCGGCCCCCCACTCAAGAGCGCCTTTGCGGTTTGCCCACTGGTTCACGACAGGGAGGCCGAGCAGGTATGCCTGCACGGCGCGCTGGAAGTCCAGGTTGTCGAAGAGCTTTTCGGTAGAGGCCTTGTCCGGGAAGCCGTCGAAGAAGTTCAGCGTGCCGATGCGGGTTTCCTCTTTGTCCGGACTGGCGACGCCTGGCGGGATCGGTGTGGTCATCTTGTACTTGACGGGCCCGTCCGCCTTCTGCGACTGTGCCTGGCTGACTGCCCAGCCGATCAGGACGCCGCAGGCCAGCATCGCGATGGCGATCAAGCTCAGTTGCCGTTTCATGAGTCGGTACTCCTTAGCGCCTCTCCTGCCCGGTTGCCGTTGGAACTGTTGAACTCCTCCCATCTAGCATTTCTCGTACCAGCCCACGCTCTCGAGCTGCAAGTCGCTGTTTGCACACGAGTGGCACCTGGACGATGGTCGCTCCATCCGCCAGTGTGAGTTGAAATCGCACACCGGTCAATCGGAACCGCACAGAACTGGACGATTACCGGATGAGGGAAGAAAGGAGGACGCAGCGCTGCGTCCAACCCGCTCGGCCCCGGCGACTACACCCGCACGCTAATGATGGGCGAGCCGAAGCGGACCTACCTCGTTCACATCCCGAAGGACTACGACCCAAAGAAGCCGACGCCGGTCGTGCTGGCTCTGCATGGAGCGGCCATGAACGGCTCGATGATGGTGTGCCTCAACAAGACATCCGACAAGGAAGGGTTCATCGTTGTCTATCCGAGCGGCACTGGCACCGGCCCGTTCTTGACATGGAATGCGGGCGGCTTCAAAGGAAAGATGGCCGAGGGGAGGGCTGATGATGTGGCCTCCATCGGCAAACTCCTCGATGATCTGGTCACGTTGGTCAAGGTCCATGAGAAGCGAGTCTACGCCTGCGGCATGAGTAATGGCGGCATGATGTGCTACCGCCTCGCCGCCGAGTTGTCCGACCGGATCGCCGCCATCGCTCCCGTCGCCGGGACCATGGCCATTGAAGAGAGCAAGCCCAAGCGTCCCGTCCCCGTCATCCACTTCCACGGCTCGCAAGACAACATGGTGCCATTCGAGATGAAGAAGGGCAAGACACCCGCATTCATGAAGCTGAAGGGCGTCGAGGAATCGGTCCAGACCTGGGTGAAGCTAAACGGCTGCGACGAGAAGCCTAAGACGGAAACCATCTCGAAAGACGGCGACGACATGAAGGTGACTCGCAGCGTTTACGGCGGCGGCAAGAACCAGTCCGAGGTCGTGTTGATCGTGATCGAGGGCGGCGGTCACACATGGCCGGGCCAACAACCGCCCGTTGGCTTCATCGGCAAGTCGGCCAAGAACGTCTCGGCCAACGACCTGATGTGGGAATTCTTCCAGAAGCACAAGCTGAAGTAGATTGACGGCAAGGCTCCCAAGAACCCCACCGCCGAGGCGATCTACCCGAAGGGCGTGCCGGACTACGCCGAGACGGTGGCGAAGGACGGCTCTCTGGTCGCCACCGTGGGCACCCCGGTTGGGGGACGGGAGAAGCGCCGGGTGAGCCTGATCGAGAAGAAGTAACCCTTGACCGCCCAGCGCTGATCGGCTATCACCGTGACGCCGAGCCGTACACGCACGGCAGCCGACTTGCCCCGCCTGCCCGTCTTGTCCGCTTTTCCGTGCGCCACACCGGGATCAAGCTGATCGCCGGTTCGACCTCGATCATGCCAAGGAAGGAGCCACAGCCATGCAGCGTTACGTCTTGTTCCTTTGCGCCGCCTTCTGCCTCATCCCGGCGCTTGCGGTCGCCCAACGGTCGAGTCCGAACGGCACCGAGAAAGACCTGCAAGGAACCTGGCAGGCGGTTGACGCCGAGGGCAACGGGGGGAAGTTGGACGAGGACAAGATCAAGGAGACGCAGATCGTCATCGACTCGAACACGCTCGGCATCAAGCCGGACGGCGAGGGCCGCAAGACCACGTTCACGGTGGACGCCAGCAAGACGCCTGGGACCATCAACCTGGTCCCGCTTGATGGAGATCGCAAAGGGAGCATCGTGCCGGGGATTTACTCGGTCCAGGACGGGCAACTCAGAATTTGCATCAATATTTGGGGCAAAGACCCGACGCTGCGGCCCACCGAGTTCAAGACGCAGCCGGGGGATGGTTGCGTCTTCGTCACGCTGAAGCGCACGACGCAGAAGTAGGATGCCGCCGACCGTGTTGAACGCCCCTACTTCGCCACTTCACTGTCCGAACACCTGCGCCCACGGGATGACCCAGGGGTAGCTCACGACGATTACCAGGAACGTCAGCGAGATGCCCCACGGAACCTCGCCGCTGCGCCCGGCAAGCAGCCGGGGCAGGACGAACACCGGCAGCCACAGCGCCTTGTAGATCGCCTGGATCAGCAGCAGCGGCGACATCGGGACCAGGTAGAACAGGCCCAGCACCAAGCCGATCAGGATGGCCGTCCACAACGAGCCGAGAATGGTGCGAAACCCGGCGCTTTCGGGGAACTTGCCCTGGAAGGCGATCCGTCCACCCCGCTCGCCGCCGAAGAGCGTCAACAGGCCGATGGGAACGAGGACGAGAATGTTGAAGGCGTAAGGCAGCAGAAGGAGCGTCACTTCCCCTCGCCTCCACGCACCACCATGACCCACTCGACCTCCAGTTTGAACGGCCCGGCTTTCTTGTCTCCCAGCAGGAAGCCTAGGCCGCTGACCTCTTGCGGGTCCACCGGCCCAGCATCTCTTAACTGCCTGCCAAAGCTCGTCGCCTGAAACTTGTCCAGCGGCAGCTTGACCTCGATCCACTCGTCCTTCTTGGTCTGGATCATCGACCGATAGGAAAAGGCTACGAGCGGCCTGGGAACGTGCAGGTTCATCGAGTATTTCCGGCCATCGCCACGAACCCGCACCAGAAGGACATCACCTTTTTCCAGGCCGAGCTTCCTGGCCTTCGTTCGCACGGAGGCGAAGCCGCCGTTATTCTCTAGCGACAGCGTGCCGAAGAACTCCAGCGTCTTGTTGTCGGTGATCTTGAATTTCCCCTCGGAAACGCCGCCCATCACGCCGTCGTTGATGTTTTGCCACTCCTTGACCGCGTCGGCCCCCGCAAAGTCGAACAGGCTTCTCGTCGTGTCAACGGCCATGAGAGATGACCCCAGGGTGAAAAGAAGCAACGTTGATGGGATGCCAAACCAGGAAAACTGCATGACTTCCTCCTCGATTGTGTCCTCAAGCGTGATCGGTGCAGGGGCGCCCCCGTTTCGGGGGGCGGGGCCGTGGGTGGAGCGAGCGGCAGAACCTCGCGAGTTCTGACAGGCTCAAGCCGTGAAAAGTCGCTGGCAGAACGCCCTGGATTGCGTGCTGTAGTGCTTGGCCGCCCACAGCCATCGACACGCGGGCAGCCAGGGCTTGATCGTAGCGTTGGCGGTACTCTGCAAGGAACCGCTTCGGGTCGGGAAGGTAGCAGGCAGAAAGCCACACAAGACGTGGCGTCGTCTCGCGGATGGCCACGCCGAAAGACGCCAGCGGTGTATTGGGGCCCAGGTTGATCGCAGCCCACCCAGCATCAAGGAGCATCAACTGAATGAGCAGGCTGCTCAGGTAACTGTGGTCCCCTTCTGGGTTGCCGCCGACCGCGACCGGCCGATCCGACTCGGCGTTCGCCTCCAGTGCGGGTCGCAGTTCGTGCAGGACCCCGGCACAGAGGAGCGTTCCCCGGTGTTCATGCATGACGTCAATTCGGCCTTCTTCCCAAGAATGGCCCAGGCGGACCATCGCGGGAGCGATCACCTCGTCACCGAGGACTTCCATCGGCAGGCCAGCAGCGTAAGCGCCATGAATCACGCCGCGGATCGACGTGATGTCGCCGCGTTGCAACCCATCGAAGAGATGCCCGGCGAGAGTGTCCGGTGCCGCCTCGTCGAGTTTCTCCGGTAGAGCCAGCTTGGCCAGGTCGAGGCACGGAAAGGTTCCCTCCCGAACGAGGCGAAGCACGTCGGCACGTAGCAATTTCCGGTGCCCGCCAGGGGTTTTTGTGCGCTGGCAATACACCCTGATCGACCCAGCGCTTGATCGTTGAGGTGCTGACGCCCAGCGCCTGGGATACCTCGGCGGGACTGAAAAATGGCGTGTCTGTCATGGCGGTCACCTAAAAAGTTCAAAACGTCCATCTAATCTTTAGACCGGACAGCTCGACAAGTCCAGCCGTCCGGGCCAAAAAGATGCGTACCGCGGATGACTTTCGAGCGCTTTTTCGTCAGCCATCGCATGCTGAATCTGTTGCAGATCGGCGTATCTCCTTGAGCGACTTGGGATAACGCCATCGGTCGCTGGTCGCCAAACAAAACGTCCAAATCGACCGATTTTTGTTGACTTGCCCAAAGACGTCGCTAGAATAATTTTGTCGTTTTGAACGTTTCGGTGCGGGCCTGACCGCACCAGGTTGTCTGCCATCCAGGCGGGACCACCACATGAATGCCGTTTCAACGAAGTCTTCAAGGGCCGGGACTGACCGGCTGCATTTCCTATTCCACCCATCCTTCGAGGCTGGCGATGCGGAAAGGCTCTACGGTGACTCAGTCGTCGATGATCGTGATACACGCGGATTCATGCCCGACGACGTGACGCGCGCCTTGGCCAAGCGCATGCACTATGCGGCCTGGAGGGTCAGTAATGCGACAACCCGGCGCGAGGCGACGCGCTGGCGTCGGGCCTACATCGAGGCCCGCAACGGCATCGTGGTCGGCAACCGGAAGTTGAGCTTCAGGGCGGTGCAGAAGTGGGCGTCGTGCGGCCTGCCGGCCGATGACCTCGTCGGCGAGTGCCAGCTTGTGCTCATCAAGGCCGTCGCGGCGTACAATCCCTGGCTCGGCGTTCGCTTCAGTACATACGCCTTCACCTGCCTAATGCGTGCGCTCTCCCGGCTGGCCCAGCGCCATGCGGCGGACCGGCTGTCGCGGTCGCGGTCACTGGAATCGCTGCCGTACGGCGAGCCCGCGCATCACGATTGCGCGGAGGCCGCCGACCCACGGCTCGACTGCCTGGGACAGTTCCTCCAAGGAGGTGCCCAGCTCCTGACCGCCCGGGAGAAGCTCGTCATCAGCCGGCGCTACCTTTTGAACGACAAGAACCAGACCGAGACGCTCGAACAGGTGGGCCGCGACCTGGGCCTTTCCAAGGAACGCGTTCGTCAGGTCCAAAAGACGGCTTTGCTGAAGTTGCGCGGAGCACTGACCTCAGTGGTGCCTGTGTCGTAATTGGGAAGGAACAGTCCATGATCTCTTCAGAAGCTGTTGTCTCCCGGACCGAGGGCAGGCCTCACATCGAGTGGCTTCGCTGCCTGCCGTTCCTGCTCATGCACGTGGCATGCCTTGCCGTGTTCTGGGTGGGCTGGAGCTGGACAGCGATGATGATCGCGCTCGCCACGCTCTTCTTGCGGGTCTTCGGCCTCACCGGGTTTTATCACCGGTATTTCTCGCACCGGGCGTTCAAGACCTCTCGGTGGTTCCAGTTCGTTGGCGCGGTCCTGGGCGCCTCTGCCGTCCAGCGCGGGCCACTCTGGTGGGCAGCGCATCATCGTTCGCATCATCGCGATGCCGATACGACGCGAGATCCGCATTCTCCTGTCCACCACGGATTCTTATGGAGTCACATGGCGTGGTTCATGACACGCGAGCACCTCGGCACCAAGGAACATCTCGTCCGCGACTGGGCCAAGTACCCCGAACTCCGCTTTCTCGACCGCTACGAACTGGTCGCGCCGCTGGGTCTGGTGTTGGCCCTGTTGGGGCTGGGTGCAGCGATGGCCATCTGGGCACCGGGCCTGGAAACATCGGCCTGGCAGGTCCTGGTGTGGGGTTTCTTCGTCTCCACGGTCGTTCTTTATCACCTGACCTTCGCGGTCAACTCGGTCGCTCATCGCTGGGGCAGCAGGCCCTTCGCAACCAAGGACGAAAGCCGGAACAACTTCCTGCTCGCGCTGTTGACCTTTGGCGAGGGCTGGCACAACAACCATCATCATTATCCTGTTTCGGCACGCCAGGGCTTTCGCTGGTGGCAGATCGACATCACCTACTACATTCTGGTCCTTCTCTCCTGGCTCGGCGTGGTCTGGGACATCAAGCCGGTCCCCAGGCACATGCGAAAAAGCCTGCCGCAACCAACGGCGAAATCGGTTCCCGTCGCCACGGGAAGTTGACCGAACTGGCATTACCTGTGGGAGTTTCCTGTGAGAATCGGGATCATCGGCACTGGGATCAGTGGCAACTTGGCGGCGCGACTGCTTTCCCAGGAACACGACATCGAGGTCTTCGAGGCCAGTCCCACCGTCGGCGGCCACACGCGTACCCTGGACGTCAAGGCCTTTGACCAGACATGGCGGGTGGACACCGGCTTCATGGTGTTCAACTACTGGACCTATCGCAACTTTTGCCGCCTTTTGCAGTTGCTGGGGCTGTCCGGGACTGACACGGACATGAGCTTTAGCGTGACCTGCGCCAGGTCCGGCCTGGAATACCAGGGCAGTTCGCTCAATGGCCTGTTTGCCCAGCGGCGCAACCTGGTCAGGCCGCGGTTCTGGGGAATGGTGAGGGACATCCTGCGGTTCAACCGCGAAGCGGAGGAGCTGCTGGCGAGCGATCTGGGCGAGAAAACCCTACGTGATCTGTTGGCCGAAAAAGGGTACGGTGCATGGTTTGCCGAGAAATATCTATTGCCGATGACCGCCGCCATTTGGTCGTGTCCGCCGGGCAGCATGCGGGACTTTCCTGCACACTTTTTGCTCGCGTTTCTGCGGAATCATGGCTTGTTGCAGGTCCGCAATCGGCCTCAGTGGAAGACGGTGACGGGCACCGCTCGCGCGTATGTCGATCGGCTGACCGCTCCCTTCCGCGATCGTATTCGCACGAACTGCCCGATCCTGGCCGTCCGAAGGCACGAGGACCACGTCGTCGTTCAGCCGCGCGACGCCGGCCCGGAACTTTTCGATCGCGTGGTCCTGGCCTGCCACGCGGATCAGGCGTTGGCCCTGTTGCAGGACGCGGATCCGGAGGAGCGGGAAATTCTCGAAGCGATCCCGTACCACCCCAATTCGGCGATTCTTCACACCGATGTTTCGATTCTGCCGCAGCGCCGCCGAGCTTGGGCGAGTTGGAACTATCGCAATTTCGCCGAGGAAGGTAGGCCCGCCGCGGTCACCTATGATCTGTCCCGATTACAGAAGCTCGATACGCCGACTCCCTTGTTGCTGACACTCAACGCTGACGAGCAGATCGATCCGGCACAGGTGCTGAATCGGCATGTGTTCCATCATCCGCGGTACACGTCGCAGTCGTTGCGCGCTCAAGATCGGCTTCAGCGGCGCAACGGCCAACGTCGCACTTATTATTGCGGAGCGTATCGTGGTTACGGATTTCACGAGGATGGCGTGAAAAGCGCCCTGGACGTGACGAGACACTTTGGACTGGGGCTCGACCAATGGAAAGTTGCCTCTACGAGGGCGTCGTTTACCACGAGCGCCTGCAACCGGTGAAGCATCGCTTTCACTATCGGTTGTACACGAACTATATCGACCTGGACGAGGTGCCTGGCTTGCTACGCGCCGGCTTGTTGTCGGAGCGTCGCTTTTCCCTGAACGGCTTCTTGCGCTGCGACCACTTTGGTGATCCGAAACAGCGGCTGGCCGAGAGCGTTCGCGAGCTGGTCACGCGGGAGACGGGCCTCGTCGTCGACGGGCCGATCCGTCTCCTGACGCAGCTACGAACCTTCGGCTGCTATTTCAGTCCGCTCAACCTGTTCTTCTGCTACGGCGCCGACGGCAGCGGTCTCCAAGCGGTGGTCGCGGAAGTTCAAAACACACCCTGGCTCCAGCGTCATTGCTACGTGCTCTGGCAGGGCAACCAGGTCGGGACGGGGCCGGAAGCAGAGTACCGCCATCCCAAAGCATTCCATGTTTCTCCTTTCATGGGCATGGATGTCGACTATCAGTGGCGCCTGTTGGTTCCTGCCGAGCGGTTGCTGATCGGGATCGTCAACACGCAGGGAAACGAGACGCTCTTCCGCGCCTCGATGGCCTTGCGCCGCGTGCCATTGTCGCGCCGCACACAATCGACGATGCAGTGGCGCTATCCCTTCATGACTGCCCGGATCACGGCAGCCATCTACTTGCAGGCATTTAGCCTATGGAGAAAGAAGTGTCCGTTCTATCCGCACCCCCATCACCACACCAAATCGAAATCTCCGCCAGCCAGGAGCGTCCCGAACGTCCGGGGGCGTTCGCCCGTTTCTGCCGCGGCCGACTGATGCGTTGCCTGCAAGGCTTGACGCACGGCAGGCTTCGCTTGCAAGACGCTGAATCGGCGTGGCGGTTCGGCGCCAACGACGTCGACGAGCCGATCGCCGTGGTTCGCGTGAAGGACTATCGGTTCTACCGGACGTTGGCCCTGGAAGGCACGCTCGGCGCGGCGGAGGCGTACATCAACGGCTGGTGGAACAGTGACGATCTCGTCGGGCTGTTTCGTCTGCTGACCGCGAACAGTGCGGTCATGCAGAGCGTCGATGGCGTCATCGCTCGGCTGGCGCGCGGTCTCAGTATTGGGGCTCACTTCTTGCGGCGCAACACGGTGCAGGGGAGTCGGCGGAACATCGCTGCTCACTACGACCTCGGCGACGACTTTTACTCGTTGTTCCTCGATGAAACGATGACCTATTCCGCCGGCGTGTTCCTCGATCCCGACTCCACGTTGGCAGACTCTTCGCGCGAGAAGTACGACCGGATTTGCCGAAAGCTGCGGTTGGCAGCCCACCACCACATCCTCGAAATCGGCACCGGCTGGGGCGGATTCGCCGTCCACGCGGCTCGGCATTATGGCTGCCGGGTCACAACTACGACGATTTCACGCCGGCAGTATCAGTACGCATGCGATCGGGTGCGTCAGGCTGGCCTCGAGGGGCGCATCACGGTGCTCAACGACGACTACCGCAACCTGACCGGCGTCTACGACCACCTTGTGTCTGTCGAGATGGTCGAGGCGGTCGGGCACCAGTATCTCGATCGTTTTTTTGGCCAGTGCGCTCGGCTCTTGCGTCCGGACGGCTTGATGCTCCTGCAGGCGATCACCATCCCGGATCACGCATTTGACCGGTACGTTCGCTCCGTGGAATTTATTCAGAAATACATCTTTCCGGGCGGTTGCTTACCCTCGATCGGGTCCGTCGCTGGCGCAGTCGGTCGAGCCACGGACTTCCGATTTCTGCACCTGGAAGACTTCGGCTACCATTATGCCGAAACGCTGGCCCGCTGGCGGCAACGATTCTGGCAGAACATCGACAAGGTTCGGTCTCTGGGCTTCGATGAGCGATTCATCCGTGTGTGGCACTACTACCTGTGTTACTGCGAAGCGGGATTCCTGGATAATCAGATCGGCGTCGCCCAGATCCTGCTCGCCAGGCCAGATTGCAGACACTCGCTCCTACGGTGGGATGAATCGCCTGGAACTGCCGAACGGAAGGTGCGTACATGAGAGCGATCCTGCTGACGCTGTTCGCTTCCGTCCTGCTGCTGATGCTCGTTGTGACGGCGTTGGCATCCTGGGACCGCGCCGTGTGGCGGGCCGGTTACCTGTTCGCGGAGCCCTGGTTTGTCGCCACTTTCGCTGATGCCTATTGCGGTTTCCTCACCTTCTACGTGTGGGTCGCATACAAGGAACGCAGCATCACGGCACGTGTGGGGTGGTTTCTCGCCATCATGGGCCTGGGCAACATTGCCATGGCAGTATACGTGCTGTTGCAACTGGTCCGACTTCGGCCCGATCAATCCTGGGAGCACTTGCTCCTGCGATCTTCAACAACAACCTGACCACTCAGAATTCGAGGAATAGCGATGAACTTGATTGGCTTGGCAGAAAAAGGCTACCTGCCCGATTGGCTCATCCGTGTTGGCATTCGTCGGTTGCTGGCGGGCCGCTTGCACCAGGAGCTCCGTCGAGGCGCCTCCCGGCACATGGCAGAATTTGTGCAACTCTTGAAGCGGAGTCCGGTGGCATTAGCCACCGAACAGGCCAATGCTCAGCATTATGAAGTCCCTGCCGCATTTTTCGACACCGTTCTTGGACCTCGCTTGAAGTACAGTTCCTGCTTTTACCCCGATAAGAGCACAACACTTCAGGAGGCGGAAGAAGCGATGCTACGCCTGACTTGCGAGAGAGCCGACCTGGAAGACGGCATGGATGTGCTCGACCTGGGATGTGGATGGGGGTCGCTATCGCTTTGGGTCGCGGAGCATTTTCCACGTTGCCGGGTGACCGCCCTGTCCAACTCGACCGGCCAGCGCCAGTTCATCGAATCCCGAGCTGCTGTCCTGGGCCTGCGAAACCTGCGCGTCATCACCGCGAACATGGCCGACTATTTCGGAGCCGAGACCTACGATCGGGTTATTTCGGTCGAGATGTTCGAACACATGCGGAATTACGAAACCCTACTGAAGCGCATCGCTGGCTGGCTCCGCCCCGCAGGTAAACTCTTCGTGCACATCTTCTGCCATCGCGAGATGGCATATTCGTTCGACGCAACCGCCGAAAACGACTGGATGGCCCGCCATTTCTTCACCGACGGACTCATGCCCTCGTTCGATCTCCTGGGCCATTTCGACCGTGACCTGGTCATCAGCCGGCGCTGGCAGGTGGACGGACAGCATTACGCCCGAACGTGCGAAGATTGGCTGAAGAACGTGGATACCAACCGCGCCCGGCTGCTTGCCCTGTTCACGCAAACAACCGACCGCGCCTCGGCCCAGGTAATGCTCCAACGCTGGCGAATCTTCTTCATGGCTTGTGCGGAGCTCTTTGGCTATGCCGGCGGCTCCGAGTGGTTTGTGGGGCATTACCTCTTCGAGCCGCGTGCCGTAGTCAAGACGCTGGATGCGGCTCCTTTCGCGAGGGAGGTTCTTCAGGAAGGGGCGCCGGCATGACGCTGCTGGAACTGATCGGCGTCAACTTTGCCGTAACGACCATCCTGATGCTCCTGATTTGGCTGGTGAGCATCAAGCTGCGCGATGTGAGCATCGTGGACGTTTTTTGGGGATTGGGCTTCGTCGTAATCGCCTGGCTCTCCTTCTTCCTCACGGGGGAGAGCACCGTTCGCAAGACGCTCCTCGTCTTACTTACCTCGATCTGGGGACTGCGGCTGTCGCTTTATCTGGCTCGTCGCAAGTTCGGCGCTCCGGAGGACTACCGTTACCAGGCGATGAGGGCGTCAATCGGGCCGCAGTTCTGGGTGGTTAGCCTCTTTTTGGTGTTCGGGCTGCAGGGGATCATCATGAACGTCGTGGCCCTGCCGGTCGTGGCGGGGCAGCTCGACACGTCACCCATCGGCTTCTGGACCGTGCTTGGCGTTGCTCTGTGGACTGGAGGATTGCTTTTTGAAGCCGTGGGCGATTACCAGCTCGCCCGCTTCAAGGCCGACGCCGGAAATCTCGGCAAGGTGCTGGATCGAGGCCTCTGGCGGTATACGCGCCACCCGAACTATTTCGGCGACTTTCTGGTCTGGTGGGGGATTTTCTTTGCTGCCCAGGGCCAGGGATCCTGGTGGACAGCTATCGGGCCGCTGCTCATGTCGATCCTGCTCCTTCGTGTTTCAGGAGTGGCCTTACTCGAACGGTCCTTGAAAGAAAACAAAGAAGGCTACGCGGATTACATGGCCCGGACGAGCAGCTTTTTTCCTTGGCCGCCACACGGCCCAGCCCGCTGACATCGAAGACGTTCACCTTCCTTTTGCCCACACTTTCCTTCGTCGGTCGGCGTAATTTGTTGACACCGACGCGTGCAAGCCATTTTGTCGAAACCGCGTCGGTCCGCCCCACCGAGGGCGATAAGGCAAGAAGTGTTTTCCGCTTCGGTCAGGGTAAGGGCGTAACCGTGACGATTGGGGTCGTATACGGAATTGGGCATGCTGGACATTGAAAACGGCAAACGCCCACGCTTGGTACGCATGTCTACTGGCTGGCGTCGCGAACTGGACCTCAATAGGTAAAACAAGTTATTCGGCACAGATGGCCGTGGCAAGCGATTCGGCGCGATGAGTGCCAACGCCAAGAAGATTCTGGCTGAGGGAGAACGGTTCCTCGGTTCCCTCCGTCAGCTCATCTCCTGTCTGGAAGGATTGTCGGAACCGCCCGCCGCTTGAACCTTCTCCGGACCGCAGCGCCGTCATCGGCCGGGTAGCAAGACCATCGCATCAAGAACGATGGCCTTGAGGAATCCCGACCGTGAAAAATTTGGCCGAACTGCAAGCTGAATGTGCTGCCCTGGGAATTCAGGTGGAGACGAAGGGCCGTGCGAGCAAAGAGCCTTACATCGCCGCCCTTCGCGATTACCATTGGCGGAAGGGTCATCCCGACGAACCACTCCCGGCCCAGATCATGCCGATGCTGCTCGGTTCGTGGGAGGATCTCGACGAGGCGGAAGCCGCTGAAATTGAGGACGACGGCAGCGGCTGGCTCGTGCAGCAGAAATTGGACGGAGTGCGCGCGGTCTTGCATTTTGAGCACGATGGCGTGCGTATCACCAGCCGAACCGTCAGTGAAGTGAATTATCGGCTCAGCGAATTCCAGACCAACGTATCGCACCTGACCGAAGGTTTCGCTAATCTGGTCGGAACAGTCCTGGACGGCGAGTTGATCTGCCCGGCCGCCACTATCGACACGGGAGCCACCCGTACCCAGGATGCACTCCAGGCGACCATGGCCATTCTTGCGACAACGCCGACCAACGCATTGAAAATTCAGACCGAACAGAACGCACGGCTCGCCTTTCATGCCTTCGACATCTTGAAGCTTCAAGGCACCGACACAACGCAACAACCGCTCCTGAATCGGCTCGACCTGCTAAATCAAGCAGTGCGGCGGGCGGGAAATCCTCACGTGGTGGAAGTGCCCGGACACGTCATCGGAAAATCCAGGATTCATGAGAGCCTGCTTGCAGCAGGCGAGGAAGGCAGCGTCTGGAAAAAACTGGATTGTTGCTACCTGGCGGGCCAGCGCGTGCGGCATTGGGTCAAAAGAAAGCGAGGACTGGCCGTGACCGCATTCGTGTCGAATTTCAAGCCCGGCACACCCGATCGCGGCCACGGCGGCCTCGTCGGCGCCGTCGAATTCAGTTGCCAACATGCGGACGGGACCGTTTCGCCCATTGGCTGGAGTAGCAGCTGGACCGATGTGGAACGTCAGGCGATGACGGCGATGGACACTGCCGGTCGAGTTGACCTGAATACGAAATATCTCCAGAAGAAAGCGATCATCACCGGCCAGGATCTGTCCGCTCGGTCGCGGCGGTTGCGCCATGCACGATTGGTTTGCTGGCTTGACGCTTGAGCGCCGACATGCCCATTCCCCGATTTTTCGCCAGGTTCTTGACATTTGCCCCATGTTCACGATAAAATCTGCTTGAGTTTGCAGGCGCTAGGCTTCGGCGAAAGACAGGGGTGAGGCCACAAAGAACCTAGCGTTCGCGTTTTTCACGAGTCCAGGCTGTTGCACATCTCGCTGTCTTGGGAACCCCTCCATTGACACGGCTTGTCCATTAGTCTCATGTCCCGAAGGGACAGAGGCAATGGTGCGCCGTGAAATTGAAGCAGGCCAAGTATTCCCAGGGCAATCCCTCAAGCAATGCCGATGGTTTTTCATCGTTTTCTGTCGGTGTGATCCGTGCCGACGAATTCTACACATTGAGAGAATTCAAGCGTCGGCTTGAATTCACCAACGCCACCTTGCGTTCCGCCCGCCGAGCCGGGTTGCGCGTGTATTACGTGCATAAGCGTGCCTTTGTCCTCGGCAGGGATTGGATCGACTACGTTCTCAACTCTGCTGGCCACCTGGACGAAGAGCGGGGAGGTGGCCATGCGTAACGGAAGACCAAAGATCAAGTTGACTCGTCGGCCGGGGAGCCGGACCTTTGTCATGCGGTTCGAGAATCCGGCCACGGGCGAGATTGAACAAAGATCGACGGGAACCAGCAATAAGAAAGAAGCGCAACGCCTTTTGGGCGAGTTGCGCAGCGAACTTACCCATGGACGGTACGAGCGTGACTCCGACATTTCCTGGGAAGACTTTCGCGAACGGTACGAAGCCGAGCATTTGTCGGGCCTGGCGAAGATGACCGTAAAGAAGTTTGACACCGTCCTGGATTTGGTTGAACGAATTCTGAAACCAAAAAAGCTGGCGGAGTTGACATCTGAACGAATCAGCAGATTTATCGCCAAGGTTCGCAACGGCAAAAGAACGGAAAGCACCATCGCCGGATACTTGGCGCATTTGCGGGCTGCTTTGAACTGGGCGGCCGGCGTCGGCTTGTTGGTCGTTGCGCCGAAGATCAACAAGCTGAAACGGGCAAAGGTTTTCAAGAAATCCAAAGGACGAGCACCAACGACCGAGGAGTTTCAAAAGCTCTTGACGACCGTTGCGGCAATCGTCGGCGAGGAACGAGCGTCATCCTGGCGACATCTGATCGAAGGACTGTGGTGGTCGGGACTCCGACTGGGTGAAGCTCTTGAACTTTCCTGGGACCGGGACGACAAGCTGCGACCTGTTTTGACCCACGAGCGCCCACTCCTGCACATTCCGGCGGAACTCGAAAAAGGGCACAAGGACCGCCTTATCCCCCTTGCCCCGGAGTTCGCCGAATTTCTGCTGAAAACGCCTTCCGCTCAGCGTGTTGGTTTCGTCTTCAATCCGACCTCGGAACGCTGGCCAGAACATCGACTCACGATCGTCCAGGTGATGAAGGTCATATCGCGCATCGGGAAGAAATCCGGCGTCGTCGTCCATGTCAACGTAAAGACGGGCAAAAAGAAACATGCCTCCGCACACGACTTCCGACGCGCCTTCGGCGATCGCTGGGCGGTCCGGGTCATGCCGCCAGTCTTGATGGAGATGATGCGTCACGAAAGCCTCAGTACGACGATGCAGTTCTACGTGGGAAGGAGCGCCCAGGCGACCGCCGACGTGGTGTGGCAAGCGTACGCGAGCGCCACCGCCAAAATCGGCAACGAAAAAGGTGACACTTTGGGTGACACCTGGCCAAAATCGGCCAAAAATGGCGACCTGCCAAAAGGAGGCCAGTGATGCAACTAGCTATCTGGAAACAAGATATGGAAAATCGGAAAAAGAGGCCCCTCCCGGATTCGAACCGGGGATGGCGGATTTGCAATCCGACATCAAATCCACGCAAACAGTTATTTCGCTGTCGTTTACAAGAATACAAAAACGTCGTTTACCAGCAGGTTTACCCCCAGCCGAACATTTTGAGGCTGTTTACCCCGTCTTCAAGGGGCGTTTTTCTTCGCGATCTCACTTTCAATCCGCACGTCCACTTGCAGCCCCATCGGCGCTCGGAATCCGTCCTCCATTTCAATCACCACCTGTAACACGTCTAGGTCTTTTCGCTCAGAGGACACTCTGGCGAAGACCGTCTTGTCACCCATGATCGGCTCTAAGACCGCCACCGTGCCCCGATACTCCTTGCCACCCATGTTGCGGCCGTAGATGATGGCCGTCTGACCTACGGCCAGGTGGATGACGAAACGCTCATCAATTTCGGCCCGCACCTTGAGCTTCGACAGATCACCGAACAGCACCACCGGCTCTGGCTCGAACATCCGAACGCCTTCGCCCTCACGCTTCAACACTTTCAGTATTACGCCATCGAACGGCGCCAGCAAGATGGTTTCTCGAAGGCGCTCCTCGGCCAGTTCCAGGGCCGATTGTGCATGTTGCACCTTGGCGTCCATCATGGCCCGATGCTCCAGGGTCACGTACTTCTTGAGATGCAGCAATTCGGCTTCCTTCTCTTTCAGTTCCACCAGGGCTTGTCGGTATCTTGTTTCTTTGGCTTCGTGTTCTTCGCGGCTGGCAGCTCGGGTTTGGATTAACTGTCTGGACCGTTCTGCTTCTGACTGAGCATGTCGCAGTTTTTCTTGCAGGCGTTCAAGGGTCTGCTCCACGGCTTTTATCTGATACGGGTTGATGCCGACCTTGATGTGTTCGGCCTCGGCCTGGATGTGGTCCAGATTCTTTCGCGCCACCGCAACTTCGGCCTTCTGCGTGGCGTTGTCCAGTTCCAGAATCTTTTCACCCTTGTTCACCTTGTCGCCGGCCTTGACACAGCAGTGCCGGATGACGCCGCCGGTTCGCAGCATCAGTTTCCGCACTTCGGACGCTGGCTCAACGTAGCCGATACCTTGCATCACCGTTCGCACAGGTTGCGGTTCGGGCGCCGCCGTCTGTTCGCTGCTGGCCTGGGCGGGTGCGTACACGAACTGCCAGTAGGAAACACCAGAGGCCACGGCAGCGGTGATGCCGATGCACAAGAACCATTTCATGGCGAAGTGTCCTCCACCAGCCGGCCTTGTTCGATGTGTAGCCGTCGATGGAAAAGAGGAAGTAGCCGGGCATCGTGAGTTACGGTCAGCAGGAACGCTCCTTCGGCTTTGGCTTGATCCACAAGCAGACGCACCGCACCTTCACCATGATGCCAGTCCAGGGATGCGGTGGGTTCATCGGCCAGCAAGATCGGCGGTCGGGTTAGCAGGGCGCGGGCAATCGCCACACGCTGCCGCTGACCGCCGCTCATCTGGTCGGGCCTCTTGTTGCGAACGCCGTTGATGTCGAGCCGGTCGAACAGGTCGTCAATGCGATGACGCAACGGCGCCCACCGGATGCCTGCA
>Ga0194131_10005594_pt1 | contig 17984 bp, 13 predicted proteins | sample TA2KigO120mmetaG_FD_148631 | JGI IMG/M metagenome (GOLD analysis project Ga0194131, IMG submission 148631) | Freshwater microbial communities from Lake Tanganyika, Tanzania - TA2015053 Kigoma Offshore 120m | ecosystem: Environmental > Aquatic > Freshwater > Lake | place: Tanzania: Lake... | reverse complement strand
TGCGCCACTGCGTGCTCGCTGCCCGGGATGGTCGGGACGCCGGCGTCTTGCGCGAGGCGCTTTGCGGCGGTCTTGTCACCGAACCGATCGAGTTGCTCGGCGGTAGGTCCGACGAACTGGATACCAGCCGAGTCGCACGCCCGCGCGAAGGCGGCATTCTCGGACAAGAAGCCGTAGCCTGGATGCATGGCATCGACGCCCTGCTGTTTGGCGACGTCGATGATCGCCGCGATGTTCAGGTAAGACTTGACGGGCTCTCCGCCCTCGGGTGGCCCGATGAGAAATGCCTCGTCTGCCTTGAAGCGATGCAGCGAGAGGCGGTCCTCATGGCTGTAGATGGCCACGGTACGCAGTCCCAGCTCAGTGGCGGCGCGAAAGCACCGGATCGCGATCTCGGAACGGTTGGCGACGAGCAGCTTACGCATGACACGGAAAGGGATGAACGTCATCGAGGAACGTGACGCGCTCTGATTCTGGTGCGAAACGCGAGCGGCATCGATCGAGGCGGCGATTCCGGCTCATCGAGTGCGCACGCGTGGCCTTCCTATAAAATCGCGTCGTGCAACGTTCGAGCGACGTCCTCGTCATCGGTGCCGGCGTTATCGGGTGTGCGATCGCGTACGAGTTGGGCCGACGAGGCGTGTCCGTCGTGGTGATCGACGATCGGAAGCCGGGAGCTGGCGCCACACAGGCCTCTGCCGGCATGCTGGCGCCGTACAACGAAGTCGAGGCAGAGGGCCCGCACCTCGAATTGACCGTTCGCGCGCTCGATAGGTTCGACCGCTTCGTGGCACGAGTGGTGGAAGACAGCGGAGTGGCGGTCCGGTACTGCCGAACCGGCACGCTCACGCTCGCGTTCACGGGCGAGTCGCAGATGCACCTCGAGCGCGTGGGTGCTTTGGCGCGTGCACGTGGGGTCCAGGCCGAGCTGCTCGAGGCCGCCGACGTCGCTCGCGAGGAACCGGCCGCCGCCTCGACCGCGCGGGCAGGATTGGTGATTCCAGCCCACGGCTACGTGGCGGCACATCAGCTGATCGAGGCGCTCGTGGCCGCTGCCAGCAGGCACGGCGTGTCGTTCGTGACCGGCGTCCGCGTGCAGGCAATCCGTCAGCGCGGCGAAATCGTCACGGCCTCAGCCGGGACGGAGATTCTGACCGCCGCGCACGCCATCCATGCGGCCGGTTCATGGACGGGCCAGTTGGTCGTCGATGGGGCGGTTCCCGCACCCGTTCATCCTGTCCGCGGACAGTTGCTGCATCTGAAGGCCGTTGGCCCCAACGTCCGGAGGGTCACGTGGGGCGATCGCTGCTATCTCGTCCCCTGGGATGATGGTTCGCTGCTCGTCGGCGCCACCGTCGAACATGCCGGCTTCGACGAAGCGACGACGGTCGGTGGCATGAGCGATCTACTCGGCGGTGTCGCGAGCACGCTCCGAAGCGACTGGCGGGCGACGCTCGTCGGGGCACGGGCTGGGCTGCGCCCCGGAACGCCGGACGACCTTCCTATTATTGGCCCCTCGGCCGTGGCTCCGCGCGTCTGGTACGCGACCGGCCACTATCGGAACGGTGTGTTGCTCGCGCCCATCACGGCCTCGTTTCTGGCCGATGCGATGCTCGGGCAACGAGTCGACCCGCTGCTGGAGTCGATGCGACCTGGACGGTTTGGTCGGTTGTAGGATGCCTCAGCCCGCCACCTTCCACCGGGGCGATCAGGCATACCGAATCTGGGCCACTGAACGCGCCGGTCGGCGGACGGCACACTCCGTGCGGGTGGCCACTGGCGATCGTTACGGCGGCGACTTCATCGGAGACTCCGAGGAGGCCGCCGTCGACGCGGTGGCCCGGTGGCTCAAGTGGCAGGGGGACCACGAAGCCGCCCTGATCGCGCTGCAGGCGGCCGAGCGTGCGTACCATCGTGTGGTGGCCGAGGACGCTTTTGGGAATGCCGCCCAAGGGTCCGCGCGCGCGGGCGCGCGCCGAGAGGCGCTGGAGGAGTTGGAGCGCGCGCGAGTCCACCTCGACGAGGTTCGGTCTCGGTTCGCTTCCCTCGCTCACCAGGCAGGGCAGCCCGGGTAGGCCAGGTACGAGGGCGGGAAGGGTCGTCGACCCGTCAGAGTCGGAGTAAGAATCATGGTTGCCCATGCCCCCCTCCACAGATCCGGACGAGCGGATTTCCCGCATCCGGCTCTTGCCTTAGGTAATGACGCCAAGCCGCCGCAGAGGATAGGGATGGCATACGCGAGCAGGAGGCAACCAGCGGTCGAGGAGCCGCCGCAGCCGGTCCCACAGGACGCGGCCGTTCTGGCTGCGCCGCGAGAGCGTGCGATGCCAGAGGCGACCGACCTGGAACCGGAAGATGTGCAGCGCGTGGCTGTTCGTGGGCACGCCGTAATACCGGATGTGCCCCCCGACCACCGCGCGCAGCCACGTGCCCACCACCGGGATGGGGTCGTGCATGCGCCGTCTGAGTTCGGTTTTCACCGCGTTCAGCTTGGCCTGCAGTCGCTTGCGAATCGTCTGCCGCCGCACCGTGAAACGTCCGTTGCTCCTCTTCTTCCCGCAGATGTGCGTGAATCCGAGGAAGTTGAACGTCTCCGGCTTCCCGAGTCCGCGCTTCCGCCGGTGGTCGGCCGCATAGGGACCGAATTCCAGCAGTCGCGTTTTCTCCGGATGCACTTCCAAGTGGAACTTCCGAAAACGCTCGGTCAGGTCCGCCCAGAATTGCTCGGCGTCCGATTTGACTTGGAATCCCAACACGATGTCATCCGCATACCTGACGACGATGACGTCGCCGGTGGCGTGCGTCTGGCGCCATGCCTGGACCCACAAGTCAAACACGTAGTGGAGATAGAGGTTCGCCAGCAGCGGCGATGCACTGCCGCCTTGCGGCGTCCCCTCCTCCACGCGCGTTCGCTTCCCTTCCTCCAACACGCCCGCGTTCAGCCATGTCTGGATGAGGCGCACGACGCGTCGGTCCGCGATGCGATGCTCGACGAATTGCACGAGCCATTCGTGGTCGATGGTGTCAAAGAACGCACGGATGTCGATGTCGAGCACCCAGTTCACCTTCTTCGTCAGCAGTCCCGTGTAGAGCGCGTCCAACGCGTTGTGCTGGCTGCGCCCCGGCCGGAACCCGTACGAGAAGCCGAGGAAGTCAGTCTCGTAGATGGCGTTCAGCACGTCGACCGTGGCCCGCTGGACGATTTTGTCTTCCAGCACGGGCACGCCGAGCGGCCGCTGCCGCCCGTCGGTTTTCGCGATGTACACCCGGCGCACCGGCTTCGCTCGATACGCCCCGCGTTTCAGCCGTCCGGACAAGTCATGGCGATGTTCTTCCACCTTCTCGCCGTAGTGCCGCCATGTCTCGCCATCCACCCCCGGCGCAGCTTCTCGCTTCAGGGCGAGATACGCCGTCCGCAGTCGGTCGATGTCGTAGATGTGGTGCAGGAGCGCCGTGAACCGTTCCTTCTTGTCCCGTTTAGCGGCTTGCCGTACCCGCTCCAGCGCACTGGGCGCGCCGTTCCGGCTCGGTGTCCGGGGCACGTTTTGCTGTCGCAGGTTTCCTTTGGCCAGACCGCTTCCCTCCGTCCCCTCCGCGACCGGCTCAGGTCCGGCGTTGTTCGGCGACTTCATCGGTACTCCCGGTCTGTCCGACTTCCCTTGGTCGTTCATCGTCGGCGTGCGTCTATCGACTTCCCGACGCGACCCGCAGCGTCGGCCGCTGCGGGTGACCAAGGGATCTCCCGGTTCTCGTGCGAGGTGTTGCCGTACGTGCACGGGGTCTCTGACCGCGCGGGACTCCTGCGCATCTCGCGATATCGATGCACCGGATGGGGCCTTCCGCTTCTCCTTACAGCGTCGGCGTCCCGGAGGAATGAACTTTCGCGGCTGAATACCCGGCCCGCACGTGCCCCTGTCAACGCTTCGACGCCACCCTCGCAGGCAGCTCCGCATGACTCGGGGCCGGTGTGGGTCGCTAGCCCTTTACCGTATGACTCTTTCATTCACTACACCTCGCCGGTTTAGCCCGGCGCACAAGGAGCTACTCTCATGACCCGATTCCTCATCACCGCTACCCTCGGAGCGCTCATCGTCATACCATCTGCGGCGCCTGCGTTCGCGCAGATGCCGAACCCCTACGGCGCGCCGATTCAGGCCGACGCCGCCAAGAGAGTGGCCGCGGCGGCGCTCGCGGAGGCCCGGAAGAACAACTGGACAATGGCCGTCGCCATCGTCGATCCGGCCGGCGATCTCGTGTATTTCGAGAAGATTGACGGAACTCAGGCGGCGAGCGTACCGATCGCCATGGACAAGGCGCGCTCGGCCGCCCGCTTCAAGCGGCCGACGAAGGCGCTGCAGGACGCGCTCGCCGCAGGCGGTGACGGTCTGCGGATGCTGGCGCTACAAGGTGCGGTGCCGGTGGAGGGCGGCGTGCCCTTGCTGAGCGACGGCAAGATCGTGGGCGCCGTCGGGCTCTCGGGCGGTACGAGCCAGCAAGATGGTCAGTGCGCGACAGCCGGCTCGGCGGCCCTCAAGTAGTCTCGCCGCAGCATGATTCCGTTGCGGGACGCGATCCCGTCCCGGACGACGCCGTTCATCACGATGACTGTCATCGTGATGAATGCGCTCGCGTGGGTCTACGCGGTCTCGCTGTCACCGCGGGACCTCGAGTCGTTCGTCCGCTCGTACGGCGTTGTGCCGGCCCGCCTCGAGTTCTCCACGTTGCTCAGCTCGATGTTCCTCCATGGGGGGTGGGCGCACGTCATCGGTAACATGTGGTACCTCTGGATCTTTGGTGACAACGTCGAGGACCGTATGGGCCATGCGCGCTTCTTCGTCTTCTACGCCTTGTGCGGCATCGGCGCGGCGATGGGACACGTGCTGCTCGAACCCAAGTCCACTGTGCCGACGATCGGGGCCAGCGGCGCGATCGCGGGCGTGATGGGCGCCTACTTCGTCCCGTACCCGCAGTCGCGCGTCCTCACGCTCGTTCCGTTCATGCTCTTCTGGGATGTCATCGAGGTGCCGGCGCTCGTCTTCCTCGGCCTCTGGTTCCTGTTCCAGTTGCTCAGCGCCGGGGCTTCGGCTGTGTCCACCACTGCCGCCGTCAGCGGCGGTATCGCGCTCGCCGCTCACGTTGCGGGCTTCGTGCTTGGCGTCATCGGCGTCTACGTCTTCAAGAAACGCCAACCGCCCGTGGAGTGGCTCTACTCACCATGAAGATCGGACTTGTCGGATTCGCTGGCTCGGGCAAAACGAGCGTCTTCAATACGATGACAGGCCTCCATGCGCCCACGTCCTTCGGCGGCGAGTTGCGCCTTGGCGCCGTACGCGTGCCGGACGTGCGCATCGACACTCTGTCGAAGATCTTCTCGCCGAAGAAGACGACGTATGCGGAGATCACGTTCTGCGACGTGCCGGGTGAGCACGGCTCCGAGAAGAAGGGCCTCTCGACACGCGCGCTCCAACAGATTCGGGAACAGGACGCAATCTGCCTGGTGCTGCGGGATTTCGACAATCCCGCCGTCGACAGCGACCCAGATCCGCTGCGCGACTTCGAGGCATTCCAGCTCGAGTGTTCCTTCGCGGATCTCGATCTCATCGAGCGGCGCCTCGAGCGCATGAAGAAGGAAGGCGCCTCCAAGCAGGATCAGGCACCCTTCGAGCGAATGAAGAAGACGCTCGAGGACGGACGGCCGCTGCGCGCGCTGCCTTCCGCGGAGCTGGATCGGGAGTCGCTGCGGGGATTCGGCTTCCTGACGGATCGGCCGCTGCTCGTGGCGTTGAACCGCAGTGAATCACGAGCCGCTGAGTCCCTGCCCAAGGAGCTGGCGGACCGCATCGCGGCCATCGATGCCGCGGGCCTCGTCCTGTCGGCGAGCGTCGAGGCCGAAATCGCGTCGCTCGAACCCCCCGATCAAGCGGTATTCCTCCAGGACCTGGGGCTCTCCGAGTCGGCGCTCACGCGTTTCATCCGGACCGCTTATGGGCTGCTCGATCTGATCTCGTTCTTCACGGTCGGCCCCGATGAGGTCCGCGCTTGGACGATACGCCGCGGCACACACGCGCGGCAGGCGGCGGGCCGGATCCACTCGGACCTCGAGCGCGGCTTTATTCGTGCGGAGGTCATCCCGTATGCGGTCTTCATGCAGTACGGCTCTGAACACGCTGTGAAAGACTCGGGAAAGCTACAAATCGAGGGTAAGGACTACGTCGTCTCCGACGGCGACATTCTGCACATACGGTTCAACGTCTAGTCGGGGTCCCTCCCGAGCCCACGCGTTCACACAGCTTCGGCGGGCAGCCGGGTTTAGGTTCTCGTCCTGAGCTCTCGGTCGATGCGCGCGATCTCGAGGAGGATCCGCTCCAGCTCCTCCTCGTACCGCGCCGGTGGCGTGGACTCTTTGTTCGACTTGAGCAGCGTCAGGCTCTCTTCGAGCTGCGCGCGTCGGCGCATGAGGTTCGCGAGGATCGGATTGCCTGCCAACCCCGCGGGCACCTCCGGCTGCAAATAGGTGATCTGGGCGAGCTGACCGTCCTTCCCTTCGGTCTCGAGATCGCGGCCGACCCCCGCACCGGTATCGTCGATGAGCGCGCGCTCGGTGGCCAGCTGCCCTTTCTGCTCGAACGCGCTCTTGACGTTGGCGCTGGCGAAGGTAAACGCTTCCAGGATGGACACCTTGCCGTTCTTGTCCTGATCGGCTCCCTCATCCGCGAACGCCTTGATGAAGAAGTCCGGGAAGCTGGTTTCGAACTGCTGGGCGGCTGAATCGTTGGCCGTGAGCACCACACGATTCCGACCCGCGATGGCCGCAAGGAAGGGAAAACTTCCGCTCGCGGCGTTCACGAACACGACGCGGCCCGGAATCGGCCTGACGAGCGCCGCCCACTGGTCGACGGTGAGATCGGGCCCAACGAGGTTGAACTTGGCTTCCTCGGCATCGGCAGACCCGTGCCCGATGAGCAGCACCAGGCTGATATCACCGTCAACGGCTCGATTGCGCAGGGTGCTCAAGGCGCTGCGGACGTTCTCACCTGTGGCCTTCGCGCCCGCGGCCGCATCCTCGCCGAGCGTCACGACGTGGTCCGGCGGATACCCGAGGGTTTCTGTCAGCGTCTTCACAAACCCCATCCGCCAGCTGTGGTACTTCTGCGCGTAGTCGGGACCACCAGCCGCCCCTGTGACGATGACGGCATAGCGCTCGCCCCCCCGAGCGACGGCTGGACTGCTCAGCCATGCCACTGCAGCCGCGCAGACAACGACCGGGAGGCAACGGCACCGACGGTGCGCGCGGCGCTGGAGCGCCCTCTGCAAACTGATCACCGAAGTCCCCAAAGACGACGAAGGATCCACTCCGTGGAGAGTAGCGCCATCAGGAGTCCGATCGCCCACGGCGCGTGCCACACGTCGCGCGGCTCTGGCGCGGCCGTGGCGGGCGCCGCCGATTCGAGCAGGCCGACCATCTGAGTCGCCTCACCCACCTCGAAGTACCGACCGCCGGAGGCGCGCGCCAGCCGGCTCAGGACGCCTTCGTTCAGACGCGGATCCGCGAACTCGCGGTCGGCGCCGCCAACATGAAACCAGCGCTCGCTCGAGCCCAGTTCCGTCGAGCCTCGCCGCGCCTCCGTCCGAAAGCGATACAGGCCGGGCTGCTCGGGTCTGACGGTGGCGGTGAACCGTCCGGCGCCACCCGTATCGCGCTGCGTGGTCAGTGACTGAAGCCCACCACCTGGTGTCGTCAACATCGTCGCCACGATCGCGTCCGCGACAGGTCTGAACGCCGCGTCGCGAACCTCCACACCGAACGCTACCGTGTCGCCGGGTTCGGCCGCCTCCGGGACCGACACGTCGACCGGATCTGGTGCGGCGATCGACAACCATCGAAGGGCTTGACGCCAGAAGAACTCGTACGACCGATCGGTGGCCGGCATCAGCATCCGCCAGCGCCAGGCTGCCTCGCCGGCAAAGAGCATCGATCGCCCTCGACCATAGCGCTGCACGGCGACCAGGGGCACGACGACCCCGCCAGCCGTCGACGTCACCGCAAGCACAGTGGCGCCGGGGCGAGGACCACCGAGAGCCGCGGCCGAGGCGAGGGCTGGCAGCGCTGACCACTTACGACGCGTGTGGTCCGCCGTTTCGCCGAGACGCATGATAGCGTGAGTCTCACCATCGACGGTCAGGGTCACGCCGTGGTGCTTCGGCGTCGAGTCGATGTCGAGCGACGCGCGAGCCAACCTTCCGCGACGATCATTCAGCTCGACCGGCAACACTTCCTCGATCGGTGTACCCAACAGACCGCGCTGTGTGAACGATCGTCCGCCGAAGACGAGCAGACCGCCTCCGCGCTCCGAGACAAAGTCCGCCACCATCTGCAACTGCGCGCGTTTGAAGAAGTCGGCTTCGACGTTGGCGACGATGAGCGCATCGTAGGCGAATAGCGCCTCACGCGTCGCGGGGAATCCAGACGCCAAGCCCGCGGCCCGATGGCCACCGGCCTGCACGAAGAACGTATCCTGTCCGGCATCGTTCCGGCCCTTCTGCACGATCATGTCGAGCTCGAGACCAGAATCGGCCGCCAGCGCGCGCGCCAGGAAGCTGTGGTCGAAGCCAGGTGAACCGAAGATCGCCATGACGCGTCGCTTACGCCCCGCGGGGCTCACGAGCACACTGCGCTGATTGTTCTCCGCGATCGCGTCGCGATCCGGATCGATCTCGACCGTGTAGACCGTGGGGCTGACGTCGTTGGGCGGTACGGTGAACGTGGCATCGATGGGTGAGCCGTCGGCGACAGGGGTCAACAGGCGCGTTTCGATCACACGACCATCAGCCAGCAGCCGCAGCTGGAACGGTTCCTTGTTGAACCCTCGGCTGACCGCGGTGACGCGCAGGTCGACCGTGGCCGCATCGAGCCTCGGATCGCCAACGGCCACGCCCACCACCTCACGGTCTGGGGTGCTGGATGTCGAGCCGATGCCGATCGAATACACGGGGATAGCGGAAGTGTTGCGCTCGGATCGGCCCGATGACTCCGTGTCTCCGCCGTCCGAAAGCAGGACAACACCGGCCAGCGAACGCCCTCGGTACCGATCTGCGATAGTCGCCACCGAACCGTGAATATCAGAGTGGCGCGCATCGGCGCTCAGTCCATCCGCACTGGTGCCCCCGACCGTCTCGCCGAACGCAAAGACCTCTGGGGTGAGCCGTTGGGACAATGCGGGCAGGAGCTGATCGGTCAACAGCCGCGTCGCGACGTCAATCCGCGACACGCCGCCCTCACCATCGGTCACGCGCATGCTTCGTGAGGTGTCGACCAACACAGGCACGACGAGGTCACGAGGCTCGGTTGGCGGAGATAGGGTGGTCGGTCTGGCCAGAAAGAACGCGAGCGATGCGAGGGCGAGGGCGCGAAGCGCCGCTAGCGTGAGCCTGCGGCTTGACGAGAGCGGGACCAATGGCCGCCGATACGCGACGACCGCAATGGCCACCACCGCCACCACGATCAGGACGACGAGCCAGACTGGAAAAGGGGCGGCGAAATGCATAACGCGAGGGGTTATCGGCCCTTCTTCGCCGCGAGCGCCTTGAAATAGCTATCCACCTGCTGGCTGTACGACGCTGGCGGTTGGTCGTCGAGCCCTGACGCCAGCCGCTCCTTCGTGCTCCTCGCCTGCAGGCGCTTCGAGAGACTTGACTCGGCCTGCTCGAGCAGCTGCGTCGCCTGGCGCCGTAGTTGTTTCCACTGGGCGAAGTCTTGCTTGAAGGCCTGCGTGCCCGGAGCGGACAGCACCATCCCCTGCCCTTCGAAGGTGAACCCGTAGCCGCCCTGACCGGACGTGCGGTTATCGCGCTGCAGCTCGTCGAGTAGCTCTTTGGCTGCCTTCAGCTGACGCGTGTACTCGTCGCGAAGCCGCTCCCCATCGCCGCCGGAGCCAAGCCCGGCCGCCTCGCCCGATCCTGACTGACCGCCCCCGCGACCGTCCGCTGAGTCGCGGTTCGAAGGCGACGGCTTCCCGTCCTGCGAACGCCCGGCGGCATGCTGGCCTCCTGGTGATGTGCCCTGCGGTCCGGGCTGATCGCCTAGCCTCTCGAGCTCGCCGCTGAGACGCGCCATGTCCTCGCGCAGCTCCTGCGCTCGCGCGAGCTGGTCGGTGAGCTTGCGTGACGCTTCGTCGCTCGGTCCCGTTGCGGCGGCCAATCGATCCGCCAAACGATCGAACGCGCGCGCGATCTCGCCTTGCCCGCTGGCCGCCGTGCGTGCCGTCTGCTGGGGCGACCGCGTGTCGGACGATCCCTGAGGCGGACTGGACCGGCCTTGCGCTGCGTTCTCCTGAGGCGTTGACGCCCTGGTCGCCTCTCGTATCTGTTCTGCGGACTGCTGCATCCGCTCCGTCAACCGCTGGCGCTGCATGTCCTTCGCGGCTTCACCGAGTGCGCGTTGCGCGTTCGCCGACTGTTCAGCCGCGGCCGCGCGGGAGCCACCTCGTCCCGCCTGGTCTGACCCCGCCGCGTTGGCCTGACGCTCGACGTTCTGCTGGAGCCGCCCCGCTCGTTCGGCCAGCCGCGCCTGCTCCCCGGCAAGACGACGCAGGGCATCCCTGCCGGTCTCGCCCTGCCCCACGCGACCAAGCTCGGAGGAGAGCTGGCGCTGCGCGTCGGCGAGCTGGCGTGCCTCGAGCTGCAGGTCTCCGATCGCCCGTCGCTGCTCGTCTGGACGCCCCGCCTGCAGCTGCCGCTCGAGTTCGCGGAGCTTGTCGAGCGCGCGGTTGGCGCGAGCGCTCGCCTGCGTCGGATCCTGTCGGCTGAGCTCGCTCGCGGCATTCCGCATGTCCTCGCTGACCTCGCGCATACGGCTGCCGCGATCGCCCGTCCGTCCGTTGCCCTCGCCAGGCCGACTCTGACCCGACTGACCGTCGTGACCGGACTGCCCGCTGCCGCCGGCTTGCTGCGAGCCTTGGCTCTGCTGTCCGCCAGAGCGCTGTTGCTGTCCGCTCTGCGCCTGCTCGCCGGAGGGGCGCTTCGCGTCCGATGCGGACCGCTGTCCCGACCGGTCCTCCTTCGGCGCGCCGCTCGGCTGGCCGCGGGAGAGCTCTCGCGCGATCTGTTCGGCCTGTTCGCGCAGCCGCTCCTGATCGCGCGTCAATTTCTCGAGCGCGCGCTTCATCTGCTCGGCCGAAAGCTGCTGCCGCTGGTTGGCCACCTCCTCTTGGCGCCGCAGCAGCTCGTCCTGCCGCTTGGCGAGCTCACGGATCTTGTCGAGCAGGTTGTCCTCCTCGGTCTCGGGCTTCTGCTCGGCGCTGTTCGGCGTTTCGTAGTTGGTCTGCTGTTGCCGCGCCAACTCCTTGTCGAAGAGGGATGACAGATCCTGTGTCTGCCGGTTCTGGCCTGCTCCGCCCGCGCCAGTCTGACGCGTGACCTCGCGTTGCCTCACGTCGGCCTGCGCGCGCAACAGATGGTTCAGCGCCTCGAGCTCCGGCGGCATCGCGGTTTTCGTCTGCAGTTTCTCGAGCGCCATCACGGCGACACCCATGGCTTTCGAGGCCGCGGTCATCGCGTCTTCTTCGGGCAGGGTCTGCCCCGCGCGAGGTGCCCCGGGCGTGGCCCCGCGACGTCGCGGATCACGCATCGCCGAGTCTCGGAACTGGCTGGCGGTGGCCACGACTCGCGCTTTGAGCTCCGCTTCGGCCTTGGCGACGGTTCGAATTTCCTCTTCGGAGCTGGCACCGCTCGCGAGCGCCCGACGGTCCAGCTTCCACGTGGCGACGATCACTTCCTTTTGAGCGTTGACGAGGTCATCGATCTGCGGGCTGCCCCCGCCGCCTTGGCTGCGCGCAAGTGTGAACTCTTGCTCGAATGGCTTCACCTCGAGGAAGAACATGTCGCTGCGCGCTTCGCTGGACCGGCGGCCCCTCGGCAGATCACGCGCGCGGACGTAGTACGAAAGGAAGTCTCCCGGCTGTACCTTCAGGTCTTCGAGAAAGAGCGTCAGGTCACCCGTGACGACCGGTGTGCGCTTCGGCACCTCGAACGGCACCACCTTCTCCGCCGCTCCGCGTACGGTGTAGACGAGCTCGAGCGAGGCGATGCCGAAGTCGTCCTGCGCTTCGGCTTGAATGTCGACTTCGTCGAGCGCAGTCACGCTGCGATCGCGTGCCGGTCTCAGGACCCGCACGTCCGGCGGGCGGTCGTCGAGCATGCGGATGAAGTACTCGGTCTCGCCCGGTGCGCTCATCCCGTCGCGATCCGCCACACGCACGCGGTACGAGTCGTCGCGCTCGATGCGCATGGACGCCTCGAGCCGGGTCGGTGTCGATGCGCTCAGTCGAAGGGTTGTGCCTCCGCCGAGCGCCAGGTGACCCGAAGCCGCGTCGCGGTCGGTGTGTACGATGAGCCGCACATCCGTGCCGGCAGGCGCGTAAATGTCTCCGGTATCCTCCTCAGTGCGAGCCTCCAGGCCAAGCGCGGCCGGATAGCGATACTCGACGTCCACGCGGGTGACCCGCGGCGGGCGGACCACCGCGATCTCGTAGACATCGGACTCGATGGCTCCCGCCACCACACGGTACCGGAACGATTCCCCGAGCGCATCGAACTGCGCGCGGAAGGTGCCGTCTTTATCGGACGACATGTCGGTGGACAGCCAACCCTCACCGTCGACTCGCTGGAGCTGCGCGGCGACGGGCGCTGTGTTTCCGACCAGGCGCGCTTCGATGGTGACGGTCGAACCGGCTTGCACGCGCGCATCACCCGGCACGACGTTCAATTGGACGCGTGCAGGAAAGAGGGACAGCGACAACGCATCGAACGATCGCCGTGCGGCGTGGCGACCGCTGAACCCGACAGCGACCATCACGACGAGTGCCGCGAGGGCTCGCAGGGCACCGCGGCGCAAGAGGTCGGACGCGATGATCGAGCCCGGCTCGACCGACGCGGCGCGGCGTCCGGCATCCGCGATCACGGCCGCCGCGAGCGCTGGTGCGGGCCCATCAGGCCGGTCGGCGCGGGCGGACACCACGTCGACCGCGCTCACTAATCGATCGTCGAGCGTCTCGTCGCGTTCTTCGATGAATCGCGCGATCTGTCGATCGTTTGGCGCGAGACGGACAGGTGCAAGCGCGCGAATCGCGACCGCCACCGCCAGAACGCTCGTCACCAACCCGACCGCCGCCAGCGCGTGACTGGACCGGCTCGTGCCGTCCCCCACGGCGAGTCCCGCGGCAATCACCGCCGCAACAGCGAGCGCCGCGACCACGGTAGCCCGCAGGAGCAGGAGGCGCCGCCAGCGCGAGCGCACTTGCCCGAGCAAGTCGTCGATGTGGCGGTAGGAAACGTCCATGCTCGAGGGCCCTACGTTGACTTTACCAAGGTTCGAGGGTCGAAAGAGCGGCGACGTCACGACATCAGGTAGTCCGCGCGGCGATGACACTCTCGACCGCCAAGGCCGCCATCATGAGCAGAATCGCGTACCGCCAGAGACCCTGCCGGGCCTCCTGTTGCCGGGCTTCACGCTCCCTGGGATCGGCCGGCGACCCGGCCTCATCCGGCGCGGGTTGCCGCGGGGCGATGGACGCGGCAAACTGCTCGGAAGTCAGCCGCGCGCCGTCGGACTCCCGCGTGTCGACGTTCACGGCGACGACGCGAGCGTCCCCGGGCAACGTTCGCAGTCCGGGTTCGGCTGGAAGGCCCGCCGGAAGGCTGCCAACCAGCAGGTCCCGTCCGCGTCCTCGCGTGCCGACGAGAAACGTGACGACTTCGTGTATGAACGGTACGAACGTCGCGTGGACCGGAAAGTCGTTTTCCCGGCCCTCCAAATCGGAGGCCCAGACGAGGACCCGTCCTTCGCCGGCCGTGCACTCCAGCAGAGCGGCCTCGCCGCTGGAAAAACGCGCGAGCGCATGACACGAGGACCCTCGAGCGACAGCGATCCGGCGGAACTTGACCAAGCCGAGCGTCGCGACGTTCGACGCGAAGGTTCGGAATACCGGATGGCGGACGTCGGCGGGCGCCAGCTCACGGGCTTCCGCCGCAGTCACCGGAGGCAAGGCCGTGCTCTCGACGGCCGCGCCAACCGCGCCGGCCGCCACCTGCGCATCGACGTCGAGGCCCGACGTCACCAGCACGCCTCCGCCCCGTCGGACGTACTCGGCAACCAACTCTCGTCCGCGTTGGTCGAGACCTCGCGTCGACTGGACGATGACGGCGGCATGCCGCCCGAGCGTGACCGAGTCCCATCCCGAGAGTTTCGCTCCAGACGCGCCAGCGACATCGAACGCCGCGCCATCAGCCCCTGCGGCCAGCAGCGCCTGTTGGGTGTAGAAGGCGTCTCGATTGAGATCCCCGGCGTTGGTGACCACGAGCACAAGGGGACGCGCTGACTCTCCAAACACGAAATAGCGAGCGTCATCGGCCTGGATCCCTTCGGGGTCGTCAACGGCGATCGACGCCGACGTGCCTTTCGCGGCGGGTAATGGCACGTCGGTGCTGTCGTCGGCATCAACTCGGCCAACGGCCTCACCGGCCGGCTTCCCGTCCACCGTGAGTCGGAGCCGAACATCGCGCGCCGTCGGTCCGACGTTGCGGACCGTCGCGATGAGCCGATCGCCACTCACACGCACCCCGGTGAGCGCGAGATTCGGAGGCGGCACACCCACATCGACGACCTCGACCTGTGCTCGCGCTGGAAGACCCACGAGATCGCCTGTGTCCCATCCGCTCGCTTGCAGATCCGTCACAACGATGATCCGGCCTTCGCCACCCCCAATCGCATCGGCCGCCGTCGTCAACGCGGCTCGATAGCGCGTGGTGCCATAGCCGACGCCCGCCGCGTCCACCGCCGATGCGGCCAACGCACGGTCACTCGAGGGCGCCTGCACCACGGTCGCACCGTCCGCGAACGTGACGACCCCGACCACATGTCCGCGGGGAGCCGCCGCGATGGCGTCGCGCGCGAGCTGCTGCGCGCGGGCGAACCGACCTGGCGCCGACAAGCTGTACGACGTGTCGAGGGCGATCACCGTCGCGCCGGTGGCGGCGCCGGCCAGACTGGACGACAAGAACGGACGCGCGAAGGCCACCGCCAGGAGCGCTAGTGCCGCCACTCGCAAGGCCAACAGCATCAGCTCACGCAGCCGTCGCTTCTCTGCGTGCTCAACCGGCGCGTGTTGCAGCATGTCCACTGCGGCGAACCTCACAGTGGTGTCCGGCTCGCGGCGCAACAGGTGCAGGACGAGGGGAATCGCGGCGGCCAAGGCGCCGAGCAGGAACAGCGGGGACAGGAACGCCATCAGTAATCCCGCGACCGTGTGGACAAGTACGCGAGCAGCGCCAGCTCGAGCGGCTGGGATGTGTCGAGCAGGTGGTAGTCGATCCCGACTGCCCCGAGCTCGCGGCGGTAGCGATCGACGAGCTCACTCATCCGGCGAAGGTAGTGGTCGCGCACGACGACGGGCACGGCGGTCACGTGTCGCGCCGTCTCCAGGTCTTCGAATCGGGTAGCGCGCTCGAACGGGAACTGCAATTCGTCGATATGCAGCACCTGAAAGACGATGACGTCGGTGCCACGAAACTGGAAGTGCTTCAGCCCCCGGATGACACGCTCCGGTTCATCCAGCAGGTCCGATATCAGCACCACCATGCCGCGCTTCGACAGGCTTTCGGCGAGCTGATGCAGCGGCTTGGACACGTCCGTCTGCCGGCCCAGCCGCAGCCGTTCGAGTGTCACCAGCACGCCGCGCAGATGCCCTGGCCGCGCGCTCGCCGGCAACATCGTCACGATCCGGTCGTCGAAGGCGGCCAGGCCAACGGCGTCGCGCTGGCGATTCATGAGGTACGCCAGCGACGCGGCCAGGCACGATCCGTACTCGAGCTTCGTCATGCCCGGCGAGCCGTAGCCCATCGACGCGCTGACGTCGAGCATGATGTGACAACCGAGGTTGGTCTCCTCCTCGTACTTCTTGACGTAGTGACGATCGCTTCGTGCGTACACCTTCCAATCGATGGTCGTGAGATCGTCACCCGGCATGTACTGCCGGTACTCCGCGAACTCGACACTGAAGCCCTTGAACGGACTCCTGTGCAACCCGGTCAAGAAGCCTTCGACGATGGTGCGGGCTTTCAGCTCCAGGGTGCCGAGGCGTGCGAGCACGCCGGGGTCGAGGAAGCGCCGTTCGCCGGTCGGGCCGCCAGCGGCCATGATGGATGCCGTTCCCTACATGCCGCTCTTTGGAAGCGGAACCGTCTCGAGCAGCCGTTCAATGATGGTGTCCGAGGTGATCCGCTCTGATTCGGCGTAGAAGTTCGTCATCACACGATGACGCAGAATCGGCTTGGCCAGGGCCTGGATGTCCTTGATCGCCACGTGATAGCGCCCGTGCATGAGCGCGCGCGCCTTTGCGCCACGGACGAGCGCCTGTGATGCGCGCAGTCCAGCCCCCCACTTCACCCACTTGTCGACGAACTCGGGCGCGCCAGGTCGGCCGGGGCGGGACGCGTCGACGAGCCGCACGGTGTAGCGCGCGATCTCTTCGGCGATGACGACCTGACGTGAGAGCTCCTGGTACTGAAGGATATCCGCGCCAGTCAGCACCCGCGCCAATTGTGGCTTCGCCGTGCCCGTTGTCTGCGTGATCACCCTCACCTCCTCGTCCTCGGACAAGTAGGTGATCACCACGTTGAACATGAAGCGATCGAGCTGCGCCTCGGGTAGGGGGTAGGTCCCCTCGAGCTCGATCGGGTTCTGGGTGGCGAGCACGAAGAACGGCTGCTCCAGCGGATAGGTCCGACCGGCCGCGGTGACGTGATACTCCTGCATCGCCTCGAGCAGCGCAGCTTGCGTCTTCGGCGGCGTGCGGTTGATTTCGTCGGCCAGGATGATCTGCGCGAAGATCGGCCCCTTCACGAACCGGAGCCGGCGCGTGCCCGCCTCCTCGTCGAGGATCTCGGTGCCGGTGATGTCCGACGGCATCAGATCAGGCGTGAACTGGATCCGCTTGAAGTCCAGATGCAGGATGTCGGCGAGCGTCTTGATGAGAAGCGTCTTCGCCAGTCCAGGTACGCCCGTAATGAGGCAGTGTCCGCCTGTGAACAGTGCGATCAACACCTGCTCGACCACATCGTCTTGCCCGACGATGACCTTGCGAAGCTCCGCGAGGAGCCGCTCGCGTCCTTCGGCGACCTTTTCTGCGCTGACCGCTGTGACGTCCACCGTGACCTTTCATCTTCGCACTGGCGCCAGGGTCCCACCCCAGCGCGAACTGACGCCACTCCCTCAGCTCGGCTTCCCGCGGCCTCGCCTCAGGATGGGCCGCGCCCTCCCCGCCTCGGAGCGGGACCAGCCGGCCAACGTGCTCAACTAGTGGGTGAGCGCGTACACGACCTCGTTGATCCCCATGCGATACGCCTCGGTCGTGTACTTGATGTAGCCGGGGAACTCTTCGGCGTTCGACCACTCCCACCCGTCACCCATGTCGGTGTTCCAGTTGATGTAGAGCATCGGACGGCCGTTGTCGTCGAAGATCGTCCGCAACCGCGCGACATAGCCGCCCTTCTCCCAGCTTCGCCCCGCCATGAACGAGCCGAGGCCGGCCACCTGCGGGTACCCATCGAGCTTGTAAAAACAGCTGAAGATCGGGTGGCCCTTCGGGAAGTCCACGATCTCCCGCTCTGGAAACACCCGCTTCATCTCAGCAGCCATGTGATCCCACTCGATCGGACCGTGGAAGTCATCGAACGTGAGGGTGCCGCCGCGCAGGAGGAACTCGCGCAGGATCGCGACCTCCGCATCGGAAAGCTTCAAGTTTCCCGGCTCGACCATGTAGATCCACGGATAGGTGAAGAGCTGCGGATCGTCGAGCGTGGCGGTGATCGGCTCCTCCACGTGGATCGTGGTGGCGGTCTTGATCCGACGTGCGAGGTTCTGCTCGGCGGCCGGAGCATCGATGGCCCACGGCTCCCCGTAGAAATCCTGCTCCTGATTGGTCCCTTCT
>Ga0194131_10005592_pt1 | contig 17988 bp, 16 predicted proteins | sample TA2KigO120mmetaG_FD_148631 | JGI IMG/M metagenome (GOLD analysis project Ga0194131, IMG submission 148631) | Freshwater microbial communities from Lake Tanganyika, Tanzania - TA2015053 Kigoma Offshore 120m | ecosystem: Environmental > Aquatic > Freshwater > Lake | place: Tanzania: Lake... | reverse complement strand
CTCCGACGCCGAATTGGCGGCAATCAACCTCGCTCGCCACGAATTCCATGGCGACTGGAACTACACCATAACGCCAAAGTCATCGTAAGACAGAGCGATTGTTCTCTAACGAGCCCTAAGATCATTCAAGGTCATTTTGCCCGGCGTGCGGAGCGCAAGCAGGGCTGAACGCGAATCATTGAAGCAACTTTCGAACTGTCGATCCCATGGTGAATCCGGCTGCCCCCCGCGTTGGAGCGCCGCCGACTTCCGGTCGGGCGTCTGGGGCCAAGCGCGACCCCGCTTACTGCAACGTCTTGGCCGATCTCTACGGTTCCGCCGCGTTGGGGGCGATCGGCCGCATTGCTGCGCCCTATCTCGACCAGGCGCAGGTGACGCAGACCGAGCTGCTGCACGACTACGGCCATGCGGTGAAGCTGGCCAATGCGGGCACCACGCTGACCGGCTTCGTTCAGCAGGCGGCTATCGAGCAGGTCAAGGTGACCGGCGGGCCGGTGGCTGAGCGCGTGCGCGAGCTGTTCGGCTTCACCGATGCCGCGCTGTCCCAGGCCAAGGCCCTGACCGACGAGCTGGCCGGCGCGCCACCCTTGACGACCGAGCGTCTCAACCAGCTGGCGCCGATGGGCGCCGCGCGCGCCAACGCCGCATTGACCCGGCATTTGGCCGATGCGCCGGGCTGGCGCGACAAGATCGAACGGATCCTGGCGCTGTTCGGACCGGCGCTGGCGCCGCCCGCGGAGAAGTTGCTCGACGATCTGTTGGCTGAGATCTTGAGCCGTCCCGCCGCGCTGACAGCGGTGCTCGATCCCGCGCCGACGGCCGAAACGCGGATCACGTTGCTGATCATGATGGTGCGGCGCGAGCCGCTGCCGCCGCCGCTGCCCGCCGAGGCGGCCCCCCTGCGCGATCGTTTCGCGGGCCTGATGGCCCAGCGCGAGCTGCCGGCCTGCCGCGCCGTCATGACCACGCAGGCGGTGCGGCAATTGATCCAGGCGCAGACGGTCGCGGCACGCCAGCCGCTCGCCGAGTTCCAGGCGCTGCGCCGACTGCTGGCGCTCTTCGAGCGCGGCGGGCTCGACCTGCATGGCGAGGACATCGGCGCCTTGTTCGCCAAGCGGATGGGCAACGTGGTCACCCTCGAGTCGCTCGACGAGCTGATCGGGCCGACCAAGGGACTGGTTGAGAAGCTCGCGCGGGTCGTCCAGCTCATCGACCAGGTGGTCGGGCCGCTGCCGCGCGAGGTGCTGATCAACTATCTCAAGTATCTTTTCGACCACCGCGACGTGGCGCGCGACATCACGACTCACATCGAGGATCATGTGGCGCAGGCAGCGCGTGTCGAGCTGCTCATGCGTCTGCTCGCCGCCTCGAGCGTGCCCGACGTGCGCAAGCATCGCTATCTGGAGATCCTCAAGCCGGCGCTCGAACGGCTACGCGGCGCCGACCGGCGCACCGGGCTGCGCGCGGCCGCGGTGGCGTCCGACTATGTCATCATCGAGGCGGTCAAGGTGCCGCTGCGCAACTGGAGCGCGATCGGATTGCTGTTCGGCCCGATCCAGGGCACGGTCAATCCCGGGCAGCATTTCCGCATCGGCGTCCGCGTCAGGACCCATCGCGGCAACGTCCTGTTCGACGCCGAGGCGAACATCGTGCGCTGCGAGAACGGTATGGTCGCGGCCAAGTACCGCTGCCTCGGCCATGCCGAGGAACAGATCATCCAGGCCCATTTCGCGCACTTGGCGCGCAAGTCGAAGACCTGACCCATCCCGAGTCGGTTCGGAGCGCGGCAATGCCCTTGGCAGGCCGGGTCGCCGCGTGTATGTTGCCGCGCCTACACCTGCTTTCGGACATCGGTGATCGACCCCGGCCCGACGCCCTTCCCAACGGGAAGGCGGAGAGGGCGCATAACCAATTCAACCCCTTCAGTCCGCGGGGACCGAGGGGCAGGGGCGACACAGGCGATCCGGACGGGGGACACTGCGTCCGAGGCGCCGATGAACATCCGCGATGCGCTCACTTTCGACGATGTGCTACTGGAGCCGGCGAAATCCGCAATCTTGCCCGGCCAGGCCGACACCAGAACCAAGCTGACACGCTCGATCGAACTCGGCATTCCGCTCATGTCGGCCGCGATGGACACGGTGACCGAGAGCGCGCTCGCCATTGCCATGGCCCAGGCCGGCGGCATCGGCGTCATCCACAAGAATCTCGATATCGCGCGCCACGCCGACGTGGTGCGCAAGGTCAAAAAGTTCGAGTCGGGCATGGTGGTCAATCCGGTAACCATCAATCCCGATCAGACGCTGGCCGACGCGCTCAAGCTGATGGCCGATCACCGCATCTCCGGCATCCCCGTGGTCGAGCCGGGCACACGCAAGCTGGTCGGCATCCTGACCAACCGCGACGTGCGCTTTGCCAAGGACGCCAGGCAGAAGGTCAGCGAGCTGATGACGCGCGAGCGGCTGATCACCGTACGCGAGGGCGTCGGCCTCGACGAGGCCAAGCGGCTGCTGCATCAGCACCGCATCGAGAAGCTGCTGGTCGTCGACGGCGACTATCGCTGCATCGGCCTGATCACCGTCAAGGACATGGAGAAGGCGCAGCGCTTCCCCAATGCCTGCAAGGACGAACAGGGCCGGTTGCGCGTCGCTGCCGCGGTCGGCGTCGGCACCGACGGTTTGGCGCGCGCCGAGGCGCTGCTCGACGCCGGCTGCGACGTCATCGTCGTCGACACCGCGCACGGCCACTCCAAGGGCGTGGTCGACGGCGTGGCGCGCATCCGCCGTTTGGCCAACTCCGCCCAGATCGTCGCGGGCAATGTCGCGACCGGCGATGGCGCGCGCGCGCTGATCGATGCGGGCGCCGATGCGGTCAAGGTCGGCATCGGGCCGGGCTCGATCTGCACGACGCGGGTCGTCGCCGGCGTCGGCGTGCCACAGCTCACTGCCCTGATCGACACGGTCGAGGTGTGCCGCATGCAGAACGTTCCGGTCATTTCGGACGGCGGCATCAAGTATTCGGGCGATCTGGCCAAGGCGATCGCGACCGGTGCGGACTGCGCCATGCTCGGCACGCTGTTCGCCGGAACCGACGAGAGCCCCGGTGAGGTGTTCCTCTATCAGGGCCGATCCTACAAATCCTATCGCGGCATGGGCTCGGTCGGCGCCATGGCGCGCGGCTCGGCCGACCGCTACTTCCAGCAGGAAGTTGCCGACAGCCTCAAGCTCGTGCCCGAAGGCGTGGAAGGCCAGGTGCCGTACAAGGGCCCGGTCGCCAATGTCATCCACCAGCTGGTCGGCGGGCTCAAGGCCGCGATGGGCTACACCGGGAACGGCACGATCGCGGAGATGCAGCGCAACTGCCGCTTCCTCCGCATCACGGCCGCGGGCCTGCGCGAGAGCCATGTCCACGACGTGGTCGTGACGCGCGAGGCGCCCAACTACAGGCGCGACCTGTAGGGCATTTTGAATACTCATGTGCGGACCCCTCACCCTGTCCTTCTCCCTCAAGGGGAGAGGGAACGACTGCATTCCCCTCGCCCCTTGAGGGAGAGGGAGGGGCCCAGCACGAAGTGCTGGGAGGGAGAGGGGTGACGCCTGGCGCGAGACTTGCCGCGGCCATCGAGCTGATCGACGACATCGCGGGCGGTGACGCGCCGGCCGACCGGCGCATCGACGCCTATATGCGCAAGCGCCGGTTCATCGGCTCCAAGGACCGTGCAGCGGTGACCGAGCGCGTCTATGGCCTGCTCAGGCGCCGCGCGCGGCTCGACTGGTGGATCGAGCGCAGCGGCCTCGATGCCAAGACGCGCACGAGGCTGATCGCCGACCTGGTCGCGACCGACAAGTTGGGCCGGACGGAGATCGGCCAGATGATGACCGGGCAGCGCTACGACCCGCCGCCGCCGAGCCCGGCGGAGCTGCGCCTGATCGCGCGCCTCGGCGCCGCGCGCGCCCAGATCGACCACGCCGACATGCCCCCCTCCGTGCAGGGCGATTGCCCGGACTGGCTGTGGCCGCGGCTCGAAGCGCTCTATGGCGCGGCGGCCGTGACCGAGCTCAAGGCGCTCAACGAGCCCGCGTCCTTCGATCTCCGCGTCAACACGCTGAAGGCGACGCGCGACGAGGTGCTCGCCGATCTCAAGCCGCTCGGGCTCGGCGCCCGGCCGACCGCGCTGTCGCCCCACGGTGTCCGCCTGGCGCAGCGCTGGCCGGTCGACCGCATTCCCGCCTTCAAGGAGGGCAAGGTCGAGGTCCAGGACGAGGGCTCGCAGCTCGTGGCGATGCTCGCCGATGTCGAGCCGGGCATGCGCGTCGTCGACTTCTGCGCCGGCGCCGGCGGAAAGACGCTGGCGATGGCGGCGCGCATGCAGAACCGTGGCCACATCGTGGCCTGCGACATCAATGCCAAGCGTATCGAGCGCGCCGTCCTGCGCCTGCGCCGCGCCGGCGTGCAGAACGTCGAGCGGCGTACGCTGTCGACCGAGCGCGACCCGTGGATCAAGCGCCACGCCCGGAAGTTCGACCGTGTCTTTGTCGACGCGCCGTGTACCGGCACGGGTACCTGGCGACGCAACCCCGATGCCAAATGGTGGCTCAAGCCCGGCCATATCGACGAGTTGGTCACGCTGCAATCGCGCATTCTGGAGAGTGCCGCAAGGCTCGCGCGGCCGGACGGCCGCGTCATCTACGTCACCTGCTCGCTGCTGCCCGAGGAGAACGAGAACCAGGTCGCGGCCTTTCTCGCCGCGCACGACGATTTCATCCTGGTTCCCGTTCCGAGCCTGTGGGGTAAGGCCGTGGGCGGCGCTTGTCCGGTGGCGACGGACATGCTGCGGCTCACGCCGGCCCGGCACGGGACGGACGGGTTTTTCGCGGCGATCCTCCAGCGCAAGCCGTCATGAACGACGCGATCATCCGCACCGCCGAGCTCGACGACGCGGTCGACGTGGCGCGCATCAAGATCGCGGGCTGGCGCAGCGCTTATGTCGGCATCGTGCCGGACGACATCCTCGAGGGCATGGATGACATCCGTACCGCCGCCATGTGGTCGAACGCGATCGAGCGTCCGCGGCAGGGCAGCGGCCTGCTGGTCGCCGAGATGCCTGTTCTCAAGCAGGCGCGGCCGCAGATCCTCGGCTTCGTCCATTTCGCGCCGCTGCGCCTCGATGACGCGCAGCGTGAGCTTCGGCCGGGTTGGGGCGAGATCACCGCGCTCTACGTCGATCCCGGCGTGCAGCGCATCGGCATCGGCCGCCGCCTGCTCGGCGGCGCCTTCGCACGGCTGGGCATGCTCGGCATGAGTGCGGTTCGCCTGTGGAGCCTGGAACACAATCGCATCGGCAACGCGTTCTATGTCCGCTGCGGCGGACAGCTCGCGGGCCGCAGCGAGACGCGCATGGGCAACCAAATGTTGACGCTGCTGGCCTATGACTGGCCGGCGCCGGCGACGGTCGCCGACGTGAGATCGAGCTAAAGCGCCCGCCCGGCGAGCTCCGCTCCCTCGACCAATGACCGCAGCTTGGTCCAGGCGATGTCCGGGTCGATGATGCCGTAGCCGGCGAAGGTGGCGAAGCCGCAATCGCTGCCCGCGATCACGCGTTCGGCGCCGACGATGGCCACGAATTTCCCGATGCGCTCGGCGACCAGCTCGGGATGTTCGACATAGTTGGTCGTCGAGCTGATGACGCCCGGCGCCAGCACGTAGTCCTCGGGGATGCGCGTATCGCGCCACACTTTCCATTCATGGCCGTGACGCGGGTTCGCGGCCTCGAACAGCAACGTGCGCGGCTTGGCCTTGAGCAGCACCGGCAGAATCATCGACAGGGCGATGTCGCGGTGGTGAGGGCCCTCATAGTTGCCCCAGCAGATATGCATGCGCACGCGGTTGCCCGGAATGTTGCGCAGCGCGTGGTTCAAGGCCTCGACATGGCGCTCGGCCGCTTTGACGAACTCGGCATCCGATGCGGTCTTGTACATTGAATGGCGGCCAAAGCCGAGATCGGGGCTGTCGATCTGCAGCACGATGCCGGCCTTCACGATCGCCTCGTACTCCGCGCGCATCGCCTCGGCGACCGCATCGAGATAGATGTCGAGGTCTTTGTAGTGATCGGAGGGCTGGAACAGCGCGATCGTGCCTGGCGAGGCGGCGTTCATGAAGCCGTCGCGATAGCCGGCTTTCGCCAGCGCCGACTTCATGTTGGCGATGTCGCGCTCGAGCGATGACAGATCCTTGACCGCGACCGGCCCGACATTGCGCGGGCGCTTGTAGGGCGGCGTGGCACCGGATTTGATCAACCGGTCGCGGAAATTCGGAAAGGCCTCGAGATCGGCCGGCACGCGGCGCGGGCTGTCGCCCTCGAAGCCGGTCAGGCGCTCCTTGACGTAGGTGGCGTAGGACACCTTGGCCATTTCGCCGTCCGACGGCAGGGCGATGCCGATCTCGCGCTGCCGCTGGATGACGCCATGGACGGCCTCGGCGACCAGCGGTTCGAATTTTGCGCGGTCGATCGCCTTGCCGGCCTCGCCGGCGAGGATCATGTCGGCCACCTCGCGCGTACGCGGCAGCGATCCGACATGCGTGGTGAGAATGGGGGTCGTGCGAACGGTGCGGGCCATGATGTCAGAACAGCAGTTGCGGCAGGATGGTCGTGATCGGCGGATAGAGGATCAGCACGGCGGTTACCACGGTGAGCGCCACGACGAAGGGCCAGATCGCGCGCGAGCCCTCGGTCAGCCCGACCTTGCCGATCGAGCAGGCGACGAACAGCAGGCTACCGACCGGCGGCGTGATGCCGCCGATCGTCGCGGCCAGGATGAACACGACGCCGAAATGAATCGGATCGTAGCCGAACTGCGCGGCGACCTGGGCGAAGGGATAGGCGAACATGATGATCATGACCATGGTGTCGACCACGAAGCCGATCACGATGATGAAGGCCATCATCAGGAAGATCGACGCGGTCGGGTCGCTGGTCAGCCAGCCGAGCAGGCTCATCACGCGGTCGGGAAAGTAGTCGCGGATCATCAGCGCGCCGAACACAGTCGCGGGCCCGAGGATCATCATGACGATGCAGTTCATCATGGCCGCTTCTAGGAAGATGCGCGGCAGGTCGGAGATGCGCACCGTCTTGAGGATGAAGATCGACACGATCAGCGCGTAGGCGACCGCGATCACGCCGGCCTCGGTCGGCGTGAACAGGCCGCCGACGATGCCGCCGATGATGATGACCGGCACCAGCATGGCCCAGCCGGCCTCGGCGAAGGTTCGGACCACGTGCCGGAAGCTGAATTGGGCGTGGACTGGGCCGTAGCCGTGCTTGCGGACGGTCACGCCGGCGAACGCCATGAGCATCAGCGCCATGAAGATGCCGGGCAGGAAGCCCGCGAGAAAGAGCTGGCCGATCGAGGTCTGCACCAGCGAGCCATAGACGATGAACAGGATGCTTGGCGGGATGATCGGTCCCATGGTGCAGGCGGCCGCCACGACCGAGACCGAGAAATCGGCCGCGTAGCCCTGCTTCTTCATGGATGGGATCATGATCGAGCCGATCGCCGCCGTGTCGGCCGTCGCGGAGCCCGAGACGCCGGAAAAAAATGCCGCCGACACGATCGAGACATGGGCGAGCCCGCCGCGCACATGGCCGACCAGCGCGTTGGCGAAGTTGACGATCTTCTGAGTCAAACCACCCTCGGTCATGAGGTTGCCGGCGAGGATGTAGAAGGGGATCGCCATCAGCGGGAAGGAGTCGAGGCCGGCGAAGAACTTGGACACGATGAAGCTGGGCGGCAGGCGCTCCATCATGAAAACGACGACGGTCGACGCGACACCCATGCAGAACGCCACGGGCATGCCGATGAAGAGCAGCCCGAAGAACAGCACGAACAGGATCAGCGTCATGCGGGTGACGCGTCGGCCGGCGGCGGCGGCGGCATGCCGCGCCGCAGCACGTGGATGATGACGATCACGAGCTCGAAGCTCATCAGCGCGGCGCCGATTGGAATGCACAGATAGACGAGTCCCATGCGCCACTCGAGCGCCGGCGAGATCTGCGCGAGATTGTCGGCGCTAAGCACGATGCCGTAGACGAGCAGGATGAGGACGAAGCCGAGCACCATCAAGAACACGGCGAGCGCCACCAGGCGCTGAATCTTGGGCGTCATCAACCGCGTGAACATGTCGACGCCGAGATGGGCGCCACGCCGGATGCTCAGCCCGGAAACGAGGAAGACCGACCAGATGCCGGCGAAGCGCGTGACTTCCTCGCCCCAGGTGATGACCGGCAGAAACGTCAGGTAGCGCGCCAGCGTGCCGATCAGCGCCGCGCCGAGCATGACGCTGAACGACACGAAGACGAGGGCGATGATGATGCGGTCGTACCAGCGACGTATGGTCAAGCTATCGACACTCAAACTCCTGCCCCACCCTCTTCCGCCTTGACAGAAAATCGCCCATGCAAGGCTCAGGGCTCTGGAGTCAGGACTCAGGACGCAGGACGAGGCGTCCTGACATGCGATCCTACGTCCCGCTGACCGCCCTGATTTCCTTGTAGATTGCCGTGCCCGGCTCGCCGAGGCTGGCTGCAAATTTTTCCTTCATCGGCGCGACCGCCGCCTTGAATTCGTCCTTGTTGGGACTGGTGAATGCGACGCCGGCCGCTTCGAGCCGCTTGAGGTCCTCGCCGACCGCTTCTTTGGCGATCGCGAGGTTGAAGGCGCTCGCCTCGCGCCCGGCGGCGCGCAGCGCCTCCTGCTGGTCGGTCGGCAAGCCGTCGAACAGCTTCTTGGTCATGGCGATATAGGCGACGAAGAAGATATGGTCGGTGCGCGCGATGTTCTTGGCGACCTCGTGGTATTTGCTGGAGAAAAGCGAGGTCGGCGTGCCCTCGAGCGCATCGACGACCTTGGATTGCAGCGCCGAGTAGACCTCGGGCAGCGCCACCGGCGTCGGTGACGCGCCGAAGGCCTGGGCCATCTGGACATAGAGCGGCGTCTGCGGCACGCGCAGCTTGAGGCCGCGAAAGTCGGCCAGCGAGCGCAGCGGCCGGTTGGAGATCGTCACGCGCGGCCCGTCATAGAGGTAGCCCAGCAGGACGAGGCCCTGGGCTGCCATGCGCGCCTCGAGCGAGCGCGAGATGCGATCGACCACGTTCTTCACGTCGTCGAGGCTGTTGTAGTTGAACGGCAGCTCGAGAACGCCGAACTCGGGGACATAGCTGCCGAAGCCGGGCAGGCCGGAATAGGCGACATCGATTGAGCCGGAGCGCACGCCTTCGGCCGCCTCGCGCTCGCCGCCGAGCGAGGCGTTGTGGAACACGTCGATGGTCAGCTTGCCGAGGGTCTTGGCGCGCGTCAGCTCGGCCAGCTTGTCCGCCGTGCGCGAGGCGGCATGAGCCGGCGGGTAGAGGCTGGCAAATCGCAGTTTCATCTGCGCCTGCGCCGGTCGCGCGCCGATCGGCCCGCTCAGGGAGCCGACCACGCCCGCCGCACCTGCCGCGCGCAGGACGTGCCGACGGCCGAGTTTCGTCGCACCAGTGAAGCCGGTCATGACGCATCCTCCCTTGGATTCTTGTCGAGCCGGATTCGATCTTCCCCGATCGCTTCCGCTCTGACAGCCTGTCGAAACCGATCAGATGCTTCCAGCAAAGCTGAACATGGGCAAGCCCGAAAACGATCTCCGGACTGATGCGATGGTGCCCATCATCGACGCGCATATGCATCTGTGGGACCTGTCATCAAATTATCATCCCTGGCTCAGTGACGTACCGGCGCCGCGCATGCGCCATGGCGACTACACGCCGCTCCGGCACAGCTACCTGCCCGCGGATCATCGCCGCGACAGCGAGGGATTTTCCGTGATCGCCACTGTTTATGTCGAGGCCGAATGGGAGCGAGACGAGCTGGGTGCACGAGGTCGCGTCGCGCCACGCCATGCCTCACGCCATGGTCGTCCAGGCCTGGCTCGACCGAAGGTGGCCTAATTCCGCGCGTACTGCCCCGGCGTCACGCCGAAGGCCGCCTTGAAGCGCCGCGTCAGATGGCTCTGGTCGACGAAACCGACCGCGGCTGCGACCTGCGCCGGCGCTTCGCCGCTTCGCAGCAGAAGGCGCGCACGGTCGAGGCGGAGCTGGTTCAGATAGGCATGCGGCGCCATGCCCGTCGTGCGCTTGAAGCTGCGCAGGAAATAATAGGGGCTGAGCCCGACGGCTTCCGCCACCGCGTCGAGCCTGACCTGCTCGCCGAGATGGGCCGCCAGGTATTCCTTGGCCTGCGCCACGAAGTCGCGCTCGACATGGATTTGCGGCCAGTGAAGCGCCGGCGCGCCATGCCGCGCGAAGAGCAGGTGCAGCACCTGGAACAGCTCGGTCTGCTGTTCGATCGGCGAGGCGGCCGCATTTCGATCCTGGTCGACCAGGCGATGAAAGCGACCGAACGCGCGCATCAGCTCCGCGTCGCGCAGCTCTGGGCCGTTGATGGCGACGACATCGCGGATGTGTGGCGCGTCGACGGTGAACATCTCGTCGATCGTCGCGCGCTCGACATAGAGCATGCGGTAGCGGCACGCCGCCTCCGATGCGGAATGCCCGTCATGCACCTCGCCGGGATTGAGCGTGATCACGCCGCCCGCCGGCACGACGTGCTCGGCGCCCCGATACCAGAACCGCATGGCGCCCGTATCGACCGGCCCGAAGGCGTAGCAGTCATGGCTGTGGCGCGCATAGGCGAAGCGCTCGACGGTCGCGCGAAACGCGTCGACGCCGCCGATCGCCGGCACGCGCCAGATCGCGGAATGGTCGCTCGATGCGCGCATGGCGGCGCAGATTAGCACGGCGCGAGTTCAGAGGCCGACGACCATGCCGACCGCCATCAGCACGAGGGCTCCGCCGAAGATGCGGTCGCGCAGCCGCGCGCGGCGCCGAACGCTGAAATGGGGCTGAAGCCGGTGCGCGAGCGCCGCCATGCCGGCAAAGGCGAGCGCCGACATCAGCCCGAAGGTGAGAGTGAGCAGCACGAGCTGGGGCGAAGCGGGCGCCGCCGGATCGACGAATTGCGGGAAGTACGCCGGGAAGACCAGCAGGCTCTTGGGATTGGTCGACGAGACGAGCAACCCTTGCCAGAACAACGACGCGGTCGAGGGCGGCGGCTTGCCGTCGCTGTTGCCAGCGGCGCGCCATTGCTCGATGCCGAGATAGGCGAGATAGGCGGCACCCAGCCAACGCAGCAGGTCGAAGGCCGGCCCATGCAGCATGAGCACGGCGTTGACGCCGATCACGGTGAGCATGAGCTGCACCGCAAGCGACAGGCAGGCGCCCGCATTGGTCACCATGGCCGCGCGCCAGCCGAGCTGAACGGCATGCGCCATGACCGTGACATTGACCGGCCCGGGCGACGCGATCAGCACCGTGGCGGCGACCAGGAATGCGGCAAAGAGCTCGGCATTCATGCCGCTCAAGGTAGGGAGAAGGGCAGGACAGGGCTTGTACGGGATTGCCCTCGCTTCTCCCTCCCTCGCCGCAGGCGGGAGGGTCGGGTGGGGGCACGAACGGGCAGGCGCCGGCCGCTTCGGGCCCCACCTCGATCCTTCCCCGCGCAAGCGCGAGGGAGGAAGTGCAATTGCGTTCGGGCGCGAAAACCGAGAGCATCGCTTTCGAAGCGCTGTTTGGCGTAAGATGCGCCCATGACCATGGACGCCAGCGATCTCCGCATCTTCGAAGCGGTCGCGCGGCTGGGCGGCATGAACAAGGCGGCCGCCGAGCTGAACACCGTGCAGTCCAACGTGACCGGGCGCATCCGCCTGCTCGAGGAATCGCTCGGCCGGCCGTTGTTCCGTCGTCACCGCGGCGGTGTGGCGCTGACCGAGGCGGGGCAGCGCCTGCTGCCCTATGTGCTGCGCGTGCGCCAAATGCTCGACGATGCGCGCCGCGCTGTCGCCGATGACGGCGCGCCCCAGGGCCAGATGACCATTGGCTCGCTCGAATCGACCGCGGCGCTGCGTCTCGCGCCAATGCTGTCGGCCTATGCCGCGCAATATCCCGATGTCGACATGGTGATCCGCACCGGCACCTCGGCCGAGCTGGCTCAACAGGTGCTCGATGGCCGCCTCGAAGGCGCCTTCGTGTGCGGGCCGGTCGACCATGCCGAGCTCAACGAAGAGATCATCTTCCACGAGGAGCTCGTGATCCTCACCGCACCCGGCGTCACCGACCTCAACAAATTGCTGCGCGCCGCGGGATTGAAGATCGTCGTGCTGCGCACCGGCTGCTCCTACCGCCAGCGCCTGGAGGACGTGCTGGCGCGGCGCGGCGTCGTCGGTTTGCGCCAGCTCGAATTCGGCACGCTCGAAGCGATCGTGAGCTGCGTCAATGCCGGGCTCGGCATCACCATGCTGCCCAAGAGCCTGATTGGCCCGGTCTGGCGCGAAGGCCGCGTGGCGCTACACCCCGTGGCGAAAGCCGACGCACTGGTCGACACCATGTTCATTCGCCGGCGTGACGCCTACACCTCGAGCGCGCTGACCGCCTTCCTCGACTGCATCCGCCCGCTCGCCCGCGCACAAGCGGCGGAGTAAGGACTTCCTCGCTACCACCCCAGCTTTTCCTCGCCCACTGGCGGGGCGAGGTAGTGGAAATGGTGGCGCGTCGCCAGCTATCTGAATTTCAGATAACGCTATCGGTTTAAACCGTTTTCCTCAATCTTTCCAGTGCTTTAGCCTGTCCATCATGCAAGCGAGGGACGGGCAATGGCGATGACGGCGACAGCGCGGGCCGACGGCGTGGCGAGAGCGACTTTCGCGGGCCTGTGCGCCATCCTCGTCGGCATCGGCCTCGCGCGCTTCGCCTACACGCCGCTGATCCCCGCGCTGATCGCCGCGGGATGGTTCGGGCCCGCCGATGCTTTCTATCTGGGTGCTGCGAATTTCGCGGGCTATCTCGCCGGAGCGCTCACGGCACGCGCGATGGCACGGCACGCCGCGATCCCGACCGTGCTCCGCGCGATGATGCTGCTGGTCGCGGCGTCATTTTTCGCCGGCATGTCGCCCATCTCCTTCGCCTGGTTCTTCCTGTGGCGCTTCGCGTCGGGCCTCGCCGGCGGCGTGCTGATGGTGCTCGGGCCGACCGCGGTGCTCGCGCAGATCCCGGCGGCGCGTCGCGGCTTCGCCGGCGGCGTGATCTTTGCGGGCGTCGGCATCGGCATCATCGCATCGGGAACCGCGGTGCCGCTGCTGATGCGCCTGGGCCTCGCGGAGACCTGGGCCGGCATCGGGATCATATCGGTGCTGCTGACGGTCGCCGCGTGGCGCTTTTGGCCGGAGGGCGATGCGCCGATTGCGGCAACCAATGCGAGGGCTGTCGAGCCCGGCGCAACATCGCTCAAGGTCTTCTGCCTCGTCTATGGACTCACCGCGATCGGCCTCGTGCCGCACATGGTGTTCCTCGTCGATTTCGTCGCGCGCGGCGTCGGCGCCGGGCTCGAGATTGGTGCGCGCTATTGGGTGCTGTTCGGCATCGGCGCGATGATCGGTCCGGTGCTGGCCGGCCAGCTCGCCGATCGCATCGGCTTCGGCCGTGCGCTGCGCCTGGCGCTGCTCGCCGAGGCGTTCGCGGTCATCCTGCCGGTCGTGACCGATGCGACGCCGGCCCTCAACGTGACGAGCCTCGTCGTCGGTGGCTTCGTGCCCGGTGTCGCCGGCCTTGCGGTCGGCCGCGTCCACGAACTGGTCAACGCAGGCGACGCCGAGCGCCGCGCGGCCTGGAGCCTGTGCACCGTCTTCTTCGCCATCGGCCAGGCGCTCGGTGCCTATGCCATGTCGGCGGCCTTCGCCGCGTTCCACTCCTACGCCCTGCTGTTCGCGGCCGGTGCGGCCGTGCTCGCGCTGTCGCTGATGCTCGATACGGCGGTTCGCGCACCCGCCCAGCACAGGGGGCCATGATTGAACCGTCGATCCTCGACGAGATCTGGCGCCATCGCCTGTCGCGCGCGGATTTGGCCGCTTCCCTGCGCGATTGCGAGCCGCGAAATCGCCCACACGGAGGACATCAGATGAAGCTCTTCAACAATCCGCCCTCGCCCTATGGCCGCAAGGTCATGGTCGTCGCCCATGAGAAGGGTCTGGTTGACCGGCTCGAGCTGCACGCGATCGATCCGTGGAGCGATCCGCCCCTGCTGATCGCCACGACGCCGGTCGGCAAGGTGCCGGCGCTGGTCACGGATGACGGCCTGCTGATCACCGAGAGCACGACGATCAGCGAGTATTTCGATCAGGTCGGCAGCGGGCCGAAGCTGATTGGTCGGGATCGCTTCGAGGTCATGGCGCGCACCGCGCTCGCCCAGGGCCTGATCGACGCCGCCTTCGGCACGGTTATCGAGCGCCGCCGCCCGGCCGAGCGCCAGTGGCCGCTCTGGGTCGAGCGCCAGCGCCGCGCCATCGACCGCACGCTGGCACGCATCATCCCGGCCCAAGGCCGCTTCGACCTGGGCGACATCGCGCTCGCCTGCGGCCTCGGCTACCTCGACTTCCGCCTGCCCGAGATCACATGGCGCGACGCCAACCGCGCGCTCGCCCAATGGTTCGAGGCCGCGAGCCAACGCCCGTCGATGCTGGCGACGAAGCCGTAGATTGGCAGGTTGCTCTTGATCCTAGAGAGCCCTCTCCTTGGGGGTTTGAATCCCAAGGAGAGGGTAGAAAGCCCGATTCGCCAGATCACCCCCCTCCACACACCCGCCGCCCCACCGCAATTCCCTGACATATCACGTGGCCCCAGCACCCCGTTGCCGCCCGGCCCCGCGCGGGCTAGCTTGTCGCCCCGCAACACTCGCCGGTTGCCCGATGCCTGCCTCGCCCAGCGCAGATCGCGTCCTCATTCTCGATTTCGGCTCCCAGGTCACCCAGCTCATCGCGCGCCGATTGCGCGAGAGCGGCGTCTACTGCGAGATCCATCCCTTCAGCATGTCGGCCGACGCGATCGCCCAATGGCGGCCGCGCGCGATCATCCTGTCGGGCGGCCCCGCCTCGGTCACGACCGACGACGGCCCGCGGGCACCGAGCCAAGTCTACGAGATGGGCTTGCCCGTATTGGGCATCTGCTACGGCCAGCAATGCATGGCCGCCCAATTGGGCGGCAAGGTCGAGCCCTCGGATCACCGCGAGTTCGGCCGCGCGTTTGTCGAGATCAAGGAGAAGAGCGCGCTCTTCGACGGCGTGTGGCAGCCGGGCGAGCGCCACCAGGTCTGGATGAGCCATGGCGACCGCGTGACCCAGCTCCCGCCGGGCTTCCGCGTGGTCGCCGTCAGCGAGGGCGCGCCCAACGCGATCGCGACCGACGAGACGCGCCGCTTCTACAGCGTGATGTTCCACCCCGAGGTCGTGCACACGCCCGACGGCGCCAGGCTACTGCGCAACTTCACGCACAAGATCGCGGGCTGCACCGGCGACTGGACCATGGCGACGTTTCGCCTCCAGGCGATCGAACGCATCCGCAGCCAAGTCGGCAAGGGCCGCGTGATCTGCGGCCTGTCGGGCGGCGTCGACAGCTCGGTGGCCGCCGTGCTGATCCACGAGGCGATCGGCAGCCAGCTGACCTGCGTGTTCATCGATCACGGGCTGCTGCGCGCGGGCGAGGCGGGCGAGGTCGTGCGCCTGTTCCGCGACCACTACAACATTCCGCTCGTCCACCGCGACGCGAGCGAGCTCTTCCTCGGCAAGCTCGACCGCATCGACGACCCCGAGGCCAAGCGCAAGACGATCGGCGCCACCTTCATCGACGTGTTCGACGAGGAGGCGCACAAGATCGGCGGCGCCGAGTTCCTGGCCCAGGGCACACTCTATCCCGACGTGATCGAGAGCGTCAGCTTCACCGGCGGCCCGAGCGTCACCATCAAATCGCACCACAATGTCGGCGGCCTGCCCGAGCGCATGAAGCTCAAGCTGGTCGAGCCGCTGCGTGAGCTGTTCAAGGACGAGGTGAGGGCGCTCGGCCGCGAGCTGGGATTGCCCGACACCCTCGTCGGCCGCCACCCGTTCCCCGGCCCCGGGCTTGCCATCCGCGTGCCCGGCGCGATCACGCGCGAGAAGCTCGACCTGCTGCGCCGGGCCGACGCGATTTATCTCGACGAGATCCGCAAGGCCGGGCTCTACGACGCGATCTGGCAGGCCTTCGCCGTGCTGCTGCCGGTGCGCACCGTCGGCGTGATGGGCGACGGCCGCACCTACGACTACGCCTGCGCGCTGCGCGCGGTCACCTCGACCGACGGCATGACCGCCGACTACTACCCCTTCCCCCACGAATTCCTCGGCCGTGTGGCCACGCGCATCATCAACGAGGTGCGCGGCATCAACCGCGTGACCTACGACATCACGTCCAAGCCGCCGGGGACGATCGAGTGGGAGTAGGTGTTGTACTACTCGGGTAGGGGTGCCCAGAGATAGCCTTTCTCGCCTGCGCCATCGCCTTTCCAAGGCAATGGCGAGTGGGAAGGCTGAAACAGGAAATCAATTCTGTGCTGAGAGGGTAATCACCTGACAGATTAGGCCACGCCGGCGGCGCGCGCGACCGCAAGAGTCGAGTGCGCGGCGCCGGTGTGGCCATGCCGCCTCCGGACGAGGTTAGGATGGAGTTGTGAACCAACATCCAACCTCTCACGGAGATCGACATGACCACGCAGAAGAAAGTAGCACGACGCAAGCTAAGCCTGCTGGAGCTTGCCTCTGATCTGGGCAACGTCAGCAAGGCGTGCCGGGTGATGGGCTATAGCCGGCAGCAGTTTTACGAGATCCGGCGCAACTTCCAGACCTATGGGGCGGATGGTCTGATCGATCGTCTGCCCGGCACCAAGGGGCCGCACCCTAACCGGGTGACGGCGGAGATCGAGGCGGCGATCCTCGATCACGCGCTGGCGCACCCCTGCCATGGCCCGATGCGGGTTGCCCAGGAACTGGCGCTCAAGGGCATTCAGGTGTCGTCAGGCGGCGTGCGCGGGGTGTGGCAGCGCCACAGTCTGCTGACCAAGCACGAGCGCCTGTTGCGCCTGGAGAAGGCCACGGCCGAGCGCAAGCTCACGCTGTCCGACGAGCAGATCAGGCTGCTGGAGCGCTTCAGCCCCGAGTTCCGTGAGCGCCACATCGAGGCGCCCTACACCGGTGCTGTCGTTGCGGTCGATACCTTCTTCGTTGGCCACCTCAAAGGGGTAGGCAAGGTCTACCTGCAGACCGCGATCGACTGCCACAGCCGGCATGCCTGGGCTAGGCTGTACCCGAACAAGCTGCCGGTCACCGCCGTCCAGCTCATGAACAATGATGTGCTGCCGACCTTCGATGCACACGGCATTTCGATCGTTGCCGTGCTGTCCGACAATGGCCGCGAGTTCTGCGGCCGTGAGGATCGCCATCCCTATGAGCTGTTCCTCCAGCTCGAGGGCATCGAGCACAAGCGCACCCGGGTCAACCGGCCGCAGTCCAATGGTATCGTCGAGCGCCTGCATCGCACGCTCCTCGACGAACACTTCCGCGTCGAAGGCCGGCGCACCTGGTTCGAGACCATCGAGGAAATGCAGGTCGTGCTCGACCAGTACCTCATCGACTACAATACCAAGCGACCGCACCAGGGCCGCGGCATGAACGGCCGCACGCCGATCACCGCATTCATCGCAGGAATCAGAAAGGAGGAAACGACACAGACCAAGAAGGCCGCCTAACCCTCGCTCGCCGAGGCGGCGACTGTCAGCCGATTACCGTTCCTGTACAAATAGATCGTGTCATCGCGGGTCAATTCGTTGAACACGGTCGTCTCGTAGGCCCCATCCACGTGGACCAGCAAATTATCCAGGAATTCATATTCCAGGCCAAGGCGGTACAGAGTTATCACTGCGCTCGACGTATTGAGCAGGACGACATCTTCGATGTCGCGCCGAAACTCGCCTTTAACGGTGATGAATTCGCTTGGGTTCCACGTCAAAGCCGCCGAGTAGTTGATGCCGGTGACGGAGTCGAAGC
>Ga0194131_10005591_pt1 | contig 17989 bp, 22 predicted proteins | sample TA2KigO120mmetaG_FD_148631 | JGI IMG/M metagenome (GOLD analysis project Ga0194131, IMG submission 148631) | Freshwater microbial communities from Lake Tanganyika, Tanzania - TA2015053 Kigoma Offshore 120m | ecosystem: Environmental > Aquatic > Freshwater > Lake | place: Tanzania: Lake... | reverse complement strand
AGGTCGTTGCTATGACCGGGGACGGTGTAAATGATGCACCGAGTATTAAGCAGGCTGATATCGGTATTGCCATGGGGTCAGGGACTGAGGTGGCTCGTGACGTGGCGGATTTAGTATTGCTCGATGATAATTTTGAGACTATCGTTGCTGCTGTTGAAGAGGGGAGGCAGATAATGAATAATATTCGCAAGGTACTTGTGTACCTCCTCTCCAGTGTCGTGGATGGGCTTCTGCTAATTGGTGGAGCGCTTATTACGGGATTACCATTACCGATGAACGCGCTTCAAATTCTTTGGGTAAATTTTTTTTCAGATAGTTTCCCGGCGGTTGCATTTGCATTTGAGAGAAATATTGATGGGTTGGCTCGGCATCCGCGAAGAAATAGAAATGCTCTTTTTGATCCCCTCATGAAATTTTTGGTTTTATTTGTCGGTGTGGCAACGAGTGTGTTGTTGTTTGTGTTGTATTGGGCGCTATTACGGGCAGGTTTTCAGGAAGAGTTAGTTAGGACGTTTATTTTTGCCAGTTTTGGCAGTTATACCTTGTTTCTCGCCTTTTCGTTAAGAAGTTTAGAGAAGAGCATTTTTGATTATCCTTTTTTTTCTAATCGTTATTTGCTTGCTGGTGTTGGCATCGGCATTTTTCTCATGGGTATAGCTATTTATGTCCCATTGTTACAATCTTTCTTCGGGACAGTCTCTTTGCCATTCCCGTGGGTATTGGGTGTGATATCGGTTGGGATATTGAATATTGTTGCTGTTGAATTTGGCAAGTTGATTTTTCGACGCAGGCAAGTAATAGAAACCATAAGATAATATAAAATGTTTTTTACTATAGTTGTTTTTACTGTTGCGTTTTACCTTGTTATAAAAGGCGCTGTGATGGCTACAAAATATGCTGCTCAGTTAGCAGAAGGTTTTCATTTGTCGAAATACACCGTTGGTTTTATTGTTGTTGCGATTATTTCGATTTTTCCCGAGACATTTATTGCCATGAATTCAGCATTTTCCGGTGTACCATCATTCGGATTTGGCATGTTGCTTGGATCTAACGTGGCTGATTTAACGCTGATCTTTGCGATTATTGTTTTGTACGCCAAGAGGGATTTGAAGATCGAGAGTAAAATCTTAAAGAACCATGGTGTTTATCCGTTTATGCTTTTTTTACCACTATTGTTGGGCCTTGACGGATATTTTTCCCGAGTGGAGGGGGCGGTTCTTATTATAATAGGAGTGTTATTTTATTATCTTGCCTTGAAAAACGGAGTTGGGGGGGTAGTTGTTCCTACGGTTAGCGGTGATAGATATAAGAGTTTTTTTATGTTGCTTGTCGGTATCGGGGTTTTGCTTATTGGTTCTCATTTTGTTGTTGCGTCGGCAATGGCGTTGGCAAATTCTTTGAAGGTCAACCCGATTTTTATAGGTATGCTTATCGTAGGGCTTGGGACGACCATGCCGGAACTTTTTTTCTCCTTAGAGGCGGTAAAAAAGAAAGAAGATTCGTTGGCTGTTGGAGATGTCTTGGGAACTGTGTTGGCTGACGCCACGATTGTGGTCGGGGTTCTTGCATTGATTAATCCATTTTCTTTTCCTCAGAAAATCATTTATGTCTCTGGGGTTTTTATGGTGGTAGCCTCTTTTGTTTTGTTTCATTTTATGCGTTCGGGACGTACGCTTTCTAAAAGAGAGGCGTATGTACTTCTTGGTTTTTGGCTTGTTTTTGTGTGTGTAGAATTTTTTACAACTCAATAGGTAATCCAGATAGATACTGACGATGTCTTTAATAAGATCGCCTTCTTCGGGGCGTTTTTATATTTCTATGGGGGTTATCCACATTTGATAGTGGGGAGTAGGTGGTGTAAAATGGAAACACGGTGGGGAATTGTGGATAACTATGGGGAAAACTCAAAAAATAAGTGGATAACTATGTTTATCGGAGAATACGGACACAATCTAGATGAAAAAGGGAGAATGGCGGTACCCGCGAAGTTTAGGAAGGATTTGGCGGGTGGCGCGATTATTACACGAGGTCTTGATGGGTGTCTTTTCTTGTTTACGACTCACGATTGGGGTATGTTGGCCCAGAAACTCATGACCCTTCCCCTTACGCAGGCAAATTCTCGTGCATTTTCCAGATTAATGCTTGCCGGTGCCATGGATGTTGAGATTGATAGTCAAGGGCGTGTGCTTATACCAGAATATTTGAGAAAGTACGCGGGAATGGGTAAGAGGGTTGTTGTTACAGGCCTTTATAATCGTATTGAAATTTGGGATGAAGGAAAGTGGAATGAATACAAAGAACGAACAGAGAAAGAGTCGGGTGAGATCTCTGAGCGCATGGGAGAGTTAGGGATATAGGAAATTAAAAATGCAAATCTCAAAATGAAAAATGACAATGTCAAATTTATAATTTTGTCATGCATATACCAGTATTATTGAACGAAGTGTTAGGGATTTTTGATCCTAAGCCTGGCGAGAATTATATTGATGCGACACTTGGTGAAGGGGGGCACACGAAGGAGATTATAAAAAGAGTTGCGCCGAAAGGAAGGGTTCTCGGAATAGATTGGGATGGGCAATCTCTCGAGCATTTTAAAAAAGATATTGAATTTGAGGGAAAGGAGCGTGTTGTTACTATGCGCGGCAATTACGCAGGTCTTAAAAAATACGTTGAAGAGAGTGGTATTCGAGATGTTAAAGGGGTTTTGTTTGATCTTGGGTGGTCGAGTATTCAGCTTGGTGAGATAAGAGGCCTTAGTTTTAATGAAAGCGATGAAGATCTTGATATGCGATTTGAGGGGGATAGGGGGGGCGAGAGTGCGAGAGAGATTATAAATAGTTATAAGGAGGAGGATATTGCGAATATTATTTATGAGTATGGGGGCGAGCGATATAGCCGCCGTATTGCAAAAGCGATTGTCGAGGCAAGGAGAAAGAAAAAAATAAGAACAGTGGGTGATTTAGTAGAAATTTTGATACAAGTTCTTCCCCACCGCTACGAGGGGGGGAGAATACATCCAGCGACAAGAACATTTCAAGCATTAAGAATATATGTAAATCATGAACTCGAAAACATAGAAAAGGGATTGTGTGCGGCACTCGAAGTGCTTGGTGTGGGAGGAAGGATTATTGTTATAAGTTTTCATTCGCTTGAGGATCGTATTATAAAAAATTTTTTTCGTGGGGAGGAGCAAAAAGGAAAACTCGCCATTCTTACAAAAAAACCAGTATGCGCAACACGAGAAGAGATACTAATAAATAATCGTGCTCGTTCAGCAAAGCTACGAGCAGCACAAATACTATGACAGTTTTTTCGTACGATAAGGTTCAAAAAAGATATTTTTGGACATCACTTGTTCCGCAAACCATAACGGGTGATATGTGGCAGCGCGCGTACTGGCCAGTGCTTTTTGTGTTGTGCGCTACTATAATAATTTCTCTTTTTTCCCACGTTTTCTTCTCCATTGCGCAAACCGACGTCTCTTTTGATATTAAGAAGACAGAGCGTGAAATAAAGACGATGAATAACGAGAATAGTGAGCTTAAGGTTCGATTGGCATTTATCACGTCTCCGTCTCGTCTCGCCGAGGTTGCAAGAGACCGTGGACTTGTTAGGGTTCAGCATCCGACCTATATTTCTTCAGCTATAAAAAAAACACAATAATAGTAAAACCTGGTTATGTTAAGGTTCGTGTACTATTTTAAAGAATCGTGGAGGCTCTATTTTGTTGAGATTCTTTTTTTTATTGCAAGTCTATTTCTTCTCAACCATATTTATGGCATAAGCATTGAAAAACATACTCAATATTCGGCAAGAGCAATGGCGCAGATTGATGCTAAGAAGGAGTTAGAGCCCCGTGGCACCATTTCTTTTTATACACGAGATCGTCGTTCGATTCCCGCCGCAATTAATGAAAAAGCTCCTTTTATCTACATTGCTCCAACAGAAATAAAAGAAGCAGACAGAGATAGGGTTTTAAAAATGGTGGCACCTCTTTTTGCGCTTTCATCCGATGAGTGGATTGAAAAATTAGAGGACAGTAAATCTCAGTTTAATATCATTGATCTTAATCCCACACCAGAAACAATTAAGAAAATAAAAAGCTTTAAGTTGCGTGGTGTATATGTTGGCGAACGTTTAAAACGCTCATATCCGAACAAGGAGTTGGGCGCTTCTGTGCTTGGATATGTAACAGATGAATATAATACTCCAAGGGGGCAGTATGGTGTTGAGGAGGCGTATCAGAAGCAGCTTGGGAATCCGGATCGTCCTGCGAACATAACCTTGACTCTTGATTACAATATTCAACAGAAAGGAGAGCAAATATTGGACGATCTAATGAAGGACTGGAAGGCCGAAGCAGCAACGCTTATTGTTGAAGATCCAAAAACGGGGGCGATTCTCGCGATGGCGCAAAAGCCCGGTTTTGACCCAAATGTATATGGTACGGTTCCACTTAAAATGTTTTTGAATCAAAACATATCAAGTGTATATGAACCCGGTTCTATTTTTAAGGCACTTACTTTTGCTAGTGCGCTTGATGTGGGGAAGATTGCGCCTGAAACCACATATCGTGACATGGGAAGTCTTTCTTTGAGTGGATATACAATCAGGAACTGGGATAAAAAATCTTATGGCATACAAACCATGGTACAAGTGCTCGAGAACTCTTTGAATACGGGAGCCGCATTTATGGAAAAACGGCTTGGACCAGATCTTTTTTTGAGGTATGTAAAAGATTTTGGTTTTGGCGCAAAAACAAAAATAGGTCTTCCTGGGGAGGTGGGTGGGAATATTAATAATCTGAAGGGGTTTGAACAGCTTTATTTTGCTACCGCGTCGTTTGGTCAAGGTGTTGCGGTAACCCCTATTCAACTGATTACTGCGATGTCTGCTATTGCAAATAAGGGGGTGCTTATGAAACCATATATTGTAGATAGACTTGAGTATGGAGATGGTACTATAGAGATTACGCAACCAAGTATGGTGCGTAGGGTGTTGGGTGAGGATACCGCAAAAAAGTCTGTTGACGCTCTCGTTTCCGTGGTAAATCATGGGAAGATAGGAGCGGTTTCGGGGTATCGTGTTGGGGGAAAGACGGGTACGGCTCAGATTCCATCCTCCAAGGGGGGGTATGAGGAGGCGTATATTCATGGTTTCGTTGGGTTTGCCCCTGCCGACGACCCAAGATTTATTATTCTTATTAAACTTGTTCGTCCCGTTGGGGCCCCGCTTTCTGGTATGACGGTTGTACCCACCTTTCGTGAGTTGACGAAATTTTTGTTGGACTACTATAGTATTTCTCCGACTCATAAGTAGTTTTGCGTAGCATATATTTTTAAAGTTTCAAAAATAGTGAGAAAAATACTATTATTTATTGTTCAAAATCTTGCAATCAAGACACTTGCTAAGTTTCAGCCTGGTATTATTGCGATTACGGGAAGTGTGGGGAAGACATCTACCAAGGAGGCAATTCATACTGTACTTAGCGTTGATCGTAAGGTGCGTCGCTCAAGGGAAAATCTCAACAATACCCTTGGTGTTGGACTTACTATACTTGGTGATTATCATCGTCCTCCCGAAGAGACATTTAAGAAACTCTTTTTTTGGTGTTTTGTTATTATTCGTGCTTATTTAGAACTTCGTTTTAAAAAAACATATCCGGAATTATTAATACTTGAATATGGTATTGATCGTCCGGGTGACATGGATGAGCTGGTGCGCCTTTATCCTCCTCAAATTGCTGTTGTAACGGCGCTTAGCGACATTCCTCCTCATGTTGAATTTTTTGCTTCTCCTGATGAATTGTATAAAGAAAAAGAAAAGATTGTCCGTGTTTTGCCCGCGACCGGATTTGCAATACTGAACCATGATGATGAGGTGGCGCGTGAAATGCGGGAGGCAACTCGCGCGCATACTATGACGTATGGATTTAGCGATGATGCCCAGATCGGAGTAATAGGATACGAGTATTTTTATACTAACTATACCCCTCAAGGAATGACGTTTAAGATCAATTACGATGGAAAGATGATGCCGTTTACACTAAATGTGCTTGGAAAACCTCAGATATATTCAGCTTCTGCCGCAATTGCAGTCGGGTTGATTTTTGGGATGAATTTAGTTAAAATTGCGCAGGCGCTTCACGGCCACACGGTTATGGAGGGGAGAGGAAACTTTATTCCCGGCATAAAACACTCCTATATTTTTGATAGCAGTTATAATGCCTCACCCGATTCTATGGATATGGCGCTTGAGACTCTTCATGAACTTGAGGGTGTAAAAAGGCGTGTAGCTATTTTGGGTGATATGTTAGAAATCGGAACTTATTCCACAGAGGCTCATCTTGCTCTTGGTAGGCACGCCGCTGGGCGCGTTGATTTTCTTGTGGTTATTGGTGCTCGCGGCGCGTTTATTGGTGAGGGGGCGCGTGAGGCGGGTATGGAGCCCGACAACCTTACTGTTTTTCATACCACCGAAGAGGCCTTACCACACCTCGACGCGCTTATTGAGGAGGGTGATTGCGTGCTTGTGAAGGCCTCTCATGCTATGCATTTTGAAAAAATTATCGAAGAAATAAAATATACTGCTCCTATCGTCTAGCCTGGTTAGGACATCGCCCTCTCACGGCGAAAACTCGGGTTCAAATCCCGATGGGAGCACATTGGCGATTACTAAAAAACAGACACCGTATCTGCGCTTTTAAATTTTTTTGTGATTGTTTTGTCGTGTTGTTTTGTTATGATTGAAGTATATTTTTTTTTTATGAAACACATAGAACAACCATTCTTAGGACCAAGGGAAAAAGAAAATGAGCAACTGAATGCCGAAGATATTATTTCTCCTGAGGAAAAGGAGTTTGGGAAAGAGTTTTTCAAAAAGGTGAAAGAGTTTATTAAGCGCTACGTGCGATCCGACGATCTTATTATTCTTAAGCCCGTTTCTTCTGATCCCTCACATCGTTCCATTATTTTGGGTGAAGATGCGACTTATAAGATATTCGGCAAGGTGTTGCGTACAATTCGTATTCCCAAGTCCGCTGATCTTAATTATGCTCCAGGATATTAAGTTTTTTGTTTGACCTAATGTAGGGGCAAGGTATACTTAGATTATTAGAAATAAACATGAGAAAAATATATAAAAGACTACGCACTACTCACACGAATTTTGATTTAATTTTGAGCGTGATTTCCCTTGTTTTGATTTGGCGTGGAATTTGGCATTTAACCGATGTGTTTGTATTTCTTGATGAGACAGATCGATTTTATGGATATCTCATTCCAATGCTTCTCGGTTTCGCGTATCTTTATTTTAACGATTTTAAACTTAATGAGCTTGAGCATGGAGGAAATGAGGTTGAGGATGGAGAAATGAAATAGATGTAGACGTCAATATGAGTAGGGCGGGGTTTCATATTCTTAGGGTGGGGATAGCCATTACATTTTTATGGATTGGTGTTCTTATTTTTCGTAATCCAGAAAGTTGGGGGAGTTATCTTCAGCCATGGGCAACGAAGCTTCTCCCTATTCCGCTTGTAGAGGCAATGCTGGGAACAGCAATTCTCGATATTGTCATTGGAGGTTGGTTACTCTTTATCGATCGTTTTGTGTGGATTCCAGCTGCGTTCGCCTTTTTACACCTTATCATTGTCCTTGTTGGTAGTGGTATTACTGATATTACGGTGCGTGATATTGGACTTCTTGCAGCGACACTGGCGCTTCTTGTCGAGACATTTCCATTTCGTATTGTTCGTGAAAGATAATTTTGTTTAGATGTTCATCGAGGCGATTTTTCTTTTTTGTAAATCGTGTAGTATACATATATATGGCTAAAATAGCATCTGCTGAATTTGTGAAAGGGGTGGTGGGGACCGATGTGATTCTTGCGGATGGTACTCCACAAGTCGCTTTTATTGGGCGTTCAAATGTCGGGAAGTCGAGCGTGATTAACTCGCTTACGAAAAAGAAGGATTTGGCGAGAACAAGCTCGTTTCCGGGACGCACTCAGGAGTTAAATGTTTTTTTAATAAATCGGTCTTTATATCTTGTTGATTTACCGGGATATGGGTTTGCTAAAGGATCACATGAGTTACGAGAACGACTTTTAAAATTAATTGATTGGTATCTGTTGCGTTCGGGTTATGTGCAAAAAAAGATTGTTCTTATTATTGATGCTTATGTTGGCCCAATAGAAACTGATCTAGAGGTGTTTCAGAGACTCTTGGAGTACGGGAAAGATATCGTTGTCGTCGCAAACAAGGTAGACAAGCTTAGACAGTCTGAATATCAAAAACAGCTTCAGAGTATTCAAAATATATTTCAAGGTTGTAGGGTTATTCCTTATTCTTCTTACACCAAGATTGGTATAAAGGAGTTGACAAATGAAATTTTATGAAAATTCGTATTGGATCTAAAAACGGAGTGAAGGTGGGCGCTGTTGCTGAGGTACTTGCGTTGTATGATGATTTGCGAGAAGCCGAAATTTTTGCAGAGGAGGTTGATTCGGTTGTTTCTGCACAACCAAAATCTATTGACGAGACGATGTTGGGGGCAATGAATCGCGCGCGCGGGGTTTTTAAAGATTGTACGCATAGCTTTGGTATTGAGAGCGGGCTTATGGTGGTTCCCAATACCAAGACGGGGTATATGGATGTGTGTGTTTGTGCAATATACGATGGAAAAGAATTTTCTTTTGGGTTGTCTTCTGCGTTAGAGTTCCCACGTGAGGTTACGCGTCTTATTTTTAATGAGAAGGTTGATGCTACTCAAGCGTTTAACAAGGCGGGGCTGACCACCGATCCACAAATAGGATCAGCGGAGGGGGTGATAGGGATTCTTACAAAGGGGCGGCTTACTCGGAAGGATTACACGAAATAAGCGGTGCTTACCGCAATGATTCATTTGGAGCATCCGCAGCTTTATTAAACACTACTATTTTGTATGCCAAAAAGACTTTTTACAGTGTACGGGGTAAGTATGGCGATATTTCTTTTTTCGTTTCTTTACGTTGTGGTGCATACGAGAGAATTGAACGGTGTTTTGATTACCCACTATGATCTCTTAAACGGGATTGATTATCTTGGAGATCGTTTTGATTTTTATCGAATTCTTTTTGTAGTGTTGTTGATTTCATTTTTTAATTTAGGTGTCAGCGTGTTGCTTTATATACGCATTCGTTTTTTTGCTTATTTTGTTGCGTGGTTTACCGTTTTTCTTAATATTCTCGCTATGATTGGGATAATGTATCTTATTTCGTTGAATGTGTAGGGGCGATTTGCATGATTCTTGAAAATATGTTATAATATAAAAAAGAAAGGAAGATGGAAGAGATGTTGAAAGAAAATAGTGTTGTTATTGTAAAAGAGGAGTTTTTCCGTTCTGGAGGTAAGGGCGGGCAGAATGTAAACAAGGTCGAAACGGCTGTAAGATTGCGCGTACGAGTAAATAATGAGCCACTTCTTGCACGACTTCGAGAGTTGTATCCAAATTCAGTGACAGATAGCGGAGAATTTCTTATCGAATGCAGCGAGGAGCGTATGCGTGAACAGAATAGAGTAAGGGCACGAAGGTGGCTTGAAGAGCGTATAAAGAAGGCGCTTGAAGCACAGAAAGAGCGTTTTGAAACAGCGCCGACTCAAGGAGCAAAAGAGCGGCGTTTGATTGAGAAGAAAAGGAGGGGACAAAAAAAACAAAATCGTCGCAGTGATTGGGAATAAAAAACCGGGCATTATGCCCGGTATTTTTTATGGACTCATTTTTAAAACTTCTTGTGTTGTTGAGATAATGGCTCCTGCTGCACCCATTTCCTTAATTGCGTTTTGTCCATCTTCTGGTTTTATATTTATTGCTCGACACGCATCGATGAGGACTGTGGTTTTTAACTTATGTTTTACGGCATCAAGAACCGTCGCTTTCACACAATAATCGGTCGCAAGGCCTCCAATTATGATTTGATTTACTCCAATTTGTTTGAGAAAGGTTCCAAGGAGTGTTCCGTCTTGAAGCGTGCCATCAAAAGCAGAATATCCCTGTTCTCCAAAACGTATTCCTTTTGATACGACGAAACAGTCTTTTTTCAAATCAAGTTTTGGGTGAAATTCCGCGCCGGGCGAGTTCTGTACGCAATGGATGGGCCATAGACCACCGAACGGTTTGAAATGGGATGAGATGCGTGGATGCCAGTCTCTCGATGCTATGATGGGCCAACCGTTTTCACGGGCTCGCGCGATCACTTTGTTTAGAGGGGTTACCACCCCATCGCCCTTCGGAACCACTAATGTGCCTTTTTGGCAAAAATCATTTTGGACGTCAACAATAAGCAGGGCTGTGTTGCTCATCATAAATCCTCCTTTTTTCTTTTTAGGTGCTATCTTTAGCTTAGCAATTGGGTATCGGAAACGCAACTTAATGTATTAACGGATTCTTTAGTTGCCGTGTTTGACGTCAAATTATTTTTGATTTATAATATATTTTGATTGTTGGGGGGTCTTTGACAAAAATTTTTCGTAGGAGGTGGTAATATGCGGCGCGAGCATCAGGTGAAGGTGCAGGGAGAGATTTCTCAAGACAAACTTCTTGCCAGTGGTTTTGAGCGTTTGGGTTGTGTTGTGCAGAAGGATTTTTATCTCATGGAAGAAGAAAATAGAAGAATTCGTGAGGAGGGTGGCCAGTTTTTTCTCGTTTATAAATCAGAGGACGTTGGGGAACGGGCGCGTGTGCGTGAGGTGACGGAGGTTGTGATTACGGGCGTAGAGGCAAAAAGGCTTATGCATATTCATGGAGTTCGTGCCGTGGTGTGTAAGAACCGTACTATTTATCGTTTTCGTGGGGTTGTGGTTACCTGTGATGATGTCGAGCACCTCGGTAAATTTATTGAGTTGCGCGCATCCCATGAAAAAATCTTATTTGAGGTACTGTCTTTTTTGGGTTTCGATAGTAGGATGCCCATAAGAGAAAGTTATCTTGATTTAATGCTCGCAAGGGAGCTTCCTCGATGGTTTCAGGTAGTGCTTCGTTTTCATGGGAAAATTGGAGAATTTGTTTTTGGTGTTACCTCGGGGATTCTTACTACTTCCGGACTACTCGTTGGTGTATATTCTGGTACTCAATCTCGCCTTGCGGTTGTTGTGGCCATCGCGACAATCGCAATAGCTGACAGTTTTTCCGATGCGTTTGGTATGTATATGTCTAAAACATCGGAACGCGGCGTTGGTAGAAGAGAAGCCATCCGTTATGCGTGCGGTACGTTTATTGGGAAGTTCGTTTTTCCATTGACATTCATTATCCCTATTCTTTTTTGTTCGTTGAGGGTTGGTGTCATGATTGATCTTATTTGGGGAATTTTAGGGCTTGTAGCGCTATCCATTGAACAATCAGTGGTTGCGCGCGAGCCAATTTTTCCCGCCGTGATGAGGAATGTTGGGCTCGCTGTGATCATTGTGATTATGTCTTTGTGTGCCGGAGGTCTCATCGAAAGAATTGTGTGTTATTTACGTTTATAATACAATACTACTCCATGAAGCAGAACATTGGCTTTGTGGGGTTTTTTATTTTAGAATAAAAATGTTTTTAGTAATAACCAATCAATTTTTTTATTATGAGTTTAATAGAGGGTCCGGGTGGTGGTGAAAAAAATAAAGAACAAAAACAAAAAGAAATTGAGAGAAAATTCTTGATATCGTCTTTTCCTGATAATCTTGATCAATATCCCCATGAAAAAATTTTACAAGGATACCTCGCAATAACAGAAGATGGTACTGAGGTGCGTTTAAGAAAAAAGGATGATAAGTTTTTTTTGACCGTGAAGGGTGGTGGCGGAAGGGTTAGGGATGAGTTAGAAATTGAGATGACACAAGATCAGTTTGCTGCGATGTGGAGTTCTACGGAGGGGAAAAGACTAGAGAAAACACGCTACATGATACCGTATAAAGGCGCAACCCTTGAATTAGATGTTTATGGAGGAGATCTGGAGGGGCTTATTGTTGTGGAGGTCGAGTTTCCTTCTGAAGAGTTGAGTGAAAAATTCGAATTACCGGCTTGGTTTGCTGAGGAAATCACGGAGGATAAAAGATATAAAAACCAGAGCCTTGCCCTTTACGGGGATCCCAACAAAAAATCGTCAAAAAAGACTGATTAAGCAAGACCTTGCACTTTTCCTTTGAATTATGTATAATCACTCAACTAGTAAAAGATCTATATTTTCATGTTAGCTATTATAAAAACAGGTGGAAAACAATACCTTGTTCAGGAGGGAGACACCATTCAGGTAGAAAAACTTCCTGTGGAGGTGGGTGGTTTGTATACTTTTAATGAGGTACTTATGGTGCAAAAAGATGCTGACCCCATGCTTGGTTATCCGCTTCTTCAGGGTGCTTCTGTTGAAGCGAAGGTGGTAGAGCAGGGGCGTGATGATAAGAAGATCGTTTTTCGTTATCACAACAAAACGCGTTATCGAAAAAAGAAGGGACACAAACAGCATTTTAGTGAGGTGCAAATTACAAAAATTACAGTATAAAAAGATGGGGCCCCGAAATGGGGCTTTGTCTTTTTATCTTCTATTTGTGAATGCGGCGGTAATTGTTTCTTCGTCGGTGAATTCTACGTCACCACCGTTGGGAAGTCCTCTTCCAAGATGTGTGATATGTACATTGTGTTGTTTAAGAATACGTGCAACATGGGTTGCCGTGAGGTTGCCGGTTGCTGTGGGGGAGAGGGCAAATACGATCTCTTTCTTTGTTTCTGGATTGGTCGTGATACGCGCGAGAAGAGGTTCTAGGTTAAATCGATGTGTCGAATCCGGTTCAGTCGGATTTACCAGACCTCCGAGGACAAAGTAGGTCCCATTAAATATCTTTGCTTTTTCTATGGTGAGAAGGTCAGTTTCTTTTTCGACGACCATGATAACATGATTGTCTCGACGAGGGTCAGTACATATCATACACAAAACAGTGTCGCGTGGTTCATGAGGAAAAGAACAGGATGAACAGGGTTGGAGTGCAAGGAGTTTTTCCAGGTCTGTTACGAGTGGGATTGCTACACCGTCTTTTGATCGTAATAAAGAGAAGACAATACGCGATGCTTGTCGTTGACCGATGCCCGGAAGACGAGCAATGCGCTTAATACAAGTGTGAATGATATCCGGGACCATGGAAATTTTAGTTGAAACGATTTTCAATGGTTGTGAATGTTGCGTATTCTTGATCGAAGTGGAATTTTACACTTCCGAGAGGGCCGTTTCTGTGTTTTGCAACGATAACTTCTATGATATCTCTTTCATTGTCGTTTACTTCGAGTTTTTCTTTTTCTTTTCTATAGAGAAACATAACAATGTCACTATCTTGTTCTATTGATCCGCTGTCTCTTAAATCAGAAAGTCTTGGAATTTTAACCTCCCTGTTGTCTATGTTGCGGGAGAGCTGTGAAAGGGCAATAACGGGTATGTCGAGTTCGCGAGCAAGTCCTTTTAGGGCACGTGAAATTTCTGTCATTTGTTGTACGACATTATCTGAATTCGTGCGTGGTTGAATGAGTTGGAGGTAGTCTACTACAAGCATGGCAAGTCCTTGCTCTGCCTGGAGACGACGAGCCATTGCGCGAATCTGAAGAATATTCGGAGAGGTCGTGTCGTCTATAAAAATAGGCGCCTGTGAAAGACGATCAAGTGCATGGTGGAGGAGCTCGAATTCTAGTTCGGATAGGCCTTTACCCGTTCGAAGTTTCCAAAGAGGGACGCGAGATTCTGCGGCAATAATACGATCGATCACTTGTTCACGTGACATCTCGAGACTTAGAATACCAACGGGGAGGCCTGTTTTTGTTGCTGCTTGGCGAGCTATTGCAAGGGCTAGAGATGTTTTACCAACAGAAGGGCGTGCACCGACGATGATAAGATCTGATTTTTGAAATCCAGAGAGGATGTTATCGAGATCGGGAAATCCGCTTGTGATGCCTCGAATTCCATCTTCTTTTCGTTGAAGATGTTCTATACGACTAAAGGCCTCTTGGAGATCTTGTGCCATGGGGACAAATTGTTTTTGGGAGGTTTGTTGGGCGATACTGAAGAAACGTGATTCTGCTTGATCGAGAAATTGTTCAATATCTTCTGGTTCTTCGAAGGCCTCACCCGCAACGGAGTGTGCTGTGCTGATGAGGTCACGAAGGATGCGTTTCCCGTGCACGATCTTTGAATAGTGGATAATATGTGTTGCGGTTGGGACCTTGTTTACTAGTCCTGAGAGGTATGATGAGCCACCAATATCCTGAAGGGTGCCCAGCTCTTTTAGTTTGTTAGAGACACTTACGAGGTCGATCGGTTCACTTCTTTCATAAAGACGCACCATGCCTTCAAATATTTTTTGATGCCCTGGTTTATAGAAGTCGCGTGCACTGATAATATCTGCGATGCGTGACATTGCGTGACGATCGATCATAAGAGCGCCTAAAACAGATTCTTCTGCTTCAACGTTTTGTGGAAGAAGTCGCACCGTTTCTTGTTTCGTTTTATCTGCCATGGGGAGATTTAATGATACAAGGAGTGGATTATTGGTCCTGTTTGCGTGTCTTCGATTGAGAATCCAAAAGCTTTTGCTTTTTCACGAAGTTCATCGGCAAGCTGCCAATTTTTTATTCTTCGAGCTTCTTCGCGTTCGGTTACGATTGTTTTTACTTCTTTTGGAATTTGTACTGTACGAAAACGGAATCCGAAGAGTTCGTAGAGGAGAGCAAGCAGTGCCCTTGTGTTTACGATGTCGTGCAGGGTTGCCTTTTGCTTATCCATCTTGGTATTTATTTTGTGTATGATTTCGAAGACCGTTGCTAGTGCCTGAGGGGTGTTAAAATCGTTTTGGAGAGCCTTATGAAATTTAAGTATATATTTGTTGTTTGATTTTTGAGTTTTACGATCTTCTCCCGGTTTTAATTTTAGTGTTCGTGTTGTATACATAGTGAGGCGTTTTTCAAAATCAAAAAGAGTAAAAAGCGCCTGGCGTGCTTGCGTGATGAGCATTTCGGTAAAATCCATGCGTGTTCGATAGTGTTGAGAAAGCACGATGTATCTTAAGAGCGTTGTGGCGTCAAAGGGGAGTCTTGGTGTTTCGTGGTTTTCTAGAAATGAGCGTATAGTGATGAAATTTCCCAGACTTTTTGACATTTTTTCTCCATTGATTGTAAGGAATCCGGTGTGAAGCCAATATTTTGCTAGTGGTTTTTTGTTTGAGACAGATTCTTGTTGAGTGATTTCTGCTTCGTGGTGTGGAAATATAAGATCTACCGCACCGCCATGGATATCGTATTGTGGACCAAATACTGATTCGGTAATGGCCGTGTCTTCGATGTGCCATCCTGGACGTCCCTTCCCAAGTTCTGTGTTCCAATAAGGTTCCCCTTGTTTTGAAAATTTCCAAAGAGCAAAATCTCCTTTGTTGCGCTTTCCTTTACTATCATCAATACGTGAAACGGAATCTTCTGCCTGTAGTGATGTGCGTTTTGAAAGAACACCATAGCGCGGAAATGTTGAAAGATCGAAGTAATATCCATCTTCTGCTATTTCGTAGGCGTGTTTCTTTTTAAGGAGAATTTTTACCTGACGTATAATTGTTGGTATGCGATCTGTTGCGCGAGCATATTTGAAAACCGATGTAATACGAAGTTTGCGCTCATCTTCGTGGTAGGCCTTTTCAAAATTTCGCGCGAGCTCTTTTGTGCTCACACCTACTTCATTGGCTCGTGCGATAATTCGATCGTCGATGTCGGTAATGTTTTGGAGATAATATGTTTTATATCCAAGTTTTGAAAGATACTTCGCGATAAAATCGAAAGCCAGATATGTGCGAGCATGTCCTATGTGTGCATAGTCATATACTGTTGGTCCACAAACAAAAAGTTGTATACGTTTTGCACGGCGTGGAGCGAGGCGTTCTTTTTTATTCGAGAGTGTGTTTAGGAGTTGCATCATATCGGTTTCATTCTATCTTGAAGTTTAAAATTTGTCTAAGTTTGTTGTGGGTATTCTGTGAGTGAGATATTATAATACACGGATGTATATTATAATAAATTGATGTTATCAAAATAGAAGCACCATGAGGATTCCACGTTTTTTTGTTTCGTTTGATTTGAGCCAAGATCGTATAGAGGTGCGTGAGGTGAATATTGTGCACCAAATTGTACGTGTGCTTCGTATGCGCGATGGGCAGGAGCTGGTGCTTTGTAATGGAGATGGGAATGATGTGCGAGTCTGGATTTTGGGTGTTACTAAAGACATGGTAACTGTTGAGGTGATTGGAAGGGAGAAAAATGAGAATGAGTTGAAGAGGGGTGTGGTCTTATATTGTTCAATCCTAAAGAGAGAGAATTTCGAATGGGTTATACAGAAGGCAACAGAAATTGGGGTGAGCGAAATTATTCCACTTGTTACTCAGCATACGGTTAAGCTTGATTTGAAAGAGGAGCGATTAAAGAAGATTATTCAAGAAGCAGCGGAACAGTCTGGGAGAAGCGTGCTTCCAACACTCCAGATTGCCATGGGATTTGAACAGGCCATACAGGAGGCGGTATTGCGGGGCATTTCTTTGTTTTTTGATGTATTGGGAAAAGAGTTTGATAAAAAAATCTTGAAAAACGAAGACAGGGTGAATATTTTTATTGGTCCTGAGGGCGGATGGAGTGAGTTGGAAATTGAAATAGCAAAGAAAAACAAATTTAATTTTGTGAATTTAGGTGGATTTACCTTGCGTGCTGAAACTGCCGCGGTTGTTGCTTCTTATCTTGCAGTCTCCGTGGTTTAATGGTATTCTCATGGTAGTTTCTTAAAACAGGGGGGTATATACATGAAAGAGTTTGCATGGGATTTTCTTGTATCTTCTGGTGGAGTTTTGGCTTTGCTCCTAGCCGCATATTTTTTTGGTGTATTAGGATGTTTTTTGGTGGGGTGTGTGTTATGGGTAGTAATTTTTGGCACTACTAAAAAATAAAGATGTCGAGGAAACTCGGCTTTTTCTTTTTTCTGGTGTGATTGGTATAGTATAGAAATATGAACCGGGAATTATTTCAAAAATTGACGGCGTGGAGAAATGAGACCGCGAGGAGGTCGGGAGTGGAGCGTTTTCATATTTTGCAAAATAAAACGATTGAGATATTGACCGAAACGATGCCAAAGTCCTATGAGGAACTTGCGGACGTGAAGGGGATTGGGAAGAAAAAACTTCATGAGTTTGGAAGTGAGATACTTGCGATAGTAAAAGAGTGTAGTTCAGTATCCCCACACCCAGCCAATACTCATCGGCAAGGGGGAGACCTTAACAACCCCCCTAGTATAAATCGACTCCCCCTTGAGGATTCGTCTCGGATGGGTGCGGGGATAAATGGAGTAAAATCAGAGAAGGTGTTTACGGTGAGTGGTTTTTTGAATTTTTTAAATACGGTTCTTGGAGAGCGGGATGTGTTTATTCGTGGCGAGGTGTCGAGTGTGCAGATACATCCATCCGGAATTTATTTTACACTTAAGGATAAGATAGATGAAAGTATTCTAAATTGTTATATTCGTCCTTCGACTTATGAACGAATGGGGGTTCAGATTGAGGAGGGGCTTGAGGTGAAGGTGAGTGGCATACCGAATGTCTATAAACCTAAAGGGAGGTTAAGTTTTCTTGTCTATTCTCTTGAGCTTGCGGGTGAAGGGTCTTTAAAAAAAGCATATGAGATGCTTAAGAAAAAACTTGAGAGTGAGGGGCTGTTTGAGAGGAAGAGGGCCCTTCCCGAATTTATAAATCGTATTGGTATTGTTACGTCACGCACGGGGGCGGTAATCGATGATTTTAGGAGAAATTTGGAGTTATTGGGGTTGCAATTGTATTTTTATGATGCGCGAGTGGAGGGGGCGAGGGCTGTTGATGACATTTTGGGTGGTATTCGATGGTTTAACACCCACATGGATAATCTCGATATATTAGTAATTATTCGTGGAGGAGGGAGTCTCGAGGATTTGCAGGCATTTA
>Ga0194131_10005585_pt1 | contig 17998 bp, 18 predicted proteins | sample TA2KigO120mmetaG_FD_148631 | JGI IMG/M metagenome (GOLD analysis project Ga0194131, IMG submission 148631) | Freshwater microbial communities from Lake Tanganyika, Tanzania - TA2015053 Kigoma Offshore 120m | ecosystem: Environmental > Aquatic > Freshwater > Lake | place: Tanzania: Lake... | reverse complement strand
TCGCCGCCCGTCTTTGCCCGGTCGCGCTCGGCACCGATACCATGGGCTCGGTGCGCCTGCCGGCGGCCTATTGCGGCGTGGTCGGTTTCAAGCCGTCGAGGGGATACTGGCCGGAGACGGGCGTGACGCCACTGGCCTTCGGCCTTGACACCATCGGGCCGTTGGCGCGCTCGGTCGCCGACATCGCCCTGTTGCTGGACGAACCATTGAACCGGTTGGCGCCGGCAGGGCTGCGCTTCGCCCGGCTGGCCAATGCCGCGCAGGTGGAGACCGAGCCGGAATGCCAGACCGCGTTCGACGCCGCGCTCTGCGATCTGGCCGCCGCCGGCGTCCGGGTCGAGAGTGTGCACGTGGGCGGATACAACCCCGACCTTGCCCGCCGCGCCGGCTTCATCGTGTCGGAGGCCGACGCCGCCGTCGTCCATGGCGAACTGCTGGCCACCCGTCCGCAGGCGTTTTCGCCGGCGTTTCGCGCCATGCTCGACTATGGCCGAAAGGTTCCGCCCGAGCGGTACCGGATGGAGCGCGGCGTGATCGAACAGGCAGGCGCCGCGTTGAATGATGTCCTGCGGCGTGTCGACATCGTGCTCACCCTCACCACGCCGCAGTGCGCGTTTCCGCACGGCATCCCGGTACCGGCGAGCCAGGCGGATTTCACCGCCATTGCCAACTTCGCCGGCTGCCCCGCCATCAGCCTGCCGTTGCCGTCGCCGCCCGGAGGCCGGCCGGTTGGCCTGCAGCTCATGGCGGCCCCGGGCCGGGACTCGCTGCTGCTGTCGGTCGCGGCGGAAATCGAGGCGATGGTCGCGCCGTAAAGCCGGTCACGCCGAGCACGGCAGCTCGCCGATCAACCGGTCGACCTCGCCGCTTTTCTCCATGGGCGGCAGGAGGCCGACACCGTCAAGCCGATGGACCGCGACGCAGGCACGCCGGCCTTCGGCGTGCGCGGCCGGGATGATCCGGTCATCGCGGCCCCAGACTACCTGGCGCGGGATGGCGGCAGCGGCTTCATCAGCTTCGAAACGCACTGAAGAAGCAGGCACGAGAACTCGAAACCGTAAAGCGGCCCTGATGCCCAGCCATGCTCCCGCTGGCTTCAAGCCAGAACTTCTACTAACTTTACCGCCGGACCACCTCATGGGGGCCGATCACCCGGCCGATCGCCATTGTACCTGCCGACACGGGCCGCTGGAAGGCTATCTACGGAAAGCCCTTGCGCTTCGGCAATTGCCTGCTGGGTGGCAAGTGGCGGCGGCTCTGCCGCAGGTAGCCGGAGGGCGAATTCAGTGCTCAATCATCTATTCAGTTGGTGGGAAAGCCCGAAGCGTCGAGAGTTTCGGCAAGAGTTCACACAGCTCACCCTGCGCGCCTACGCAGCCTCACCGCCGGAGCGCGCAGCCACAGGTCATGCAATCAATTTGGTGCATAGCGCCTTCCGCTTTCGCTTTGGAAGCGCGGCTGCTTTTTCGCAACTACCACACGCAGAGAAGGCCTCATACGAAAAGCAGTTGAAAAAGTTGGCACTGCTTACAATGGAGAGGAAGCCACACGATGCGCTTGGCGTAATATTGTTCAAGGGGTGGGTCGTCGCATTAGCAACCGAGGACGCCAAGCTTGCACGTCAATTTGAGAAGGATCTAGAGGAGCTAAGTCGAGCAGGCGCCCACTTTGCGGGCACGCCTACTAGACAACCAGAGCGGGCGCTCCCAGCCGGATACCACAGCATGAGTACTGAGCAAAAGGCCCTCAGTGCTCGCTTCATCGCCGAGCATCAAGAGCGACAGAGAGCCCAGCATTTGGCAGCTATGGATCAGGCGATGCATTTCGTAAACACGGGTGATTACGGCACTTCAGTCCGCTTACTTCAGCCTCTTGCTAACTGCGGGTTGGCCCGCGCTCAGTTTGCCCTCGGTATACTCTTAAGAGAAGGCTCCGATAAAAAGCGGCACGAGCAGAGTCTCGCCTTTGCTCGGTCAGCCGCCGCGGCTGGCATTCACGTCCAGCCCCGTGTCTATACACCACCGGACCTTGTTCATGCATATATGTGGCTGACCCTCGCGATGTCTGATGCACTCAGCTTAGACATTCCACAGCAAGCCCACTTGCTACGGGAGCTTTCGGCGCTCGAAGGCGCGATGTCGACAGCGGAGCTAGAGAACGCTCATAGACTCTTGAATGATTGGCGACCGATCCAATAGGAGGCCGCGACCAATTAACTTAGATTGCTAAAGGCGGAGAGGCGCAACCTTTGATAATCCGAGCCCTGTCACGACCCTTCTTAGTGGGACTTGCTCTAGTCTCACCGTTGGCCGCACAGGCCGCGGACCCCGCCCCGCCTGTCGGCACCAAGGGGCGTCTCTTGTTCGTTCATGACGGGGACACGTTCGATGCGACCTACCCCGACGGACGGCGAATCAAGACCAGACTGTCCAATGCTGACACGCCCGAAACCGGCAATCCCGGTACGGTGAACGCGGCGAAGTGCCCAGAGGAATTGGAAGCCGGAAAGCGCGCCACGAGCTACGTGGCTCAGCTCATCAGGTCGCACGAGGTGGTTGCGATTTCGCTTGGCCGATACGACAAGTTTAACCGGGTACTGGCGACGGTCTTGGTAACGCCTGCCGTCGATGGCCATACCGATCTCGGGGCGCTGCTTGTGTATCAAGGACTCGGCCGTTTTTATCGTGGCGAGCGGCGCATGACGTGGTGCCCCGAACATTGACTGGTATGGCCGCGAACGGGCCGCACTCCTGCCCGATTCGGGATCGACCGTCGGCGGCGGAGGAAACGACAATGACCGCACTCAGGCAGATCGCACGGCACATGCCCAGGCTGTTCGCCGCCCACATCCCCGTCCTGCTGGGCGTGCTGGCCGGCGGCCTCATGATCCGGGGCGAGATCGCCGCCATCCCGCTCGTGTTCGTGGCGCTGTGGCTCTCGACCAGGCACATCACCGAGTAGTCGTCAGTTCTTCGCCGGTGCCCCATGCGGCTCGCCTGGTGTGTCGTTCGCGATCCGGGCTCGGGTCGGCACCCGCGTCGGCCTTGCTCTGAGGACGTGATTTTCCGACCAATACGCGCGCGTGACGAGGCGATTGCCTGGGCGTCACCAGTTATCGGGGCTTGAAACCGCGATGCGGCGTCGGCCCCTGCCAATCGAAATGCTCTGGCACGGGTGCCGGCCGCTGGTCCTGTTCGTTGGGCGGGACTTGCCAGTCAATGCAGCTTGCGAGCGTCCAGGCATAGAAGGCGTTAGAATGCTCGCGGCTCCTAAAGCCGAACACGAGCACGCCGCTTTCAAACCATTCGGCGCGATCCCGCACGGCTACCAGACCGAGCTGCCGGAACGCGTGGGTGATGTAGCGCGCTCGCCAGCCGCCTGCGTGCTCAAGGCGGATCTGGTGCGGATAGTCCCTCCGATACTGGTCAACGATGCGCCGGTAGGTACGGGTCACGGCGAAGGGCTCCCATCGAACCCCTGCCTGATTGCCTTCGTTTGATTGGCTTGACCTTAGCTTGCGCGCGCTACCGGAGTCCCGCGCGGGCGATCCAGAAAGGAATTTCGCCGCAGTACGCGCGCTGGGCTGTGCCGAACTGAAGTTTACTAAAGTAGACGTTAGTAGATCGCGCCGCTCAGAACAGGGCAATAACAGGGGCTGGCCGCCTGCTGCTAACCTCGAACGGTACCAAAGGCTTTAGGGTTGGGCTTCTCGTCCAAGCGCGTCGCTAGTTAGTCGGGTGCCTGTGCCAGCCCGTCACCCCGACATCGCACCGTGTTTGGCTTTGCGCCGCTCGATGCGCGTGTGGAATCGGGCCGTGGTGGAGATGCATCGATCCAAGCGATTTGAGGGGGGGCTCCTAGCGGGCGTTGTCTTGGCATGGCTCGGAGTGATGGCCTTCCTGCTGGTGAGATTCTTCGCAGCGTAGGTTAGCCAGCGGCGCTCTCTGATGGTTGGGATGTGTCAGGCCTTTAGGGACTAAAGAAATCCCCCAAATCGCACCGTGTGTGTCCCCTATGTGTCCCCGCAAAATCAAAGGGCTTAGAGGCAAACCCCTAAGCCCTTGATTTTATTGGTGGAGCCAAGGGGAGTCGAACCCCTGACCTCTACAATGCCATTGTAGCGCTCTCCCAACTGAGCTATGGCCCCGAAACTTTTCCGGCGCCGCGAGGTATAGGTCGCGGCCTCGCGGCTGGCAACTGCACCTCCTTTAGCGGTCGCCCTCGCCCTTGTCGTCCTCGACCTCGACGTCGAGATCCTCGGCCTCGTCGGCCAGATCGTCGGTGTCCTCCAGCGCGTCATCGTCCTCGACATCGGGCATGCTGTCGGCCGCCAACGACGCGTCGTCGGATTTCTTCTTGCTGGCCGCCGCCTTCGCTGCTGCCGCTGCCGCGGCGGCAGTCGCCGCCGTCGCCGCTGCCGCGGCGGCAGTCGCCGCCGTCGCCGCCGCCGCTGCCGCGGCCGCGCCGCGGCCACGACGGACCTTCACGAAGTCCTCGCGATCGTGCTCGCGGCCGCACTTGGGGCATTTGATCGGCCCTTTGTTCAGGTCGTAGAACCGCGCGCCGCAGCTCTGGCAGGTGCGCTTCGTACCCCAGCTCGCCTTAACCACGCAGAAACTCCCGGAAATTCCGCTGAAAACGGCCGAATCGGCCGCGAGGGAGGGCGTATGTCACGCGTCTTTCACCCTGTCAAAAGCAAATTCCGGCGTGCTAGAGCACGGTTTCTGCAATCGGCCGCCGTCACGGGAGGAATCACTGTCGCCCAAATCGCCCACCAAGCTCGTTGCCCGGCCGGCCGGCCGTCTGCAGGGCCGCGTGCGCGCCCCCGGCGACAAGTCGATCTCGCACCGCGCCCTGATGTTGGGGGCGATGGCGCTGGGCGAGACCACCGTGCGCGGCCTGCTGGAGGGCGAGGATGTGCTGGCCACCGCCGCCGCCCTGCGCGCGCTGGGTGCAGAGGTCGTGCACGAGCGTCAAGCGGGCCTGTGGCGCGTCCGCGGTTTCGGCGTCGGCGGCGGCCGCGAGCCGGCCGATGTGCTCGACCTTGGCAACTCCGGCACCTCGGCGCGGCTGCTGGCCGGCATCCTGGCCAGCCATCGCTTCACCAGCTTCATGACCGGCGACGGCTCGCTGCGGCGCCGGCCGATGCAGCGCGTCATCGATCCGCTGTCGCGCATGGGCGCGCGCTTCGAGAGCCGCGATGGCGGACGCATGCCGCTGGCCATCATCGGCAGCGACGAGATGGTGCCGATCGAGTACCGCCTGCCCGTGGCGTCGGCGCAGGTGAAGAGCGCCATCCTGCTGGCCGGCCTCAACACCGCCGGTGAAACGACGGTGATCGAGCCCGAGGCGACGCGCGACCACACCGAGCGGATGCTGCGCCACTTCGGCGCCGAGGTCCGTGCCGCCGCTGCGGACGGCGGCGGCAAGCGCATCACGGTCGTCGGTTGGCCCGAGCTCGAAGGCCGCGACATCGTCGTTCCCGGCGATCCGTCGTCAGCCGCCTTCGCCGTCGTGGCCGCGGCGATCCGGCCGGGCAGCGACGTCACGGTCGAGAATGTCGGCGTCAATCCCTTGCGCGCCGGGCTCTATCAGACCTTGCGCGAAATGGGCGCCGACATCGCCGTCGACAACGCCCGCGAGATCGGCGGCGAGCCGGTGGCCGACCTGCGCATCAAGGGTGGCGGCCTGAAAGGCGTCGAGGTACCGGCCGAGCGCGCGCCGACCATGATCGACGAATACCCCATCCTGGCGGTTGCCGCGGCCTGCGCTCAGGGCGCCACCCGCATGCTCGGCCTCGCCGAGCTGCGCGCCAAGGAAAGCGACCGGTTGGCCAGCGTCTCGGCTGGTCTGCGCGTCAATGGCGTGGCGCACGAGATGGGCGCGGCCGACCTGGTGGTTCACGGTACCGGAGCACCGCCGCTCGGCGGCGGCTTGGTCGAGACCCATCTCGATCACCGCATCGCCATGTCGTTCTTGGTGCTGGGTCTGGCCGCTCGCGAACCGGTGGCGGTCGACGACGGCTCGCCGATCGACACCAGCTTCCCCGGCTTCGCCGAGTTGATGGGCGGGCTGGGCGCCACCATCGAGGCAGCGTGAGCGGCCGGCTGGTCATTGCCATCGACGGACCGTCGGCTTCCGGCAAAGGCACGCTCGCCCGCCGCCTGGCGGCCCACTTCCACTTGCCGCATCTCGACACCGGCCTGCTTTATCGTGCCGTCGGTTGGGCCGCCGAGCGGAGTGGCCGCCCGCCTGCCGCCGCCGCCGCCGCCCTGAAGACGACCGACCTCGCCAACCCGGAACTGCGCACCGACTTGGCGGGCCAGGCCGGCTCGAAAGTCGCGGCGATTCCGGAGGTGCGCGCCAACCTGTTGAGATTCCAGAAGGAATTCGCGAGCCAGCCGTCCGGCGCGGTGCTCGACGGTCGCGACATCGGCACCGTGATCTGCCCCGACGCGCCGGTGAAGCTGTTCGTCACGGCGGGGCTGGAGGCGCGCGCCGAGCGGCGGTACCGGGAGTTGCGCGAGCGGGGGGCCGCCCCTATAAGACCGCGCGTTCTTGCCGAGATGGCGGAGCGGGACCGTCGCGACAGCGAACGGGCGGCTGCCCCTCTGAAAGCCGCACCCGATGCTTACCTTCTCGATACCAGCGACATGGATGCCGATGCGGCCTTTGCCGCGGCCTTGGCATTCATCGAGCGCAAGGGCTTTCGATCCGTCGGGCCGTAAGTCGCCGCCGGCGGGTCGATGACTTCCAGCGGCGACTGCGGACGAAGCCCTGCTTCGGCCGCGGATGTTTCACAGGCAGTGGATCCGCCGGACTTAACCGGTTGGCCGACGGGCGGCAGCGTTTCGCCCGGGATCGAGGAAGGAAGAGGTAGTTCATGGCCAAGGGCAGCGCCCTCAAACAGACGAACGACGCCGCCAGCGCGGAGTTCGCCGCACTTCTCGAGGAATCGCTCGGCGGTTCCGCAAGCTTCGAAGGCACGGTCGTCAAAGGCCGCGTCGTTCGCATCGCCAATGATTTCGTCGTCGTCGATGTCGGCCTGAAGTCCGAAGGCCGCGTCCCGCTGCGCGAGTTCGCCAATGGCGGCGTCGCGGCGGAGGTCAAGGAAGGCGACCTGATCGACATCTTCGTCGATCGCATGGAGAACAAGGAAGGCGAGGCCGTGCTGTCGCGCGACAAGGCTCGCCGCGAAGAGGCCTGGACGCTGCTCGAGAAGGCGTTCAACGACCAAGAGCGTGTCATGGGCACGATCTTCGGCCGCGTCAAAGGCGGCTTCACGGTCGACCTCAGCGGCGCCGTGGCCTTCCTGCCGGGCAGCCAGATCGATGTCCGTCCGGTGCGCGACGTCGCGCCGTTGATGGGCCAGGCCCAGCAATTCGCCATCCTCAAGATGGACCGCCGACGCGGCAACATCGTGGTGTCGCGCCGCGCCGTCATGGAGGAGACCCGCGCCGAGGACCGCACCCGCCTGATGGGCAACCTGACCGAGGGCCAGGTCCTCGACGGCGTGGTCAAGAACATCACCGACTACGGCGCCTTCGTCGATCTCGGCGGCGTCGACGGCCTGTTGCACGTCACCGACATCGCCTGGAAGCGCATCAATCATCCGTCCGAGGCGCTGACCATCGGCCAGCAGGTCAAGGTGCAGGTCATCCGCTTCAACTCCGAGACCCAGCGCATCTCGCTCGGCATGAAGCAGCTGATGAGCGATCCGTGGGACGGCGCCGGCGCCAAGTATCCGGTCGGCCTGAAGCTCAAGGGCCGCGTCACCAACATCACCGACTACGGCGCCTTCGTCGAGCTGGAGCCCGGCGTCGAGGGCCTGGTCCATGTCTCGGAGATGAGCTGGACCAAGAAGAACGTCCATCCCGGCAAGATCGTGTCGACCTCCCAGGAGGTCGAGGTCATGGTGCTGGACGTCGACATGTCCAAGCGCCGCATCTCGCTCGGCCTCAAGCAGTGCCTGGCCAATCCGTGGGACAGCTTCGCCGAGAAGTATCCGGCCGGCACCGAGCTCGAGGGCGAGGTCCGCAACATCACCGAGTTCGGCCTGTTCGTCGGCCTGCCCGGCGACATCGACGGCATGGTCCATTTGAGCGACCTGTCGTGGGACAAGGCCGGCGACGAGGCGATCCGCGACTACAAGAAGGGCGACACCGTCAAGGTCAAGGTCCTCGACGTCGACGTCGACAAGGAGCGCATCTCGCTCGGCATCAAGCAGCTCGAGAACGATCCGTTCGAGAAGGTCGGCTCGGTCGCCAAGAAGGGCGACGTGGTCACCGTCATCGTCGCCGGCATCCAGGACAACGGCATCGACGTCACGGTGCAGGACGGCATCCCGGGTTTCATCCGCAAGTCGGAGCTGTCTAGCGATCGCTCCGAGCAGCGTCCCGACCGCTACGCCATCGGCGACAAGCTCGACGCCAAGATCACCAACATCGATCGTGCCTCGCGCCGCGTCGTGCTGTCGGTCAAGGCGCGCGAGCTCGACGAGGAGAAGAAGGCGATGGCCGATTTCGGCTCGTCCGACTCCGGCGCCAGCCTGGGCGACATCCTGGGGGCGGCGCTCAGCCGCGCCCAGAAGAAGGACGAAGACGACAAGTAGCCTGGCCCTGCGGCAGGTCACGAAAGGCCGGCCCGCGAGGGCCGGCCTTTTGCATTTGGCGACCAAAACGGCGCCAATCCGGGCCCGAAACCGCTCTTTCGCCTGCTTTCCTTTTTGATTCAATGGCTTAGGCTTGAAGAGCGGCCATTTTTGCTCTATGGTTACGGTAATGACCAAGTCGGAGCTGATTGCCCGCCTGGCGGCCCGGAATCCCCATCTCTATCAACGGGATGTCGAGCGGATCGTGGCGACGGTCTTCGACGAGATCTCCAAGGCCTTGGCCAGCGGCCATCGCGTCGAGTTGCGCGGCTTCGGCGCCTTCTCGGTGAAAAAGCGCGACCCGCGCACCGGCCGCAATCCGCGCACCGGCGAGCAGGTCGCAGTGGCCTCCAAGCGCGTGCCCTATTTCAAGACCGGCAAGGACCTGCGCGATCGCCTCAACAAGGAAGCGGCGAAGGCGGCCGGCTTGGTGCCGCTGGGCGAAGAGAAGAAGTAGTCGGAACGGGGGCCGCAGGTCCGCGGTCCTATGACCCTCGCTTCGGCAAGTCTCGCTGTGCCATGCTCGCCTCCGCATGAAGCTCCTTGTTCGCCTTCTGCTGCTGCTGCTCGTGCTGGTCGGCGTCTTGGTCGCGGTCAGCAATCGCCAGCCGGTCGAGCTCGCCCTGTGGCCGCTGCCGCACCTCGTCGTCCTGCCGCTTTATCTGCTGATCGTCGGCGTCCTGCTGGTCGGCGTGCTGGCCGGCCTGGCCATGGGCTGGTGGGCTGCCCGCCATCATCGCCGTCGCGCCCGTGAGGCGGGCAGCGAAGCCGCCCGCCTCGACCAGGAGGTTCGCCGGCTGCGTCAGAGCGGCGCGACGCCGGCCGGCGATGGCGCTGCACCTTCGCCGCGTGATCGCAAGGCGATCGAGCGTCAAAGCGCGCTGGTCGCTTCGAGCCCGCCGGCGACGCCCGGCGCGCGCGGCCTTTCCTCGTGAGGGTTCTTTCGGCAGCCGAAGTCGATGCGGCTCTCGACGACCTTGCGCTGATCGACCGGCTCGAGGCCATGTTCCGCGCCGGCTGCGAGATGCCGCCGCGGCATCATCACACCATCGCGGCGCCGACCGGCCCGGGATCGGCCGATGCCACGCTGCTCCTGATGCCCGCCTGGACCCGCGGCGCGCAAAGCCATCTCGGCATCAAGGTGGTCACTGTTTTTCCCGACAACGGCCGGCGCAGCCTGCCCTCGATCTACGGTCAGTATCTTCTGCTCGACGGCACGACCGGCCAGACCGTGGCGCTGCTCGACGGCACCATGCTGACCAAGCGGCGGACGGCCTGCGCCTCGGGTCTGGCATCGCGCTATCTTTCGCGGCCGCGGTCGCGCCGGCTGCTGATGATCGGCACCGGCGCGCTGGCGCCGCAGCTGGTACGCGTGCACGCCAAGGTGCGGCCGATCGAGGAGATCGCGATCTGGGGACGCAGGCTGGACCAGGCTGAAAGTCTCGCACAGGAACTGTCGAAGACCCTGCCGCTCGCTTTGGGCCGTCCGATCGTCGTGCGCGCCGCGAAGGATCGCCGCGAGGCGGTCGCCGCCGCCGACATCGTGTCCTGTGCGACGCTGTCGCCGACACCGCTGGTCGAGGGCGCCTGGCTGCGGCCCGGCCAACACGTCGACCTGGTCGGCGCCTACACCCCCAAGATGCGGGAAAGCGACGATCAGGCGGTGCGGCGGGCCGAGGTCTATGTCGATACCCGGGCCGGTGCGCTGAAGGAGGCGGGCGACATCGTCCAGCCATTGGCCAGCGGGGCGATCGCCCAAGGCGACGTGGTCGCCGATCTCTACGAGCTGTCGCGCGGCGAGCGGCCGGGCCGGCGGGCCGGCGACGATACCGGCATCACCCTGTTCAAGTCGGTCGGTGCGGCGCTCGAGGATCTGGCGGCCGCCGAGCTTGCCGTCACGGCTCGATAAGCGCGCCGCTCTCTTTCAGCGCCGCGATCTCGGCCTCGCTCACGCCGGCTTCGGCCAGCACGGCGCGCGAGTCGGCCCCTTGCAGGGGCGCCATGCGGCGGATGGCGGGTGGTGTGCGGCTCATGCGCATCGGCGGCTCGACCATCGTGACCGCGCCCTCGCTGGGATGCGGATACTTCTTGAAGAGCTGCCGCCACACCAGGTGCGGGTCGTCGAGCAGGTCGGCCGGTCGCAACACCGGCGCATTGGGGATTTGCGCCTCGTCGAGGAGCTTCACCCACTCGGCCGTGGTCTTGGTCGGCGCCAGCTCCTCGACCATGGTGTACATGTCGTTGATGTGCAGCGATCGTGCATTGAGCGTCGAGTAGCGCGGGTCCTGCAACACCTCCGGCCGGCCGACGATCTCGAAGAAATTGCGCCAGTGCTTGTCGATGTAGGGCAGGATCGCCATCCAGCCGTCCTTGGTTCGATAGGGCTTGCGGGTCCGCGCCAGCAGCCGCGAATAGCCGACGTCGCCCCGGTCGTCGAAGGTCCGCTCCCACAGATGCTCGACCATCAGCCAGGCGGCCATGGTCTCGAACATCGGCACCTCGACGAACTGGCCCTCGCCGGTGCGTTGGCGGTGCATCAGGGCCGACAGCGTGGCGAACGCGAAGGTGATGCCCACCGTCTTGTCGGCGATGATGGTCGGCGGATAGCGCGGCACGTCGTCGCCGGCGGCACGGCCCATCAGGTCGGCGATGCCGAAGCGGGCCTGGATGGCGTCGTCGTAGGCCGGTAGCCGCCCGTAGGGGCCGTCGGCCGAGTAGCCGTAGGCGCCGACATAGACGATGTCGGGCCTGATCTTGCGGATCGCCTCGTAGCCCAGCCCCAATCCCTCGATGGCTTGCGGCCGGAAGGCATGGACGAAGGCGTCGGCCGTGGCCACGACCTTGAGTAGGGCAGCGCGCGCCGCCGTGTTCTTGAGGTCCAGGCACAGCGAGCGCTTGTTGCGGTTGACGTAGAGGTAGGTCGGGCCCATGCCCGGCGTGCGGGCCGGCTTGCCGATGTGGCGCACGGCGTCGCCCTCCGGCGCCTCGACCTTGATCACGTCGGCGCCCTGGTCGGCCAACAGCATGGTGCCGTAGGGACCGAGGATGACGTTGGTCAGATCGACGATCTTGATGCCTTGGAGTGCGCCCGCCATGTCTTGTCCTGCCACCGCGCCGGCGAGACTGCCATCGCCTTGACGGCGCGTCACCGGCTCTGGCACTGCGACGCAAAACGGAGAGACGACCATGGATGTGCGCACTCAGATGCGCAGCGCCGCCGCGTACAACGCCCGGCGCGAGGCGGTCGCCGCCGGCGACCGACGGCTGACCTTCGCCGAAGCCTGGGAGCGCGGCATCCGTTTGGCCAACGGCCTGCTCGCGCTCGGCTTGAAACCGCAAGACCGCGTTGGCGTCCTCGAGGACAACACGCTGGAATCCTCCGATCTCTTCCTCGGCGCTGCCATCGCCAACCTGGTGCGCGTGCCGCTTTACCCGCGCAACGCCCGCGACAGCCACCTCCATATGTTGGCCCATACCGGCTGCCGCGCCGTCGTCGTCTCTGAAAGATACTCGGACGAGATCGCGGCATTGCGTGGAGACTTGCCCGACCTGCAGCATCTCCTAGTCCGCGACTCGGGCTACGAGGCTTGGTTGGCGCGCCAGTCGTCGGTCGATCCCGATCCGCCGATCGATCCCGAGGACTATTTCATCATCCGCCATACCGGCGGCACCACCGGCAAGTCCAAGGGTGTCGCCTATACCCATCGCGCGTGGCTGGCTGCCGGTCGCGACTGGTTTTATCTCTATCCGCCGGTCGAGCCGGGCGATTCCTGTCTGCATCTCGCGCCGATCAGTCACGGTTCGGGCTATCTCTTCACGCCGATCTGGTTGGCCGGCGGGCGCAACGTCATGGCCGAGAAGTTCGATCCTGCAACCTTGCCCGATCTGATGCTGAAGGAACGCACCGCGTACATGTTCATGGTGCCGACTATCCTGAATGCAATTAATCGGATTCCCGGCATCGAGCAGCGTAAATTCCCTCACCTGAAATGCATGATGGTGTCGGCTGCGCCGATATCCGACGAGACTGCGCAAAAAGCCCACGAGATTTTCGGCGACGCCATGTATCAGGGCTATGGCCAGACCGAGGTACTACCCATTGCGATGATGGGTCCGCGCCAATGGTTCGCCAAGGACGTGCCGGGCTCCCAGCCGCTGCGCGCCTGCGGCATGCCGCTGCCGTTCGCCGAGCTTCGGATCTGGGACGAGGACAACAAGCCCGTGCCGCCGGGCGAGGTCGGCGAGATCGTCGCCAAGACCGACGGCCAGATGAAGGGTTTTTGGAACGATCCCAAAGCGACCGCCGAGCGCATCGTCGATGGCTGGGTGAAGACCGGCGACATCGGTCGCCTCGACGCCAACGGCTATCTCTACATGCTCGATCGCGCCGACGACATGGTGATCTCGGGCGGCTTCAACATCTATCCGGCGGAGCTGGAAAACGTGATCGCCGCCCATCCCGATGTGGTCGAGGTCGCGGTCTTTGGCATACCCGATGAAAGATGGGGCGAAACGCCGTGTGCGGTGGTCTGCGTGAGACCCGCGGCTGCAGTCACCGAGAAGGAGTTGATCGATCTCTGTGCCGAACAGCTCGGCAACTACAAACGGCCGGGCAAGATCGTGTTGCGCGCCGAGGCGTTGCCCAAGACGCCGGTCGGCAAGATCAAGCGCAAGGAACTGCGCGAGCCGTTCTGGTCCGGCAGGAAACGGCGCGTGGCAGGAAACTGATGCGCTGCGCGCACACGCTCGCGGCGACGAGTCAAGTGGTCATCGCATTTCGTCGCATCGTCGCCGATCAAGAGATTGTTGTGCAACGCGCGCCGCCGGTGTAGCCAGAGATCAAGCAAAGGCGGGGAGCAATGCGAGGCAACGTCGCGAGAAGACAAGGGGAGCCCAAGTCGGCCGCACCGACAACGAGGCCCTACCGCATCGAAGAGCAAGTCGGCTATCTGCTGCGTCGCGCCCATCAGCGGGCGAGCGCCATCTTCCAGGTCACGATCGGCGATCCCAACATCACGCCGACTCAGTATTCGAGCTTGGTCAAGCTGCACGAATACAACGAGCTGTCGCAGAACCATCTCGGCCGCCTGGTCGGCATGGACAAGGCGACGATGCAGGGCGTGGTGCGCCGACTGAAGGAGCGGCGGCTGATCGACTCGCGCCCGCATCCCGGCGATGCGCGCCGCACCTTGCTCAGCCTGACGCTCGAGGGTCAGCGCACGGTGGCCAAGCTCACGGTCAACGGCCCCGCGGTGTCGCGCGAGACGCTGAAGCCGCTGAACGGCGCCGAGCAGCGCCAGCTTCTCGAGCTGCTGTCCAGGATCGTCTGAAGCCACGCATTCGTTTGACTCGCAGGGTGCCTGTGGCATCGTGCGTACACGAACGATATGGCTGCCTATCATCGTCCTCGCAGCCTCGGGGAGGCGCTGACTGCGCTGGCCGCACCGCACGTGGTGCTGGCTGGCGGCACTGATTTCTACCCGGCCCGGGTCGGCCGCGCGATCGACGAGGATGTGCTCGATATCGGCGGCATCGCTGCGCTGCGCGGCATCACCGAAGACGCGGCCGGCTGGCGGTTGGGCGCCACCACGACCTGGAGCGAACTGATCGAGGCCGACCTGCCGCCTCTGTTCGACGGCCTGAAGCAGGCCGCCCGCGAGGTCGGCGGCCGCCAGATCCAGAATGTCGGCACCATCGCCGGCAATCTGTGCAACGCCTCGCCCGCCGCCGACGGCGTGCCCTGCCTGCTGGCGCTCGATGCCGCGGCCGAGATCGCCGGACCGACGGCCCGTCGCCTGCCGCTCGGCGACTTCGTCACCGGCGCTCGCCAAACCGCGCTGCAGCCGGGCGAGTTGTTGGCGGCGATCCACGTGCCGCGGCCGGCCCGCCCGGCCAGGAGCGGCTTCCTGAAGTTGGGTGCGCGACGCTATCTCGTGATCTCCATCGCCATGGCGGCGGCGGTGGTCGAGTTCGAGCGCGATCGGGTGGCGGCGGCGCGCGTCGCGGTCGGTGCCTGCTCGCCGGTCGCCCGGCGTCTGCCGGCGCTCGAGGCGGCGCTGATCGGTTCGGGTCGCAAGCAACTCGCCGCCCGGGTCGACGCCGCTCAGCTCGCGCCGCTGTCGCCGATCGACGACGTGCGCGGCAGTGCGGCCTATCGACGGGACGCCGTCGTGGTCCTGCTGCGCCGTTTGCTGGAGGGCTTGGCGTCGTGAAGGTGGGCTTCACCTTGAACGGCAAGGCTGTCGCTTGGCAGGGCGCGCCGATCACGCGGCTGGCCGCCGCCTTGCGTGACGACCTCGGATCGACCGGCACCAAGATCGGCTGCGATGCCGGCGATTGCGGCGCCTGCACGGTCCTGCTCGACGGCCGGCAGACCTGCGCCTGCCTGGTGGCAATGGGTCAGATCGAAGGGCGCACGATCGAGACGGTCGAAGGCCTGGCCAACGGCGCCGCCGCGCTGCAGGCATCATTCTTGGCTCACGGCGCGGCACAGTGCGGCATCTGCACGCCCGGCATGCTGATGGCGGCCGCCGAGTTGTTGCGTCGCAACTCCAAGCCGTGCCGCGGCGAGGTCGAGGAGGCGTTGGGCGGCGTGCTGTGCCGCTGCACCGGCTACGCCAAGATCGTCGATGCCGTCATGAATGTGGCTGCCGCGCCGCCGCGCGCACCGACGACGGGCGCCGCGGTCGGCGCCCGCCTGGTGCGGGTCGATGGCCTGCCCAAGGTGACCGGTCGCGAGGCGTTCGGCGCCGATGCGGTACCGGCCGACGCCCTGTGGATTCGCGTCGTGCGCTCGCCGCATGCCCGCGCCCGCTTTGCATTGGGCGATCTGGCGCCGCTGCGGCAGCGGTTGGCGGCCGTGCTGACGGCGGCCGACGTGCCGTTCAACGGCTATGGCATCTATCCCGACATCAAGGATCAGCCGGTGCTGGCCGACGGCGTGGTGCGCTATCGCGGCGAGGCGGTCGTCGCCTTGGTCGGTGATCGCCGAGCAGTGCTGTCGATCCGCGACGAGGACGTGCCGATCGCCTGGCTGCCGGAGACGCCGGTGATGGGCATCGCTGCTGCGACGGCAGACGGCGCGCTGCTGGTCCAGGCCGACAAGCCGGGCAATCTCCTGCTCGAAGGCGGCGTGCGCCGCGGCAAGGTCGCCGAGGCTTTCGCCGCCGCCGCCGCCGTCACCGAGGGCGTGTTCGAGACCGCCTTCGTCGAGCACGCTTATATCGAGCCCGAGGCGGGCTGGGCGGTGCGTGTTGGCGACCGCCTCGAAATCCACGCCTCGACCCAGACGCCCTACATGGACCGCGACGAGGTCGCGAGCATCATGCGCCTGCGGCCGGAGGCGGTGCGCATCGTGCCGACCGCCTGCGGCGGCGGCTTCGGCGGCAAGCTCGATCTCTCGGTGCAGCCGCTGCTGGCACTGGCGGCCTGGGCGCTCGGCCGGCCGGTGGCGTTCGTCTATACGCGGCCCGAGAGCATGGCCGCCTCGACCAAGCGTCATCCGTCGCGGATCGCCGCAAAATTCGGCTGCGATGCCGCCGGCAAATTGCTGGCCTGCGAGGTGACGGCCAGCTTCGATACCGGCGCTTACGCTTCCTGGGGGCCGACCGTCGCCAACCGCGTGCCGGTCCACGCCATGGGGCCGTATCACGTGCCCAACGTCGCCACCTGGGGCGAGGCCTTCTTCACCAACGGCCCGCCGGCCGGCGCCTTCCGCGGCTTCGGCGTGCCGCAAGCGGCGATCGCCCACGAGGCGATGATGGATGCGCTGGCCGACAAGCTCGGCATCGACCGCCTCGAGTTCCGGCACTTGAACGCACTCAGGGCCGGCGACAGCACGGCGACCGGCCAGACCTTGGCCCATTCGGCCGGCCTCGCCCAATGCCTCGACGCCTTGCGGCCGCATTGGCGTAAAGCCCATCAGGAAGTTGCCGCTTTCAACAGGTCCGGCGGCGCCAAGCGGCGCGGCGTCGGCATCGGCTGCATGTGGTACGGCATCGGCAACACCTCGATGTCCAATCCGTCGCGCATGCGCATCGGCCTGTCGCCGGCCGGCACGCTCACGCTCTACAGCGGCGCCGTCGACATCGGGCAGGGCTCCAATACCATCCTGAGCCAGATCGCGGCCGACGCGCTCGGCCTGCCGGTCGGCCGGATCGCGCTGGTCGCCGGCGACACCGACCTCACTCTCGATGCCGGCAAGACCTCGGCCTCGCGCCAAACCTTCGTCTCCGGCAAGGCGGCCGAGCGCGCCGCGGCGGATCTGCGCCGGCAGATCCTGCGGCTGGCCAATGCCGGCACCGACGCGGCCTTGTCGCTCGACGGCGCCGTGCTTGCCGTACGCGACGGCGGCGAGGTGCGCACCATCGATCTTGCCCAGGCCGGCCCGTTGATCGGCGACGGCAGCTTCGATCCGCCGACCACGCCGCTCGATGCCGACGGGCAGGGCATTCCCTATGCCACCTATGCTTTTGCCGCGCAGATCGCCACGGTCGAGGTCGATCTCGAGCTCGGCACGGTCAAGGTGTTGCGCGTCGTGGCCGCCCACGATGTCGGCCGCGCCATCAACCCGGCGCTGGTCGAAGGCCAGATCGAGGGCGGCATCGCCCAGGGCTTGGGGCTGGCGCTGATGGAAGAGTATCTGCCCGGTCGCACCGAGAACCTGCACGACTATCTGATCCCGACCGTCGGCGACGTACCCGAGATCGAGTGCATCCTGATCGAGGACCGCGAGCCGCTCGGCCCGTCCGGCGCCAAGGGCGTCGGCGAGCCCGGCCTGGTGCCGACCGCGCCCGCCATCCTGGGCGCCGTCCAGCACGCCACCGGCGTGCGCGCCACGCGCCTGCCGCTGTTGCCCCATCGCCTGCGGGAGGCCATCGTAGCCGCGGAGATCACGCCATGAGCGACGACATCGCGCTCAGCGAAGCCGAGACCACGGCCGGCATCGTGCGCTGCGATGCCTGCCCGGTGCTGTGCCGCATCCGTCCCGGCCGCGCCGGCGCCTGCGATCGCTACGCCAACGAAGATGGCCGGCTGGTGCGCGTCGATCCGCTGGTCCTGTTGGCCAAGCCCGACTTGGCGCGCGTCGCTTTCGTCGAAGGCAGCGACGCGTGGCGAGGTGAGCTGGGCAAGGGCGAGGGCGCTTTCGTCACCGGAATCGGCGCCACCACGACCTATCCCGACTACAAGCCCGCGCCCTTCATAGTCTCGTCGAAGCACGAAGGCGTCGACATGGTCACGGTCGTGACCGAGGGCATCTTCAGCTACTGCGGCGTCAAGGTGAAGATCGACACCGACCGCTGGCTCGGCCCCGAGCAGGCGGCGGTGCGGGTCGGCGGCGAGGCGATC
>Ga0194131_10005580_pt1 | contig 18013 bp, 15 predicted proteins | sample TA2KigO120mmetaG_FD_148631 | JGI IMG/M metagenome (GOLD analysis project Ga0194131, IMG submission 148631) | Freshwater microbial communities from Lake Tanganyika, Tanzania - TA2015053 Kigoma Offshore 120m | ecosystem: Environmental > Aquatic > Freshwater > Lake | place: Tanzania: Lake... | reverse complement strand
GTGGAGATGCCAATAGCTGTCGGCGATCGCCTCGATATCGAGCAGTCCATCGGCGCCGGCCTTTTCCTTGCGATCGGGCATGCGCGACAGCAGTCGGTCACCCTCGATGCCGCCGTCGATGATTGCATGGGCGATGTGCAGGCCCTGCGGCCCGAACTCACGCGCCAGGGACTGCACCAGCAGACGAAGGCCGCCCTTGGTCGCGTTGAAGGCGGCAAAGCGCGGGCGGCCGCGCAACGACCCCGAAGCGCCGGTGAAGATGACCGTGCCGCGCCCGAGCGGCGCCAGACGACGCACCGCTTCGCGGCCGAACAGGAAGCCGGCGAAGCAGCCGACGCGCCAGGAATCCTCGAAATGCCGAGCCGTCATCTCGCGGATATCGACGGCGGCGTTGTTGCCCATGTTGAAAACCGCAAGATCGGCCGGCGCGCCGTCGGCATCGTCGGTCATGGCGCGATCCCACAGCGCGATCACGTCGGCCTCCCGCGTACCATCGACTGCGATCGGCGTTGCCGCGCCACCGCCCTTGCGGATCGTGTCGGCGACCTTCTCCACCTTGGCGGCGGTCCGGCCAGCCACCAGCACGTGATGGCCCTCTTTCGCAAAGCGACGGCTGGCCGCGGCACCCAGGCCTTTCTCGGCGCCGACACCCAAGACCACGGCCTTCGTCTTCTTCACCATGTGACTCCTCGCAACGGCGACATAGTGAGGAACTTGCGGTGCAAGCCGTCGTTTCGCTACGGTCCGCCCGCATGAAATTACCTCCGTACCCCATGATCGAGCTCGACCTCGCGGCCCCGCTCGACCGGCACCGTGCCACCGTCCTGCCGGAATGGATCGACTGGAACGGCCACATGAATGTCGGCTTCTATGTCGTGGCCTTCGACAAAGCGACCGACACGCTGTGCAACCAGTTCGGCTGCGGCTGGGAGTATACCCGTGAGAAGATCGGCATGACTTTCGTGCTGGAGGCGCACGTCACCTACGACCGCGAGGTCAAGGAGGGCGATCCGCTGCGCATCACCAGCCAGATTCTCGACTATGACGCCAAGCGCCTGCACTTTATCCACGCCATGTACCATGCGGACGACGGCTACCTCGCGGCAACCAACGAGCTGATGCTGATGAACATCGACTACGCCACGCGCCGCTCGGCGCCGTGGCCGGACTGGGCCATGCCGCGCATAGAGACGCTCGCGGCCACCCACAAGAGCCTGCCCGTGCCGCCGCAGGCCGGCCGGCTCATCGGCATCAAGAGGAAGAAATAGCGTATGCTTCAGTCGTTGCCTTACGAACTGCCCGAGTTGGTGACTCGTGCGCCGCTCGATATCCATCACGCCACCGTGCTGCCCGAGTGGGTCGACTGGAACGGCCACATGAATGTCGCGTTCTATGTCACGGCGTTCGACGAGGCCTCCGGCACCTTCATGCGCAACATGGGACTGGGCCGGCGCTATGTCGACGGCAAGCTCGGCATGACCTTCGTGCTGGAAACCCACGTCACTTACGACCGCGAGATGCGGGAGGGAGCGCCGATGCGCTTCATAACGCAACTCCTGGCGCGCGACGGCAAACGGGTCCATCTCTTCCACGAGATGTTCCACGCCGACCAGGGCTACCTGGCGGCAACCAACGAGACCATCGTCATGAACATCGACTATGCCAGCCGACGCTCGGCGCCCTGGCCGGTGCCAGCGGCCGAACGCCTCGAGGAGCTATGGGCGACCCACAAAGACCTGCCGCGCCCCACCAAAGTGGGGCGAGTCATGGGACTCGGCAAGAAGTAACGCGCGACTTCAGCGCGGCACCTCCTTCGCCAGCTTTTCCAACGCCTCGCCGCTCAGCCGATAGGGCAGCCAAGTACGAATCCACTGGAAACCCAAGCGCTCGTAGAAGCCACGGGCGGGGTTCCAATCGAGCACGTTGAGATCGATGCGCCGATAGTCCTTGGCGAGGCATTCACGGGCCAGCGCCCGCATGAGGGCCCGCGCCACGCCGCCACGGCGCTCGTCGGGCACCACCCAGATGTCCTCGATGAAAATGCCCCGCGCCGCAGTCCAGACCGAGTAGTTGTAGGTGTAGAGCGCGAAACCGATCGGCTTGTCGCCCCGCTCGGCGATCAGGGCGGCAAATTGCGGGTCCTTGCCGAAACCGTCACGCGCCAGGGACTGTGGTGTGGCGGTGACGGCGTTGGGCTGATCCTCGTAGGTCGCGAGGTCGATCGAGAAGCGGTGCAGCAGATCGACATCGTCGACCGTCGCAGGGCGGACCGTGAGCGGGACTCGACCGCTCATCTTGCTGCCGCCTGCAAGGCCTCGCGAATCACCGACTCGTCGCCGATGTGATTGGCCAGGAGCAGGATCAGGCGTGCATCGAAGTCGCGGCACTCTGCGTCGTTCAGGTCCTTGTGGGCATCGACGATGGCGTTGTAGACATCGTCCGGGCGCGCGAGATTGAGCGTGCGGCGCAGTTCGGTCATAGGCATCCTCCCCTCGCGCGATCGAGTGCTGCTCCGACCTTGGCTGGCTCGAGCGTGCGCCAACGCGCGGCGATGTAGCGATCCGGCCGCACCAGATAGGCCGTGCCTGGCCGAGCGTCATAGCGTTTCTGCAACAGACCGTCGGCGGCAAAGCGAAGGACTGTGACGTCGGACCCCGGATCGATGGCACTTTCGCCGAAGATCAGCAGCGAAAAATCGCGCCCCAGGTGATCGATCAGCCAGCCGCCATCGATCGGTGCGTCGAGCATGGCTTGGCCGGGACCAGGACCGCCGGCCCAGTCGCCGTTGCGGTCGGCCGTATCGAGTGGCGAGCCAGGCTGCACGGTCGGCACCGACAGCCGGCCGCTGTTGATCAAGGCGCGCGCGAACGGGAAGTCCTTGGCGAGCGTGAGCGCGGCGTCGCGGAAGGCGCGAGACGCCGGGAACTTCGGCGTGATGAAGTCGGTGCTGCGCGTAGAGTTGAGGATGTTCTCGCGGGCCGCGGCGCGGCGTTCGCTGCAGTAGGTGTCGAGCAATGCCGCCGGCGCCCGACCCGCCAGCACCAAGGCGAGCTTCCAGGCGAGATTGTCGACATCTGCAATAGCCGCATTGCCACCTCGCGCGCCGAACGGCGAGACGACGTGCGCGGCATCGCCGGCAAAGATCGTCCGACCGTCGACGAAGCGCGGCATCATGCGGCAGGTGAAGGTATAGACGCTGCTCCACTCGTGCTGCCAGCGCGCCTGCGGGCCGAACATCAGGCGCAGGCGGCGGTCGATGTTCTCGGATTTCTTCTCCTCCTCGGCGTCGGCGTCGCGACCGAGCTGAAAGTCGACGCGCAACACGTTGTCGGCCTGGCGGTGCAGCAGCACCGAGTTGGTGGGATGGAACGGCGGGTAGAACCAGAACCGCCGTTCCTTGGGCAGCTCGTCGAGCAGGCGGATGTCGGCGATCAGAAACTGGTCGTGGAACACCTCGCCCTCGAACGGCAGACCGAGCATATGGCGTACCGGACTGCGCACGCCGTCGCAGGCGACCAGCCAGTCGGCCTGCAGCGCATAGCGACCGTCCGGCGTCTCGACCTCGAGCTCGACATGATCCGGCTCCTGGGCGACCGCCACCACCTTGTTGCGGAAGCGCAGGTCGATCAACTGCTCGGCCTGGCAGCGCTCATAGAGATATTGCTCGACATAGTACTGCTGCAGATTGACGAACGCCGGAAACTTGTGGCCGGGTTCGGGCTGCAGGTTGAAATGGTAGACCGGCTTGTCGCCGAGATAGACTTCGCCCTGCTCCCAAGTGATGCCCTTGTCGACCATACGCTGGGCAATACCGAAGCGATCCCAGATCTCGAGGCTGTGCTTGGCCTGGCAGATCGAGCGGCTGCCGACGCTGACCGTGTCGTCCTCGTCGAGCACGATCGTGGCGACGCCGTGCTGCGCCAGTTCCAGTGCCAGCGTCGGACCTGCCAGTCCCGCGCCCACGATCACGACAGGCCGGCGCATGGTCTTGCCGTCAAGTTCCGGCGGGCGACGGTAGGGGTAGTGGCGGTAGGTGTAGGTGCTCATGCCCTTCTCTTCTCTCCCTCGTGGCGAGAGAGGAAATGAGCGGCTCAGCCCGCCTTCTCCAGCGCCGACCACATCTCGATGTCGCGCTCGGCGGTCCAGATGCGCGGATGGTCGAGACCCTTGGCCTCGTCGTAGGCGCGCGACACGTCGAACGGCATACAGTGCTCGAAGATCACCCAGTTGCCGTAGCGCGGCTGCAGGGTCGCCATCGCCGTGTCGTAGGCTTGTTTGAGGCTGTCGCCGGCCGCAGCGCTTCGCGACACTACTTTGTAGAGGCCGCTGAGAAAGGCCTGGGTGCCGGCAATACCCTCCTCGACCGCCGTCTCGCCCATCAGGGCATCGCCGCGACCCGGCACCAGGGCGAGCGGCTTGAGGTCGCGCAGCTTCTGCAGTGTCTCGGGCCAGTCCTTGTAGTGGGCGTCGCCGGCATAGGGCGTGGTGCCGTACTCGACCAGATCGCCGCTGAACAGTGTGCGCTCCTCAGGCAACCAGACGATGGTGTCGCCTTTGGTGTGGCCGCGCCCGGCATGGATGATGTCGACCTGCAGCTTGCCCAGCCAGATCGACATGCGATCGGCGAAGGTGATGGTGGGCCAGGTGAGACCCGGGATGGTCTCGGCGGCGTCGAACAAGCGGGGAAAGCGCTGCAGCTCCGACTTGTAGTCTTGTGCGCCGCGCTCGACGATCATCTCGCGTGTCGCCTCGCTGCAAATGATGTGCTGCGGCTCGAAACCGGAGGCGCCCAGCACGCGCACCGCATGGTAGTGCGACAGCACGACGTACTTGATCGGATTGTCGGTCACGGTGCGGATATACTCGATGACCTTGCGTGCCATCTTGGGTGTTGCCTGGGCATCGACCACCAGCGCCGCGTCGTCGCCGACGACGATTCCGGTGTTGGGATCGCCCTCGGCGGTGAAGGCGTACGCGTGCTCCGACAGGCGGCTGAAGGTGATTTTCTTCTCTGCCAAATCCGTCTGCGAGGCAAAAGCCCTGGCCATCGATCGTTTCTCCTCGTCTGTCGTGTGGTCGCTAGTCCGAACCGAACCTGTGATAGTGCGCGCGGTCGCCGGTGCGCACAGTGACCTCGAAGGAATCGTTGTCGCGTTCCATGCGCAACGTCACCGCCGTGCCGGCCGGACCGCTCGCCCACAGCTTGCGATAGAAGTCCGCGACATCGTCCAGCACCTGACCGTCCAGGGCATGCAGAATGTCGCCGCGCTGCAGGCCGGCACGATCGGCCGGACCACCCTCGGAAACGCCCCCTACCACGACCTGGCCCATATGCTCGACGGAATAAAGGCCAAGCCAGGGTCGCGGCGGCGTCGACAGGCCACCCTTGCTCAGCAGTTCCTGGAAGATCGGCTTCAGCCGGTTGATCGGCACGTACATGTTGCCGGGAAAAGCCGGCGCCCCCGGACCGAGCGCTTCCTGCACCAGCAGCGAGCCCACACCGAGCAGTGCGCCGTCCTGGCCGATCAGCGCCGAGCCACCCCACAGCGGATAGGCCGGCACAGTGAAGATCGCGTTGTCGAGCAGATATTCCCAGTAGCCGGCGAACTCGCGCCGCCCAGCGACCTTGACCTTGAGCGTTGCCTTCTCGCCGCCCAGGCCGGCGACGTAGGCCTCGCTGCGCAGCTCCAACGTGTCAGAATCGCCGAACGGCATAGGCTTCAGCCGGATCGGCCGTTCGGTGCGCACCAAGCCGAAGCCGCTTTCGTAGTCATAGCCCACGATGTGGGCAGGCCGGTCGATGCCGTCGATGTCGGTGATGGTGACGGTGTCGGCCTCCATGATCAAATACCCGATGGTGACGACCAGCCCGTCATCGCCGATCAAGATACCGTGGCCTTCGCGCTCGGTGCCGAGTGTGCGCGCCGTGCGGCGGTCGGCCGGTATGGTGGTGCGCAGCCCGACCACGGCCGGCAGCGCAGCCGCCACCTCGGGCGGCAGGTTGGAGACCCCGGGCAGGCGCGCCTCGACGGCCTCGCGGCCGGTGGGAGCGTGACCACCGGCGCCGTTCGCCGAACCGTTCAACCCTCGGGCCATCGGCACCCTCCGCGTTCACCAGCAGTTTCCCCCGGTGGTCAAAGATAGGCGTACGGCGCTGCGATTGCTATATGACGCTGCATGGCGCCCCCCGCCGATCCGTTCGAAATCGTCGACGAGCCCGCAGCCAACGATCCACAGCCGGCGCGGCGTGCCGTGCTGTCGACCGCCCATCTCGACGGGCTGAACGAGGCGCAGCGTCAGGCGGTCATCCATCAGGGCGGACCGCTGCTGGTGCTGGCCGGCGCGGGCACCGGCAAGACGCGTGTGCTGACCACCCGCATTGCCCACCTTCTGATCTCCGGCCGCGCCCGGACCCCACAAATCCTCGCCGTCACCTTCACGAACAAGGCGGCGCGCGAAATGCTGGATCGCGTCGCCGGGCTGATTGGCGGGGCGGCCGATGGCATGTGGCTGGGCACGTTTCACGCCATCGGCGTGCGCGTGTTGCGCCGCCATGCCGAACTTGTCGGACTGAAGAGCAACTTCACAATCCTCGACACCGACGACCAGACGCGGCTGATCAAGCAGCTGCTGCAGGCCGAAGGCATCGACGACAAGAAATGGCCGGCCCGCATCCTGGCCGGCATCATCCAGCGCTGGAAGGACCGCGCGTTGTCGCCCGACAAGGTATCGGGCGACGACGCCGGCGAGTTCGCCAACGGCAAGGCGGTCGACATCTATCGCCAGTACCAGGCGCGGCTGGCTGAGGTGAACGCCGTCGACTTCGGCGACCTGGTGATGCACTGCGTGACCATGTGGCAGAGCCATCCCGATGTCCTCGCCCAGCACCACCGCCGCTTTCGCCACATCCTGGTCGACGAATACCAGGACACCAACGTGGCGCAGTATCTGTGGCTGCGGCTGCTGGCCCAGGGCACGTCGGACGTGTGCTGCGTCGGCGACGACGATCAGTCTATCTACGGCTGGCGCGGCGCGGAGGTCGGCAACATCCTGCGCTTCGAAAAGGACTTCGTCGGCGCCACAGTGGTCCGCCTGGAGCAGAACTACCGCTCGACGCCGCACATCCTGGCTGCCGCCTCGCACCTCATCTCGCACAACGAGGGCCGCCTGGGGAAAACCCTGTGGACGGATATGAAGGAAGGCGAACGCATCTCGCTGCGCGGTGTGTGGGACGGCGACGAGGAAGCCCGCTCGATCGGCGAGGAGATCGAGGCCTTGCAGCGCGACAAGCATGCGCTCAGCCAGATCGCCATCCTAGTGCGCGCCGGCTTCCAGACCCGCGAATTCGAGGAACGGTTCATCACCATGGGCCTGCCTTACCGTGTCGTCGGTGGCCCCCGCTTCTACGAACGCCAGGAGATCCGCGACGCGCTGGCCTACTGCCGCGTCACCGTGCAGCCGGACGACGACCTCGCCTTCGAACGCATCTACAACACGCCGCGTCGCGGCTTGGGCGAATCGGCGCTGCGCGCGCTACGCATCATTCAACGCGCCCAGAAGGTGTCGCTGTTCGAAGCGACGCGGCGGGCACTGGAGACGGACGAGCTGAAGGCGCGGCCACGCAAGGCGCTGGGCGACCTGATTAGAAGCTTCGACCGCTGGCGGGCCATGCTCGACGGCATCAGCCACGTCGAGGTGGTGGAAACGATTCTCGACGAATCGGGCTACACCGACATGCTGCGGCTCGACCGCTCGCCCGAGGCCGAAGGCCGCCTCGAGAACCTGAAGGAATTGACCAACGCCCTGCAGGAGTTCGACACCCTGCCGGCCTTCCTCGAGCATGTGGCGTTGCTGGCCGACAATGCCGAGCGATCGGGCGGCGACATGGTGAGCGTCATGACGTTGCACGCCGCCAAAGGGCTGGAATTCGATACCGTGTTCCTGCCGGGCTGGGAGGAAGGCCTGTTCCCCAACCAGCGCGCGCTCGACGACAAAGGTCTGGCCGGGCTGGAGGAGGAACGCCGGCTCGCCTATGTCGGCCTGACGCGGGCGCGCAAGCGGGCCTATGTCTCGTTCGCCGCCAACCGCCGCGTCTTCAACCAGTGGCAAGCTGCCATCCCGTCGCGCTTCCTGCGCGAGCTGCCGACCGGCCATCTGGCGGAAAGCAGCGATGCGGGGCTCTACGCGACCTACTCCGCCGGCCATCACGGTGGCCTGCGTGAGCAGGCGGGCGGCTTCGACTACGAAAGCCTGGGCGTTACCGGAATGGGAAGGGCGCGCACGCGTTGGCGCGACGAGACATTCGACGACCGCCGCGCCGTCGAGGGTGACAAGCCCGATTTCAGCGTCGGTCAACGCGTATTCCATCAGAAGTTCGGTTACGGCCGCATCGTCGCGGTCGATGGCAACAAGCTCGACATCGAATTCGAGAAAGCCGGGCCCAAGAAAGTATTGGACAGTTTCATCGAAGCCGCCTGAGCGGCGTCAGAGGGGTGGGTGTCATGGTTCGTTCGATTGTCCTGGCGTTGGGCCTCGTTCTCGTCGCCCACAGTGCTTCCGCGCAGATGGGAAGCCTGACGGTGGTCACCTCTTTCTCGAAGGATGTGACCGATCCGATCCGCAGGGCGTTCGAGAAGTCCGCACCCGGCGTCACCCTGGAAGTGCAGAACCGCAACACCAACGCCGGTGTGAAGTATCTGGAGGAGACGCGGGCCAACAACCAGGTCGACCTGTTCTGGGCGTCGGCGCCCGACGCGTTCGAGGTGCTGAAGGCCAAGAAGCTCCTGGCGCTGTACAAACCCAAGGCCCGGGGTATCGCCGAGAAAGTCGGGTCGTATCCGGTCAACGACAAGGACGGTTTCTATTCCGGCTTCGCCGCCTCGGGCTACGGCATCATGTGGAACGACCGCTACGTCAAGGCCAAGAAACTGCCGACGCCCAAGGAGTGGCAGGACCTTGCCCAGGCGCCGTACTACGACCACGTCTCGATCTCAGCACCGTCGCGCTCGGGCACGACCCACCTCACCATCGAGACCATCCTGCAAGGCGAGGGCTGGGACAAAGGCTGGCGTATCATCAAGGAGATTTCGGGCAACCTGCACCAGGTGACCGACCGCTCGTTCGGCGTGCCGGAAGCGGTCAACTCCGGCCAGGTCGGCTATGGCATCGTCATCGACTTTTTCGCCTTCTCCTCGCAGGGCAGCGGCTTTCCCGTGAAGTTCGTCTATCCCTCGGTAACCACACTGGTGCCGGCCAATGTCGGCATCGTCGCCAACGCGCCCAACCGCATGTTCGCCGAGGCCTTCATCGAATTCCTGCTGTCGCCGGCCGGCCAGGAACTGCTGCTGACGCCGACCATCCGCCGCCTGCCGGTGCGGCCGGCGACCTACGAGAAGGCGCCGCCCGACTATCCCAACCCGTTCAAGGACAAGAACTTGCAGGGTCTACTCACCTTCAATGCCGAATTGTCGGAGAAGCGCAGCGAGGCGGTCGACGTCCTGTTCGATCAGCTCATCACCTTCCAGCTCGCGCCGCTCAAGGCCGTCACCAAGACCCTGCACGACGTCGAAGCGGCGCTGGCCAAGAAAGATAACGCCCAGGCGCGCGCGCTGGCCAAGGAAGCGCGCGATCTGGTCGCGGCGATGCCCGTCACCGACGCCCAGGCGGCTGCGCCCGAGTTGCGCGCGGCCTTCACCGGCGGCAAGCAGAAATCGGCGCGCCAGGCCGAGCTCGAGCAGCAATGGGCCGCCTTCGCCAAGGAGAAGTACGCGGCGGCCCAGGCCAAGGCCGACGAGGCGCTGAAGTTGGTTCGTTGAGTGCGATAGCGACTCTGTTCCTCCCTGCGCGAAGCGCGGGGTGTCGACGTTGTGCGCCGGTGGAGGCGGCATGAGCGATCGTGCCGCCCCTGCGCCCTCAGTCCGCTTCGCAGACACCTTCCCTTCGCGAGCTCCGCGAGGGGGCAGAATCCCGGTGTCGGGGCAAGCCGTCCTGGCCTTGGCCATCGCGCTGTTCCTGCTGGTCTTCCTGGTCGTGCCGGTGGCGACGGTTGCCTATGTCGCCTTCACCGAGAAGGGAACGGGCGCGCCGACACTGGTGAATTTCCTCGACTTCGCGCGCACCGACCTATTCGTTCGCTCGTTCTGGAACTCGCTCTACGTCTCGGCGATGACCGTGGTCTGGGCATCGGTGCTCGCGCTGCCGCTCGCCTACCTTACGACGCGCTTCGAGTTCCGTGGCGCCGCGCTGGTCCAGACGCTGGGTTTCCTGCCGCTGATCATGCCGCCCTTCGTCGGTGCCGTCGCCATGCAGCTCCTGTTCGGCCGCAACGGCACGGTCAACCTGCTGCTCGAGGAGTGGTTCGATTTCAAGATCGGGCTCATGGAAGGCTTGAACGGGGTGATTTTCCTGCAGGCTATCCACTACTTCCCATTCATCCTGGTCAATCTGTCGGCCGCGCTACGCAACATCGACCGCGCGATGGAGGAGGCCGCGCAGAATCTCGGCAGCCACGGCTTTCGTTTGTTCCGACGCATCGCCCTGCCACTCGCCATGCCGGGCTACGTTGCCGGCGCCAGCCTGGTGTTCGTCAAGGTGTTCGACGATGTGGCGAGCCCGCTTCTGCTCAACGTCAAGGAGATGCTCGCGCCGCAGGCCTATCTGCGCATCACCTCGATCGGCATCGACGACCCCATGGGCTATGTCATCTCGGTGGTGCTGATCGTGCTGGCCGTGGTCACCATGTGGGGCTCGGCCCAGGTGCTGAAGGGCAAGGACTACGCCACGGCGCAGCGCGGCGGCGGTGGCCTGGCGCGGCGGCGGCTGACGCGGGGCCAGTCAGTCATGGCCTATGGCGTCGTGCTGTTGGTGCTTGCCCTGGTGCTGGCGCCGCATCTTGGCCTCGTGCTGCTGTCGCTGGCGACGGTATGGTCGTTCAGCCCGCTGCCCGACGACTACACCCTCGCCCACTACGCGCGCGTGCTGGGCGACAGCTCGATCTACATCAAGAACACGCTGCTCTATGCCGGCCTGGCGGCCGCCATCGACGTGGCAATCGGCGGCGCCATCGCCTACCTAGTGCTGCGCACGCGCCTGCCCGGCCGGCAGATGCTCGACTGGATGGCGGGCGCAGCCCTGGCCGTCCCCGGCGTGGTGCTGGGCATCGGTTATCTCCGTGCATTCTACGGCGTCACGCTGCCCGGCGGTGTGCCACTCGCAACGCTGTGGATCATGATCGTGCTGGCGATCGCCATCCGCCGTCTGCCCTACGCTCTGCGTGCCGCCTATGCCGCCTTGCAGCAGATCTCAATAGCGCTGGAAGAGGCAGCCGAGAATCTCGGTGCCACCAAGGCGCGCACGGTGCGACGTGTCGTCATCCCGCTGATGACCGGCGGCCTGCTGGCGGGTTTCGTCACCAGCTTCGCGACCGCCGCCGTCGAGCTGTCGGCGGTCCTGATGCTTGTGCAGAACAACTCCGACGCTCCGCTGTCCTACGGACTCTATGTCTTGATGCAGACGCCAGCCGGGCGCGGCGCCGGTGCGGCATTGGGCGTGGTCGCCGTCATCATCGTCGCGGTATGCATGGGCTTGTCGCAGCTCGCCGCCGACCGCTCGCAACGTGCCCGTGGTCTCGATATATGACGGGTACGATGTCCAAAGCCGTTGCCATCGACATACGAGGCGTGAATCTGAGCTACGGTGCGACGCCGGTCCTGAAGAACGTCGATCTGTCGATCCAGCCCGGCGAGTTCTTCGCCTTTCTCGGCCCCTCCGGCTGCGGCAAGACGACCTTACTGCGCCTGATCGCCGGCTTCGCCCAGGCACAGACCGGACAGGTCCTGCTCGACGGCCAGGACGTGGCGGCCCTGCCACCATGGAAGCGCGATGTCGGAATGGTGTTTCAGAGCTACGCCCTGTGGCCGCACATGACCGTGGCCAAGAACGTCGCTTTCGGACTGGAGGAACGCCGCCTGCCGCGCCGCGAGATCGAACGTAGGGTGCGCGATGCACTCGATCTGGTCGGGCTGTCCGCCTTTGCCGACCGCCGGCCGGCACAGCTTTCCGGTGGCCAGCAGCAGCGCGTCGCGGTGGCCCGCACCATCGCCATCGAACCCAAGGTGCTGCTGCTCGATGAGCCGTTGTCCAATCTCGATGCCAAGATGCGGGTCAGCGTGCGCCGCGAGCTGCGCACCCTGCAGCGACGGCTTGGCCTGACCACGATTTTCGTCACCCATGACCAGGAAGAAGCCAACACCATCTGCGATCGCATGGCAGTGATGGAATCCGGCATCATTCGCCAGGTCGGCACACCAATGGAGCTCTATGAGCGCCCCGGCAATCTCTTCGTCGCAGGCTTCCTCGGTTCGGCCAACATCCTGGATGGCCGTGTCGCCGGCGACGTCTTCGAGGTAGCCGGAGGCGCGCGCCTGCCGTTGCCTGAGCATGTGAAAGTACCGTTGGGCGCTAAGCTGGTCTTCCGGCCACAGCATGCTCGGCTGGCCGACAGCGGCATGCTACGCGGACCTATCGTGCACCGCGAGTTCCTGGGCAGCACGGTGCGCTACGGCGTGCGCCTTGGCGGCGCCGAGGTGCTGATCGACGCGCCGTTCCAGTCGGGCGACGATCTGCGCGCCGCCGGCGACTTGGTCTGCGTCGCTCTGCCGCCCGAGCGCGCACTCTACCTGGCAGCCTGAGCGATGGTGGTCGGCAAGGCTTGGTTCACCGTCGCGGCGGCCGATCGTGCTGGCTGGGAAAACGCGCTGGAAGAGCGGCTCGTGGAGGCAGGATTCGTCGTCACGAGCTGCGAGACGACGCGCGACGGCCCTTGGCGCATCGAGATTTTCGGCGATGCCGACGCACCGCTGGTCGCGGGTGCGATCACCGCGGCGAGCCGCATGCTCGGAGCGGTGGAGCCGGACTGGCATTGGGAAACCCTGCCCGAGATCGACTGGGTGGCGGAAAATCAGCGCTCCTTCCAGCCGTTCGCCGTCGGCCCGTTCTGGGTTCATCCCTCGCACAATGCCGGCGATCCGCCGGCCGGACGCCTGTTGCTCGAGATCGACGCCGGGCTGGCGTTCGGCACCGGCACCCACGCCACGACGCGCGGTTGCCTGGAGATGCTGGCGACGCTCGATGTCGGCGAGACTCAATATGCCGCTGATGTCGGCTGCGGCAGCGGCATCTTGACCATCGCCATGGCAAAGCTGTGGCGACGGCCCGTGATCGGCGGTGACAACGATGTCCAGGCCATCGAGGTCGCGAGCGAGAACGCCCGCTTGAACGGCGTCGGCGATCTTTGCCGTTTCGTCCATGCCGTCGGCCTCGGCGCGGCCGAGCTGCAAATGCGCGCGCCCTATGACCTGATCGTCGCCAACATCCTGGCCGACCCGCTGACCGAGCTTTCCGATTCGTTTGTCGCGGCGCTGCGCCCAGGCGGACGGGCCCTCTTGAGCGGCCTGCTGGTCGAGCAGGTCGACCATATTCTGTCCGTCTATGCCCGTCGCGGCCTGACGTTGGAACGGCAACTCGACCGCGAAAAAGGCGGTGCACAGTGGCGGACCCTGCTGTTGCGGCGGTGACCGACAAAAAAGGGCCAGCTTGCGCCGGCCCTTGTACCCATACTCTACACTTACGCTACGCTACTGTCGGTCACGCTACGCGACGCAAATTCTGGTTTGCCGGCTCGGCGACCGGGGTCACCGGATCGATCGTCGGCATCGCGCCCAGCGCCCCGCCGCGGATGGCGAACGGGATGTCGGCGCGGCTGAGGCCGATGTCGGCCAGTTCGCGGTCGGTCATGCGCTGCAGCTGGCTCTCGGCGGCGCGCTGCTTGAGATTCGTCTGGACCGCGGCGACCAGTTTCTTGACCTGACGGCCGGTCCACACCAACGCCTCGGCAAGGCCGTCGGCGACGAACTCGGCGCGGGCATAGCGGGCACGCAGTTCGAGCATCCGGCGATCCACAAGGACGTTGGAAGTCTTGTCGTTTCCCCCGGCCGGCGCAGTTTCGCTGGTCAGATTTTCGAACATCCGAATCGGCTGGGTCATCATGGGTTTCTCCTTCAATTGTGCGGCGCGATATTCAATGCTGCGCCGCACAGGACAAATATAGGGTGTTGAACGATATAGATAACTAGGCAATATAGAGCCCAGATATGCACATGCTGCATGTCGTACTTTGTACGTGCATTTCGCTGCTGCGGAAGACCGATTGTTGCGTTGTTTGCCTCCGCCGAACGCGCCGCGTAGGGTCCAGCCGCCATGAGTTCTGCCCCCGACGACGTTCTTCTTTTGCTGCGCCAGCGCGGCCGCCATCCTGATCCCGCCGCCCTCGACTCCCTGATGCGTGGTGTCGCCGCCGCTCCAGACGGCCTGGCCGGGCCGGAATGGGTCGAGCTGATCGCCCCGGGGGCGGACGCCGAACTCACGCGCGCGCTCGAAGCGTGGCGCACTGAACTCGCCCAGGCCGACGACGGACTCGACGCCTCGCCGGCGCCGGCCGGCCGGTTGGCGGCTTTGCGCGGCGAGCTGCAACGGCGCGGCCTCGCCGGCTTCGTCGTGCCACGGGCCGACGAACACCAAGGCGAATATGTGCCGCGCCGCTCGCAACGGCTGACCTGGCTCACCGGTTTCAGCGGCTCGGCGGGCCTTGCCATCGTATTGGCCGACCGAGCTGCGATCTTCATCGATGGCCGCTACACGCTGGCTGTGCGCGCCCAGGTCGATACCGACGCCTTCGTGCCGCACCAGATCCCCGAGCAGTCACCAGACGCCTGGATCGCCGAGAATCTACCCAAGGGCGGCAAACTTGGCTTCGACCCTTGGCTGGTGACGGCCGACGGCTACGAGCGCTTCGCCCGCGCCTGCCGTCGCGCCGGCGGCGAGTTCGTGCCGGTCGACGCCAACCCCATCGACGCCGTCTGGCGCGACCGGCCAGCCGCGCCTTTGGCGCCGGTGCTGCCACATCCCGACGAACTGGCCGGCGAAAGCAGCGCGGCCAAGCGGACGCGGATCGGCGCCGACATCAAGGCCAAGGAAGCCGATGTCGCCTTGATCACCGCACCGGATTCGATCGCCTGGTTGCTGAACGTCCGCGGCGGCGACGTGCCGCGCACGCCCTTCCCGCTGAGCTTCGCGCTCTTGCACGCCGATGGCCATGTCGATCTCTACATGGACCGACGCAAGGTGCCGGACCGCACCGTCGCTTGGCTTGGCAACGCGGTGACGTTGGCGCCGGCCGACGAGCTCGGTGCTGCGCTCGACGCTCTGGGCAAGGTCAACAAGCGGGTATTGATCGAGACGGCGTCGGCGCCGATCTGGGTGGCCAACCGCCTGCAGGCCGCCGGTGCCACGTTGGTGCGCGAGGCCGACCCGGTAGCCTTGCCCAAGGCCTGTAAGAACGCCGTCGAACTGGCCGGCATCCGCGCCGCCCATGGCCGCGACGGCGCCGCGGTCAGCCGCTTCCTCGGCTGGCTGGCTCGCGAGTCAGGCCGCGGCACGCTGCGCGAGATCGCGGTCTCCGATCGGCTACAGGCGCTGCGCCAGGAGACCGGCGAGCTGCGCGACCTCAGCTTCGACACCATCTCGGGCGCCGGCCCCAACGGCGCCATCGTGCACTATCGCGCCAGCGAGGCGAGCGAACGCACGCTTGAACTCGGCAGTCTGTATCTGGTCGATTCCGGCGGCCAATACCGAGATGGCACGACCGACATCACCCGCACCGTGGCGATCGGCACGCCGAGCGCCGAGATGCGCGACCGCTTCACCCGCGTGCTGAAGGGCCATATCGCGCTCGGCATGGCGCGTTTTCCCGTGGGCACCACCGGCTCACAACTCGACGCGCTGGCGCGCTATGCGCTGTGGCAGGTCGGACTGGACTACGACCACGGCACGGGCCATGGCGTCGGCGCCTACCTGTCGGTCCACGAGGGCCCGCACCGCATCTCCAAAATCGCCAACAGCGTCGCGCTGCAGCCCGGCATGATCGTCAGCAACGAACCCGGCTACTACAAGACCGACGCCTACGGCATCCGCATCGAGAACCTGCTGGCGGTGTGCGAAGCCAGCATCGTTGACGCCGATCGGCGCTACCTGGAGTTTGAGACCCTGACGCTGGCGCCGATCGATCTGACCTGCGTCGTGCTCAGCCTGCTCACCGAGGCCGAGCGGCAGTGGCTCAACGACTATCACCGGCGGGTGCGTGAGACGGTCGGGCGGCAGGTCGACGCGGCGACCAAGGCATGGCTACTCGAGGCGACTCGCGCCCTGTAAGCCCAGTTAGTCTTTCAACGCGACTCGGCCGAGCACGACGTCTTCATAGACGTGGAGAGACGGCAGGCCGCCGGTGTGCATGAACAACACTTTGGTGTTGGGCTTGAAGTAGCCCTGGCGCGCCAAGCCGATCAGACCCGCCATGATCTTCCCGGTGTAGACGGGATCGAGCAGGACGCCCTCGGTGCGTGCCAGCATCTGGACGGCTTCCACCATCTTTGCGTTGGGCACCGAGTATTTCGGCTGCCAGTAGCCGCCGATGCTCTTCACCGCCTCGCGCGGCACCTTGCCGATGCCGAGCAGGTCGGCGACCGCCTGCGCTTCCTTGAGGACCAGCGGTTCCTGGTCCGCGGGATCGCGGCTGACGCCGATGCCGATCAGCGGGATCTTGATGTTGTTGCCGAAGAAGCCCGCCGCCATGCCGCCATGGGTCCCCGAGCTACCCGAGCCGACCACGACGGCGTCGAGCGCCAGTCCCATGTCCAGCCATTGCTGCTGCATCTCCTGCACGCAGGCGACATAGCCCAAGCCGCCAATGGCGTTGGAGCCGCCGCCGGGAATGACATAGGCCTTGCGACCGAGCGAGGCGACCTCCTGGGCGATCCGCGACATCGCCGCCGCCATATCCGAGCCGCCGGGCACGACGGTGATGGCTTCGACTCCCATCAGCTCGAACATGAAGTTGTTGCCGCCGGCCTCCTTCTTGTAGCTGCCGGCGACCCGCTCCTCGATGACGAAGCGGCACTTCAGCCCTTCCTTGATCGCAGCGGCCAACGTGATGCGGCAATGATTGGACTGCGGCGCACCGCAGGTCACCAGCGTGTCGGCGCCCTGCGTCAACGCGTCGGCCGCCAGGAACTCGAGCTTGCGCGTCTTGTTGCCGCCAGGAAAGAGGCCGAGCAAATCGTCGCGCTTGATCCAAACCTCGGGCCCCACTCCGCCTGGGCAGGTCGCTGCCAGCGCCTTTGTGAAATGAGGAAGCAACTCGATCGGAGTCGGGGCATGCGTGTAGCGGCGGCGCGGAAAACGGGACAAGTCCATTCGACAGACTCCAGCAAAAGACCTTCATTGGGCGCCGCCGCACGCGGGTGCGATCACGATGATGCCACAGGCCGCGCCTGCTCTAGCATTTCCGCCGGGGGCTGCGGAAGTCGGCGGCCGACCTGCCGACACGGATCGGCCGCCGGATGGCGTCGGCGAGCCGCAGAATCTGCACATCGAGACCACCATCCGGCAAACCGCCCGGCCATCCTACCGGGCGAGCTTCAGCCACTCCTGCTCGGTGAGCGTCTGGATGCCGAGTTCGGCGGCTTTGCGGGCTTTCGAGCCGGCATTGTCGCCGACCACGACCAGACTGGTTTTCTTGGACACCGAGTCGGTGACCTTGGCACCGAGCTCCTCGGCGCGCGCCTTGGCAGCATCGCGGGTCATCGACGACAGCTCGCCGGTGAAGACCACGATCTTGTCCTTGAGCTTGGCGTCGGCCGCCACCACGCGACGCGCCACCGCTTCGACGGTGAGCTGCTTGCGCAGGCCGCGAATGATCTCGACGTTGTGACCTTCATCGAAGAAGGCGCACATGGCGTCGGCCGTCGTGACGCCGATCTGCTCGACATTGCATAGCCGGCCGTAGCTCAGGCCGACCTCGGCAGCCGCCTTCTCTTTCTTCACGTCGTCGGGCGCCTTGCGCCGCTCCTTGGCAGCCTTCAGCATCTCGTCCAGCCAACCGTCGGCGTCGACATATTCC
>Ga0194131_10005575_pt1 | contig 18022 bp, 21 predicted proteins | sample TA2KigO120mmetaG_FD_148631 | JGI IMG/M metagenome (GOLD analysis project Ga0194131, IMG submission 148631) | Freshwater microbial communities from Lake Tanganyika, Tanzania - TA2015053 Kigoma Offshore 120m | ecosystem: Environmental > Aquatic > Freshwater > Lake | place: Tanzania: Lake... | reverse complement strand
GGCGGGGTCGTCGCCAACACCGCCGGGTGGACGCTCGCGATGGCGGTCATCTTCGCGGGCGCCGGCGTCCCCACCGACGCGACGCCCGTGCCGCTCGTCCTGGCCGCGACCGCGACCGCGACCGCGACCGCGGGGATGCTCGCCGGTCTCGCGGTGGGTGCCGTCACGGGTTTCGCGCTGCTGCGGCTGGGTCCGCCGCGTGCCTGCGCCTGACGCGCCCGCAGCGCGCATGCACAAGCCCGAGCACGCGGTCCGGCGCCGCCTCGCCGGCTCCTGCTGGCCGAGTCCGCTTGGAGCCGATCGCCCGCCGAGGCGGTCGGGCGCCCCGGCGGCGCGCTCACGGCCGAACGCGGCGCCAGCTCCTGCGCACAGGACCGGTTGAGGCGCTCGCGCCCGCTCAGCGGACCGGCGGGACCGGCCCCGCGGGCCCGCTCGCGCGAGCTGGGACCTCCGCGCGCCGTTCGACCTCGGCGAGGCCACGGAGCCTCGACTGCACGGCGCGGCGGAAGACGAGGAACCAGAGGACGCCTGCGGTCACGAGCCCGATCCGCAGGAGCGGGTGCTGCTCCAGGCGGCCGTCGTCGGTGAGCACCGCCGTCCCGAAGAGCGCGCCCGTCCCCACCCACACCGCGTTCGCGACGGTCGCCCCAAGGTAGTCGAGCGGGAGCCACACCCGCAGCTTCATCCGCACCGCCCCGGCGCCGAACGGCCCCAGGGCTCGGGTCACGCTGTAGAGGTGGTAGAAGGGGATGAACCACCGCGCGCGGCCCTCGATGAGCGCCGCTCCGAGGCGCACCGACGGGGCGAAGCGCGACCCCAGCAGGTAGCGCCCGCCGAACCGCCCCAGGCTGTACGAGACGGTGTCTCCGATCGCGGTTCCGGCCACCGCCGCCACGAACACGAGAGTCAACTCCTCGGGTTCCCCCACCGCGTTCGCCCCCCCGAGGAACATGATGATCACCCCCGGAAAGACGACCCCCAGCCCGAAGGTCGCCTCGGCGAGCGCCGCCACGAAGACGATCGGCACCCCGAACCGCGTGAAGAGCGCGTTGACGGTGAGGAAGAGGGCATCGGTCAGCCAGCCGAGGAAGTCGAGCGGCGCGCGGATCAGGTCGAGCAGGACGTCCAGCGCGCACCTCGCGACGGCTACGACCGGTGGAATCCCGCCGGGGGCGGGAAGGGGACCCGGGCCGCCCGAGCCACCCGGGTTCGTTGACCGGTGCTCGGGCACTGCCTAGACTCAATGTATCCAAGAATCGGAAGAGGCGGTATGTACGCGATCGTCCGCACCGGCGGGAAGCAATACCGTGTGTCCGAGGGCGACGCCATCGCCGTGGAGCGGCTCGACGCCGACGCCGGCGACGAGGTGACCCTCGCGGACGTCCTCCTCGTCGACGACGGCGGTGAGACGAGGATCGGCACGCCGACGGTCGCCGGCGCGTCGGTCACGGCGCGCGTCGAAGCCCAGGAACGGGCGCCGAAGGTCTCCGTCTACAAGTACAAGAACAAGACGCGGCGCCGCGTCCTCCGCGGACACCGGCAGCCGCTCACCCGGCTCGTGATCACCGCGATCCGGGCGGGCTGAGGGGGAAACGGGGCCGGAGATGGCACACAAGAAGTCCGGCGGCTCGAGCAAGAACGGGCGCGACTCCGCGTCGAAGCGGCTCGGCCTGAAGCGGCATGACGGGCAGGTCGTCCCCGCCGGCTCGATCCTCGTCCGCCAGCGCGGCACGCGCTTCCACCCAGGCGAGAACGTCGGTGTGGGACGAGACCACACGCTGTGGGCACAGGTCGAGGGCGTAGTGCGCTACTCCCCGTACGCCAAGGGCCGGCGCAAGCAGGTCTCCGTCCTCCCAGTCGACGCCTAGCGGCGGTGGTCCGAGCCGCCTTCGAGAGAGCATCGAGATGAAGTCCGGCATCCACTCCGAGTACAAGCTCGCCACGATCAGCTGCGCGTGCGGAAATAGCTGGCAGACGCGCTCGACGCGGCGCCAGATGCACGTCGACGTCTGCTCGCAGTGCCACCCGTACTTCACCGGTGAACAGCGCATCGTCGACACGGCGGGGCGCGTCGAGCGCTTCCGCCGTCGCTACCAGCTCGCCGACCCATCGCAGTCGCAGGGTAGCTAGCCGGCGCGCGCCGCCCGCGCCTTGCGGGCGCGTTCACCGATTCCGCACCTCGCCTCCACGAGTCCCGCCGCGGGGACGGGCGGCGCCGGCGTGTCCGCGCGCGGGCCTGCGGTCGCTCGTCGTCCATCGCCGTCGCGGCTATCGTGAGCCGCCATGAGCGCACCTCTCTACGGCGGCCAGGCGGTGATCGAAGGCGTGATGATCCGCGGCCCGCGCACGATGGCCGTCGCGGTGCGTACCCCGGACGGCGAGATCACGACACGCGGCCAGCGCCTGCGCGGCCTCTACACGAGCGGCCTCCGCCGCGTGCCCCTGATCCGCGGCGTGATCGTGCTCTGGGAGACGATGGCGCTCGGCTTCGGTGCGCTCATGTGGTCCTCCGCGGTCGCGACCGCCGAGCTCGACGAGGACGGGCGCGCGAAGCCGCTCGGCGTCGTCGCGTGGGCGGGCGTCCTCTTCACGCTCGCGCTCGCGGTGCTCGTGTTCTTCGCGGCGCCGACGCTCGCCACCGCCTGGCTGGACGGCTTCCTCGGCGGCTCCTGGATCCCGACCCTGATTGAGGGCGCCCTGCGGCTCGGGCTGCTCCTCGGCTACCTCTGGGCGATCGGCCGCTCGAGCGAGGTCGCACGCGTCTTCCAGTACCACGGCGCCGAGCACATGACGATCCGCGCCTTCGAAGACGGCCGCGAGCTACGCGTCCCGGCGATCCGTCGGTACGAGAAGGAACACCCGCGGTGTGGCACCTCGTTCCTCCTGACGGTCGCCGTCGTGGCGATCGTGGTCTTCGTCTTCGTCGCCGGGTCGCCGCTCTGGTGGCGCTTCGCCTCACGGCTCGTGCTGATCCCGTTGATCGCGGCGGTCTCCTACGAGCTGATCCGCTTCGGGGGCACGCACATCCACCTCCCGATCGTGCGCATGCTCTTCGGCGCCAACCTCGCGCTCCAACGGCTGACCACGCGCGTCCCCGACGACGAGCAGATCCAGGTGGCGATCGCCGCCATGGAGCGGGCGCGCTCCGAGGAAGCCCTCGCTGCCGCCAACCCCTAGCCGGCGACACCGGGACTCGTCCGCCGTCGCCGATCTCCGGCCGGTGGCCCAGGCACGCCTCGCCGGGCGCCAACGCTCGCCGGCGCTCCCCGCACCCCTCGCCGGGCGCCGACCGCCCGCCGCGCGCCCCGGTGCACTCGGGGCCGCCGCCGTGCGAGCAGCCTCCTCGATGTCCTCGATGCGTCCGGGCGCACCCCCCCTGTTGGTGGCCGCGGAGGACCGGTCGATGTAACATTCATGAGTAACTTACTCGACTATTTCAGGAGCCTCCCCGCATGCCGAGCTCGCCGTACCGCGTCGACCGCAACACGCTCCGCACGAACCAGGCCTTCATCGTCGCATTCACGGTGCTCGCGTTCGTCCTCGGGGACGCGGTCGGCCGCTGGCTGGTCCTCTTCACGGCCCTCGTGATGGCGCTCGGCACGGCGCATCCGGCGTTCGCGCTCTTCAAGCAGGTGCACCAGCGCATCCTGCGGCCGGCCGGCGTGCTGCGCCCGGACGTGCACGCCGAGGACCCGATGCCCCACCAGTTCGCCCAGGCGCTTGGGTCGATCTTCCTCTTCGCCTCGTTCTTCTCGCTCCTCGCCGGGGCGATCGCCGTCGGGTGGGTCTTCAACTGGATCGTCACGGCGCTGGCCGTGGTCAACCTGACGGTGCAGTTCTGCGCGGGCTGCTTCGTCTATTACCAGCTCGACCGGTTTGGCCTGCTGCCGAAGGCGATCGCGAGCGGCCGCGCCGCTCGATGACCGAGCGCCTCCTCGTCGCCGCCTCGCTGATCGCGGCGATCGCGCTCGCGATCGCCGCGGCGCGCCTCTGGCTGCGCCTGCGCGACCGCCGCATCCTCGCCCGACTGCTCGCCGGCAAGCCGCCGGCGAGCGAGGGCGCCACCACACCGCCGCGCATCGTCTACTTCACGACCCGCAGCTGCGTCGTCTGTCGGGCCCAGCAGGAGCCCGCGCTCGAGCGGCTGCGCGCGCGCCTGCCCGAGCTGCGGCTCGAGCGGCACGACGCCGTTGCGGATGCCGCGCTCGCGGGCGAGTACGGCGTGCTCTCCGTGCCGACGACCGCGGTGTTCGACCGCGCGGGGCGGCTCGTGACGATCAACCGCGGCTTCGCGCCCGCGTCCGTGCTGCTCGCGCAGATCGAGGGCCGCGAGCCCTCGATGGAGGGCGGCCTCGCGATGGCCGCCGAGCCGCTCCAGGAGTGAGCGCGCCCGCGGTCGTCGCCGGCGCTCGGCGGCGTTCCCGTTGAGCGCGCCGGCAAGGGTGCAAGGCCCGGAACCGCGGTTCGAGTGAGCCCCCGTCCGCGCGCGCCGGCTGGCCGCGCCCGGTACGATCCCCGGGCCACCCACGCGATCCGCCTGATGGGAGGACGAGCGAGTGGCCGCACGCCCGTGAAGATCACCGTCCTCGCCGGCGGCGTCGGCGCCGCGCGCTTCCTCGCGGGGCTCGTCCGCTGCGTCGACCCCGCCGACGTCACCGCGATCTGCAACGTCGGCGACGACCTGGAGTGGCACGCGCTGCACGTCTCGCCCGACATCGACACCGTCCTCTACACGCTCGCCGGGCGGGAGGGCGACGAGGGGTGGGGGATCCGCGGCGACGGCACCGTGACGCTCGACGCGCTGCGCGAGCTCGGCGGGGACGCCTGGTTCCGCATCGGCGACCGCGACCTCGCGACACACCTGCGCCGCACCGCGATCCTGCGCGCCGGCGGCACGCTCTCCGCCGCAACGGCGACGCTGGCGCGCGCGCTCGGCCTGCGAACCGTCGTGCTCCCGGTGACCGACGACCCCCACCCCACAATGGTGCTCACCGGCGAGGGTGAGCTCCCCTTCCAGGAGTACTTCGTGCGCCGGCGCGCGCATGACGAGGTCCGTGGCTTCCGCTTCCCGGGCGCGGCCGAGGCGACCCCCGCCCCCGGCGTGCTCGACGCGCTGGCCGGCGCGGACGTGGTCGCGATCGCGCCGAGCAACCCCTTCGTCTCGATCGGGCCGCTCCTCGAGGTCGCGGGCGTGCGCGACGCCCTGGCCTCCGCCGACGGTCACCGCGTCGCGGTCTCGCCGATCGTCGGCGGTCAGGCCGTGAAGGGCCCCGCCGCGGCGATGCTCCGCTCGCTCGGGCACGAGGTCTCGGCCGTCGGCGTCGCGCGTCTCTACCGCGGGCTCGTCGACACATTCGTACTCGACGCCGTCGACGCGGCGCTCGTCCCCGCGGTCGCCGCGCTCGGCCTGCGCGCCGTGGCGGTCGACACGATGATGCGCGGCGAGGAGGGTCGCGAGCGCGTCGCGCGCGCGGTGCTCGAGGCGGTGACGGCGTGACCGCGCCCGCGGGCGGCGCCGTGATCCTCGTGGCGGCCCGCCGCGCCGCGGAGGCGAAGAGCCGCCTCGCGAGCGCGCTTCCGCCGGAGCTGCGTCGCGCCCTCGTGCGCGCCATGCTCGACGACGTGCTCGCCGCCGCCCGCGCGGCACACCCGGGCGACCTCGCCGTCGTCACGCCCGACGAGGACTACCGCGCCGTCGCCGAGCGCCACGGCGCCCGGCTCGTGCTCGACGGCGGCGACGGGTTCAACGCCGCGGTCTGCTCTGCGCTCGCGGGCCCCGCGGTGCGCGGCGCGGCGGCCGTCGTCGTGATGCCCGCCGACCTGCCGCAACTCGAGGCTCCCGATGTGCGCCGCGTGCTCGAGGCGCTCGCGGAGGCCGACGTCGTGCTCGTGCCCTCCGCGGACGGCGGCACGGCCGCGCTCGGGCTGCGCCCGCCCGACCGCATGCCGCCGCGGTTCGGCCCGGCCTCCGCCGAGGCGCACCGGCAGCAGGCCGCGCGCGCCGGCCTCGCGCTCCGCGAGCTGCGCTTGCGTTCGCTCTCGGCCGACGTCGACACCCCGAGCGACCTGCTCGCGGTCCGCGACCGCGTGGGCCCCGCCACGCGCGAGGTGGTCGCGCGGCTGCCCGCCGGCTGGCCGCCGCCGGAGGCGCGTGCGTGAGCTTGGAGGACGCGATCCGCGCGCGCCGCTCGATCCGCGGCCTCCTCGGCCCACCGCTCGACGACACCGAACTGCGTGCGCTCGTGGCGCTCGCGCTCACGGCGCCCGCGCCGCATCACACGCAGCCGTGGCGCTTCGTCGACATCACCCGGGCTCGCCGCGCACCCCTCGCGAACGCGATGGGCGCCGCCTGGCAGGCCGACATGGAGGGCGACGGCGTGCCCCACGCTCAGCGGGAACGCGCGCTCGCGCGTTCGCGACGGCAGCTCGTCGCGGCGCCGACGCTGCTGCTGGGCTGCCTCGTTCCCGACGGCCTGCGGCGCTACGCGGACGACCGCCGCTGGCGCGCGGAGTGGGGGCTCGCGCAGCACTCGTTCGGCGCCGCGCTGCAGAACGTGCTGCTGGCCGCGAGCGGGCGCGGGCTCGGCGCGTTCTGGATCTCCGCGCCGCTCTACGCGCAGGATGCGGTGCGCGCCGCCCTCGACCTCCCTGGCGACTGGGAGCCGCAGGCGTTCATCGCGCTCGGCCGCCGCGACCCCGCCTACACGCCGTTCGACCGCCCGGAGCCGGACCTCGGGCGGCACCTCGTCCGGCGGTAGCCGGCCCGCTGGCGGGGAGCCGCACGGGGGGGGCCTCACGCCCTCGGCCCGCCGTCGCCGTAACCGCGCTCGCTTCGACCGTCCGGGCGAGCCCGATCAACGCCTGGACGACTACGGGGACGCGCTGCCACGACGGCGACGGGGGCTTCAGGCCCCCCGTGCGGTCACGTGGCTGCGGGCTCCCCCGCCCCCGCCCGGTCGCGGGGTGCGGGAACGCCTAGCCGCGATCGCGATTCCGCCGCTGCGCCGCGCGAGCCCGCCCTCCAGCCCCGGCGCTACCCCGCCGCCTCGAGCAGCCCCGGCAGATCCGCCAGCGTCCGGATCCGCACGAGCGCCGCGTCCGACGCCGATCCCGAGCGGTCGAGCAGCACCGCGTGCATCCCGAGCGCACGCGCCGGCGCGTAGTCATTCTCGAACCGGTCCCCCACCGACACCGCCGACCCCGCGCGGCCGCCGCTCTGCGCGAGCGCCCCCTCGAAGAACCGCGGGTCCGGCTTGGAGACCCCCGCGGTCTCCGCGAAGTGCAGATGCGCAAAGCCCCGGAACACCGGCAGCCGCTCGAGCGCCGCGTTCCCGTTGCTCGCCGCGACGAGCGTGAACCCCCGCCCCAGCAGCGCCTCCACGGCGGCCTCCACCTCGGGGTACGGCCGCAGCGCGGAGTCGCGCGCCTCGTAGTAGACGCCGAGCGCCTCCGCGACGAGCGCCCCCACGTTCCCCGCCCCGTCGCCCCCCGCCTGCGCGATCACGCGCCGGAACGACTCGTCCCGGATCTCGCGCAGCCGCCGCCCGCGCCAGGCGGGCTCGGCCGCGACCCGCTCGCGCGCGGCGCGCAGCCCACCGGGCGTCACCAGCGTCCCCAGTCTCTCGGAGAGCGCGCCCGCCGTCGCCTCGAGCGCCGCGCGCAGCGCCGTATCGAAGTCGACCAGCGTCCCGTCGACGTCGAGGATCACGTGGCCTACGCGGATCACGCCATGAACCTCCCGCCGACCCGAGACGCGCGGCGCGCCGGCGCTACGCCCCGGCCAGCGCCACCCGTCGCGCCGTGACGCCGTCCTCCTCCACGAAGCAGGACCGCGCACCCGTGTGGCAGATCCCGCCGCCGACGAGCTCCGCCTGCAGCAGCACGACGTCGCCGTCGCAGTCCGTCGTCACCCCGAGCACGTTCACGTAGTCACCCGACGTCGCGCCCTTGTGCCAGACCTCCTGCCGCGAGCGCGACCAGAACACCGCCTGCCCGATCTCGAGCGTGCGCCGCAGCGTCGACTCGCTCATGTAGCCGAGCATGATCACGTCGCGGCTGCGCGCGTCCTGCACGATCGCCGGGATCAGCCCGCGCTCGTCGTACGTCAACGCTGCCGGATCCAGCGCGCCTGCGCGTGCCGCCCGCTGATCGCTCATCGTCCCGCCCCTTCCGCGGAGGCGGTCGCAACCGGCCGCACCGGGACGCCCCGCTCCTCGAGGTATCGCTTGAGAGACGCGATGTCGTACTTGCCGAAGTGGAAGATCGACGCGGCGAGCACGGCGTCTGCGCCGCCCACCGTGAGCGCGTCGTAGAGGTGCTCGGGCTCGCCCGCTCCGCCCGACGCGATGATCGGCACCGTGACCGCGTCGCGGATCGCTCGCAGCAGCGGCAGGTCGTACCCGGCCTGGTGCCCGTCCGTGTCCATGGACGTCACGAGCAACTCCCCCGCCCCGCGCTCGACCGCCTCGAGCGCCCACTCGACCGCGTCGCGCCCGGTCGGTGTGCGCCCGCCGTGGGTGTAGACCTCCCAGCCGGGCGCCGGCCCGCCGGCCCGCCGCTTGGCGTCGACCGCGACCACGATGCACTGCGAGCCAAACCGGTGCGCTCCCTCCGAGATCAGCTCGGGACGCTGCACCGCCGCCGTGTTGACCGAGACCTTGTCCGCGCCCATCTCGAGCATCAGCCGCATGTCGTCGGTCGCGCGGATGCCGCCGCCCACGGTGAGCGGGATGAAGACCTGGTCCGCGGTCCGCGCCACGAGCTCGTAGACGGTGCGCCGCGCGTCGGAGGAGGCGGTGATGTCGAGGAAGACGAGCTCGTCCGCGCCGGCGAGGTCGTACTTCGCGGCCAGGTCCACCGGGTCGCCGGCGTCGCGCAGCTCGACGAACGACACGCCCTTCACGACGCGCCCGTTGTCGACGTCGAAGCAGGGGATGATGCGCTTCGTCAGCATGCCGCCGCCCGCACGCGCCCGCGCCCCCTCCTCAGCGGGCGGCCGCGACCGCCTCGCGCAGCCGGATCGAGCCCTCGTACAGCGCCCGCCCGATGATCGCGCCCTCGACCCCGCATTCGGCGAGCCGCTGCACGTCCTGCGTCGTGGCGATCCCGCCGGCCGCGATCACTGCGATCGAGGTGTTCGACGTCAGGCGCTCGTACATCTCGAAGTTCGGGCCCGCGCGCACGCCGTCGCGCAGGATGTCCGTGTAGACGATCCGCTGCACCCCCGCGGCGGCCAGCCGGTCGATCATCGCCCGCGCGTCGACGCCTGTCGCCTGCGTCCAGCCCTCGATGCTCACGAGCCCCTCGCGCGCGTCGACGGAGACCACGAGCCGCTCGCGCGCCACGGCCACCGCTTCGCGCAGGAACCGCTGATCGGTCACCGCCGCCGTGCCGAGCACCACGCGGCTCAGCCCCGCCTCGAGCAGCGTGCGCAGCGTCTCCATGTCGCGGACGCCGCCACCCATCTGCACCTCGGCGTGCACGCTCTGGCTGATCCGCACGATCAGCTCGAGGTTGACCGGCCGCCCCTCACGCGCGCCGTCGAGGTCGACCACGTGGATGCGCGTCGCCCCCTCCGCCGCCCAGCGGTGCGCCACGGCGAGCGGGTCGCCGTCGAACACCTTCTCCCGGTCGTAGTCACCCTGCTCGAGGCGCACACAGCGCCCACCGCGGATGTCGATGGCGGGGATCACCTCCATCGCCATCAGCTCCTCACGAGTTCGCGGCCGCACGCGCCGCCCGCGCCGCGTCGGCGCCGAGCGCGAGCCGCACGAAGTTCGCGTAGAGCCGCAGCCCGTCGCGGCCCGACTTCTCCGGGTGGAACTGGGTCGCCACGACGTTCGCCCGGCCCACCACCGACGGAAACGACACGCCCCCGTACGCGGTCCGGCCGATCACGATCGCCTCGTCGTCCGGGCGCGGGTGGTACGAGTGCACGAAGTAGAAGTAGGCATCCTGGTCGACCCCCTCGAAGAGCGGGTGTTCCGCCTCGAGGTGGACCGTGTTCCACCCCATGTGCGGCACGGTCATGCCCTGCGGAAACCGCACGATGCGGCCCGGGAGCACCCCGAGGCACTCGTGCCGCCCGCCCTCCTCGGAAAGGTCGAAGAGCGCCTGCATCCCCATGCACACCCCGAGGAACGGGTGCCCCGACGCGATGTACTCCTTGATCGGCCCGTCGAGCCCACCGCGGCGCAGGTTCGCCATCGTGTCTTCGGCCGCGCCGACGCCGGGCACGATCAACGCCCGCGCCTCGGCGATCGCCGACGGGAGCGCGGTCACGAGCGGGCGCACGCCAGCGTGCGTCACCGCGCGCTCGACACTCCGCAGGTTTCCCGCCCCGTAGTCGACGATCACGACCGGTGACGTCGCGCTCATCCCGGACCTCGCCATGCCCGCCGTGGGAGCCGCTCGCGCCCGCCCCGGGCGCAATCCCATCTTACCCTCGATCCGCCGCTCGATCCCCGCGGCCTGCCGGACGGCGGGCCGGGGCGGCCGGGGCCCCCGGCTATACTGGCCCGGCGATGGCCCCCTCCTCCTCCCCCGCCGGCGCGCAGCGCGCCCTCGAGGACGCGCGCGAGCGCGCCGAGGCGCTCCGCGCGGAGCTCCGCTACCACGATCACCGCTACTACGTGCAGCAGGAGCCCGAGATCGGCGACTCCCAGTACGACGCGCTCATGCGCGAGCTGCGCGACCTCGAGGCCGAGTTCCCCGACCTGATCACCCCGGACTCGCCCACCCAGCGCGTCGCCGGCGAACCGGTCGCCGGCTTCGGCGTCGTCGAACACCGCGAGCCGATGCTCTCGCTCGGCAACGCCTTCGACGACGCCGAGCTGCGGGCCTGGCACCAGCGGCTCGTGCGGCTCACCGAGCGCGACGACTTCGCGTTCGTGTGCGAGCCGAAGATCGACGGGCTCGCGATCTCGCTCGTCTACCGCGACGGCCGCCTGTCGCTCGGCGCCACCCGCGGCGACGGGCTGCGCGGCGAGGACGTCACCGCGAACCTGCGCACCATCCGCTCCGTGCCGCTGCGCGTCGAAGGCGACGGCCTGCCCGCCTTCGAGGTGCGCGGCGAGGTCTACATGTCGAAGGGCGAGTTCAAGCGCCTCAACGAGGAGCGCGCCGAGCGAGGCGAGCAGCTCTACATGAACCCGCGCAACACCGCGGCGGGCTCGGTGCGCCAGCTCGACCCGCGCATCACCGCGGGTCGGCGGCTCGACATCTTCGTCTACCAGCTCGGGTGGGTCGAGGGCAGCCCGCCCTCCGCGACCCACTGGGGCGCGATGCGCTGGCTCCAGCAATCGGGCTTCCCCACGAACCCGCTCGCCGCCCGCTTCGAGAGCCTCGACGAGGTCGCCGCGTTCTGCGCCGGCTGGGTCGAGCGCCGCGACGACCTCGACTACGAGATCGACGGCGTCGTCGTGAAGGTCGACGACTTCCCGGCTCAGCGCCAGCTCGGCGTCGTCGGGCGGGAGCCGCGGTGGGCGATCGCCTACAAGTTCCCTGCGGAGCAGGCGGTGACGAGGCTGCGCAAGATCGACGTCTCGGTCGGCCGCACCGGGGTGCTCACGCCGTTCGCGATGCTCGAGCCGGTGGTGGTCGGCGGCGTCACGGTCAGCGTGGCGACACTGCACAACGAGGCGCACATCCACGAGCTCGACGTGCGCGCCGGCGACGACGTGATCGTGCAGCGCGCCGGCGAGGTGATCCCGCAGGTCGTGGGCCCCGTGCTCTCGCGCCGCAAGGGCCGGCGGCTCGCGAAGTTCAAGATGCCCGCGGCGTGCCCGGTCTGCCGCACACCCGTGCAGCGCGACCCCGCGCAGGCCGCGACCTACTGCCCGAACCGTGCCTGTCCCGCGCAGCTTCCGCGCCAGGTCGAGCACTTCACCTCGCGCGGCGCGATGGACATCGAGGGCTTCGGCGAGCAGCGCTCGCACCTCTTCGTCTCCGCGGGGCTCATCGAGAGCCTCTCGGACGTCTACCGCCTCCCCGAGCGGCGCGCGGCGCTGCTCGCGCTCGAGGGGATCGGCGAGAAGACGCTCGAGGCGCTCTTCGCGAACATCGAGGCGAGCAGGCAGCGCCCCCTCCACCGGCTGCTGATCGCGCTCGGCATCCGCCACGTCGGCACCGAGACCGCGCGCGACGTCGCGCGCCACTTCGGCTCGATGGCTGCGTTGCGCGTGGCGAGCCGCGACGAGCTCGAGGCGATCGACGGCATCGGCCCGGTCGTCGCGGAGTCGGTGTTCGACTACCTGCACGACGAGGAGTACGCGGCGCTGCTCGACCGCCTCGCCGAGGCGGGCGTGCGGATGGACGAGGATGTCTCCGCGCGCGGCGGCCCGCTGGAGGGCGTGACGATCGTGGTCACCGGCTCGCTCGACCGCTGGTCCCGCAACGAGGTGGAGTCGCTCATCAAGGGGCTCGGCGGCCGCGTCGGCGCGTCGGTGACGAAGACGACCGACTCCGTGGTCGCCGGCGCCGGCGGGGGGAGCAAGCGCGATCGCGCCGCGTCGCTCGGCGTGGAGGTGATCGACGAGGCCGAGTTCGTGCAGCGCCTCCGCGCGCGAGGCTGGAACGGGACCTAGCTTGGCAACGCCGGCGGAGATCAAGAGGTACCGTGAGTACCTCGCCGAGGAGGTCGACGGGCTCTACATCTACCGGCAGCTCGCGGAGATCGAGAGCGACCCCTCGATCGCCGACGTCTACCGCCGGCTCGCGCTCTCCGAGGAGCGCCACCTCCGACTCTGGCAGGAACAGCTCGAGAAGGCCGGGGTGAGCCCCGAGCCGGGATCGCCCTCGCTGCGCGCTCGTGCGCTGATGTGGCTCGGCCGGCGGTTCGGCACGGACCTCGTGCTGCCCGTGATCAAGACGTTCGAGGCCGACGCGACCTCGATGTACGCGCACGACGAGATCGCCGAGGAGGCCGGGCTCCCCGAGGACGAGGCGGCGCACGCGCGCATCTTTGCGGCGATCTCGCAGTCGCGCGGACAGCCGCCCGGGTCGGTGATCGGACGCATTGAGGCGCGCCACCGCTCGCTCGGCGGCGGGAACGCGCTCCGCGCCTCGGTCCTCGGCGCGAACGACGGCCTCGTCTCGAACTTCGCGCTCGTGGCCGGGTTCGCCGGCGCCGCCCCGGGACAGGCGACCGTGATCCTTGCCGGTATCGCGGGGCTGCTCGCCGGCGCCTCCTCGATGGCGCTCGGCGAGTGGATCTCGGTGACCTCCTCGCGCGAGTGGGCGGAGGCTCAGATCGCGCTCGAGCGCGAGGAGCTGCAGCTGATGCCGGAGGCGGAGCAGGAGGAGCTCGCGCTGATCTACCAGGCGCGCGGCCTGCCGCAGGACGAGGCGGAGCAGCTCGCCGCGCGCGTGATGCAGGACAAGGACACGGCGCTCGGGACCCTGGCGCGCGAGGAACTCGGGATCGTGCCCGAGGAGATCGGCTCGCCGTGGACGGCGGCGATCGCCTCGTTCATCCTCTTCGCGCTCGGCGCGATCGTGCCGGTGATCCCGTTCCTCGTCGCGTACAGCATCGGGGCCGTCGTCGCGAGCGGCGTGCTCTCGGCGCTCGCGCTCTTCGGATTGGGCGCGGGGATCACGCTGCTCACGGGGCGCAGCCCGCTCTACGCTGGCCTCCGCCAGATGTCGCTCGGCGTGGCCGCGGCGGCCGTGACGTTCGCGATCGGTTTGCTCGTGGGCGGGGTGGCTGGGATCTAACCGCCCGTCGACGACGGCTGCTTCAGCGGCGGCTGCGACGAGCGCGAAGCACCCTCCGCGAGGAGCGAGGCGACGAGCGCGCCATCCAGGCTGCCATGCGCGCGGTGAGCTTGAGCGCGTCTCGCAACACGGACTCCGCGAGCGCCTTCGCGCCCTGCGCATCCAGCTGCTCGCCGCGCGCGAGCTGCTCGATCTCCCGCTGGATGACGTCTCGCCGCTCCTGGATCTCCGTGAGCCGCTTCTCCACGGCCGCGTCAAGCGCGCGGAACTCGGAGAGTGCGTCGCCGGTCGCACGCGCGGCGGGGGACTGCTGAGCCGTCACGAGGTCGTACTCCCGGGCGCGGCCATGCTGGACGGCGAGGAGGAATTCCTCCGTCACCTCCACGATGTGCTCGCTCTCGTAGGAGGTCTCGAAGATCGTCACGACCTCCTGTTCCTCCTCCGTGACCACCTCGACTTCGTACCCGTTGACGTACTCGGTCACGAGCTCCTTGGTCCGGATGTCCTTGCCGTGGAGTCCGTTCACAAGGCTGGCCGTCGACCCGGAACCGCCCGTCAGGGTGAACGAGACGTCGAGCGCGCTGAACTGGAGCACCCGAGTTGCGCTGGACTCCCCAATGCCGTTCATGCTGATCGTCTGGGACGCACCCGTACCGACGTGGGTGAGCTTGATCGAGTAATCCGGCGCCGCCTTCGTGACGTTCTTGTTGTTGATCGCGCTGGCCAGCTTGTCCACCCCGCTCTGGATCGCCCCGTTGAGGCTGATGTGGATCCCCAGCTGACTGAAGGACCGCGTCTTCGCCCCCGCCTGGTCTGCCAGAGCGGCGATGTCGATGGCCTGGCCCTCGCCGGTGGTGGTGTTGCGCAGTCGGACCTGCGATCCCGTGATGCGCTCGAACTTGAACCTGTAGCCCCACCCTGCGTCCGTGACGCCGATCGCGGTCACGAGGTTGGATCGAGAGTCGCGCCGACGAGGAGCTTCGACGCACCACCCGCAGAGGTGTTCTGGGTCGAGTACGCGTACCCCACGCGCGAGATGGTGTACTGCTGATTCGGCGACACGCCCGAGACGTTGATGCTGCCGACCTGCTTCGTGCCGTACGTCGCCGTCGTGCTGAGCGTGCTCGATGAATCGAAGACGGTCGAGGTCGAGGAGCTCACCTCTCGCACGGTCTCGCGCCGCGTCACCGGAACGCGCACACGCGTGACGATCGTGCTGTAGCCGGTCTCCACGTCGCGCGTCACGGTCTGCGAGACGACGCTCGTCGAGATGTATTCGACGCCGCCCCCGCCGGCCGCCCGGCGCCGGTGGCGGCGTGAACGCCGGCGCGTGATTGGCACTCGCCCCGGGCACGACGTCCGGCGGCACGAACAGCTTCCCGGCGAGACGGCCTCCGGTAATCTCGTCGAGCTTCGCCTTGGGGCCCTGAAGCTCCTGCGCCACAGCGGCCCGGTCTGCCTCCGAGAGCTTCGCGCTGAGGGGCGAGCGCGCGAGGTGCTGCATCTCCCGCATGCGGGTGGCGACTCCCTCGAGTGCGGCGTCCTCCAGGGCGAGCTCGCGTACCCGGCGCAGATTGCGCACCACGCCGAGCTGCCCCCACCCCCCAGCGCGTGTCGGCTGAACGACAGGCTCGCGCTGTCGCCGTTCGCGAGACGCGCCGATACCTGTGGCCGGCCGCCCGGGCGCGGCCACCCGGAGGAGAAGCAGCTCCCGTAGGCAGACGACAGCGGACTGAACATCCCGGCCTCCTCGGCGCGTGCTGCTGGCGGCAGCACATCGTCGGATTCCGCGCGGGGGCCGGAAGGCACACGCCGGCCCCTCGCGACTTCGCGAAAGGGCCGGCGTGCGGCGTTCCTTCGGCAGCCCGGCCGTCCTGGTGCGCCCGGGGGCGCGCGTGAGGCCCGTGGCATTGCGCCCCCGGTTTCCCGGGGTTTGCCCTTCTCAAGGCGGAGCTTTGCCGTCCGTGGCGCTCCAGTGCCTCGATCTTCGACACGGGACCGCCCCTCAACAGGCGTCCGCTGGCAGCATTCCCGGGGTTCCCCACTGCGGAGGCCGCCCGAGGCCGGGGGACCGGCCAGCCCTGTACGCGCCTTCCGCGCATCCGTATACTCGCCGCAGCCGAACCTCCCCACGGCGCCAGCGGCCCCTCTCCCCACGACGGGCAATTGCTCAGGTGATTAATCCGCTCTCCTCGTTCCTGGGGATGTTCTCGCACGACATCGGCATCGACCTCGGCACCGCCAACACGCTCGTGAGCGTGCGCGGCCGCGGCATCGTCATCGACGAGCCCTCGGTGGTCGCCATCGACAAGGTCACGAAGCGCATCCTCGCGATCGGCGCCGAGGCCAAGCGCATGGTCGGCCGCACCCCGTCCACGATCGTCGCCGTGCGCCCGCTCCGCGACGGCGTGATCTCGGACTTTGCGGTCACCGAGAAGATGCTCCAGTACTTCATCCGCTCCGTGCACGAGCGCTTCGGCCTCGGCATCCCGAAGCCCCGCGTGGTCGTCGGCATCCCCTCGGGGGCGACCGAGGTCGAGAAGCGCGCGGTGCACGACGCCGCGGTCGCCGCCGGCGCGCGCGCCGCGTACCTGATCGAGGAGCCGATGGCGGCCGCGATCGGTGCCGGGCTCCCGGTGATGGACGCCGCCGGCTCGATGATCGTCGACATCGGCGGCGGCACCACCGAGGTCGCGGTGATCGCGCTCGGCGGCATCGTGCGCTCCACCTCGGTGCGCGCGGCCGGCGATGCGATGGACCTCGCGATCGTCGACTACGCCCGCCAGGTCCACAACTTGCTGATCGGAGAGCGCACCGCCGAGCAGGTGAAGATCGCCGCGGGCTCCGCCTACCCACTCGACGAGGAGGGCACCGTCGACCTGCGCGGCCGCGACCTCGCCACGGGGCTCCCCAAGTCCGTCGAGGTCTCCACGGTCGAGTTGCGCGACGCGCTCTCGCCGGTCACCAACGAGATCGTGCGCACCGTGCGCGCGACGATCGAGATTACGCCGCCCGAGCTCGTCGCCGACCTGATGATGCACGGGATCGCGATGACGGGCGGCGGCTCATTGCTGCGCGGCCTCGACCGCCGCGTCGCCACCGAGACGCGGTTCCCCGTCTACGTCACCGACGACCCGCTGCGCACGGTGGTGCGCGGCTGCGCGGAGGCGCTCGAGGAGGCCGAGACGCTCCAGAAGGTGCAGTCGGCGGTCTCGGCCCGCCGCGCCCCACGCTGAGCTGATCCGCCGCCGTGCGCCTCGGCGAGCGCGGCCGCTCCATCCGGAGAAAGGACAGCGCCGTGTGGATCGCGGCGGCGGTCGCGGCCGGGCTCGCGCTGCTCGCGCTCTCGCCGCTCCCGCTCGCGCGCGTGGTCGAGGAGCGCCTCGCGACCGCGGTCGGCGTCCCCGCCGGCGCGCTGCGCGACGCGACCCGCCCGGCGGCCGACCTGTTGCTGCGCGCCGGCCAGCTCCGCGAGCTGAGCGCGGAGAACGCGGAACTGCGTCGTCGCCTGGCCGCGGCGGAGTCCGATCTCGCGTCGCGGCGCGAACGCCAGATCGCGGTCGACCAGGCCCGCGCGCTCCTCGACGCGGCCGGCCCCGAGGCGGTCGGCGTCGTGACCGCGCGCGTGGTGGTGCGCGACCCCGCTCCCGGGCGGCAGGGCGTGCTCATCGATCGCGGTGCGCGCGACGGAGTGCACATCGGCCAGCCCGTGCTCACCTCGGGCGCGACGCTCGCCGGCATCGTGATCGAGGTCGGCGCGCACCGCTCGCGCGTCCGCCTGCTGACCGACCCGGACTCGGCCGTCGCGGCCGTGGTGCAGTCCTCCCGCACGCCCGCCGCGGCCGCGGGCACGGGCGCGGGCCTCCGCCTCGACTACGTGCCGCGTGGAGCGCCGCTCATCAAGGGCGACCTCGTGGTCTCCTCGCCGATCGGCGGGCGGCTCCCCGCGGGCCTGCTCATCGGACGCGTCTCCTCCATCGACGCCCGCCAGGAGGACCTCTTCGAGCGCGTCACCGCCGAGCCGCTGGCCGACTTCCTGCGGCTCGAGCAGGTGCTCGTGATGACGGGCTTCCAGCCGGCCGGCGCGGTCTCCCTCGAGGGGACGAGCCGGTGAGCGTGCTGCTCGTGGCGGCCCTGGCGCTCGCGGCGGCGCTGGCGCAGGTCGGCCCGCTCTCCCTCCTCGCGCGCGAGCCGATGGCGGCGCCCCTGCTCCCGGTCGCGCTGGTCGCGGGCTGGGGCGTCGGGCGCCTCCCGGGCGAGACCTGGCCGGTGCTGCTCGTGGCCGGCGTCGTGTTCGGCGCGGTTTCCG
>Ga0194131_10005573_pt1 | contig 18035 bp, 18 predicted proteins | sample TA2KigO120mmetaG_FD_148631 | JGI IMG/M metagenome (GOLD analysis project Ga0194131, IMG submission 148631) | Freshwater microbial communities from Lake Tanganyika, Tanzania - TA2015053 Kigoma Offshore 120m | ecosystem: Environmental > Aquatic > Freshwater > Lake | place: Tanzania: Lake... | reverse complement strand
TGGGTGATCGCCTGGATCCACTGCGGCTCGGCGGCGCTCACCTCCGTGAAACCCTGGCTGGTCTCGAGCGTGGCGTGCACGGCCACTAGGCCACGCTCGCGGAGGCGGGTGGCGAAGGCCCGCATCGCCGTGGTCTTGCCCGTTCGCCGGGCCGCATGGAGCACAAAATACTGGTCCTGCTCCACCAGACTGAGGAGGTCGAGTAGGCGCGCCTCGGCCGGGAGCATGTAGTGACGCTCGGGGTTGCACGGCCCTGCGATGTTGAAGAAACGCGCCACGACGCCCCATAAGCCACTCAGTACACCACCTCGTACGGATACGACGGGTTCCCGTCCTCGTCGACCGCCACCACCACCACCACCGCGCCCTCCACGCTGCACGGCTCGCCCTCCTCGGCCATCCAGCCCGCGGCGCAGTTGCCATTGGTGCAGGTGAAGCTGTGCTGGGTGCCGAGCGGGGCGCCGTCTTTCTGGAGCTCGACGTACCCCACGCCGAGGGTGGTCACGCCCTGGGGGTCGGTGGCGGTGGCCACCACGCCCCAGGTGTCGAGCCCGTTGACGTCGGCGATGCAGTCGGCGGCTTGCACCCCGGTCACCTCGGGGCGCTGGCCCTCGAGCGGGTCGTCTTCCTCGCCGCTGTCGCCGCCCCCGGTGTCGGCGGGCTTCTCGGTGTCGTCGCCCTCGCCAAACTGGATGGGACCGCAGGCAGCCAGCAAGCACAGGGGGATCGAGCGCATGGGGGATCCTAGGAGATGCGGGTGGAGAAGGCCTCGAAGTCAGTGATCATCCGGCGCAGGCGCGTGCGGTGCGCCACGGGCAGCGCGAGCTCGGCCACCGGGTCGATGCCGGGTTGCAGGCGCGTCAAGGGCGCCTCGCCCGCCAGCGTGGAGGCGGCGGCCGTGTACCAGTTCCCGTCGCGACGCACAAATCGCACCCCGTCGTTGACGAAGCAGAACTGATTGTACTTGAAACGCGGCAAGGTGGCGCCCTGGCAGTTGTACCAGCAGCTCTCGAGCGCGGTGAGCGTGTCGCCCGCGCTGGAGACCGGGTCGGGACCGTCGACGGCCACGGCCGCCTCGCGCAGCACCGCCTCGAAGAGATTGCGCGCCGACACCGGCGACTTCTCCTCCTCGCCCGTGGAACGTCCCGGGTTCATCCAGAACAAGGGCACGCGGTTGCCGCCGTCGCTGACGTTGGCGAAGTGGTACACCCAGTCCTGCTCGCCAAAACAGTCGCCGTGGTCGGAGCCGAACACCACGAGGTTGTCGTGTCCCTCGTGCAGCTCGCGGCAGAAGTCGTCGACCTGCGGGGCGATTCGCTCCCAGGCCACCCGCTGCCGCGACTTGATGCGGCGCATCATCGCCGGGTCGATCGGCTGCTCCCCCGAGCGCATGAAGGTTTGATTGACCACGTGGTACAAGGCCACGAGTTCCCGGGCGCCCTCGGTGCCCTTGCTCAGCGGCGCGAGGATGTCGCTCACGTGGTAGGGGAAGTGCGTTTCCATCAGGTTCAAGAAGAGGAAGCTGGGGCGACCGCGGTGCGTGTTCTGCGCAAGGATGCGGCGCGCGCGATCGAATACGTCGCCGATGGTGTCCTGCAACCACACCTTACCGGCCTCGATGTCCTCGCTGAGCTTCCCTCGGATCCAGTCGGTGGAGAGCACGCGCTTGCGCAGGCGGGGCTTGCCCACCACCAGCATCAGCTCGTGGAGCTTGCGGTGCTGAGGGGGAACCTCCTTCCAGATGCGCACGATCTCGTCGAAGCCGTGGTCGAGGCCGAATATCTCCGTGGTCGCGACGTTGGCGGTGACCTGGTGGGTGCTGTAGCCGGCGTCGCGCAGTCGCCCGGCGAGGGTGGGGATGCCGGGGTCGAGGCCTCGGGTCTGGCTGTCGGCGCCGTGCTCGTGGGGCAGGAGCCCGGTGAACATCGAGGCGGTGGCGGGGAGCGTCCAGCAGCCGGCGGAGCGGGCGGCGGTGAAGGCCTTGCTGTGCCCGCTCACGTAGGGCAAGCGGGGCCCGTCGCCGCCGTAGACCGAGTCCCACCGCAGGGAGTCGGCGACGATGACGACGATGTTCCGGGGACGAGGCAAGGGGGCCGGTGACTAACCCTCCCCCGCCACCCCGTCGCCGTCGGTGGATGATCCCCGGGCTCACGCTGCTGGCGCTCGCGGGCAGCATCGCCGCCTGCGGGCCGGTGGCGGTGGAAACCCTGGAGGATCTCGCGGTGCGCGTGGTGGGCGGCGGCCACCTGTACTGGAGCGACGGTGCGAGAGGGTGGACGGAGATCCCGCTGTCGCTGCGGCTGCGACGGCACTGGGGGCCGAGCGACGTCGTGCTCGAACCCCGCTACGAGCACGTGGCCGAGGGCCTCGACATCGCCGAGATCACCATGCTGCGGCCTCCCGATCCCCGGGGAGTGGAGGTGGTGGTGGCGCGCATCGACCCGGCGCACTGGCAGTTCCGCACATGGGGTCGCGACGACTGGTCGCGCGCGCCGGTGGCCACGCTCGCGGAGGAGGCGGGCCTCTCGCTGGCGGTGAACGGGCCCTACTTCGCCGAGGACGGCCCGCTCGGGCTGGTGGTGAGCGACGGCGTGGTGCGCAACCGCCAGAACCCGCGTCGCGCCTCGCACTTCCTCGTGGAGAAGGCCGGGGGCCGCCCGCGCATCCTCAACCAGAAGAAGGCCAAGCTCGGGCCCCTCGACCAGGGCATCCAGGGCTTCCCCTCGATCATGAGCGGCGGCAAGACCTTCACCTACCTGCGCACCGGGGGCCTCGGGGTCGACGCCGACGCCGTGGCACGCCGCACCGCCGCCTGCATCGACCGGGACGACCGCGTGCTCCTGCTCGTCACCGACGACTGGACGGCCGGCCTCTCCCTCGCCGACCTCGCCACCCTGCTCGGTGGCCTCGGCTGCATCGACGCCATGGCCTTCGATGGCGGCGCCAGCACCGCGATGAGCGTGAGCGTGGCCGAATACCGTCGCGACGTGGGCGGCTTCGACGCGGTACCGGTGGTGGTGGGGATCGCGCCGCGCTGAGGCCTAGATCGGCCGCCAGTCCTCGCCGTCCTCGTACTCGGCGCGGGTAACCACCCAGCCTCCCCCGTGGTTCTCCAGCAGGACCCGCACCTTCTTCTTGTTGCCGTCGTCGCTCTGCACCTTGAACTCGTAGCGAGCGGAGCTGCCGTTCTCGCCGCCGCTCGGGAACATGTCGGACGAGAGGTGCACCTTCGGCCCCACCAGCGCCTCGAGCTGGGCGTTGCCCGAGGCCCACTCGCGCGCGGCCGTCCACGCCGGGTTGTCGCGGTACTCCCAGGCGTTGAGGAAGGGCCACACCGAGCCGAAGGCGAGCACGGCCATGAAGAGACCGGTGACGGCGAGGAAGGCGGCGCGACGCTTGTCCACGGCGTGGCGCTAACCGGGCCGGGATAGGCGCGGCGGCTTGGACAGCCTCGCCGTCAACGCCGACCGCATCGAGCGCGTGCGCGCCGCGCTGTCGCGACGGGTGGGCTCGGTGGTGGCGGTGTGCGAGGCGGTGCGCCGGCGGCACAACGTCAGCGCGATCCTGCGCAGTTGCGAGGCCTTCGGCGTGCACGAGGTGCACCTCGTCACCCAGGGCTTCCGGCCGTCGGCTGGGGCGGCGCGCGGGGCCGAGCGCTGGGTGTGGCGGCGACGCTTCGACACCGTCGACGAGAGCGTGGGCGGCTTGCGCGCGCGGGGGTTCCGCGTGTTCGTCGCCGACCTCGACGAGGCCGCGTTCACCCCGGAGACGGTCCCCGTCGACCGGCCGCTGGCGGTGGTCTTTGGCAGCGAGGTTCGCGGGGTGAGCGACGAGGCCCGGGCGCTCGCCGACGGCGCCATCCGCGTGCCCATGCTCGGGCTCACCGAGAGCCTCAACGTGAGCGTGTCGGCGGCGATCGTGCTGCGCGCGCTGGCCGACAGGCGCCGCGCGCTGGCGGGCAACGATCTCGACCCCGCCGAGCAAGAGCGCTTCGTGGCGGACTGGCTCGCCGCCGAGGAGCGCGCGCTGCGCGGCCTGCTCGCCCGGACCGCGCCGGTCGGGGAAGCGGGATAGCCGCGGCCCCCATGCCGCGCGACAGTTTCGTGGTGACACCCGAGGGCTGGCTCAGCCGGGGCGAGGCCTTCGTGCCCGGCGACGGGCAACAGCTCGCGGTGTTCGGCGGCATCCCCGGCGAGCCGGCGCGCGTGCGCATCTTCTCGCGACAGGGCCACCAGGCCCGCGGGCGCGCCATCAGCCCCGCCGGGGCGCCGAGCCCCGACCGGGTGGCGCCTCCCTGCGACAAGTGGGGACCCTGCGGCGGCTGCCCGTGGATGCACCTGTCCCCGGCCGGCCGGGCACGGGCCCACGATCGGCTGTGGATCGACGCCGCGCAGCTCGCGGGCGCCCAGCTCCCGCTGTCGCCGGTCCACCTCGCCGAGATGGGCCACGCCTCGGAGCTCAAGGTCGAGTGGGACTACTCCGACCGCGGCCAGCCGCGGCTCGGCGTGAGCGCGCGCGAGGGCGCCGGCACCGTCGCCATCCCGAAGTGCGCGAAGGTGAGCGACGGCGTGCGCACCTTCATGGGCGCGGTGGCCGCCACGCTCAAGGAGGCCAACGTCCCTCCGGGTCGCGACGGCCCCCTGCGCGGCATCCGTGGGCGCGTGTCGCGCGGCGAGATCCTGGTGATCGTCCGCCTGCCGCGGCCCGTCCCGGCGCTGGCCGAGTGGGCGGGCCTGCTCGCGTCGAACATCACCGAGCTGCGCGGTGTCGTCACCGTTTTCCCCCCGGACAACGACCCCAAGGGCATCGGCCAGCAGCGCCTGTACGGCTACGACTGGATCCCGGTGAGCGTGGCGGGTGCCGAGCTGCGCATCGGCGCCGAGGAGGCCTGGCCCCGCGACCTCGTGGCCTACGATCGCCTGCTCCGCGCCGCGCCCGAGCTCCTCGGCGTGGAGGCGGGCGACGCCGTCCTCGACATGGGCACCGGCAACGGCGCGCGGCTCCTGGTGCTCTCGCGCGCCAGCGGCTGGGCGGTGGGCGTGGAGTCCGACGACAAGCTCGCGGATCGTGCCACCGGCAACCTCCGCGACAACGGCGCCCCCGCCGAGGTGGTGGTGGACGGCTGGGTGGAGGCGGTGGAGCGGGTGGCACCGCGGCTCGCGGGACGGCGCCCGCTGGCCTGGGTGGACTGCGGCCGCAAGGAGCTGGGGCAGCGCGCGGTGGAGGTGATCCGCGGGCTCGACCCGCGGCGCGTGGCCCTCGAGGGGAGCAACCCGGCGGCGGTGTGCCGCGAGGTGGCCCGCTGGCAGCGCGACGGCTGGACGCTCGCCCGCTTCGAGCGCTTCGAGACCGAGGCCCACGCCCCGTTCACCCAGGCGGTGGCGGTGATGGCCTCGCCCAACCAGTCGGCTCCGGAGAAACGCGCACCGCGACGGCGGGCGGTGCGGTAAGCTCCCGCGCCGTGACCAGCCTGCTCCTGATTCCTTCCGTCCTCTTCGCCTCGGCGGCGCGCGCCGACGACGGCGTGCCGGTGCTCGTGGGCGCGCTCCAGGCCCGCAACGAGGAGTCCGCCTCCCTCGCCGCCCTCATCGAGAGCTTCGTGGCCCAGAAGCTCGGCGAGTACGACAGCTTGCGCGTGATTCGCATCGAAGACACGCCCGACTTCGAGGACTACTCGGCCCGCGTGTACATGGACAGCTGTCCCCCGGGCGAGGCCGTCGGCTGTACCTTCGTGCTCGCCGAGCGCGGCGAGGCGTGGTGGGCGGTCACCGGGTCGGTGCAGGCGCTGGTGAAGGGCACGCGGGTCGACATCGACATCATCGACGTCGACGGCTCCCGCGTGGCGGTGTCGTTCCGGTCCGAGCTCGAAGGCGGTCGCGACGAGGCCTTCGCCGAGGGCGTGGCGCGCGTGCTGGTGGCCGCCATCAGCGGCGAGGTGGGCAAGGAAGAAGACATCCGCGACGCGGGCGAGGAATCCGAAGGCACCGCGCTGAGCGCGGAAGAGAAGGCGGCGGTGGCCGCCGAGCTCGACACCCTCACCCAGTCACTTGGCGACTTCGAGCTCGAGGTGCGGAAGGCCTCCAAGACGATCAGTCGCCCCAGGCTCACCGAGGAAGACATCGCCGAGTACGTGGAGAGCGAGGGCGCCAAGCCCTGGGAGCGGCTCAAGATGAGCGCCGCCGAGTACCTCCGCTATCGCAACTCGGGGATGACGCTCCCGGTGTGGCGGAGGCGCATCCAGGGGCGCCGGTTCCAGGTGATCCTGCGCGGGGGCGGCGGCTTCATGAACGGGCCGGTCAACGGCGAGTACTACGGCCGCTACGCGCTCGACGAGCAGACGCTCACCGCCGTCGACGTGTACAGCGCCCAGTCGGTGGAGTCGGGTTCCACGGGCGTGGGCGTGGTGCAGGCCGCCTTCGGCGTGCACCCGGTGGTCGACGTCGGCGTGACCCTCGGTATCGCCGGCGGCGCCTTCGAGTACACCATCTCGCCCGAAGTCGTGGGACAGACCAACACGGCGTCGAAGCCGACGGTGGTCGACAACTCCAACCTGATGGTGGGCCCCTGGGTGACCGCCGGCCTCTTCCCCGCCGCCAACCTGCGCCCCACCTTCGGCGCCGGCGCCCTGTGGATGCAGGGCACCGGCGTGGCCAACCACATCCAGCCTCCCGACGAGCTGGCCAGCTTCGACGCCGAGTCACTCTGGCTGGTGAACGTGTTCGTCGGCGGCGAGGCCCGCCTCGCCGACAGCGTGGAGTTCTTCGCGCAGGTCCCGGTGAGTTTCCTCGTGGGCGGCGACGTGGTGCAGGAAGAGAAGCACACGGTGGTGGCCGCGCTCGAGGGTGTCCAGGTGCCCGCCGGCGCCTCGGCGCTCGGCGTCTCGGTCGTGGCCGGCGTGCAGATCCGCATCGGCGGCGCGAGGGTGCAGGAAACCACGCTGCTCGACGAGACCGACGAGCTGTAGGACCGGCTAGCCGCGCAGCACCCGGATCCGCGCCAGCCCCTTCACGTTCTTGCAGTTGCTGTCGCCCGGCGCGAGCAGCCGGAAGGGACCGCCCTGCGCCGGGGGGACCGGCCCGCCGTCGTGGCTGTGGACGATGACCGCCTGGCCCACGCCGTCGACCTCGGCCGGTTCGGTGGTGAGGCCATCGGTAGCGGCGGCGACGAAGCGCTCGCCGGGGACCAGGCGCAGCACCTCCGCGAGGCGCACGCCCGCCCCCTGCCGCCCGGGGACGATGGCCGACACGTCGGGCACCTGTCCCGGGAGCGCGGTGAGCGCGCCGCGGCTGAGCGGGAACTCGTTGCCGTCGGCGTCGACGAGGTTGATCACCTCGCCGTCCCAGGGGTTGGGCGCGGCGTCGGGCAAGAGCGCCGCGTGCAGCGCGCGGTCGATCGCGTCGAGATCCACGCCCTCGTCGACGATCACGTCGGCACGGCTGTCGCGACGGTAGGCCGTGGACGCGGCGTGGACCTGTCCCCCGGCGATGTCGAGGCGGTACCAGCCCACGTCGCAGCGGAAAACGCCCTTCCAGCGGGCAATGCCCGGGGTGAGCGCCACGGCGCGCACGTGGTCCCACGAGAACAGGCGCGTGGGCCCGAAAACCCAGCTTCGCGCCGCGTAGCCCTCGGTGGAGTCGTGGTGATGGTGGTGCTCGTGCCCCTCGCGGGCGCGCGGTCCCTGCCCCTCGGGCCAGGCCCAGGCCTCGGCGGGGAGGCGTCCCCGGGTGACGCGGGCGGCGTGTACCGGCGGCGGCCACAGCCTCGCGGCGAGGGCGTCGAAGGCGGCGATCTGGTCGACATCGGCGAGGTCGCAGCGGTTGGCGACCAACACGTCGGCACCGTCGACCTGCTCGGCGAACAAGTGCGGGTCGGGACGGGCTGCCGGGTCGACCAGCACGATCGTCGGCATCAGCTCGATGCGCGCCGCGAGGGCGCCCCGGCAGAGCATGTCGACCACGTCGCGCGGCCGCGCGAGGCCCGAGGGCTCGACGAAGATGCGGTCGGGCCGCAGCTCGTCGAGGATGGCGACGATCGCCGGGGCGAGGCCCTCCGGGGCGGTGCAGCACACGCAGCCGCCGGGGATGTTGGTGACCCTGAGGTTGCCGCCGAGCAGGGTGGCGTCGATCTGCGCGGTGCCGAAGTCGTTGACGACCACCGCGCAGCGCTCCTTGCCCTCGCGCGCGGCCAGCTCGTGGAGGAGGACGGTGGTCTTGCCGGTGCCGAGGAAGCCGCCGACGACGTGGACGGGGGTGCGCATGGGGCGCGGGGCCTAACCCTGTTGGTCGATCCACCCGAGGATGCGGTTCACGTCGGCCCAGCGGGTCATCCTGCCGTCGGCGCCGAGCAAGGTGATGGCGAGGCGGTGGCCGCTCCCGGTCCGCAGAACCGTCGTGAAGCAGTAGCGCGCGGTGTCAGTGTAGCCGGTCTTGGCGGTCTCCACGAGCAGGTCGTCGCGACCGTTGAGGCGGTCCGTGGAGCCGAGCCGACGCACGTAGTCCTTGTTCTTCCGCCAGAGGTCCCAGTGCGGGGCGCTGGCCACCGGCGCGAGCATGGGGTGGGTGGCCACGGCGACGGTGGCCTTGGCGATGTCGCGGGCGGTGGAGAGGTTCTCGTCTTCCAGTCCCGACGGGTCGACCCACGAGGATCGCGTCATGCCGAGCTCGATCGACACCGCGTTCATGCGCCCAACGAACTGCTCGAGGTGCATGTCGGCGGCGGCGGCTAGGCCGAGAGCCGCGCGGTTGTCGGAGGACACCATCGCCGCGCCGAGCAAGTCGATGCCGGTGGTGATGTCGCCGGTGGACAGGCGCGAGCGGGCGCCGGATCGCGTGGGGTACTGCTCGGGACCGATGACCACCTCGCGGTCGGGGTCGGGCCAGTTGGAGGCGTAGGCGAGCGCGGCGACCACCTTGGTGATCGACGCCACCGGCCGCGGATCGTCGGGGTTCTTCTGGTAGAGGATCGCGCCCTGGTCGATGTCGTAGACGAAGGCGGCGCGGCTCTTGACGTGGGGACCGGTGGTGGGGCCACTACCGTCCATCGCCGAGAGCGCGAGGATGTCGGGAGACGAGGGGAACCACTCCGGGGGCACCCACTCCTCGGGGGGCTCCACGGCCAGGTCGACCTCGGCCTCGCCCGGCGTGCGCCAGCCGGCGGTGGGGCCACTCGCCCCGGAAGGCGGGACCTGCACGAAGCTGCGCGCGAACTCGTTGGCTGGCGTCGGGATGGATGCCTGCACGGGCAGGTCGAGGCTGGCGGTCGCCGCGCCGCTGAAGAGGGGCGCCGCCACCCAGCAGCCGACGAGGCCCACGCCGCCAGCCCAGAGCGTGGCGATCACGCGCAACAGTAGCTTCACCAGACCATCCTCCCCCGCCCGGGGCAGCTTCGCCAGTAGAACATTCCCCGCGTTGACGTGTCAAGCGTGCATACCACTGACTTTTGTCATTGACATATGTCAGCGAATCGAGCTAGGGATCGGTCGTCCGCCCGAGGTCTCACGTGAACATCGCCTTCGCCAGCATGGAAGAGTCCGACCGCGCGCCGCTCATGGCCCGCTACGTGGAGAGCTTGCGCCGTCGAAACGGCGAGATCTCCGATAGCTCGCTCCAACTCCCCGCCCGGGAAGGTTTCCTCGCCCGCTGGGCAGCGAGCAACCCCGGCTGGAGCGGGCGCGCCCCCACCGAGGCCTACCAGCGCATCGTGGGCGGCGGCGCCATCCACCGGGACGACCCGAGGCTCGCCCTCTGGATGGCCTACATGGCGATGACCAACCAGGCCGAGGAGTACGGGGTGAACGTGCGACTCGACGACGAGCTTCCCGGCGAGGGCGACGAGAAGGAAGCTTACCAGTACATCGCCCGGGAGGAGCTGTACCACACTCGCATGTTGCTCGACGGCGTGCGGGCCCTCGGCGTCAACGCGAGCCTCGCCCCGCCGCCGCTGGGGCTCCGCCTCTTCCTGCGCTTCTTCCCGCGCCTGCCCACGATGTGGACCGACTGCATCACGCTCATCGCCGAGGCCGTGGGGATCACGCTCTTCTGTCGCCTGCGCGCCATCGCGATGGAGCTCTTCGAGGGCACGTCCATGGGGGCGCACCTCACCTCGCTGGTGGACGAGATCATCATCGACGAGGTGGGACACGTCACCTTCCTGCGCTCGCGCCTCGGCGAGCGTGGCCTGCGCTGGGCGCGACGGCTGTCGCCGGTGGTCATCCCGTTACTGATGCGCAGCTTCCCCATGGCGGGACCCTTGCTGGGCCTGGAGGCCTACCGTCGCATGGTCGACACCTTCACCTGGGACGACTTGCCCCCCGGCGTGCGTGCGCGTGCCTTCGGGCCTTACTGTCGCGACACAATGTTTCAGGCCGTCGCGAGCTAGCCCCCGCGCCTGCGGGGGACGGTCGCCTCGGCGCGACGAATCTCACTCATGTCGTAGACCGCTTGCGGCTTCGCGCCCTCGCAGACGGCGAGGCCGCTGGTATCGCGTACCGCCACGTCGCCTTCCACGTGGAAGAGCCCCTGCGCCAGCGAGGTGGGCTGCTGGTCACGGAGAAACACGATCACTCGCTCGCCCTCGTCCACCCACGGCGTGCCCGCCACGGTGAGGCAGAGCCCCGACATGCAGCCGCCGGGAATCCACACCTCGGCCTCCTCGTCGAGACCGACAAGAGACAGCGTGGCGACCGTCCAGATCATGCCGCCTTCCCAGCGTGTTTCGACCTCGCTCACGTCGCCGAAGGCGGTGGCGTCGGAGAGGACGGCGAGCGCGAAGGGGTCGAGGGCCTTGGCCACCATCGTGGCCTGCGCAGAGGCGAGCAGGGCGAGGATCATCGGGACACCTGGCGACGGAGGAAGGCGAGGAGGAGGGCGGGCGCGACGGCCCAGCCGAGGCCGACGGGCGCGGCGTTGCAGGCGCCGAGGGGGCGTTCGGCGAGCTCGGAGCCCTCGGAAAGGTCGGGGTAGAGCCACTCGATCACCGCCACGTCAGCGTCGGCGAGGTCGCGCTTGCTGACCTCGCCGGGGGCCGACGAGGCGTACATCGTAGCGCTGGCGTCCTGGTCGATGTGGTCGGCGCCCAGCGCGTGGCCGAACTCGTGGGCGAGGGTGTTCTGGAGGTCGGACTTGCCCACGGCGCCATCGAGCGCCCAGTCGTGATCGCCGGTGTTCACGGCGAGGTCGAAATCGAGGATCTGTCCCTCCTCGTTCGACCACGTGGTGGTGAGCGCGAGGAGGTCGGGCGAGCTGGTCCAGTCGTCGACGAAGTACACGCCGTTCTGCTCGTCGTAGCCACCCTTCAACCCGTTCTTCCGGTCGGCCAGGTTGAACTCCACGGTCACGGTCTCGATGTCGTTCCAGGCCTGGGCCGCGTCGGCGGCCGCGTCGACGGCGCCCTCCTCGTCGAGGCCGTCCTTGTTCTGCGGATCGACGACGACGTCGATGACGGCAATGTCCCAGTGCAACACCTCGCCGTACTGGTTTACCATCACGTTGTCCTCGACGCCGGCGAGGGCCGGCGCGAGGAGGGCGAGCATGGGGAGCATCGTCCTGACCTCGCTCCCCGGATCGGAACGTGGCCGCCGACACTTGACGGGTAGGCTGGCGGGGTCCGCCGGTTTGCGGTAGCATCCAACCCGGAGGCGGCATGCTCCAGCAGTCCACCCGCGCGCCCAGGAAGGCGAAGAAGTCCGGCGGCTCACCCGAGGCCGGGGCCCAGGCGACGCCCGACAAACAAACCCGCATTGGCAACGCGGCCATGCAGCAGTCGGTCCAGAACGAGGGCACCTGCGCCATCGGCAACGACGAGATCAGCTCCTGGCTCGGCGCCGAGCGGGAGCCGCCCCACGGCGCGTCGACCGACGGGCCCGTGGGCCCGATGAGACCCTCGCAGTTGAAGGCGGGCAAGTGGGGTGCGCTGATCGGTCCCGAGGACACCGTCCAGTTGTTCGCCGAAGACGACCTCAGCGACGCGTCGTTCACGGTGCCCGACGGCAAGACCTGTCGCATTCTGGAGACCGTCGCCGACCGCATCAAGGTGCAGGTGCGCGTCGGCAAGGAGAACAAGCAGGGCTGGTGTGCCGCCTCCCTGCTCAGCGACCAGCCGAAGCTGAATCGCGACGACGACGCGCCGGGGCTCACCGACGACTTCATCTACGCCAAGCAGAAGGGCGACCATTCCCCCGCGGATCCCAAGGGTACCGACACCGCGCAGGGGGCGCTGGGCGATTGCTACTTCATCGCCTCCATGGCCGCGATTGCCAACGCCTCGCCCCAGGTGATCAAAGACGCCATCAAGTACAACCCAGCCACGGAAACCTACACCGTGCGTTTCTACGAGGAGTCGGGCTGGGGCGGCGACTACAAGCCGGTGTACATCGAGGTCGACAGCTACCTCCCCACCGTGGCCGGCAACCGCAACGACCCCGCCTACGCCGGCGAGCCCAACGGCAAGATGTGGCCAGCCATCATGGAGAAGGCCTACGCCAAGTGGAAGGGCAACTACGACGTGATCGGCAACGGTGGCTACGGCGCGCAGTCGATGGCCGAGATCACCGGCGCCCGATCGCAGGAGAAGAGCCCCAAGTCCATGAAAGAAGATGAAGTCATTCCCTACTTCGAGAACGCCAAGAAGTCGGGCATGGCCATCTACGCGGCAGTGGAGAACAACCGCCAGTCCGACGCGCAGATGCCCTTCCGCGGCAGCGGCGACGGTCCCCTCACCGCGACAATCTCGCATACCCACCGCTGGAATCACATCGTCCCCGGAACGATGCGCATCACCGACAAGGCCGGGAAGATGAAGGGCACGGTGTCCGACACCGGCAAGGAAGGCGACGCCAGCGCCAAGCTCGCCGGTAGCCCCGTCGACACGGGCACCGTCGACTACAAGGCCAACAGCGCCAACATGAAGCTCAAGGCAGGGCAGGGCCCCGCGAAGGCAGAGGATCTGGAGCTTCGGTTCGCCTATCAGGGCGCGGTAAACGCCGATAAACTGCTAGTGGCCAACCACGCCTACGCCTTCAGCGGCGTCGTCGGCGGCAAGGAGCTGCAGTTCTACAACCCCTGGGGAACCTGGCAGCCCAAGCCGGTCACCCCGGCCGAGTTCCTCAAGCACTTCACCAACATCTCGACGAACAAGGCGCCCCAGGGCGCGACGAGAGCCTAGGCCGAGTTCCCCATGATCGACTGCACTGTACGGGTGGAGGCAGGCGCGGCCATCGACCCGCATCTCGTCGAGGGCGCCGTGGTTTGCCTCGCCCCTGGCGTCCACGCGGCGAACCTGCTGATCGAGGCGAGCCTCACCCTCCGCGGCGAGCCGGGCGCGGTGATCGACGCCGGGCGTGCCGGGCCCGTGCTCCGGGTGGCGGGCGACCAGCTTGTCGTCAAGGTGGAAGGCCTCACGTTGCGCGGCGGGGCGGGCGACGCCGGCGGCGGCGTGCGCCTCACCGGCTGGAGCGAGCTGTGGCTGTCCAACTGCCGCCTCGAGGACAACGAGGCCCTGCTGGGCGGCGGCGGCATCGGCGGCGGCGCCTTCGCGGAGCGCGGCAAGCTCACGCTCAGCGACTGCGCCTTCAGCGGCAACCGCGCGCGCAACGGCAACGACCTGATGGCCAACGGCCTCGCCTCCGTCGAGGTCAACGGTGGTAGCTTCGCGGGCGACGTGGTGCTCGTCGACGGGGTGCGCGCCACGCTCTCCGGGGCCCGCGTGCATGGCAGGCTCACGACACGGGGCACCACCACGCGAGCCCCGAGCGTCACCCTGCGCGGCACGGCCGTCGACGGCGGCATCGACAACGACGCGAATCTACCCGCCACGCTCGTCGTCGAAGACGGATGATGCGCTACGTGCTCGCTACCACCGGGCTCTCGCTCCTGGCCTGCACCGGCACGACCAGCGACGCCGAGAACTGCGGCGGCGACGTCCAGGTGGAGACGATGTCGTTGCAGAGCGACCGGCAGGGCATCGTCAGCATCCCGCTATCGCTCGACAGTGACGACGCCGTGTTCCAGGTCGTCGTGGAGAACAGCGGCGATGGCTACGTGTCGACCGACGGGCTGGTCAACCCCGACGGGGAGTCAATCCTCGACTGGGAAGACTGGTACGAGAGTCACGACTCCCTCACCGACGCCTTCTACGCCGACGCCTCGGCGACGACCCTGAACTGGCCGGTCCGGGAGAGCGACCCCGGGCTCTCCGAGGGCGAGTGGACCCTGTACGCGTCGACCCTCTCCGATGACTTCTACTACGAGGGACGTCGCGACGTCGACGTGACAATCCTGCGCCGCTCCTGCACCGGCAGCGCGATGAAGCTGAAGGCCACGATCGCCTACGCGGGCGACCTCGAGAACGACCGCGACGTCGTGAGCGCCACCGAGGCCGCCGTGGCGCGGTGGACGAGTATCTACGCCAGCCACGGCATCGAGCTCTCCACCGAGTTCATCAGCTCCGACATCAAGGCGAGCCTCCCGTCGCCCAGCACCGGCAACGCCGCCTACGGCACGCTCTATGACGAGGTGGGCGAGGGCGTCCTCCTCGTGGTGGGCGAAGACGTGGACGGCGCCTCCGACGTCTACGGCGTGGCGGGTGGCATTCCCGGTCCCCAGGTGGCCACCGAGCACTCGGTGGTGGCGGTGAGCTGGCTGGTCCACGCCGGCGCCAACGCCAGCTTCAGCGACAGCGAGATCGACCTCTACGGCGAGACGATGGCCCACGAGATCGGCCACTTCCTCGGGCTCTACCACCCAGTGGAGATAGGCTGGAACTACTGGGACGCGCTGAGCGACACCGACGACTGCTCGTCGGCGAAGAGCTGCGAGAGCGCGCTGGCCACGAACTTGATGTTCCCCTACCCCGTGTGCGGAAATGTTGGTTGCACCTCTCAATTCGACTTGTCGAATGCGCAGGTGGGCGTGCTCGGTCTAAACATCGGTGTCCGATGATCCTCTCCCTCTCCCTCGCCTTCGCCTCGCCCGTTTCTGACGCCCTCGCCGCGCGCGACGGGGTGGACTGCATGTCGCTCGGCGATTCCTCGGCGGCGCTGCGCGACGAACTCCTCGGGCTCACCGACCCCGCCATCCTGCCCTCGTCGGTGCCGATGCGCGCCGCCTCGTGCCTCGCCGAGCGCTTCGGCACCGACAGCGTGGTCCAGGACGCGATCGTGGCGTGGTCGACCGACAGCGAGCGGCAGGGGCTCGCGATGGCGGCGCTGATGCGGGTCGACCTGCTGGGCGAGCCGGGCGCGGTGCGGGTGATCCAGGCCGCCCTGTCCTCGCCCCTGCCGCGCGTGGCCACCAAGGCGCGGGAGATGGTGCCGGGGAGCATTCACCCGGCGGTGCGGGGACTGGCGGCACCGTAGGCGGCGCGCCGGCGGGCTGCCTGCGATAGCCGCCGGCGATGAACGCCTTCGCCGTGATTCACCCCGGGCTCGAGGGCGTGGTGCAGGCCGAGCTCGCCACGCTCGGGGTGCAGGGCGAGGTGGTGGGCGGCGGCGTGCGCTTCGAGGCCGACGCGGCGCGCGTGGCCCGGCTGGCGCGCACGATGCGCACGCCCTCGCAGATCCTCGTCGAGCTGGTGTCGGGCACGGCGAAGTCGCCCGACCAGCTCACTGGCTTGCTGCGCCGCGTGCCGTGGAAGGCGCTGGTCCATCCCCTCGCGAAGATCGACGTCGAGGTCACGTCGCGACAGAGCGCGGTGCGCTTTCGCGACGTGGCCGCGCGCGCCGCCGGGCACACCATCAAGGAGTGCCTCAAGGGCCCCTTCGTGCCCGACAGGGAGGCGAGGCCGCAGCTCGCCCAGCAAGTGCAGATCCGCATCGACAACGACGTGGCCACCGTGTCGCTCGACGCGGGTGGCGATCTGCTCCATCGCCGGGGATGGCGCACCGACTCGGTGAAGGCGCCGCTGCGCGAGAACCTCGCCGCCTGCCTCATCTGGCTGGCGGACTGGCGCGGCGATCGCCCCCTCGTCGACCCCTTCTGCGGCTCGGGCACCATCCCCATCGAGGCGGCCCTCCTCGCCGCCGGGCGGCCGCCCTTCGGCCGGCGACGCTTCGCCTGCGACGAGTGGCGCGGGCTCTCCCGGGAGGCCATCCGCGTGGTGCCGGTCTCCACCGGCGCACCCATCTCCGGCTCCGACCACCACGCGCCCTCGGCACTCGCCGCGCAGGCCAACGCGCAGCGTGCCGGGGTGAAGGTGAGTTTTCGTCACTTGCAGGTGAGCGACATCGAGCCCACCGGCGTGGCCGGGACCGTCGTCACCAACCCACCCTACGGCAGCCGCCTCGGGGCGAGCGTGGCCCCGGTGTACAACCACTTCGGGCGAGCGCTCCGCGAGCGTTTCTCAGGATGGACCGCCGTGTTCCTGTCGCCCCAGCCCGATTTCGCGATGCGCGTGGACCGCGGCGCCGAGCGGCTGGCTCACTTCAAGAACGGCGGGATCCCGGTGGGGGTGTGGGCGGTGAGGGTGTGAGGCTCAGGCCAGCGCCGTGGCCACGCTCCTCGCCACCGCCTCCGCCAGCTTCACCGGCACGGCGTTGCCGATCTGCCGCATCGCCTCGCCCCAGGCGCCTTCCAGCCGCCACCCGTCGGGGAAGGTCTGCACCCGCGCCGCCTCGCGCACCGTGAGGTAGCGGAGCCGACCGCCGGGAAACAATACCGTGTTCTCACCCCCGGGAACACCGTGGACACCTGCCTTCAGGGCCTTGCTCGGGAGGTCGACGGGACTGCCGGTGTGGCCCGGGTACGCGCGCGCCCCGGGGACGAGGCGGTGGTTGAAGGGCCCCCCCCCGCCGGCCTCGGGCTCGGGCAGGTCGCCGATGGCGTCGCGCAGGGTACGCCAGGGCCGCAGCCCCTCGGGACCGGCGGGACGACGCGAAGGCGGGGCCGCGGGTGGGGCGATGGCGTGACGGCGCCAGTACTCGCCGGAGGCCCACTGGCTCGCCCAGAGTGCGGCGCCCGAGTGCGTGGCCGCCGGGAAGGACCACGCGATCGGCAGGTCGGCGCGAAAGCCGACCACGAACACCCGGTGACGATGCTGCGGCACGCCGTAGTCGGCGGCGTCGAGCACGCGCGCCTGCACCCGGTAGGCCGGCGTGCCGACGGCGCGCAGCCGCGCGTCGTGTTCTTCCCACGTCTCGTCGACCGCGGGCGGCAGGCCCGGCAGCGCGAGCTGCCGCAGCACGTAGTCGAAGTAGGGCGCGAAGGCGGCCCGGGTGAGGCCGCGCACGTTCTCCATGATGAACGCCCGCGGCTGGAGCTCGCGCACCGCGCGGCAGAACTCCGGGATCATGTTCCGCGGGTCGGCAAAGGCGCCGTGTTTCCCCCCGAGACTGAAGGGCTGGCAAGGCGGGCCACCGGCCACGAGGTCGACCGGGCCGATGCCCCCGAAGTCGACGGCGCGGACGTCGCCCTCGTGGACCACCCAGCGCCCGATGCCCGGCACCGCGCCGGCGGCCACGTTGGCGCGGATGGTGTCGCACGCGTCGGCGTTTCGTTCGAGGAGCGCCGCGTGACGGAAGCCGGCCGCGTGGGTGCCGAGGGCGAGCCCGCCGCCGCCGGTGAACAACTCCACCGAGGAGAGCGCCAGGGGCGGCTCGCGACCGGTAGCGGGCGCGACGCTGGCGGCGTGCTGTTCCATCACTCGCGGCGACGTAGCCTCGCAGAGCTCCGGGTGGCAACGCCGGCGCCGCTCTTGACTCGCCAAGATAAGCCCGGCCAATGCTGCGCTGCCTCCGAGTTCGACAGCTCGCCATCGCCGACGACATCGAGCTGGTGCTCGGCGACGGGCTCAACATCGTCACCGGGGAAACGGGCGCCGGGAAGTCGATCCTCGTCGACGCGCTGCAACTGGTGCTCGGCGGGCGAGCCAACCCGGAGCTGGTGCGGACCGGCGCCGAGCGGGCCGAGGTGGAGGCGCTGTTCGAGCTGTCGCCGGGCGACCGTGATCGCCTCGCCGGTCGCGACGTGGGGGAGGAGCTGGTGCTGCGCCGCGTGGTCGAGGCCGCCGGCCGGTCGCGGGCCTACATCGACGGGCGCCTCGCC
>Ga0194131_10005572_pt1 | contig 18037 bp, 18 predicted proteins | sample TA2KigO120mmetaG_FD_148631 | JGI IMG/M metagenome (GOLD analysis project Ga0194131, IMG submission 148631) | Freshwater microbial communities from Lake Tanganyika, Tanzania - TA2015053 Kigoma Offshore 120m | ecosystem: Environmental > Aquatic > Freshwater > Lake | place: Tanzania: Lake... | reverse complement strand
GAGCGGGATCACCGGGTCAACCTCGCCCAGCGACTCTTTCATGTAACCCTTGAGACCGTCCGGATAGGTCCAGGTCCTCGTCTCGTTGCCGCTGGCCTTCTCGATGGTCAGGGTCACTTTCGCGCCGGGCAGCAGTACCGCCTTGGAGCGCAGCAGCCGCTCCATCTCGGGGACCGAGATGTGGGTGCTGTCGAAATATTTCGCGTTGGGCCACACGCGGATCTTGGTGCCGCTCTTACGTGGGCCCACCTCGCCGATCTTGCGCAGCGGCTCGATGACGTCGCCGTCCGCGAAGACGATGCGGTGCACGGCGCTTTCCCGCTGAACCTCGACTTCCATGCGGCGGGAGAGCGCGTTCGTCACGCTGACGCCCACGCCGTGGAGACCGCCGGAGAAGGCGTATGCGCCGCCCTCAAGCTTGTCGAACTTGCCGCCGGAGTGCAGCACCGTGAAAACGACCTCGACGGTCGGCCGCTTTTCCTCGGGGTGCATTCCCACCGGGATGCCGCGCCCGTCGTCGGTGCAGGTCACCGAGCCGTCGGCGTGCAGCGTGACGCTGATGTTCTTGGCGACGTTGGCCAGCGCTTCGTCGGCGGCGTTGTCGATGACTTCCCCGATGATGTGAAAGGGGCTGTCGGTCCGCGTGTACATGCCGGGCCGCTGGCGCACGGGCTCCAGGCCTTTGAGAACGCGGATGGATTCTTCCCGATATTGAATGGTGGGCATGCCTGGCGAAGAGCTCCGGTCCTTTTGATGGCGCGCCTGGGAGCGCGCGAACGGGTCGCGCGGGGGCGCGCGATCGGGCCGGTCAGGCTTCGTGGCAAGCGGGCGAAATCCTTGTGGATAAAGAGTGGATAACTTGTGGATTGACGCAAGCCGGCGGTGGAGGTTTCACGACCGAAAAGAATATTCCCGGGCCCTGGAATTATTTCAGCGGACGCTTTTGTGCGCTTCCGTCAAGCGGCACTGGTGATCAGCGGATGGCTTCCTCGGAGGTGAGGGCGTCGAGCGCCTCCATGAAGCGGGCGACTTCTTCCTGGAGGGCGATGTGGCAGCGTTGCGCGCGGTCGAAGTCGGCGGCGCGCCCGGCCGCTTCCAGATCGCCGGCCAGGCGATACGCGACGCCCGCCCCGAGATTGCCCAGACAGCCTTTCAAGGCGTGGGCGGAGTTCGCAATGGCCATGCCGTCCCGACGGTCCACCAGGTCGTCGAGTTCGGAGATCATTGCGGGGGCGAGTCGGAAGAAGGCTGCGGAAAGCTCGCGGAGCAACTCGACGTCGCCGCCCACGGTGCGCAGCACCGCGTCGCGGTCAAAGCACTCTTCTCCGGGAGGCTTGCCGGGCACCACCGGGACGTCAGGCGTCGGATGGGGCCGCGCGAACTTGTCGATGGTGGCCAGCAGACCATCGGCCCGCAGCGGCTTGGCGAGGTAGTCGTCCATGCCGGCCTCCAGGCAGCGCTCCCGGTCGCCTTTCATCACGTGCGCGGTCATCGCGATGATGGGAACGTGCCGCCCGCTGGCGCGCTCGCGCTGGCGGATCTCCCGGGTGGCCTGCAGGCCGTCCATCTCCGGCATCTGCACGTCCATGAGGATGACGTCCCACTCCCCGCTGTTTGCTCGCGCGACGGCTTCGCGGCCGTTGGACACGGTTTCCACCTCGTGTCCCTGCTTCTGGAGGATTCGCACCGCCAGAAACCGGTTGACGACGTTGTCCTCGGCAAGCAGCAGGCGCATGCGAGGGCCGCTGTTGGCGGCCGCGGCGCCATTGGCCAGGGCGTCGTCGGCGGGGGCGTTGTGGCGCATCACGCTGAGAATCGCATCGAGCAGCTCGGACTGCTTCACCGGCTTGGTGAGGTAGGCTGAAACGCCAATTTCCCGGCAGCGCGCCCGCTCATCGGCGCCGCTTGAGGAGGACAGCATCATCAGCTGCACGCCTTGATAGTCTTTTTTCGAGCGAATTTCGGTGGCCAGCGCGAAGCCATCCATTTCCGGCATGCCGGCATCGAGCAGCACCAGATCAAACCCCTTGCCGGTTTGACGGGAGCGCTCCAGTTTCTCCAGGGCTGGTTTTCCGCCGCTGGCCTGGGCCGCCCGCATTCCCCACGAGGTGAGAATTTCGGTGAGAATGGTGCGGTGGGTTTCGTTGTCGTCCACCACGAGCACGTGGTGCCCTTCAACCTCCTTGCGATCGGGGAGGCGGCTGGTGGCATTCTCGTCGACTTCGAACGCCGCCGTGAAATGGATGGTGGTTCCGGCGTCCTCGCGGCTTTCCAGCCAGATGCGGCCGCCCAGCATCTGGACGAGCCGCGCCGAGATGGCCAGTCCCAGCCCGCTGCCGCCGTAGCGCCGGGTAATGCTGCTGTCGGCCTGGGTAAACGCTTCAAAAATATCGGCCTGACGCTCCTGCGCTATTCCGATGCCAGTGTCCTTCACAGTAAAGTGAAGGCTCACTTTTCCATTTTCCACGCCCTCCGGCTCCACGTGGAGCACGACTTCGCCCTGGTTGGTGAATTTAATGGCGTTTCCCAGCAGGTTGACCACGATCTGGCGGAGCCGGCCGAGGTCGCCCACCAGGCGGTTCGGCACCTCCGCGGAAATGTGGCAGGCCAGCTCAAGGGTTTTGCGATTGGCGCGCTCGGCCAGCGTGCGCACCGTGTCTTCCAGGGCATCGCGCACCGGAAACGGCTTGCACTCAAGATCCAGGCGACCGGCCTCGACTTTGGAAAAATCGAGAATATCATCGAGCAGTCGGAGCAGTGATTCCGCCGACGTCTTGACCATCCCCAGGTATTCCCGCTGCTCCGCATTGAGCGGCGTGTCAAGCGCCAGATCGGTCATCCCCAGGATGGCGTTCATCGGCGTGCGAATCTCGTGGCTCATGTTGGCCAGGAACTGGCTCTTCGCAAGACTGGCTTCCTCGGCGACGCGACGCGCCTTTTGCAATTCTTCCTCCCACCGTTTGCGCTCCGTGATGTCGCGGGAGACGCCGACGGTAAGCACGGTTTCCCCCTGGGCGTTGAAAATCGCCGACTTCACCGTGTGAAAACGGCGCACTTCGCCGTCGTGGCGGGTGACCGGCTCCTCGGGAATGTTGAGCGTCTGCCCGGTGGTCCAGACGTAGGCGTCGTCCTTGACGTATTGCTGCGTGTAGTCAGGCTCGTTGAAGGCGGCGTCGATCATGTCGCGCAGCTCTTCGTTGCTCATGCCGTAATACTCACGGAATGCCCGGTTGGCCCAGAAGATTCGCGACTGCTCGCGCTTGACCAGCACCAGGTCGGTGATGGCGTCGAGGATCTGCCGGTAAAGCTCCTCGGTGTCTATGCTGTCTCGCTTGTGGACCGGATCTTGCATGGAAGCGAACCCCCGCGCCCACTTTCGCGCCGCGTCATTCAGATCCATTCCAGGTCTGGTTGATGGTGATTGATGCGGGCCGCTCATCTTCTCAACCCGCGAGGGGCGCACTATCCCGACGAGTACGTCGCGGATCCGCGCAACGCGGCCGTGCTCGATTCCATTCAGTCGTCCTCATAGGGGGCGGTGTCCGGGTCGGTGTGGGCGATCACCCACGTTCCCGGCATGTCCTTGCGGATGCGGTCGACCAGCGACTCGGTGATGTCGTGCGCTTCCTGGAAGCTGACCGCGCTGTCGATGAGGACGTGGAACTCGACGAAGCGGCGAGTCCCCGAGCGTCGCGTGCGCAGCTTGTGGTAGCCACGCACGCGGGGGTCGTGTCCCTCGATCGCGGTGACAATGGCTGTCCGCTCGCCGTCCGCGAGCTCCCGATCCATGAGGATGTCCAGAGCATTGCGCAAGGGCTCAATCACCGCCCGCAGCACGTAGGCCGCGATGCCCAGAGAACACGCCCCGTCGACCCAGGCCGCCCCGCTGATCTGGACGAGGGCGAGCGCGGCCACCACACCCAGGTTGGTCCACACGTCGGTGGCGTAGTGCAGGCTGTCGGCGCCCAGGGCCATGGAATGGGTGCGGCGGGCGACTCGCCGCATGTGCGCGGAGAGCAGCCAGCTGACCGTGGTGGTGCACAGCATGATCCACATTCCGGCCTGGGCGTGGGCCACCGTGGCGCCGGTCCACATGCGCTGCACCGCGAACCCGGCGAGTACCATCGCCGAGCCGCCGATGAACACGAACTGAAAGAGCGCCGCGATGCTCTCGGCCTTTTCGTGTCCGAAGCCGTGGTCGTCGTCCGGCGGCTGCCCCGCGACCCGAATGGAAAACAGGCTCAACGCGGAGATCAGCGCGTCCATGAATGAGTCGAGAAAAGAGGCCAGCACGCTCATGGACGTGGTGGCGATTCCTACCGTCAGCTTGGTCACGGCCAGCAAGCAGGCGACCGTAACCGCCGTGCGCGCGGCCGCGATCTTCGCGCGCTCCGCCTCCTCGCCGCGGAGCTCGGGTTGGCTAAGGCTAAACGTTTTCCGCCGGCTCCTGAAGCGAGACCAGTCCGGTCTTGATGGCGTATTTCACCAGGTCGACGCGGTCGTGCAAATTCAGTTTTTCCATGATATTGCCGCGGTGGGTCTGCACCGTCTTGATGCTCACGAAAAGTGAATCCGCAATCTGCTGGTTGGTCTGGCCGTCGGCGATCCCCTTGAGGACTTCCTGCTCGCGGGGCGTAAGCTGCCGCGCCTTGTCCTGTTTTTCTTCCTCGCGCCGGAAATAGGATTGCACGAAGCGGGAGGCCATGGCCGGAGTGAGATAGACGTGCCCTTTCATGACCGTGTGCACCGCGTGCACCAGCTCTTCGGCGGCATTTTGCTTGAGGACGTATCCGAGCGCGCCGTGCTGCAACACGCTGATCAGGTTGTGCTCGTTGTCGTTCTGACTGAGTACGAGCACCTTGACCGTCGGCGCCTGGCGGCCGATGCGCTGGCAGGCTTCAATACCGTCCACGCCGGGCATCTGAATATCCATCAGCACCAGATCCGGCTTCAGCTCGTCGGCCATCCGCACGGCTTCAAGCCCGTTGGAAGCCTGGCCGATGACCTCGATGTCCGGCTCGGCCTCCAGCAGCAATTTTACGCCTTCACGGAGGATGGAGTGATCGTCAGCAATCACAACACGTATCACGGCGCTGGCGTTCGTGTAGTCCGAGGGGGGTTCCTGCGTTTGCTGCTCCTGGTCGCTGGAACTGCGCGCGCGCGGAGTCACGATGCCACTGGGGGTTGCGCTTCGGGTCGCAGCTTGATGAAGCAGCGCTCCGGATGGCGCACGGACAGCACCGCGCAATCCGCCGTTCGGACCACCCTCTCCGTCGTGCTCCCCAGCAGCAGCCGCGACAATCCGCGGCGTCCATGGGTCGCGATCACGATGAGGTCGATCTCCATCTGCTTGACGTAGTCCACGATCTGGTGGGCCGCGTTGCCGATGCGCACCACGGTTTTCAGCGGGACATCCTGCACTTCTGCCGCGAGGTCGTTAAGCTCGAAGCGGGCGTCCTCGACCAGGGGGTCGGGCGGTGCCGCCCCGGCCCCTCCCAATGCTGCGTACGGCGGAATCGGTGCTATCAGGTCCACCACGTGCAGCAGGTGCACGGTGGCCCCGAAGCTGCGGGCCAGCTCCAATCCGTGCGCCAGCGCGTGCCTGGAGTCTTCGGAAAAGTCCGTGGGGACGAGGATGCGCTTGATGTCCATCATGTCGGCATCTCCTTTTTGCAGCCAGGGCTGGCCGACGGGCCCAGTGGCGGCCGCGGCGGCAACCGTGAGTACGGGACAGGGGGCGTCGCGGAGGAGAGGCTCCGTGACCCCGTCGGATAAGAGTCGCAGCAAGCCGCGACGGCGCCTGCTGGCGGTAACGATCAGGTCGATGTCGCGGGTGGAACCGTAGATGGCGACCTGGTCCGAAACGCTGCCGACGCGGATGGCGAGCACGTGCTCCACGCCCTCCAGGGAAGGAGTCAGCCGGTCGAAGCTGGCGCGCGCCCACTCGAAGACGTCGCCTTCGTCGCGCCACTCGTCCGAGGAAAGGCACTCGAGACCGGCAACTACGTGGACCACGTGCACCCGCCCGCGAAAGCGGCGGGCAAACGACGCCGCGCAGGCCAGCGCCTGGGTGGCCAGGGGGGAGAAATCCATGGGGACCAGCAGCTCCATGAGGCCTTCCTTTCAGGTAAAGCGACGCAACGAGAGGTCGCTTCCTGATTCAACTTTAGGCCCTGGCGCCGGGTGCGGCCATCGGGCGTGGACCGCATGCCCGGATACGGCTCTCGGCACATGGCCCGACGGTTTTTCTCCGTGCTTAAATGGATGGTATGTCCCCCGGGGAGGGGAGAGCGCCGGGTCCGACTAACCCAGGGGCACTCCGAGTCAGGGTGGAGGACCCAGTGAGCAGCAACTTCAACGTGGATGAAAAAGAAATGGTGGAACGGCTGGAATTCTTGAGGCTGGGCGACGAGCAGCGGGCGGACTTGCGCGAGCTCCGCCCACTGTTCATGGAGAAGCGCGAGGAGTTTCTCGACGCGTTTTACGGGCATCTGCTCAAGTTTGACAAGCTGTGCGCGGTGCTCAAGGACGAGTCCACGATCCGGCGCGCTCGGCAAGGCCAGGCCGAGTATTTCGAGCGCATGTTGGACGGCAACTGGGACGAGGCGTTTTTCGAGCTTAGCATCCAGGTGGGTAAGAAGCATCAGGAGATCGGCCTGGAGCCCAAGTGGGTGGTCGCATCCTGGAACCTGTACCTGGATTACTGGACCCGGGAGATCGGCGCCTACTTCAAAGACACGCCGGAAAAGGCGCTGCGCTGCATCGACAGCCTGCACAAGCTGACCCTGCTGGCCACCAGCCTGTCGGTGGAGTCCTACTATTCCAAGACCATGAATCGGATGCAGGAAGTCGTTGCCTCGCAGCGCCTGGCGATCCTCGAGCTGTCCACGCCGGTCATCCAGATCTGGGGTGGCATCCTGGTGCTGCCCCTGATCGGCACCATCGACAGCGTGCGCACGCGGCAGATCATGGAAAGCCTGCTCGAGCGCGTGGTGGAAACCCAGGCGGAAGTGGTCATCCTCGACCTGACCGGGGTTTCGGTCGTCGATACGGCGGTGGCTAACCACTTGATGAAGACGGTGGAAGCCGCCGAGCTCCTCGGAACTCATTGCATTCTCACCGGGATCAGCCCGGCCATTGCCCAGACGCTGGTCCACCTGGGGGTGGACCTGGGGCACATCTCCCGCTGCTCGTCCCTGAAGACCGGCTTGAAGAAGGCCCTGAAGCGACTCGGACTTGCCGTCCGGAAGGCGAAGGGCTGACGGCATGGCGCGCATCCCGGTTCTGCGGCTGAAGAACGTGCTGGTCGTCTCCCTGCAAGTGGAGATGGAGGACCGCGTGGCCATCGACCTGCAGGAGGACATTCTCAGCACGCTGGCCCGCACCGGCGCGGGCGGCCTGATCGTCGACGTCAGCGGCGTGGAGGTGGTGGACTCGTTCCTCGGGCGCATCATCGGCGATACCGCCCGCATGGCCAGCATGATGGGCGCCAACACCGTGCTGGTCGGAATCCAGCCGGCCGTCGCCATCACCCTCACCGAACTGGGGCTCGTCTTCTCCAACGTCCGCACCGCGCTCAATCTGGAGAAGGGGCTCGCCCTGCTGAAAGCGGACCTGGAATGACACTCGACGCTTCGGTCCTGGACATTCTCCAGGAGACGGACATCGTGGCGGCACGCTCCCGCGGGAAAGAGCTCGCACGCGCGATGGGCTTCGGCATGGTCGATCAGACCCGCATCGCCACCGGGATCTCCGAGCTTGCCCGCAATATTCTCCAGTATGCTCGCAAGGGCCGCATCCAGCTCCGCTCCCTGTCCGAATCGGGACGGGCCGGCCTTGAGATCGTGGCGGAGGACGAGGGTCCGGGCATTCCGCACATCAACGCGGTTCTCGATGGCACGGCACGCTCCCCGCGAGGCCTCGGTCTGGGCATCCTCGGCACAAGGCGCCTCATGGACGAATTCGAGGTGCGCACCGAAGCAGGCCAGGGCACGCGGGTACGATGCGTGAAGTGGCTTTGAGGATCCAGATTGAAGTGCGCGGGGAGGACGACGTGGTACGCGTCTCGCAGGCAGCGCGCGACCACTTCCGCGCGGCGCGGCTCAGCCTCGCGGAGGTCGACACGGGTGACCTTGTGGTGCGGGAGCTGGCCTGGAACCTGGTGCATCACGCCGGCGGCGGGACGATTGACCTTGAGCCGCTCCATGAGGGGGATTGTCGTGGGCTGGTGGTAACTTCCACCGACAACGGTCCCGGCATGTCCACCATGGGACGCCATCCGGCCTCGCAGGAAGGGCTCGGCATCGGCGTGCGCGCGGTCCATCGACACTCGAACGAGTTCACGCTGGTTTCGCGGGCCGGACAGGGCACCACCATTCGGGCGGTCTTGTGGTGGCCGTAGACGTGTACGTTCGCAGCCGCGCCAAGAAGCCCAGCCAGCCCTGCGGAGACTCGTTCTGGTACGCCGAGGAGGGCGAGCGCCTGTGGCTGACGGTGGTGGACGGCCTTGGCTCCGGGCTTGAGGCCGCCGCTGCCGCGGTAACGGCCATCGACGAGATCCGCCTGCAAGTCGCAACCGCCCATGAGCGGGAAGGCCTGGATATGGAGTCGTTTCTAGAGCGCCTCCTGCGCAAGTGCGACCAGGATCTGCACGGGATGCGCGGAGCCGCGCTGGGTCTTGCATCGGTTCACGCGCGCGGGGGTCGGGGATGGTACACCGGCGTGGGCAACGTGGAGTTTCGCGTCATTGGCGCGCGGGCGGTCCATTTTCCGAGCGTTCCGGGGATCGTGGGCGCCGGCCTGCGGCGGGTGCGAGTGGAGGCTTTTGACTATGCGCCGGGCGACCTGCTGGTCATGCACTCCGACGGGATATCGTCGCGTTTTTCGCTGCCGCCGCGCGGCCTGGATGCTTTTCATCTGGAGGCCATCGGCGAAGGCATCGTGGCCGAGCACGGGAAATCACACGACGACATGATGCTGGTTCTGGCGGTGCAGCATGGTTGACGAAAGCCTGCGTGGACAGTACGCCCGCATCCTCTACCACTACCTCGACGGCGGTGGCGAGGCGGCCGTGCTGCAGGCATACGAGTTTGCCCGCAAGATGCTCCGCGAGGGCAATTCCCCGGACGCCATCATGGCCGAGCACGTCGATCTGGTGGAACGGGAGATTCGTCCGCGGCGCGGAGAAGCGGCGGCGGTCGACGCGCAGAACCTGCTGCTGGAAATCATGATGGCGTTCTCCATGGCCTATCAGCAGACGGTGGACGACCTGGAAAGCACCAATCGGGAGCTGGAGCAGGCCTCGCGCTTCAAGTCCCGCATGTTGAGCATGGTGGCGCACGATCTGACCAACCATACCATGGCCATCAAGCTGATGATGCGCGCCATGCAGCGGGAAGGCGACGTGACGCGCCTGCAGCAGCGCGTGCGGCACGTGCTCAGCGTTATCGAGGATGAGGAGCACCTGCTGGGCAACCTGCTCGACATCGGGCGCATTGAGGCGCGCCGCCTGCAGGTGGAATTGCAGCCGGTGCTGCTGCCCAAACTGGTGGGGCGGAGTGTCGACCGGGTGCGCGGGACGGCTGGACAGCACACATTTTCCGTGGCGCTTCCCGATGTTACGGTGCTTGCCGATCCGGCCAAGCTGCAGCAAATTGTGGAAAACCTGCTGACCAACGCGGTGAAGTATTCCCCAAGCGGCGGAACGATTGATATCTCCGGGCGGGTCGAGCGGGGCCGGCTGGAAGTGTCCATCCAGGACAGCGGCCTGGGCATCGCGGCCGAGGACCTGCCCCACCTGTTTGAGCCTTTCTACCGCGCGGGAAATGCGGAGTGCAGCACCATCGGGGGCACCGGCCTGGGTCTTGCCATCGTCAAGTCGCTGCTCGCGCTGCAAAACGGGAGCATTGAAGTGGACAGCGTCCTCGGCCAGGGGAGCACGTTCCGATTCACGCTGCCGCTGGCCGCAAGTCGCGCGGCCGGCGACGAGGAGCGCGCGAGGCAGGCGGCGTTGGATTAGAACGGATCGACGTGTCGGTTTCCGGAAATCCTTTTCCGGAATGGGTGAATGACAGTTTCGTTATGATGCGGTTGTCGTATGTTTCCGCAGATGCATTTGCGGAAACACCGCGAATTTCGCAATCTCGACCGCCGGGACGATGGCCGCGGAGAGCGAAAGCACGGCCAGCCACTGGCGCGGATCCAGCGGCTGGGTGTGAAACACCGGGCCCAGCGGCGTCAGCATCATGGGCAGCATCTGCAGCAGAGCGCTCAGGCCGGTGCCCAGCACCAGCATGCGGTTGAGCCCGCCGCTGAACGCCGAGGCCACCGGGCTGCGGCTGCTCCAGGCGTGGAACAGCGGTGACAGCGCCAGTATCCCGAAGGACATGGTGCGCGCGATTTCCGGCTGCTCCGTGAAATACGGCACCAGCGCGCAAACCGCCATGACCGTGCCGACATACGCAATGCCCAGGTAGTCGCGCGGTTGCATCAGCGCCTGATCCGCGCTGCGCGGACGCTCGGCCATGATTTCCGCGCTGCTGTGGTCCACGCCCAGGGCCAGCGCGGGAAGCGCGTTGGTCACTAGGTTGATCCACAAGATCATGAGCGGCGTGAGCGGAGGCCAGTGGGGAAACAATGAGGCCACGAACACCGCGATGACGAGACCGGCGTTGGAGGAGAGCAGGAAGAAGATGAATTTCTGGATGTTTCGATAAATGCCGCGGCCCTCGCGGACGGCGGCCACGATGGTGGCGTAGTTGTCGTCGGCGAGCACCAGATCGGCGGCTTCACGCGCCACGTCGGTGCCGCTCCGTCCCATGGCCACGCCGATGTGCGCCTCGCGCAGGGCCGGCGCGTCGTTCACCCCGTCCCCGGTCATGGCGACCACGTGATTACGGCGCTTCAGCGCGCGCACGATCTCGAGCTTCTGCTCGGCGGTGGTGCGCGCGAAAATGCGGATGTGATCGACGCGCCCGGCCAGACGGTTGGTACCGAAGGCGCCCAGATCCTGGCCGCTGAGAATCTCGTCGCCTGGCTGCCAGAGCCCGATGTCTGAAGCGATCGCGCGGGCCGTGGCGGGATGATCTCCGGTGATCATGATGCTCTGCACGCCGGCCGCGCGGCACCCGGCCACCGCCTCCGGAACGCCGTCGCGGGGCGGATCGAGCATGCCCACGAGGCCCGCCAGGTGAAGATCGCGCTCGACACTCTCCGCCGTCTCGTGCCCGTCAACGTCCAGCGTGCGCCAGGCGAGCAGCAGCACCCGCATGCCGGCCGCCGCCATCCGCTCCGCTTCGCGCGCGGCCGTCGCCAGCGTGGCTTCCTCGTCGGCGCACAGCGGCAGCAGCGCCTCCACCGCGCCCTTCACGTAGCCGCGCGACCCGTCGCCGTCGCGGACCACGACGGCCATGCGCTTGCGCGACGTGTCAAAGGGAAATTCCGCGAGCCGTGGATGGCTTGCGCGCAGCGCCTCGACCGGCCGGCCCGCCCGCTCCACCAGCGCGACGAGCGCCGCTTCAGTGGGATCTCCCAGGGCTCGCCACGCGCCGCTCTCATCGCAGCGGATCCGCGCGTCGTTGCACAGGGCCGCGCAGGCGAGCAGCGCATCGGGAATCGTGCCGCCGTCCACTTCGCCGAGCGGCGCGTAGCCCTCGCCGCGGATGACGGCCGCGCCATTCCCTGGCCACCACGCTTCGCGCACCGACATCTCGTTGCGGGTGAGCGTCCCGGTCTTGTCCGTGCAGATGACCGTCGCGGCGCCCAGCGTCTCAACTGCGCTCAGGCGGCGCACCAGGGCGCCCCGTCGGGCCATCCGCTGCAGGCCCAGCGCCAGCGTGATGGTGGTGATGGCCGGCAGCCCCTCCGGAATGGCTGCCACCGCGAGGCTGACTGCCTGCAGCAGCAACTCGGAGAGCGTGCGTCCGCCCTGCAGCCATCCCCAGGCCATGAGCGCGGCCGAGAGAGCCAGGCAGATCCAGAGGATCGACCTGCCAAAGCGCTCGAGCTGGGCTTGCAAGGGCGTTTTCTCCGCGGCGATGCCCCGCATCAGGACGCCGATTCGGCCCAGCTCGGTGTGCTCGCCGGTGGCCAGCACTTCGGCGAGCCCGCTGCCGCGGACCACGTTGGTGCCGGCGAACAGGCGGTCGTGGCGCTCGAGCGGCGGAGTTTGCGGGTCGGCCGGGAGCTGCGATTTTTCGACCAGGGTGCTCTCGCCGGTCAGCGCGCTCTCCTGGGTGGCCAGAAAGGCCGCGCGCAGGAGCACGGCGTCCGCCGCCACGGCGTCACCGGCCTGTATTTCAATCACGTCTCCCGGCACGATCTCGCTGGCGGGAATCATCACGCTCTGGCCGTCGCGGCGCACCCGCGCGACAACCTCCACCATGCGTTGGAGCGCGTGCAGCGCGGATTGCGCGCGGCGTTCCTGGAACACGCCGAGGAATGCGTTGAGGACAACAATTGCGCCAATGGCCAGCGCGTCGCCGAAGCGCTCCAGGAAAGTGGCGGCGCCGCCCTGGGAGAAGCCGTTTATGGTGGCCACCACGGCGGCGGCCAGCAGGGTCAGGACGAGAGGGCTGGCCACCTGCTCGATCACCTGGGCCGTCAGGCTGGCCGGCGGGGGTTCGGGCAGCCGGTTGGGCCCGTGGCGCGCCAGCCGCTGGCGTGCTTCAAGGGTGGTCAGCCCGAGTTTCTCCTCGGGCATCGGGGGATTTTCCAGGCGCTCCGCCGTTGTCGTGGAAACTGTCATGTCCTTATCCTAACGGGCGCGGCGAGAAATTGCCTACATATCCCCAGACTAATTCACCTCGGGTGAGAAACCGAGGTGAATTATCAGGCAGTGACTCGAGCCGGCATCATCCGCAGGGTCAGCACCGGACGCTGGGAATGGCGCACCACGCGCTCCGCGGTGCTGCCCAGCACCAGGCGCTCCACGCCGCGGCGCCCGTGGGTGCTCATCATGATCAGGTCGGCGTCCACCGTGTCCGCGTAGTCGAGGATTTCTTCCACGACGTTGCCGTGCAGAATGACCACGTCGGTTTTCAGGTCATCGAGCTTATCGCACCACGATTGTAACGTTTCGTTGGCGAATGCGTGCAGCTCCTCGATGGGTGGGATGACGGCGAAGTCGGCCACCAGCGGACGGATGTCGATCACGTGCAGCACGATGAGCTTGGAGCCCAGTTTGCGCGCAAGCCGGGCCGCGTCGTCCAATAGTCTCGGCGGGGCGTCGTCCAGTTCCACCGGTACGAGAATCTTGTTGCTGTGAAAGTCCATGACACCATCTCCTCTCCGCCGGCAGCGTAGCGCGAGTCGAGACCCGCACCCATCGGGCGGTCGACGGAGAGGCGGGTACTCTATTTTCTTCGCAGCGGTGGATCGAAAAGCGCCCGCACGCGCCGGCGCGCTTCCTGATCGTCGCGCGGCGGCGGATTTGCCGGCTGCTTGGCGGCAAAAGGCAGCATGTAGCCAAGCTGCAATACGGTGAAAAGGTGCCGCACCGGCTCCGACACCGAGCCGATGCGCAGATCCCGGCGGCGGCTGCGCTGCTTTTCCTGGGCGCGAACCAGCACGCGGACGGCCGCGGAATCCATGAAGCGCACGCGGTCAAGATCCACCACGACGCACGTATGGTCGCGGTGCATGAGCCCGTCGAGCGTCGCGGCGAGATCCTTGCAGTTGCTGTCGTCCACCACGCCATCCACTACCACGTGAGGCGCGACGAGGTCGGGCACCACGGTCATGTCGAGTTGCGCACTGAGAGCTTGCATGGAGACCCCCTTTATGAGCTGACGGGGGCATGGTACGCTTCGGCTCCAGTGGTCCACAATCGGGTAGACACCTGAAAATCGGGTCGGCGGAGGAGACTGGGATACGGGCCGGGCCGCTTGCTCCGACGGCCCGCGCGGTTGTATCGTGAAGGAAAGCCGTGAAGGAGGTGCCCCCATGCAAGTGCACGAGATCATGACGCGAGACCCCATCACCGTGGATGCGTCCACGCCACTGGCGGATGCCATCAATCTCATGCGGGCGCGCAACGTCCGCCGGCTCCCGGTGGTGCGCGACGGCAGCCTGATCGGCATCGTCACCGATCGCGACCTGCGGGACGCGCGGCCCTCGCGGGCCACCAGCATGTCGCTCTGGGAACTTGGCTACGCCCTGGCCCGCACGCCGGTCGAGGAGTTCATGGCTGACGACGTGGCGACCGTACGCTCAGACGACCCGTTCGAGAAGGTCGCCATGCTCATGTACCGGCGCAAGGTCGGGGGAATTCCGGTGGTGGACAATGGCCGCCTGGTGGGAATTGTCACCGAGTCGGACGTGTTTCGCACGATTATCCGCTCGCAGGGAGAGTGGCGCAAGCCGGAGCCGGTCCCGATGGGAACGGAAATCTAAAGAGGGTGCTTGAACTGGCGCCATTTCAAACACCCTCAGGCACCCGGCGTGTCTGCGTGGTGACCAGAGGAGGCCCCGACGATGAAGATATGTATCGCATACGACGGCTCGCCGCACGCGAAGCGCGCGATTCGCGACCTGGCCAATGCCGGTCTTCCGGAGTACGTTGAGTCCACGGTTCTCTCGGTGGCGGACGTGCTGTTCGTTCGCGAAAACATCGACCTGGTGGTGGCCGGCTCCCGGGGCCGAGGCGCGATTATGCGACTCGTGCTGGGCAGCGTCTCTCAGCGACTGGTGCACTATGCAACCTGCGCGGTGCGCGTCGTGCACGAGAACATCACCAGCCGGCTCGAGCCGCCGCGACTGCTGGTCGGCTACGACGGCCCGTGGCCGGCTGGGGCGTTTCCTGACCGGCAGCGTCTCCTCGGCGGTGGCGGCCGCGGCGCACTGCTCGGTAGAGGTCATTCACACGCCGAGCGGATAGCGCTGTGAATCGGGAGGCCACCTGCTGGCCGCGCCCAGAGATAGCCCGCGGCGTGGCCCTCCTGCTGGCCACGTTCCTGGCGCTTTACGCCGCCTACCGGCTGGTCGGTCCATTCATTCCAGCGCTCGCCGGAGCACTTTCCATGGCGGTGATTTTCTGGCCGGTCCACGCGCGCATCCAGCGAAGAATCGGTCGACCGAATATTGCGGCGGCGCTTTCGGTGGCACTGGTTGCGGCGGTAGTGCTGGTTCCCATCGTTTTCGTGGGAGACCGGCTGGTGCGCCAGGCGGTCGTCGGCGTGGAAACCCTGATTTCCGATGAGTCCGTCGCGCAATTTCGTGCCGCGCTCGCCCGCTCCCAGGCGCTCACCGCGGCGGTGGCCTGGGTCGAATCTCACGTGGACGTGCGCGGCGAACTGCGGCGGGTGGCCAGTCTTCTCCCGGCACTTCTCGAGGGTTCCGCATGGGCGCTGGCGCAGTTTGGCGTGGCGCTGTTCGCGCTGTTCTATTTTCTGCGGGACCGAGCGCAGGTGCTGGCCGCCGTGGGCTCCCTGGTGCCGCTTTCCCAGGCGGAGAGGAGCGAGGTTTTCGCGCGGGTGGCAGACACCATACGCGCCATTGTGTTCGGCACGGTTTCCTGCGCGTTCGTGCAGGGCACGCTGGGCGGGCTGATGTTCTGGTGGCTGGGCCTGCCGGCGCCGATCGTGTGGGGACTGGTGATGAGCCTGCTCGCCATGGTGCCGCTCTTGGGCGCGTTCCTGGTCTGGGCGCCCACCTCCATCTACCTGGCGATGAGCGGGCGCTGGCTGGCCGCGGCCATCCTGGCCGGCTGGGGCGGAATCGTCATTTCCTACGCGGATAATCTGCTTTATCCGGTGCTCGTGGGGCAGGGAATGCGGCTCCACACGCTGCCGGTATTCTTTGCCATCGTGGGCGGCCTGGCGACGTTTGGCCCGACCGGCGTGCTGCTGGGGCCGTTGACGCTGGCCGTGGTGGTCGGCCTGCTGGAGGTGTGGCGGCGCAGAATGTCAGCCGCGCCAGCGCCGCTCGCGGAGGATGTTGGCGTGAGCGCTGGACTCGTGGACGCGGACGTCGCCGGTCAGGGACGCAAGGCGTAGTAGGGAATCTGCACGCCGGTCTTGAGTATGACAGTGACGTCGCGGGTCTGGAAGTTGGCCGCCCGCACGGATTCCTTCGCGGTGACCTCGATCTGGACGCAGTTTTCGGTGACGCGCTTGAAGGTGACGTTTTCCAATTTTTTCCCCAGGGCCCGTCGGGCTTCGATGACGTTCGGGTCGGTTGTGGAGACGCGATAGAGCCAGAGCTTCTTTTCTCCGCTCGTGAGGTCTTGATCATCTACCCGAAACCAGATTTTATAGGTTCGAAACGTGGGCGTGCGAGGATCCATCGCCGTGCCGTCTATCCAGTCCATCGGCGAGGTGAACAGAACGAAGGACTCGGTATTGTCCAGTTCCGGAACAGCCACGGCTTGCGCTCCCTCGCTGGCCGGCACGGCGGACGAGAGATAGGGCACCACCCGCCGCAGCGTCTCCCGCGCCCGCTGTTGCATCGCGATCCGGCCGCCGCCGGTCTGAAAGGCGGTTTGCGCCACTTGATAGATCTGCACCATGGCGGTTCCCAGAACCAGCAGAACGGTCAGGGAAATCAGCAGCTCGACCAGCGACAGGCCGCGCCGCGTCACGGCTGGCGGTGCTCCGAGACCAGCGTGACCTTGCGCTCGGTGCCGTGGTCGTTCCAGTATACGCTCACGGTGATGCGCGCGATGTTGTTCAGGTAAGCCGTGGCAGGCGTGGCGCCAGAGCGGCGCTCGATCAGGATGTTCCTCGTGAAGATGGTGTCGGCCGGCAGTTTATCGGCGAACGGAGCGTAGTTCAGCGGGCGCCGCGTGCCAGCGGAGTCGTACAATCCAGGCTGCCCGGCTGGCGCGGAAAATGGGAGGTTCTGCACGCGGACCAGCTCAGTGAGGGTGCGGGCGTGGGTCACCGCGTCGGTGAGCGCGCCGGCCTGCGTCTCGGCCCGCAGCGCGAAAGCGAACGTGGCGCACACCCCGAGAATTCCCACGGTGAGCACGGCCACGGCGATGAGGATCTCGACCTGGGAGAATCCTTGCCGCTTACTGGACAATCGCCGACTCCGTCCAGCCGCGCAGCGTGAGCTTGGAGATTGTCGGGAACCAGGGCGGCGGCTGCGACGCGAGGTTCGGATCGAACCGCGTGTACAGATTGTACCCGTTGGTCTGTTGTCCCTGACTGTTCACCGAACCGAGGGTGGTCCGCTTGTTGATCAACATGCCGCCGAACAGGGCAAGCGTGCCGAGGCCTCCGCTGGTGGCGGAGTCAATCACCAGACCGGTACGGGTGTCGCTGCCGCCGAGAAGTGCGGCGTACACGTAGAGGGGGTTGTTCGTGTCGCGCGGGAGCACGCTCGCGCTCGGCAGCCGGATGGAGCCGGCGACCACGCCCAGGTTGTCCGCGGTGCCGGTCGGTTTCGCGCCCAGCGTCGTGTCGCTGCGATACAGGTTTCCCTTGAGCACCACTTCGTTGCCGTTTTTCACGTCGACCGCGATGGTGTGGTTGCCTTTGTTCTGTCCCTTGAGGCCGCGGATGTCACCTTTCACGTAGACCACGCCGTTGGGCAGGCCTTGCAAAATCTTCACCTGCGCTCCGCTCACCATCAGGGTGTTGTTGACCGGCACGATGACTCCGTTGGGCGCGGTGATTGGCGTGGTCCGCACCTCGGTGACGGTGGTGGTGGTCGCGCCCTGCTTGATGGTGAATTCAGAGTTCCCGTTCTTCACCGCCAGGGTCATGTCGTCGACCGCGCCGTTCACGTAGACCCCGCCGCTGGCCTTCAGTCCGCTGCTGTTGATAAACACGCCGCTGGAGTAGGGGAGAGGACTGCTGCTTCCCCACGCTGCCTGGGCCAGGTAGTCGGAGGTCTTGGGAAGCTCGACCCGCTTGACGCCGGTGCGAACTCCCTCACGCCCGCCCTTGAAAAGGCGCTCGTAGCGGCCCGGGATCGGGTTCCCCCAACCGTCGTACGGTCTCTCGCCGAAAACCCACGCGACACCGTCCGGCGTGTTGGCCACCGACGCGCTGGTCACCGTGCTCTTAAAGACCGGGTCACGCGGGGGGGGGCCGTT
>Ga0194131_10005568_pt1 | contig 18044 bp, 16 predicted proteins | sample TA2KigO120mmetaG_FD_148631 | JGI IMG/M metagenome (GOLD analysis project Ga0194131, IMG submission 148631) | Freshwater microbial communities from Lake Tanganyika, Tanzania - TA2015053 Kigoma Offshore 120m | ecosystem: Environmental > Aquatic > Freshwater > Lake | place: Tanzania: Lake... | reverse complement strand
TCGCCCGCGCCGACCGCCATCCCGACGACGCCGAGCCCGCCGCCGGTGCCCGGCGGCGCGACGACGCCGAGCCCGCCGCCGGGCACCGGCGGCGCGACGGGAACGCACCGCGAGTCGAGCGTCGACCGCGTGCAGGAGCACCTGCGCGTGCTGGCGGGCGACATTGGCAGCCGCGTGAGCACCGAGCAGGGCGAGCGCGACGCCGCGCAGTACATCGCACGCGTCCTCCGCGACGCCGGCTACGACGTTGCGATCGAGCGATTCCCGGTGCGCGTGCGCTTCGACGACTCCTTCGTCGAGCTGCCGGGCACGCGCACGATCCGTGCGCTGTCGTTCCAGAGCGCGCCCGTGCGCGACGCCACGGGGCCGCTCGTGCACGCCCGGCTCGGCCGCCCGGAGGACTTCGCCTCGGCGCAGGCGCGCGGCGCGATCGCGCTGCTCGACCGCGGCCAGATCACCTTCGCCGACAAGGTGCGCAACGCGGAGGCCGCGGGCGCCGTCGGCGTGATCGTCGTCAACAACGTGCCGGGACCGCTCGGCGGATCGCTCGGCCAGCTCACCCCGTCGATCCCCGCCCTCACGGTGGCGCTCGAGTCCGGGGACGCGCTCGACGCCGTGCTCGGCCAGCCGGTCACGCTCCGCCCGGTCGCGGGGACGCGCACCGGCGAGTCGCAGAACGTCGTCGCTCGCGCCGGCGCCGAGTGCCGCGTGCTCCTCGGCGCGCACTACGACTCGGTCGCCGCGGGACCGGGCGCCAACGACAACGCGTCGGGGACCGCGACGATGATCGAGCTCGCGCGCACGCACCGCGCGTCGGGACTCTGCGCGGTGGCGTTCGGGAGCGAGGAGGTCGGGCTCTTCGGCTCGCGCGCGTACGCGTCGTCGAAGGACCTTGGCGCCATGCGTTATGTACTGAACTTCGACATGACCGGGAAGGTGACCGGCGCGATCGTGGTGGGCGATCGCGAGCTAGCCACCCGCGTCGTCGGCCTGATCACCGCGCAGGGCGACGTCCCGATCCGGGTGGGGAGCTTCCCGTCGAGTGCGTCGTCGGATCACGCGAGCTTCGTCGAGGTGGGGATCCCGGCGGTGACGTTCAACAGCGGCGACGACGCCTTCATCCACACCGCGCGGGACGACCTGCAGAACGTCGACCGCGAGTCGTTGCGGCTGATGCTGCGCACCGGCGACATCGCGGTGGCGGCGCTGCTGGCCGACGCCGCGGCCCCGCGTTGAGCGACGCCGCGTCCTTGTTCGGGTGCGGCGACGGAGCGTACGATCCCCGCACTCCCCCAAGACAGAGGCGTATGCGTCAGCGAAGAGCCGGTCCCGCGCTATTCCGTTCGTTCGGCGCGCTCGCCGCGCTGCTCGCGGCGACGGCCGTCGCGGGCTGCGGCGGCGACCCGGTGCTGCCCCCGCGGGCGGCCGGCACGCCGACGCCCATCCCCAGCGCGACCCCGTTCGCCACGCTCCCCACGCCCACGATCATCACCGGGGCCGTCGTGGGCGGCGGCGGCGAGCAGCCGTACACCGTCGAGCCGGGCGACAGCCTGCTCGCGATCGCGGCGCGCTTCGGGACGACCGTGGAGGCCATCCAGGAGCGCAACAAGCTGACCGGCACCGAGATCCTCGTCGGGCAGCAGCTGAGCGTCCCGCGCAGTGTGCGGCTGGGAAGCGGCGCGCCGCCGGCGGCGGCGACGCCCGCCCCGCCGCCGCGACCGGGCGGCGCCGCCCCCACGGCCACACCCACCGCCGGCGGGCAGACGTACCTCGTGCAGCCGGGCGACACCGCGCTCGGGATCGCGTTCCGCTTCGACATCACGCTGGAGGCGCTCGCAGCCGCCAACGGCATGACGGTCAACCAGGTGAGCCGCCTGCAGGCGGGTCAGACGCTCCAGATCCCGCGTCCGCGCTGAGCACGGCGGACCCGCACCCGGCGGCGGGCGGAGCGGTGGCGCCCCCACAGGATCTCCGGGATACTTGCGGCCTGCGAACGCCCCCGCCGCGCCCGCGCGCGGCCCTGCGGCCATACAGGAGCTGACTCCATGGGGTTTGAGGAGAGGCTCGCCCAGCTCGGGGCGCTGAAGGCGCGCGCGGCGCTGGGCGGCGGTCACGATCGCATCGACGCGCAGCACCAGCGCGGGAAGCTGACCGCCCGCGAGCGGCTCTCCATCCTGCTGGACCCCGGCACCTTCGAGGAGATCGACGCGCTCGCCGTCCACCTCAACGGCGTGGAGGAGGATGAGCGCTTCTACGGGGACGCCGTCGTCACCGGCTGGGGCAAGATCGACGGCCGGCAGGTCTGCGCCTTCGCGCAGGACTTCACGGTCTACGGCGGGTCCCTCGGCGAGGTCGTCGGCGAGAAGATCGCGAAGGTGATGGACCTCGCCGTGAAGATCGGCGTCCCGGTGATCGGGCTGAACGACTCCGGCGGGGCGCGCATCCAGGAGGGCGTGGGCTCGCTCGCGGGCTACGGCGACATCTTCCACCGCAACGTGAAGGCCTCGGGCGTGATCCCGCAGATCAGCGTGATCATGGGCCCGTGCGCGGGTGGCGCGGTCTATTCGCCGGCGCTCACCGACTTCATCTTCATGGTCGAGGGCACTTCGCAGATGTTCCTCACCGGCCCGGACGTCATTCAGAGCGCGACCGGCGAGGTCACGACGATGGAGGAGCTCGGCGGAGCGCACTCGCACATCAGCAAGTCCGGCGTCGCGCACTTCTCGGTCAAGGGCGAGGAGGCGTGCCTGGAGGAGGTGCGCCGGCTGCTCTCCTACATCCCGCTCAACAACATGGACGACCCCCCCTTCGTGGACACCGGAGACGCCGCGACGCGGCGGCTCGACGACATCGCCTCGGTCGTACCGGCCGAGACCTCGCTCCCGTACGACGTCCGCGACGTGATCGAGCGGATGGTCGACAACGGGGAGTTCATGGAGGTCCACGAGTACTTCGCGCAGAACATCGTCGTCGGCTTTGCGCGCATCGCCGGGCACGCGATCGGCCTGGTGGCCAACCAGCCGATGTACCTGGGGGGTGTGCTCGACATCGACTCGACGCGCAAGGCGGCACGGTTCGTGCGTTTCTGCGACGCGTTCAACGTGCCGATCGTCACGCTCGTCGACGTGCCTGGGTACCTGCCGGGGATCTCGCAGGAGTACGGCGGGATCATCGCGCACGGGGCGAAGCTCGTGTACGCATACTCCGCGGCGACGGTGCCCAAGGTCACGGTGATCCTGCGCAAGGCCTTCGGCGGCGCGTACGACGCGATGGGATCGAAGCACCTCGGTGCGGACGTGAACTACGCGTGGGCCGGGGCGGCGATCGCGGTGATGGCCGGCAGCCAGGCGGTGAACATCATCAACCGCCGCGAGATCCAGTCGTCGAAGGAGCCGGAGGCGACGCGCGCGAGGCTCGTGGCCGACTACCAGCAGCGGCTCGAGCACCCGTACATCGCGGCGGCGAAGGGTTACATCGACGACGTGATCGACCCCGCGGAGACGCGCGTCAAGGTCGCCCACGCGCTCGAGATGCTGCGCGGCAAGGCGGAGACGCAGCCGCCCCGGAAGCACGGGAACATCCCGCTCTAGCCCTCCGGCGGCGCGGCCGCCGCCGTGGCGTCGACCGCACGCCCGCGAGCCCGGGCGTGTCGCCCATTCACGGCGCCGCGTATACTCCCCACGCCCGGCGGGATCCCGGCCCGGGCGCGCCCAGCACCGATCCGCGTGACCCCCTCACCGCCGGCTCGATGGCGACGACGAGGAGCATGATGGCGAAGATCAAGGTCAGGAACCCGGTCGTCGAGCTCGACGGCGACGAGATGGCCCGCATCATGTGGGGCTTCATCAAGGAGCGGCTGATCCTGCCGTACCTGGACCTCCCCATCGAGTACTACGACCTCGGGATCGAGCACCGCGACGCCACGGACGACAAGGTCACGGTCGAATCCGCGGAGGCGATCAAGCGGCACGGCGTCGGTGTGAAGTGCGCGACGATCACGCCCGACGAAGAGCGCGTCGTCGAGTTCAAGCTGAAGGCGATGTGGCGGTCGCCGAACGGCACCATCCGCAACATCCTCGGCGGCACGGTGTTCCGCGAGCCCATCACCTGCTCGAACATCCCGCGCCTCGTCCCCGGCTGGGAGCACCCGATCGTGATCGGCCGTCACGCGCACGGCGACCAGTACCGCGCGACGGACTTCCTGGTCCCCGGCAAGGGCCGCCTGACGATGCGCTTCGAGCCGGAGGGCGGCGGCAAGGCGATCGAGCACGAGGTCATGCGCTTCGAGGCGCCGGGCATCGCGATGGGGATGTACAACCTCGACGACTCGATCCGCGGATTCGCGCGCGCCTCGTTCAACTACGCGCTGCAGCGCAAGTACCCCGCGTATCTCTCGACGAAGAACACGATCCTCAAGGCGTACGACGGTCGCTTCAAGGACATCTTCCAGGATGTCTTCGAGAAGGAGTTCAGTGACGCGTTCGCGTCGGCCGGGATCACGTACGAGCACCGCCTGATCGACGACATGGTCGCGCAGGCGCTGAAGGGGAGCGGCGGCATCGTCTGGGCGTGCAAGAACTACGACGGGGACGTGCAGTCGGACGTCGTGGCGCAGGGATTCGGCTCGCTCGGGCTGATGACCTCCGTGCTGATGACGCCCGAGGGCGACGTGGTCGAGGCGGAAGCCGCGCACGGCACGGTCACGCGCCACTACCGCCAGCACCAGCAGGGCCAGGAGACGTCGACGAACCCGATCGCCTCGATCTTCGCGTGGTCGCGCGGGCTCGCGCATCGCGCGAAGCTCGACTCCAACGCGGACCTGGCCGAGTTCGCGCTGAGGCTCGAGCGGGTCTGCATCGACACCGTCGAGCACGGGCACATGACGAAGGACCTCGCGATCCTGGTCGGGCCCCAGCAGCCCTGGCTCACGACGAACCAGTTCCTCGCGAAGCTCGACGAGGGGCTGCAGGCGGCGATGAAGAACTAGCGGGCCACCGACCGGACGCGCCGCGGCGCCCCGTGGCGGCCGCCCGCGCGCCGGGAACGCGGCTGCGGCCGCACGGGAATCGAGGACGACGCTGCGTACGAAGGTCACGATCGTAGGCGCCGGGAACACCGGGGCGACGATGGCGCAGATGCTGGCCGCCCGCGGCTACGCCGACATCGTCCTGATCGACATCGTGGACGGGCTGCCCCAGGGCAAGGCGCTCGACATCGCTGAGGGCGGCCCCTGGCTCCGCTTCAGCTCGACGCTCACGGGGTCGAACGACTGGGCCGACACGGCCGGCTCCGACCTCGTCGTCGTGACCTCGGGCGTGCCGCGGCGGCCCGGGATGACCCGCGAGGACCTGCTCGGCACGAACGCGAAGATCGTGCGGGACGTCGTGGGGAAGGCGGCGGCGCACTCGCCGGACGCGACGCTCGTGATCTTCGCGAACCCGATGGACGCGATGTGCCACGTGGCGCTCGAGGCGAGCGGCTTCCCGGCGGAGCGCGTCATCGGGCAGGGCGGGATGCTCGACACGGGGCGGTTCCGCACGTTCATCGCGATGGAGACCGGCACGTCGGTGAAGGACGTGAGCGCCTGGGTGCTCGGCGGGCACACCGAGGCGACGATGGTCCCGGTGACCTCGAACGCGAGCGTGGGCGGCGTGCCGCTCTCGCGGCTGCTGCCCCCGGATCGCGTGCGTGCGGTCGCGGAGCGGGCGCGCCGGGGAGGCGCCGAGATCGTGGAGCTGTTGAAGACGGGAAGCGCCTTCGTGGCACCGGCGGCAGCGACGATCGAGATGGTCGACTCGATCCTGCTCGACGAGCGGCGCATCCTTCCCTGCTGTGTGCGGCTCAACGGGGAGTACGGTGTGAACGGCGCGTACGTCGGCGCGCCGATCCGCCTGGGGGCGGGCGGCGCGCAGGCCGTCTACGAGATCCCGCTCTCCGACGAGGAGCTCGAGGGGATGCGCAAGGCGGGGGACGCGGTCAAGGAGCTCGTGGCGGCGACGCCGCGCGAGTAGCGCACGCCGGGCCCGCTTGGCGCGCACAGCGAGCGGAGGGGACGATGGCGACGGCTGCCGGGAGCACCACCCGCGTCGAGTCCGACAGCATGGGCACGATCGAGGTGCCCGCGGACCGCTACTGGGGCGCGCAGACCCAGCGCTCGTTCGAGAACTTCAAGATCGGCATCGAGCGCATGCCGCGGCCGCTCATCCGCGGGCTCGCGATCGTGAAGTACTGCTCGGCCGAGGTGAACGTCGCGCTCACCAAGCTCGACCCCGGGCTCGGCGACGCGATCCGACAGGCCGCGCAGGAGGTGATCGACGGCGCGCTCGACGATCACTTCCCGCTGGTCGTCTGGCAGACCGGCTCCGGCACGCAGACGAACATGAACGCGAACGAGGTCATCTCGAACCGCGCGATCGAGATGCTCGGGGGCGAGATGGGCTCGAAGAAGCCGATCCACCCCAACGATCACGTGAACATGTCCCAGTCGTCGAACGACACGTTCCCCGGCGCGATGAGCATCGCGACGGCGGAGCAGGTCGTGCACCACCTCGTGCCGGCGCTCAAGCACCTGCACGCGGCGCTGGCTGCGAAGACCGCCGAGTTCGACGGGATCGTGAAGATCGGGCGCACCCACCTGATGGACGCGGTGCCGCTGACGCTCGGCCAGGAGTTCTCCGGCTACACGAAGCAGGTCGAGTACGGCATCGCACGGGTGGAAGGGACGCTCCCCCGCCTCTACGAGCTCGCGCTCGGGGGCACCGCCGTCGGCACCGGGCTGAACAGCCACCCCGAGTTCGCCGAGCGGGTGGCGCAGCGCATCGCCGCCTTCACCGGGCTGCGGTTCGTCACGGCGCCGAACAAGTTCGAGTCGCTCGCCGCGCACGACGCTCAGGTCGAGCTCTCGGGGCAGCTCAAGGTGATCGCCGCGTCCCTCATGAAGATCGCGAACGACATCCGCATGCTCGGCTCGGGGCCGCGCGCCGGCCTCGCGGAGCTGCTGCTCCCCGAGAACGAGCCGGGCTCGTCGATCATGCCGGGGAAGGTGAACCCGACGCAGTCCGAAGCGCTGACGATGGTCTGCGCCCAGGTGTTCGGCAACGACGTTGCCGTCGGCGTGGCAGGCGCGACCGGCCACTTCGAGCTGAACGTCTTCAAGCCGGTGATCGCGTACAACAACCTGCAGAGCATCCGGCTGCTCGGGGACGCCGCGATCTCGTTCACCGACCACTGCGTCTCGGGGATCCAGGCGAACGAGGCGCGCATCCGCGAGCTCATGGAGTCGTCGCTGATGCTCGTGACGGCGCTCAACCCGCACATCGGCTACGACAACGCGGCGAAGATCGCGAAGAAGGCGCACACCGAGAACACCACGCTCAAGGAGGCGGGCGTGGCCCTCGGGCTGCTCACTCCCGAGCAGTTCGACGAGTGGGTGCGGCCCGAGGAGATGACGCGGCCCTAGCCGCCTCCTCGGCGGGGGCGCCGAGCGGCGACCCCCCCCCCGCTACCAGCGCTCGAGCTCCTCCTGGTCGGGGGTCACGCCCGCGCGTGGAGGGCGCGCCCACCCGCGCCGACGGGGAACGCGAGCAGCCCGAAGAAGATCCCGACGAGCACGTACGGCGCGTGCTCGTCGAGCAGGCGCGCAATCACGCCCGCACCGAGCCCGATCACGACGGCGGCGATGAGCCCCACGACGTAGGGGTTGAGCCACGGCGCGGAGACCCGGGTCGACGGCGTTCCCGTGGGTGTCGTCATGGGCCGAAGATACGGAGCCGGGCGGCGAGCCCGCAGGGTGGAAGGTCCCGCGCCGGTGGGACCACGGTCACGTTCGCCGGCGCCCCCGCATGAACGCGCCCCGCTGCCCGCGCCTCTCGAGACGTCAGCGCAGACGCGGGTCGAGGACGTCCCTGAGTGAGTCGCCGAAGAGGTTCGCGCAAAGCACCGTGAGCGTGATCGCGATGCCGGGGAGCACGGCGAGCCACGGCTGGCTCAGCATGTAGACCCGCCCCGGGCCGCTGAGCATCTGCCCCCACGTGGGGTCGGGCGGTGGGAGGCCAAACCCCAGGAAGCTGAGCGACGACTCAATGAGCACGCCGACGCCGATCAGCACGGTCGACGCGACGATGATCGGGGCGGTGACGTTCGGCAGCACGTGCTGGAACATGATTCGCCGGTTGCTCGCCCCGAGCGCCACTGCTGCTTCGATGAAGTCGTGTGACATCGTGGCGAGGGTGGCGCCGCGCACGATCCGAGCCACGCCCGGGCTCAGCACGAAGCCTACCGTCAGCGAGATCGTGAGCTTGTTCGCGCTAAAGGCCGCGATCGCGGCCATCGCGAGTACCAGCCCGGGGAACGCGATGAGCGCGTCGACCACACGTTGCACGACCGCGTCCGTGCCCCCGCGGTAGTACCCCGAGAGCAGGCCGGCGATCGTGCCGACGGAGACACCGAGGGTCACCGCCAGCCCCGCCACGAGGAACGTGGTGCGCGATCCCCACACCATGCGACTGAACATGTCTCTCCCGAGGTGATCGGTCCCGAGCCAGTGATCGCCTCCCGGGCTTGCGAGGATCTGTGCGGTTTGGAAGTTCGGTGCCACGGTGATCAGCGGGGCGACGGCCGCCATGAGGATCATCACGGTCAGCAGCACGCCGCCGACGAGCCCGAGCCCGCCACGGCGAAGCACGGCGTGGCGGCCCGTGAGCCCGACGGACCATCCCACCCGCATCTGGTGCGCCGCGCGCGAGAGCATCGGCTAGCCCACCCGAATCCGCGGATCGAGCCAGGAGTAGCTGAGGTCGACCAGCAGGTTGACCGCCATCGTGGCGAATGCAAAGAAGAGGACGAGCGCCTGTGTGACCGGGTAGTCGCGCAGGCGGATGGACTCGACGGTCCACTGGCCGAGCCCCGGGATGCCGAAGATCGTCTCCATCAGGACCGACCCGCTCAGCAGGCCGCTCGCCTGGGTGCCCCAGATCGTGACCACGGGGATGAGCGCGTTCCTCAGCGCGTGACGTCGGAGCACCGTGAGCGAGCCGAGGCCCTTGGCGTAGGCGGTGCGGATGTAGTCCTGTCGGAGCACCTCCAGGACCTGAGAACGGGTCATGCGCAACGACACGGCTGAGGAGCTGATCCCCATGATCGCGCCCGGGATCAGCATGTCGACCAGGTGCTGCGCAGGCGCCTCGGTGAGCTTCGTCGCGACGATGTTCGGGGACCAGCCAAACCAGACGACCGGCAGGATCAGCGCCATCGTTGCGATCCAGAAGTTGGGTACCGCGAGCCAGAACACCGCGAACAGCCTCAGCAGGTAGTCCAGAGGGCTGCCGCGTACGAACGCGGACGCCGCCCCGAACGGCACGCCAATCACGATCGAGATCACGAGCGCGAGCACGGCGAGCTCAGCGGTGTACGGCAGACGCCGCTTGAACTCGCTGGTGATCTCGAGGCCGCCGCCGAATGATCGGCCGAAGTCGCCGATCAGGATGCCGCCCACCCACCGCGCATACTGCGCCCAGAGCGGGTCGTTCAGCCCGAGTTCTGCGCGCAGCTCCTCGATCTCCTGCCTGGAGAGCCGGGGCGAGTCCTCGAGCTGCGCGAGAACGGCGTCGCCGGGTATCGCCCTCAACAGTCCGAACGTGAGGAGAGACACCACGAGCATCGTGGGAACGAAGAGCGCGATCCGTCGACCGACGTAGCGACTCACCGACGGGCGTCCGCCCGCGACGAGGATCCGCGTCTCACCGCTGCGGGGACTACGCGTTCAGCCAGGTCGCGACCTCGGAGGCCCGATCGGAGTTCACGCTGGGCCAGTAGTCCTCGACCTCCGGCCGGATCGCACTCCGGCTCGACGAGACCGGCAGGAACACTTCCGGCATCAGTTCGAGCACCCGGCGCTGGATTTGCTTCGTGAGCTCGAGTCGCTTCCCCTCGTTGGTCTCCACCAGCTGCTGCGCGATCCACTGCTCGACCTGCGCATCGGAGAAGCCGCCCCAGTTTCGGGAGCCCTTGGCGGCGTAGTTGTCGCGGAGGTGCAGGTCGACCTCGAGCGCTGTCGTCTTGCCGGTCGGCATGCCCGTCTCGAAGTTCCCATCGATCAGGTTCTTGCGCCCGAGCGCCTGATCCTGCAGGTCGATCTTCACGCGCACCCCGACCGCGGCGAGATCCTGCTGCACGAGCTCGGCGTGCTGCGAGTAGGTGGTCTGACCGCTGTAGACGATGATGCTGGTCGAGAACCCACCTGACAGCCCGGCGGCGGCGAGCAGCTGCTTCGCCTGGGCGAGGTCCTGAGAGTATGCAGCGCGGACCTCCGCGGAAGGCAGCGCCCACTTCCCGAGACCGGGCGGCACCGGCCCGCTCAGGGACCCCGTCTTCTTCAACACGACGTCGAGCAGTCGCTGCTGATCGATCGCCTTCGCGAGCGCGCGACGCACACGGACGTCGCTCAGCGGCGCGACTCGAGTGTTGAAGACCCACGCGCTACTCGTAGCCGACGGCTGCTCCGCCACCTTGAGGTTCGACACCAGCCGCTGCAGCTGCTCGAGCACCACGGGATCGGCACCCGTCACGTGCACCTGCTTCGAAGCGAACGCCGCGATCAGCGCAGACGCGTCGTTCTGGATAATCCTGGTGACGCGGTCGACGCGCGGGTAGCCTTCACGGAAGTAGTTCGGGTTGCGGTTCACCCGGTACCGTACGCCGGCCTCGTAGGCGTCGAACACGAACGGCCCGCTGGCACCGGGACGCTTCGTCATGTCGCCGTCCTGTTCGACCACCTCGGGGACGACGACGAACGAGGTCTGTGGCTCGGCGACCACCGAGGGGAACGGCGCATAGCCAGTGTTGAGTCGGAAGATGACGGTACGCTCGTCCACGACGTCGATCGACGCGATCGGGTCGTACACCCCGGCGACCGGGCTGCCCTTCGCTCGGAGACGATCAAAGCTGAACTTGACGTCGCGCGCCGTCACGACACGACCGTTCATGGGCGGTCGGTTGTGCATCTTGACACCGGGGCGCAGCACAAAACGGTACGTCGCGGCGTCCGGAACTTCCGCGCTGGCCGCCAGTGACGGCTCGATCGTCAGGTCGGCGGGGTCCGCGTTCAGCACGTACGCGAGCACCTGGTCGTAGAGCATCCGGCCGAGGTTCGTGGTGTTCGCGGCGGTTGACAGCTGCACGTCGAGGGTGGGCGGATTCCCCGCCTGGGGAAGCACCAGCTCACCCCCACGCCGGATCGCCCGCGCCTGCGGCGTCGCAGTCGCCGCCGCTGCGGGCGCACCGGGAGCGGCCGGGGCATCTTTCCGACCGGTCGCAGCCGGCTCTTCGCCCCCGCCGCAGCCGACGAGCGCGGCGGCGCCGAGCGCCATCGCCGTGCCCCCGGTGGCGCGGATGAACCGCCGCCGGCCGAATCTCGAGCGCAGCCCGCTCATCGAGAGCTCCCTCCAGCGCGCGCCCAGGGGGCCGGTGCGCAGCGGTTCCCGGGTCGACGACCGCGACGCGGCCGCCATGGCATCGTCGATAAGATATGTCTTGTATCGTGCTCGACCTCGGCGCGTCAACGGAAGCAGTTCGCAGGGAGCCGGGGCGATCGATGCGCGTCGCGAGCGCTGAGCACGGCATCCGCGTGGCCGCCCGCACCGCAGTCCGGGGGGAGGCAACGGCCGCACGATCGGTCCACGGCTGCGGCGTGCTCACTGCAGCCGCGCCTCCCAGATCAACGCGATCGCGACGCCGAGCCCCACGGCGACCCCTACGACCGGGCTCGCGAACGCCACCCCGAACGCCACCCCGGCGGCAGCGCCGGCGATGATGCTCGGCGCGTAGCGCCGCCGGCGCACCGCCGGGGCCCTATCCGCGGCCGGTCAGCTTGCGCGCGATGATCCGCAACGGATCGTGGAACTCGTCGACCCGTCGCTCCTTCAGCGGGATGATCGCGTTGTCGGTGATATGGATGCCCTCCGGGCAGACGTCCGTGCAGCACTTCGTGATGTTGCAGTAGTCGAGCCCGAAGCCGTGATCGACCGTCGCTCGGCGGGTGTTTGTGTCGAGCGGGTGCATCGCGATCGAGGCGAGTTGCACGAAGAAGCGCGGGCCGGCGAAGCCGGCCATGTTCTCCGGGTGGTCCCGGATCACATGGCAGACGTCCTGGCAGATGTAGCACTCGATGCACTTATGGAACTCCTGGCCGCGATCGATGTCGATCTGGGCCATCCGGCGGTTGCCGTCGGCGTCCGCAGGCCGCAGGCGCAGCTCCGGCATCGCGCGCGCCTGGTCGTAGTTCCAGGCCACGTTCGTGACGAGGTCACGGATGATCGGGAAGGTCTTGAGAGGGGCGAGCGTGATCGTCTCGCCCTCGGGGTAGAGCTCCATCCGCTGCATGCACTGCAGGCGCGGCTTGCCGTTGATCTCGGCGCTGCAGGAGCCGCACTTGCCGGCCTTGCAGTTCCACCGCACCGCGAGGTCGGGCGTCTGCGTCGCCTGGAGGCGGTGCACGACGTCGAGCACGACCATCCCCTCGTCGTACTCGACCTCGTACTCGACGTACTCGCCGTCGTCGGTGCCGCGCCAGACGCGCAGGTGGGCGGTCGGCATCGCTAGTCCTCCTCGAACAGCCGCTGCAGCTCGGCCGGCATCGCCGGCAGGGACTCCTGCGAGACGCTGAACGCGCCGTCGGCCGCGCGCCGGACGACGACGTTGACCTTCGCGAACTCGCCCGAGGCGTTCGGGAAGTCGTCGCGCGTGTGGCCGCCGCGGCTCTCCTTGCGCTCGAGCGCGGAGCGCGTGGCCGCCTCCGCGACCGTCAGCATGTGCCCGAGGTCGATGGCGAGGTGCCAGCCTGGGTTGTACGCCGCGCCGCCCTCCACCTTCACGCGGGTCGCGCGCTCGCGGAGCCCGGCGATCCCCGCGAGCGCGGCGCGCATGTCGGAGTCGGTGCGAATGATCCCGACGTTGACCTGCATCAGGTCCTGCAGCTCGCGGTGGAGCGTGTACGGGTTCTCCTTGCCGTCGCCCCGGAACGGCGCCTCCATCGACTCGTCGCAGGCGGACGCCTGCGACGAGTCGAGCGCCGGCACCGCCTGGAGCCCGGCCGCGTGCTGCGCCGCGCCCATCCCAGCCCGCCGCCCGAACACGACGAGGTCGGAGAGCGAGTTCCCGCCGAGCCGGTTCGATCCGTGCATCCCGCCGGTCACCTCGCCCGCGCCGTACAGCCCCGCGACGTTCGAGGCACCAGTCTCCGCGTCGACCCGCATCCCGCCCATCGCGTAGTGGCAGGTCGGGCCGACCTCCATCGGCTCGCGCGTGATGTCGACCCCGGCCAGCTCCTTGAACTGGTGGTACATCGATGGCAGGCGACGCTTGATGTACTCGGCGGGCCGTCTGGAAGCGATGTCGAGGAACACGCCGCCGTGCGGGCTGCCCCGCCCCGCGCGCACCTCGGCGTTGATCGCGCGCGCCACCTCGTCACGAGGCAGCAGGTCCGGCGTGCGCCGCGCGTGCTGGCGGTCGTCGTACCAGCGGTCCGCCTCCTCCTCGCTGTCCGCCGTCTCCGCGGCGAACATCGGAGGGATGTAGCGGAACATGAAGCGCTCACCGCTCTGGTTGCGCAGCGTGCCGCCATCGCCGCGCACGCCCTCGGTGACGAGGATCCCGCGCACGCTCGGCGGCCAGACCATCCCGGTCGGATGGAACTGCACGAACTCCATGTCGATCATGTCTGCACCCGCGTACATCGCGAGCGCGTGCCCGTCGCCCGTGCCCTCCCAGGAGTTCGACGTAATCGCCCAGATCTTGCCGAGCCCCCCGGTCGCGAGCACCACGGCCTTCGCGCGGAACAGCACGAGCCGTCCGGAGTCGCGCCAGTAGCCGACGGCGCCGGCGATGCGGTCGCCGTCCGTCAGCAGCCGCGTCACCGTCAGCTCCTGGAAGACGTCGACGCCGAGCGCGACTAGCCGCTGCTGCAGCGTGCGGATCATCTCGAGGCCGGTGCGGTCGCCGACGTGTGCGAGCCGCGCGTAGCGGTGGCCGCCGAAGTCACGCTGCAGGATGCGCCCATCCTCCGTGCGGTCGAAGAGCGCCCCCCACTCCTCGAGCTCGCGCACGCGGTCCGGCGCCTCCTGCGCGTGCAGCTGCGCCATCCGCCAGTTGTTGAGCATCTTGCCGCCGCGCATCGTGTCGCGGAAATGCACGCGCCAGTTGTCCTCGGAGTAGACGTTGCTGAGCGCCGCCGCGATGCCGCCCTCGGCCATCACCGTGTGCGCCTTGCCCAGCAGGGACTTGCAGACGATCGCGGTGCGCTGGCCCAGCACCGCCGACTCGATCGCGGCGCGCAGCCCGGCGCCGCCCGCTCCGATCACGAGGACGTCGAACTCATGGGTCTCGAAGTCGGCCATGCGCGCTCCTCGCGTCCGCCGGGGGCTCGACGACGCTCGCTAGATCGGCCCGGACCAGGTGTTCGGATCGGTCACCACCTCTGAGGCCACGAGGTGGACGTAGAGGTCGGTCACGCCCACGATGATCAGGCTCGTCCACGCCCACAGGCGGTGATGCTCGTTCGCGATCGTGAAGATCTCCCACAGCCTTCGGCGAAGCCGCCGGAGGGGAGTACGCGAGAACTGGTTGAGGCCGCCCGCGACCCAGTGGCGAAGCGAGTGGCAGCCGATCGTGTACATCGTGAGCAGCGCGGCGTTGACCGTGAGCAGCACGGAGCCGAGCCCGATCCCGATCCCTTCCCCGTCCAGCCAGAACGAGCGGATCGCCCCGTTCCACAGGATCGGGATGAACAGCAGCGCGACGTACATGAACCAGCGATGCGCGTTCTGCAGGACGAACGGGAAGACGCCCTCGCCGCTGTACGAGCCGGCGGGCTCGCGCACCGCACACGCGGGCGGGCTCAGGAAGTAGGCCCGGTAGTAGGCGCGCCGGTAGTAGTAGCAGGTCGTGCGGAACCCGATCGGCGCCCAGAGGATGAGGATCGCCGGCGAGAACCAGTCCGGGAGAAACTCGGGGTGGATCAGCGGCTCGAAGAACGGCGAGAGGTAGAGGCCGTGCTCGGTCTCGAAGGCCCAGTACTCGCCCAGCACACCGGAGACCGTGGAGTAGACGACGAAGATGAGGAGGCCGGAGCCGACGAGCAGGGGCTCGAGCCACCATCGATCCGTACGCTGAGTGTCGCCGTAGCGCCGCTCGAGCGCGGTGGAGGCCTGTGCCATCCGGAGCTGCCCCGTTCCAGCGAGCACGCCTAAGCGGCGCCGGCTCAGGGTGCGCGCACCGCCGACCTGACTATTCCGCAGCCCCGCGTGAGGGTCAACCGAGCGGCTCCCCGACGTTCTCGGCGGCCCTGCGCCGCCCGACGTGCTCCGTGCAGCGAGCCCGGCAGTGAGCCTCCGCGGGCCGCCCGCAACGCCGCGCAGCGGCGCTCAGCGCGACCCGGCCGCCCCGCCCCGCGCGCGATGACGTGCGTAAAGCGTGAGCGCGACGAGCGTCTTCGCGTCCTCGATCTCGCCGGACTCGACCGCCGCGAACACCTCATCGAGCGTGAGCCGCACGGGCGGCGAGAGGTACTCGTCGTGATCGGCGGCGAGCGGATCGTGGCGGAGCTCGGTGGCGTGGAAGTAGGTGATGTACTCCGTGCAGAAGCCCGGCGCCATCCACGTGCCGCCGAGGCGCACGAGCGACCCCGCCGCGTAGCCGGTCTCCTCGCGGATCTCGCGCGCCGCGGTCTCCTCCGGCGCCTCGTCGCCCTCGCGCGTGCCGGCGGGGATCTCGAGCAGCTCGCGGCCCGCGGGGTGCCGGTACTGGCGCACGAGTAGCCAGCGCCCCTGCTCGTCCTCCACGACGAGCGCGACCGCCCCGGGGTGCTGCACGACGACCCGCTCGGCCTCGTGGCCGTCGGGGAATCGGATCACCGCGCGCGCGACGTCGAAGACGTGGCTCTCGAACTCGATCGTGGAGCGGACGGTCCGTGGCAGCGACGCGTCGGCCACGGGCGCCGGTCAGCCCGCGGCGCCGTCGCGCAGGTCGATCACGAGCGCGATCTCGTCACAGCCGGGGAACTTCGGGCAGCGGTAGCACTCGTTCCAGACCTTGCGCGGGAGCGTCATCACGTCGGCCAGTCGCCAGCCGAGGCGTTCGAAGAACTGCGGGCGGTAGGTCAGCGCGAAGAGCGAGGCGAGGCCGAGCGCGCGCCCCTCCTCGTGGCAGGCCTCCACGATCGCGCGCCCGTAGCCGCGCGATTGCCGGTCCTCACGCACCGCCAGCGACTTCACCTCGGCGAGATCCGCCCAGGTGATGTGGAGCGCACCGCAGGCGACGACCTCTTCGCCCTCGCGGACCACGAAGAAGTCACGCAAGTTCTCGTACGTCTCGCCGAGTGTGCGGGGGAGCATCTGGCCCTGCGCGGCCCAGAAGTTCACGAGCCGGTGGATCCCCTCGGCGTCGTGCACCGTGGCGCGCACGACCCCGGAGGTCCCGGCGAGGTCCACGGGTGAGGGCGAGCGTCCGACCATCTGGCTCCCAGCTTACATGGCGCGAGACCTAGGGCGAGCCCCCGGCGCCGGGGTCGGCGTCGTCCATGACGTGGTCGAGCCGCAGCCAGCCGAGGCGCTGCGCGAGGTTCGCATAGAACTGGTTCTCGCCGCCGAGCCGCACGAAGCCGACGCTCTGCGGTGAGGTCGCGACCTCGACGAGTGTCCCCGAGCTCACGGGGCGCTCGTGGATCCCGTCGACGGTCATCACCGCCGCCTCCCCGCGCGCCACGTAGAGCCGCACGACGGCAGTGCTTGGGAGCACGAGCGCGTTCGCGCGCGTCAGGTGGGGCGCGACCGGGACGACGAGCAGTTCGCGCGAGGTCGGGTAGAGGATCGGGCCGCCCACGGAGAGCGCGTACCCGGTCGAGCCGGTCGCGGTGGCGACGACGACCGCGTCGGCTCGGTACTCGGCGACGAGCACCCCGTCCACGCGCGCGCCCACCGAGACCGTGCGCCCGAGCCGCGCACGTCCGATCACGACGTCGTTCAGCGCGTGCATCGGCGCCGCGTCGCCGACGCTCGCCTGCACCATCGAGCGGCGCTCGATGCGCGCGCCGCGCTCGAGCACCACGCCGAGCGCCGCCTCCGCCTCCGACTCGGTGGCCTCGGTGAGGAAGCCGAGGCGCCCCATGCGCACGCCCAGGATCGGCGTGCCACCGATCGCCGCGAACTCGGAGGCGTGCAGCACCGTACCGTCGCCCCCGACGCAGATCAGCAGGTCGGCGCTCGCGAGCCGCTCGGCGAACCGGCTGGCGCCCGGGCCCGGGCCGGGGTGGGGCAGCGTCATCACGGCGGCGCGGCCGCCGCTGGCGCGCACGCGGCGCGCGAGCCGCTCCGCCACCTCCTGCGCGCGAGGGATCGCGTGGTGGTAGCAGACGGCGACCTCGCGCGGCGCCGCGATCTCGCTCATGGCGCGCCGCCGGCCCCGCCGCCGCGCGCGACCGTAGCGGGCGGCACGCGCAGCCAGAGAAAGAACTCCCGGTTGCCCGCGGGCCCGAGCAGCGGTGAGCGGAGCACCCCGCGCACGCGCAGCCCGTGCTCGATCGCCCAGCCCGCGACGCGCGCCACGCAGCGTGCATGGACCTCGGCGTCGCGCACGACCCCCCCGCGCTGGACCTGCTCGCGCCCCGCCTCGAACTGCGGCTTCACGAGCACGAGCAGGTCGCCCCCCGGACGGACCGACGGCAGGACCGCCGGCAGCACCACCGTCACGGAGATGAACGAGAGGTCCATCACGACAAGGTCGACCGGCTCCGCGAGCGGCGGCAGATCGCGCGCGTTCGTGCGCTCGCGCACCTCCACCCGCGCGTCCTCGCGCAGCAAGGCCGCAAGCTGCCCGTAGCCGACGTCGACCGCGGTGACGTGCGAGGCCCCCGCCTGCAGGAGGCAGTCCGTGAAGCCCCCGGTGGAGGCGCCGATGTCCAGGCAGCAGCGACCGGCGACGGGGATGGCGGCCCGCGCGAGCGCGTCGGCGAGCTTCTCGCCGCCGCGGCCGACGAAGGGGGGCGCGGCGCGCAC
>Ga0194131_10005564_pt1 | contig 18056 bp, 12 predicted proteins | sample TA2KigO120mmetaG_FD_148631 | JGI IMG/M metagenome (GOLD analysis project Ga0194131, IMG submission 148631) | Freshwater microbial communities from Lake Tanganyika, Tanzania - TA2015053 Kigoma Offshore 120m | ecosystem: Environmental > Aquatic > Freshwater > Lake | place: Tanzania: Lake... | reverse complement strand
TCGATCGATTCGACAGTCTGTCGGCGGGTATCCCCATTTTCGTATTGGGGCTCATCAAAGTGGGGGCGCTCGCGTGAGCACGCCTGTCGGCATCACCGTGCTCGGCTCGACGGGCAGCATCGGCGACAGCACGCTCGATGTAGTGGCGCGTCATCCCGATCGATTCAAGATCGTCGCCCTCGGTGCGCGACACGATCACGAAAAATTATTGGCGCAGTGCCTGAAGTTCCAACCCGAGTGTGCGGCACTCGTCGAGCCGGAGGCCGTCCGCGAACTCGAGCACGCCCTGCGTCAGGCCGGTTCGAAGACCTGTGTGCTCGCGGGCGAGGCGGCCCTCGATGAGATCGCGGCCATGCCGTCGGCACCCTTCGTGATGGCAGGCATCGTGGGCGCGGCGGGGCTCTCGTCCTCACTCGCGGCCGCGCGTGCGGGCAAGCGACTCATGATCGCCAACAAGGAGCCGCTCGTGATGGCGGGCCCCATGCTCATCGAGGCGGCGCGCGAGGGCAGGGCAACGTTGTTGCCGATCGACAGCGAACACAACGCGATCTTCCAGTGCTGGCCCGCGGGGGCCGAGACGGGTCGTGCACCGAAGGGGGTGCGCCGAATTCTGCTCACCGCCTCAGGCGGCCCATTCGTCGATTGGAGCGCCGAGCAGATCGCGGCGGCGACGCCCGAGCAGGCGTGTCGTCATCCCCGATGGGTGATGGGACGTAAAATCTCCGTGGATTCCGCAACGCTCATGAACAAGGGTCTCGAGGTGATCGAGGCCCGCGTGTTGTTCGGACTGCCGCTCGAACAGGTTGAGGTGGTCGTGCATCGGCAGAGCCTTGTACACTCGCTCGTCGAATATGTCGATGGCTCGATGCTCGCGCAGCTCGGATCGCCCGATATGCGCACCCCGATCGCCCATGCCCTCGGATGGCCGGACCGGATCGACTCCGGTGTACAATTCTTCGACCTCGCCCGGGCCGGCGTCCTGCAATTCGAGCCCCCGGATACGGGTCGGTTCCCCTGTCTGGCGCTTGCGCGTCAGGCGGCCGCTGCAGGGGGTCTGGCACCCGCCATTCTCAATGCGGCCAATGAGGTCGCTGTAGCGGCGTTCCTGGAGGGCCATTTGAACTTCAGCGGGATCCCAACGGTCATTGACTCCGTGATGAATGCCGTGCCGGCTGGCGAGGCCAAGGATCTGCAGAGCGTGCTCGCGGCTGACACCGCCGCGCGGGGCGCGGCGCTGCGTCGGGTTACCGAGGGGCGTCACGCCTCAAGAGGGCATTGATGGATTGGCTCTGGACCATCGTCGGGTTCATCGTGGCCGTGAGCCTGCTGGTGACCGTTCACGAGTACGGGCACTACTGGGTCGCGCGTACTCTCGGCTTCAAGGTCCTGCGCTTCTCGGTGGGTTTTGGCCCCGCGCTTTGGACGCGCGTCGCAGGAAGCGATCGCACCGAATACGTTATCGCCGCCTTGCCGCTCGGGGGCTACGTCAAATTACTCGATGAGCGCGAGGGCCCCGTGCCACCCGCCGATCTCGAGCGCTCGTTCACGCGCAAGCATCCGTGGCAGCGCATTCTCGTGTTGCTCGCAGGCCCAGCCTTCAACATCGCGTTCGCCATTCTCGTGCTCTGGGCCGTGCTCTGGGTGAGTGGTGAGCCGCTGGTTAAGCCCGTCGTCGGCACAGTCGTGACCGACTCGCTCGCCGCGCGTGCCGACCTGCGCACCAACGATGAATTTCAGCGCATCGAAGGGCGTACCGTCGCCACGCACTCCGACGTGATGCTCGGTTTCATGGAAGCCATCAGCGACGACGGCAAAGTCGATATCGAAGTCCGTCGTCCGGGTTCGGGTGTGCGTGTGCTCGAGTTACGCGTTGAGGACGCCGACGTGCGTCGCGCCTTGACCGAGCCGCAGGGTTTATTGCCGGGCATCGGCATGCGCTTTTGGGTGCCGCCGGTGCCGGCCGAAATAGGCAAGGTCGAGGCAGGCGGTCCTGCGGATGTCGCGGGTCTTCGCGCCGGCGATCTCATCACCGCCGTCGATGGCGAATCGATCAGTGATTTTCGCGCGTTAGTCGAGGCGATATCCTCGCGCCCCAATCGCGAAGTCGTCATCGGCTATCAGCGCGAGGGCAGTGCCTCGAAGCTGACGATGCGCACAGTCGCCGATATCGTCGACGGTCGCGAGATCGGTCGAATTCGCGTGCAGACGCCGCCCCCGCCGCCGTTGCCGGAGTCGATGGTCACGCAGCGCAGTTATGGTCCGATCGAATCGCTCTCGCTCGCGACCGGTCGTGCCTGGGATATGACGGTCCTGCAGGCGAAGATGTTCGCGCGCATGCTCGTCGGTCAGGTCTCGCTCAAAAATCTCTCGGGGCCGCTCACCATCGCCGAATTCGCGGGTGAGTCGGCGCAGAGTGGCCTGACTGAATTCTTGGGGTTCCTCATCGTGATCTCGCTCAGCCTCGGGTTCCTGAATCTGTTGCCGATTCCGATCCTCGATGGTGGCCAGATCATTTACCAGCTCGCCGAGTGGGCGCGTGGCGCGCCGCTCTCCGAGCGTGTGCAGGCGCTCGGGCAGCAAGTCGGTGTTGCATTGTTGCTCATGCTCATGAGCGTCGCCCTTTTTAATGATTTTGCGAGGCAGCTCGGCGGATGATGTCCCCTCGTCTTTCTTTGATGGCGAGCCTGCTCGCTGCCTTCACTCTAATCGCTCCTCCGCTTGCGGCTCAATCGGCCGGAGGACCCCCGTCGCTGCGGGTCGACAACATCCGCGTCGAGGGATTGCAGCGGGTATCAGAAGGCACGGTCTACAATTATTTGCCGGTGAACATCGGAGATCGGTTGTCGCCGCAGCGCGTGCGTGAGGCGATCCGAGCGCTCTACGACACGGGGTTCTTCCGGGACGTCGAGTTGCGATGGGAGGAGGGGACGCTCGTCGTCGCCGTTCTCGAGCGCCCCTCGATCGAGAGTTTCGAGATCACCGGTAACAAGGACATCAAGACCGAAGATCTCAGCAAGAGCTTGCGCAACGTGGGTCTCGCGACGGGCAAGACCTTCGATCGCTCGGTGCTCGAGGACGTGAAGCAATATCTCACCGACCAGTATTTCAGCCGTGGAAAATACGCCGTGCGCATCGATGCGCAGGTCGAAGAAGTGCCAGACAACCGCGTGCGCGTGAAGATCGAGATCAAGGAAGGCAAGCGCGCGAAGATTCGGCAGATCAATCTTGTGGGGAACACCACCTTTGAAGAAGAGGCGATCCTCAAAGAGTTTGAGCTCAAGACGCCGAACTGGCTTTCTTGGTATCGGCAGGACGATCGCTACTCGCGCGAGTCGCTGCAGGGCGATCTCGAAAAACTGCGTTCGTACTACATGGACCGCGGCTATGCGAACTTCGAGATCGAGTCGACCCAGGTCGCGATTGCGCCGGAGAGGGACGACATCTTCATCACGGTCAACGTGAACGAGGGCGAGGTCTTCAAGGTCAGCAACGTGAAGCTCGCCGGCACGTTCGTCGTACCCGAGTCGGAGCTCAAAAATTTCCTCTTCGTGAAAGCGGGCGACACCTACTCTAGGAAGGCGATTACCGCCACGCAGGAGATTATCCAGAATCGTCTGGGGCTCGAAGGTTACGCCTTCGCGAAGGTCGATCCGGTGCCGACGCCCGAAGAGGGTAGGAAGGAAGTCGGCATCACGTTTTTCATTGACCCAGGTAATCGTGTTTACGTTCGGCACATCCTCTTCAACGGTGTGACCAAGATCAACGACGACGTGCTGCGTCGCGAGATGCGTCAACTCGAGGGGGCGTGGTTGTCGAACTTGCTCGTCGAGCGTTCGAAGCAGCGTATTCAGCGACTGGTATTCATCGAGAAGGTCGAGTCCGAGACGACGCCTGTGCCGGGCACGGCGGATCTCGTCGACATTGAGTTCGAGATTAAGGAAGGTCCCTCGGCGCAGCTCGGTGGCGGCATCGGCTACTCCGAGTCGCAGTCGTTCATCCTCAACGGCAACTACGCCGACAGCAATTTCTTGGGTTCAGGCGAGCGTATCTCGGTCGATCTCAACTCAGGCCGCTTCTCGAAGGTGTATGGCTTCTCGCACACCAATCCCTTCACCAATACCGACGGCGTGGCGCGAACCGTGTCGCTCACCTATCGTGACGTGACGCAGTTCGTGTCGGCCTCCTCTGATTTCTCGTCGGAGTCGTTCGCGGTGTCGGTCGATTATGGTTATCCGATCACCGAGTTCCAGGGTCTGCGCGTGGGTCTCTCGGCGCAGCGTTCCTCGCTCATCACGGGCGAGGGAAGTGCGGAGCAAGCGCGCTCTTGGGTGCGCACCAATGGTGACTACCGCATTCAGATCGTACCGGAGCAGGATTTCGGCGGCGGCTTCGTGATTCCAAGTACCGCACTCGATACGACGCAGTTCGATTCCTTTGACCTGACGGTGGGCTGGAGCTACGACAGTCGTAACCGTGCGCTCTTCGCCGACCGTGGGATGCGTCACTCGCTCGCGTTAAGTTATGCGTTGCCGTTCAGCGATGTTCAGTACGCGACGGTCAACTACGACTATCTGCAGCTCGTCCCGATCGTCGGGCGCTGGACGCTCGCGCTGGCAGCTGAGCTCGGCTACAGCCAAGAGCTAGGTGACACCACGGCTCCGCCGCCATTCCGTAACTTCTTCGCCGGTGGCCCCGATACGGTGCGAGGGTATCGCGAGAGTCGTCTCGGCCCGAAGGACAGCTTCGGCAACCCCTATGGCGGAAACCTGAAAGTCACGGCCCGAGCGGAGCTGATCATTCCGACCCCTGAGAAATGGGCGACCTCGGCGCGGGCCACGGTCTTCCTCGATATCGGCAACGTGTTCTCGACCCGCGGGTTCTATGAGTTCACGGGGATCGACGGGGTAACCCCGGTCGATTACAAGTTCAAGTATGATAATTTGAGGCAGTCGACGGGAGTTGCGGTCCAATGGCTCGCTCCCCTCGGCGTGTTCCGGTTTAGCTATGCGCTGCCGCTCAATCCCTTCCGGGGCGACGGCGTTCAATTCGCTGATGAGGAAGAGCGGTTTCAGTTCACGATCGGTCAGGCGTTCTGATTCGATCGCTTCATTTAGAGGTTGACCCGACGATGCGAAGTTCTTTCAAAGCGATGGTTCCGGCGATGGTGGCAGTGGCGGCGCTCATGGCTGCTCCGGCGATGGCCGAGATCAAAATTGGTGTGCTCGACTTCGGGCGACTGATGGACGAGAGCCCGCAGGGCAAGGCGCTCATCGAGTCGCTGCGTTCCGAGGCGGCCGCGAAGCAGCGCGAACTGCAGACGGCCGCGGCGTCGTTGCAGACCAAGCGCGATAAGCTCGCCAAAGATCGCGCCACGATGACGCAAGATCAAATCTCCCGCACTGAAAAAGACGTACGTGACGGGGAGCGTGATCTCGCGCGTCGCCAGTCGGAAGTCAACGACGACTTCAACGCGCGTCGCAACGAAGAAATGGGCAAGTTGCAGCGTACGCTCATCGAAGAAGTGCGCAACTACTCGAAGTCGCAAAACTTCGACCTCGTGGTCACCGACGGTGTGATCTACGCGACGCCAGCTCTCGATATCACCCCGGGCGTGCTTGCAGGCATGCAGTCGCGCACGAGCGCGGCAGCGCCGGCGAAGCCCGCCACGCGCTAAGTCGGCAGCGGTCGCGCGGGGGACGCGATGGCAGTCACCCTCGGCGAGCTCGCGGTTCGTTTCGGGCTCACGCTCCGAGGCGATCCCGATCGCCCGATCGACCATGTCGGTACGCTCTCGGGTGCGGGACCTCGCGGCCTCGCATTCTTCTCCAACCCCAAGCTGATCGACCAGCTCGCAGCGGCCCAGGCCGGGGCTATCGTGCTGCATCCAAAGATGCAGGAGGCGACGCCTCTCGATTGTTTGCTCGCGAGTAATCCTCACGCGAGTTTCGCGCGCATCGCGACCGAGTTGCATCCGCCGCTCGCGGGACCTGCCGGTGCTCATCCGAGTGCGGTCGTCGCAGCCGACGCCGTCATTCATCCTTCTGCGCACATCGGGCCGCTTGCGGTCGTCGGCGCGCGTAGCCGCATCGGCGCTCGCACCTACGTCGGCCCGGGCTGTGTGATCGGGGAAGACGTCACGCTCGGCGATAACGTTCGGCTCGTTGCGCGAGTGACGGTGCTCGAAGGCGTGCGGATCGGCGCCCGCTCGATTTTGCATTCGGGAGCAGTGGTGGGTTCGGAAGGGTTCGGTTATGCGTCTGAGGGCGAACGCTGGATCCATGTGCCGCAAGTGGGCACCGTTCGTATCGGCGAAGACGTCGAGGTCGGTGCGAACAGCACCATCGATCGCGGTGCGCTCGAAGATACGGTCATCGGGGATGGTGTGAAGATCGATAACCTCGTGCAGATCGGTCACAACTGCACGATCGGTGCGCATACGGCGCTCGCCGGATGCATTGGCCTTGCCGGCAGTTCGCACATCGGTGCGCGTTGTCGTCTCGGCGGCGGCGTCGGTGTGGCGGGGCATCTGACTATTTGCGACGATGTCACGCTCATGGCCATGAGTTTTGTGACGACGGATATCCGCGAGCCTGGCATGTATGCCGGCGGCTCCATTCCGATCGAGTCGGCGGCCGATTGGCGACGTATCGTGGGTCGACTCAAACGCATCGATGGACTCAACCGTCGAGTCAGTGATCTTGAGCGACAAGTGGGAACGAAAGAACACGTATCAGACGAGGAACGTTCGTGAGCGACATCACTTTAGACATCAACGGCATCTTGAAGCAGTTGCCGCATCGCTATCCTTTCTTGCTCGTCGACCGCGTGCTCGAGTGCCACGAGGGCAAGAGCATTCGGGCGATCAAGAACGTCACGTTCAACGAGCCGTTTTTCCTTGGACATTTCCCGGATCGTCCGGTGATGCCGGGCGTCATCATCATCGAGGCGCTCGCTCAAGCGGCGGGTATTTTGGCGTTCCGGACGGCTAAAGTGTTTCCCGCTGAAAACACGCAGTTTTATTTTGTGGGTATCGATAAAGCGCGCTTCCGTCGTCCGGTCGAGCCCGGGGATCAGTTGATCCTCAATGCCACGCTGCAGCGTCAGATGCGCGGTATTTGGAAATTCGAAACCACGGCGATGGTGGGGGATGTCGAGGCCGCCGCCTGCGAGCTGATGGTGGCTCCGGGAAGCTCACCGTGAGTGTGACGATCGACCCGCACGCCGTCGTTGCGCCGACGGCCAAGATCGGCGAGGGCGTCGAGATCGGTGCGTATTCGATCATCGGTCCCGACGTCGAGATCGGAGCGGGCTGCATCATCGGACCGCACGTGGTGATCACGGGGCATACGGTGCTCGGCGCGAACAACCGGGTGTTTCAGTTCGCCTCGGTCGGTGATGCGCCGCAGGACAAGAAATACGCGGGCGAACCGACGCGCGTCGTGATCGGCAGCGGCAATACGTTTCGGGAATATGTGACGGTCAATCGTGGTACGGCCAAAGATAAGGGGGTCACGACGGTCGGTGATGACAACCTCTTCATGGCGTCCTCGCATGTGGCGCACGACTGCATCGTCGGCAGCCATTGCGTGTTTGCCAACCTCGCGACGCTCGCCGGGCATGTCGAGATCGACGACTGGGTGGTCCTCGCCGGGTTCACGGGGGTGCATCAGTTCTGCAAGATCGGCGCGCATGCATTCATCGCCAACAACACAGCGGTGACGCGTGACGTACCGCCCTATGTGATGGCGGTGGGACATCCGGCTGAGCCGCATTCGATCAATGGCACGGGTATCGCTCGTCGCGGGTTCACGGCCGAGCAGGTGTGTAACATCAAGAATGCCTACAAGACGCTCTATCGCTCCGATCTGCCGCTCGAGCAGGCGATCGAAAAGATCACCGAGGCCGCGAAGAGCCAGCCAGAGCTTCAGGCCTTCGTCGATTTCTTCCCGCGGTCGAACCGCAGCCTCATCCGTTGAGCGTCGCCGGGCGAACTGACGGACCTTTGATCGCGCTCGTCGCCGGAGAAGCGTCCGGCGATAACCTGGGTGCCGCGCTCATCGCGGCGATACGCGAACGTGTTCCGAACGCCCGATTCGTCGGCGTGCCCGGCCCACGCATGCGCGAGGCGGGGTGCGAGGCGCTAGCTGCGAGCGACGAACTCGCGCTCATGGGGCTCGCCGAAATCCTGCGTCATTTGCCGCGTCTCATCGGCTTGCGACGCCGTCTCGTGCGTGAATTGCTTGCGCATCGACCGGCGGTATTCGTCGGGATCGATGCACCGGAGTTTAACCTCGGACTCGCCAAGCGCTTGAAGGCGGGTGGCTTGCCCACGGTGCAATACGTGAGTCCGCAGGTGTGGGCGTGGCGGCAGGGGCGGGTGCGCGGCATCGCCGAGTCATGCGATCGAATTCTTTGTCTGTTGCCCTTCGAGCCCGCGTTCTACGCCGAGCACGGCGTGACGGCGCGCTTCGTGGGACATCCGCTCGCCGATCAATTTCCGCTCGAAGCTGATCGCGCGGGGGCGCGCGCAGCGCTCGGGTTGTCGAGGGACGACGAGGTGATCGCCGTGTTGCCGGGCAGTCGCATGGGTGAAGTGTCGCGACTCGCAGTGCCCTTCGTCAGCGCGGCGCAAAGAATTGCAGCGCGGCGACCGGGCGTGACGTTCGTGGTGCCGCTCACGGGTGCCTCGACGCGCGCGTGTTTTGAGGCGGCACTCGGTGAAGCGTCGGTGATATCGGGCGATGCAGCGTCGGGTGCGGTAGCGTCGGGTCTGTCGATCAAGTTGCTCGACGGTCAGTCGCGACTCGCCCTCGCGGCGGCCGATGTCGTTCTCACGGCCTCGGGCACGGCGACACTCGAGACCTTGCTCTCGCAGCGACCCATGGTGGTCGCGTACCAACTCGCGCCGCTCACGGCGTTTTTGTTGCGACTCTTGGGGCTCGTGAAGGTGCGGCATTTCTCGCAGCCGAACTTGCTCGTGGGGCGCGAGATCGTCCCCGAGTTTTTCCAAGAGGCGGTAACACCCGAGGCGCTCGGTGCGGCAGTCCTGCAATGGCTCGAGCAGCCGCAGCGTCTCGGCGAGCTGCGTGAGGCGTTCGGACTCGTGCATCGCGACTTGCGTCGTGGTGGCGCCGCGCTCGCGGCCGAGGCCGTACTCGAACTCGTCGACGTCAGGCGTTCGCAGTGAGCGTCGGCATGAATGGCGAGGTGAGCGCAGGATGGTCCGCGGGCGTCGATGAAGCGGGGCGAGGACCCCTCGCAGGGCCCGTCGTTGCGGCGGCGGTGATACTCGATCCCGCGCGACCCATCACAGGGCTCGCCGACTCGAAGGCGCTGAGTCCGTCCGCGCGAGAGGCGCTGGTACCGATCATTCGTGAACAATCGATCGCCTGGGGCGTTGGGCTTGCGAGTCCCGAAGAAATCGACGCGATCAATATTTTGCAGGCGACGCTGCTCGCGATGCGTCGGGCGGTCGTCGCGCTCGCGGTGCGTCCGGCGCACCTCGAGGTCGATGGCAACCGACTCCCCTTTATCGAAGGGCTGGTCGGGGTGAGGACGGCGGTCGCTATCGTGAAGGGAGATAGTAAGGTCGCGGCCATCAGCGCGGCCTCGATCCTCGCCAAGACGGTACGGGATCACGTTATGGAACAATTGGATACACGATATCCTGAATACGGTTTCGCGATCCATAAGGGCTATTCGGTCAAGGCGCATCTGGCTGCACTCGACGCTCACGGACCCTCTCTCGTGCACCGCAGGAGCTACGCGCCGGTAAGATCACGGGTTCGATGAGCGCCTTCGTCCACCTCCGCCTGCATACCGAGTACTCGCTGGTCGATAGCGTGGTGCGCATAGACGATCTCGTCGCGCGCGTGGCCGAGCTCGGCATGCCTGCCGTCGCTGTCACCGATCAGAACAACCTGTTCGCGATGGTGAAGTTTTATCGGGCGGCGATGGCCAAGGGGCTCAAGCCGGTGATCGGCGTCGATCTTCTCGTCGCCGAGTCCGGCGAGCGCGTCGCGCCGACCCGAATTTCTTTGTTGTGCCAGAACGAAGCGGGGTATCTGAATCTCACGCGACTCGTGAGTCGCGCCTACCTCGAGGGTCAACAGCGCGGTATCCCGCGCATCGAGCGTTCATGGCTCGAGGCGCGAACGACTGCAGGACTGATTGCGCTATCGTGTGGCGCCGAGGGTGATGTCGGTCGCGCGCTCGCCTCGAATCGCGCCGCCGAGGCGCGCAAGCGTCTTTCGTTTTGGCGTGATTTTTTTGGCGATCGCTATTACCTCGAAGTGAGCCGTATCGGTCGCGAAGGCGAGGAGGCGCTCGTGGGTGCGACGGTCGAGCTCGCGCTCGCCGAAGGCGTGCCGCTCGTAGCGACGAACGACGTGCGGTTCTTGTCGGCGGACGACTTCGAGTCGCACGAGGCGCGCGTATGCATTCACGAGGGCACGCAGCTCAGTGATACGAGTCGGCCGCGCCATTACACGCCACAGCAATATCTGCGCAGCGCCGAGGAGATGACTGAGCTGTTCGCCGACCTGCCCGAGGCACTCGACAACTCGGTACAGATCGCGCGGCGCTGCAGTCTCATGCTGCAACTGGACGAGAGCCGGTTGCCGGAGTATCCGGTGTCTGAGGGGCAGACGACCGAGGGCTTTTTGCGCAGTGAATCAGCTCGGGGGCTCAAAGAGCGCTTGACGCGATTGCCGCAAGCCGATCGAAAAACCTACGAGGCACGCCTCCAGAGTGAACTTGATGTCATTTGCACAATGGGTTTTTCCGGATATTTTTTGATTGTCGCGGATTTCATTCGTTGGGCGAAGGGCAATGGCGTGCCGGTGGGGCCGGGACGTGGTTCGGGCGCCGGCTCGCTCGTCGCCTACTCGCTCGGCATCACGGACATCGACCCGCTGCAGTACGACCTGCTGTTCGAGCGCTTCTTGAACCCCGAGCGCGTGTCGATGCCCGACTTCGACGTCGACTTCTGCATGGACGGCCGCGATCGGGTGATCGAGTACGTCGCCGACAAGTACGGTCGAAAGCGCGTCTCGCAGATCATCACCTACGGCACCATGGCCGCGAAGGCGGTGGTGCGTGACGTCGGTCGCGTGCTCGGGTTCGGATATGGGCAGGTCGATCGGATTGCGAAGCTGATTCCGTTCGAGCTCGACATCACGCTCGACTCGGCGATCGAGAAAGAGCCGGAGCTCAAGAAGCTCTACAAGCAGGACGAGGACGTTCGGAGTCTCATCGATCTCGCCAAATCTTTGGAAGGGCTCACCCGAAATGCCGGCAAGCACGCGGGGGGGGTGGTGATCGCGCCCTCGGCGCTCGAGGATTTTGCGCCGCTCTATTGTGAAGAGGGGGGTGGCAGCGTCGTCACGCAGTTCGACAAGGACGATGTCGAGGCGGCGGGCCTCGTGAAGTTCGACTTCCTCGGGCTGCGGACGCTCACCATCATCAAGCACGCGGTGCGTACTATCAACGCGGCATGCAAACAGGGCGAGCTGCCGATCGATATTGCGCTCCTGCCGATGGACGATGCGGCGGCTTATCAACTGCTCAAAAATTGTCAGACGACAGCGGTCTTCCAGCTCGAATCGCGCGGCATGAAGGATCTCGTGCGGCGTCTGCAGCCCGATCGCTTCGAAGATATCGTCGCGCTGGTCGCGTTGTACCGTCCGGGCCCGTTGCAGTCGGGCATGGTCGATGACTTCATCGCACGCAAGCACGGTCGCATCGAGGGCTCCATCGATCACCTGCACCCGAGCCTCGAGCCCATCTTGAAGCCGACCTACGGCGTAATCTTGTATCAAGAGCAGGTGATGCAGATCGCGCAGGTGCTCGCTGGCTACAGTTTGGGCGGCGCCGATTTGCTGCGTCGCGCCATGGGCAAGAAAAAGCACGATGAGATGTCGAAGCAGCGCAGCACCTTCGTTGAAGGCTCGGTAGCACGCGGCGTTCCCGAGTCGCAGGCGGCGCACATTTTCGATCTGATGGAAAAGTTCGCGGGGTACGGCTTCAACAAGTCGCACTCGGCGGCGTATGCCTTGCTGTCTTATCAAACGGCGTGGCTCAAAGCGCATCACCCCGAGGCCTTCATGGCGGCAGTGTTGTCGGCAGATATGGACCACACCGATAAGATCGTGACCATCAAGGACGAGTGCGATCGCATGGGCATCACCGTGTTGGCACCCGACGTCAATGCGTCGGAGTACGCGTTCGTCGTCGCGGGCCCGCGGGAAGTACGTTATGGGCTTGGCGCGATCAAGGGCGTTGGTCAGTCGGCGGTCGAGGCGATCACCGAGGAGCGCCGTGCTCATGGCCCGTATCGCAGTCTCGAAGATCTTTGTCGAAGGCTCGATCTCAATCGCGTGAACCGCCGCGTCTTCGAGGCCCTCATCCGCTCGGGTAGTCTCGACTCGCTCGGCGTCAATCGCGCGACACAGATGGCGCGATTGCCGTCGGCGATGCAATTGAGCGAGCAAGCGACGCGCGCCGTCGAAGCGGGACAGGTCGATCTCTTTGGGCTCGCGCAGCCGTCCGAGAGTGAGGTCGACGCGAGCGCCGCGGCCGTAGCGTCGCAGGCGGAGTGGAGCGAGTCGATGCGTCTTGCCGGTGAGCGCGACACGCTAGGCCTCTATCTCACGGGACATCCCATTACGCGTTACGAGAAAGACCTCGCGCGATTTGTGAGCGGTCGCATCGCCGATCTCTTGAGCGATCGTCCGTCGCAGGGCGCGCCGGAGTGCGGTTATTTCGGTGGGCGTACCGCGTCGATCGCGGGCTATATCCATGAAATCCGTAAACGCGGGAACCGTACCTCCATCGTGCTGGACGATCGAACGGGGCGCATGGAGATCACTTTCTTTGATGAAGTGATGCAGCGTTATCGAGAGCTCATCGTCAAAGATGCGCTCATGCTCATCGAGGGGCAGCTACGCTTCGATGAGCAGGGTGACACTTGGCGGATGGCGGCACGTAAGGTCACCGAACTCGATCGTGCCCGCGAGCAGCAGGCGCATCGCATCGTGTTGATCTGGCCGCGCGCGAACGGCACGGATCAAGGATTAATGTTGCAGCGGCTCGCCGAGACGCTGTCGTCTCATCGTCCCGGCCCCTGTGCTGTGGGCGTACGGTACGCGGGCGAGCAGGCGAGTGCGGCGCTCGAGCTCGGGCCTGAGTGGAAAGTGATGGCGAGCCCCGAGCTCATCGAGTCGCTCGAGCAGCTCGTGGGCCCGAACGGGGTACGAGTGGTATACGGCCCGCCGCCCGGCACCACGACCTCGGCGTACGGCTGACGTAACCTTGACGGTTGAAAGGACGGGGTCCGCCCCGTAACCTCCGCCCGAATGGCTCTCAACTTTCTCGATTTCGAACAACCGATCGCTGAGCTCGAGGCGAAAATCGAAGAATTGCGTCACGTTACGGCCGGTGCCGGCGTCAACGTGCAGGATGAGATCGCGCGCTTGCAGTCGAAGAGCGATCAACTCACGCGCAGCATTTTTTCGAAGTTGAGTCCGTGGCAGGTGACTCAGCTCGCGCGCCATCCTCATCGCCCCTACACCTTCGATTATCTCTCGCAGGCGTTCTCAGGCTTTGAAGAGTTGCACGGCGATCGCATGTTCGGTGACGACCAAGCCCTCGTCGGTGGGCTCGCGCGTCTCGAGGGCGAAGCGGTCATGGTCATCGGTCATCAGAAGGGTCGCGATACCAAAGAGCGGATACGTCGCAACTATGGTATGCCGAAGCCCGAGGGCTATCGCAAGGCGCTACGGCTCATGCACTTGGCCGATCGGTTTGGGTTGCCGCTCATCACGTTCATCGACACGCCGGGGGCGTACCCCGGTCTCGATTCCGAAGAGCGCGGGCAGAGTGAAGCGATCGCGCGGAATCTGTTTGAGATGGCAAAACTTCGAGTTCCCGTGTTGAGTGTCGTCATCGGCGAGGGGGGGTCGGGTGGAGCGCTTGCGATCGGTGTATGCGATCGCTTGTTGATGCTGCAATTCAGCACCTATTCGGTGATCTCGCCCGAGGGCTGCGCGTCAATTCTTTGGAAAAGCACAAATAAAAAAGAAACGGCTGCCGAGGCGATGGGCCTCACGGCCGATCGACTGCGCTCGCTCGGGCTCGTCGACGAGGTGATCGCCGAGCCGCTCGGAGGCGCGCATCGCGATCCGGCCGTGACGGCCTCGTCGGTCAAGGATGCGATTCTGCGTCACTTGCGCCAGTTGCAATCGAGGCCCTGCGAGACGTTGCTCGCTGAGCGTTCGCGTCGACTCGCGGGCTTTGGTGCCTTCACTGAGGAGGCGAGCTGAGCGCGTCTCACGACCCGTTGCTCGAGCGCCTCACGCGCGAACTCGAGTCACTCGCGGGCGATGCCGCGCCTTCAGGATGGTGCGTGGCACTGAGTGGTGGGGCGGATTCGGTCGCCTTGCTCGTCGCGCTCTCCGAGCTTCGCCGTTCATCGCGTGGGCGTCGTGTCCCCCTGCGTGCAGTGCATGTGCATCATGGTCTGCGCCCGGAGGCGGATGCGTGGGCCTCCCATTGTAGCGCCCTGTGTCGAGGTCTGCGTGTTCCGCTGTCGGTGCGGCGTGTCGCCGTGCCGCGAACGCGCGGGTCGTCGCTCGAGGCCGAGGCGCGGCGGGTACGCTACGAGGCGCTCCTCAAAGGCTTGCGCCGTAAAGAGTGGTTGCTTACGGCGCATCACGAAGACGACCAGCTCGAGACGCTGTTACTGCAGTTGATGCGAGGCGCGGGCGTGGCGGGCCTGGCTGCGATGCCGCGAGATACGGTCTTTGGCGCAGGGCGTTTGGTGCGCCCCGTACTTCACGAGTCACGAGCCGCACTTGAATCGTTCGCCCGTAGGCGCGGGTTCTTGTGGGTCGAGGACGACAGTAACGTCGATGAACGCTTCGATCGGAATTTTTTAAGACGACGCGTCTCACCCGTGTTACGTGAACGCTGGCCTGCCGCCTCGCGCGTTGCCTCGCGGAGCGCGTCGCATCTTGGCGAAGCACGGGCCCTGCTCGAGGCGCTTGCAGTGGAAGATCTCGCGAGGGTGAGCGTCGAGGGCGGACTCGTCGACCTGGCGAGGCTCGCCAAACTCGATGCGGCGCGGCAGCGCAATGTACTGCGCCATTGGTTGCAGGCTCGCGGTCTTGCGATGCCCGATGCCGTGCACCTCGAGCGCATCCGGGTCGAGTTGGCCGCCGCTCGACCGGACGCGACGCCGTTCGTGCGCTGGACCGGTGGTGAGGTGAGGCGGTTTCGAGGGCGGCTGTACGCGATTCGAAAGCCTGCGAGGCGAGAGGCCTCGCCGAGAGCGAAGTCGCCGCAGGATCGTCGGGCGTGGCGGTGGAAGACGGCTCGCCGGTTCGAGCTCGGCGAGGGCCGAGGCGAGCTGCGACTCGTGGCTGATCCTCATGGGTCGCTTAATGCCGGATCTCTTCCTGCGGTGCTCTGGGTGGGCGTGCGTGAGGGGGGCGAGAGGCTTGCGCTCGAGGTGGGTGGACCGCGTCATTCGCTGAAGGAGCTGCTCAGAGTCGCCACGCTGCCTCCCTGGGAACGCGAGGTGTTGCCGATCCTGTTCGACGGCGAAACACGCGCCGCGGCGGTGGTGGCCGTCGCCGATCTGCTCGTGGCCGCGGCATTCCGCGCAACGGGCCGCCCAACGGTCGCCTCGAGGCGCGCAAAGGAGCGTTTACGGCTGGTGTGGGAAGGCCGATTTTGTTAATTTGGGTTCCCGTCGTGCCGGGGTCTCCTCGGCGCTTTTTTTGCGGCGGTCCTCATGCCTCGTTTTGTCTTTGTCACAGGCGGTGTCGTTTCCTCGTTGGGGAAGGGCATCGCCTCCGCTTCTTTAGCGGCTATCCTCGAGGCACGCGGTCTCAAGATCGCGATGGTCAAGCTCGACCCCTACATCAACGTCGATCCGGGCACGATGAGTCCGTTCCAACACGGCGAGGTGTTCGTCACCGACGACGGCACTGAGACGGACCTCGACCTCGGTCACTATGAACGATTCGTTCGCACGGTGACCGGCCGTCACAGTAACTTCACCACGGGGCGTATCTACGAGCGCGTGATCGCCAAAGAGCGTCGCGGCGATTACCTCGGTGCGACGGTGCAGGTGATCCCGCACATCACCGATGAGATCAAGGCGAGCATCATGCTCGGCGCGGGCGACTCGGACGTCTGCATGGTCGAGATCGGCGGTACGGTGGGTGATATCGAATCGCTGCCCTTCCTCGAGGCGATACGTCAGATCGGCGTGGAGCTCGGCCGTACTCAGGCGATCTTCATGCATCTGACGCTGGTACCTGTCGTGGGGGGTGGCGGCGAAATCAAGACGAAGCCGACGCAGCACTCGGTCAAAGAATTACGCAGTATCGGTATCCAGCCAGACATCCTACTCTGTCGCGCGCGTGATCCGCTGCCCGCCGAGCACCGGCGGAAGATTGCGCTCTTTACTAATGTCGAATATCGCGCGGTCATCTCGGCAGTCGATGCCCGAGATATCTACGAGATACTTCTTTTATTGCACGAGCAGGGGCTCGACGACATCGTCGTCGAAAAGCTCCGACTCGAGTCGCACACGAAACCGGCGGATCTCTCGTCTTGGAAGCGGGTAGTCGACACCAAGGCTAACCCGGAGGTCGAAGTCGACATCGCCATGGTTGGCAAATACGTACAGAACCGCGACTCGTATATTTCGCTTAACGAAGCGCTCACGCATGCGGGTGTACAGAACCGCACGCGTGTGAATATTCATTTCATTGAGTCGACGGACATTGAAGAGCACGGTGCCGCCGTACTCGAGAAGATGGATGCGATTCTGGTGCCGGGCGGCTTTGGCGAGCGCGGTGTCGAAGGTAAGATCGTGGCGGTGCGCTACGCGCGCGAGCGCAAGATTCCGTACCTCGGTATTTGTCTCGGCATGCAGATCGCCGTCATCGAGTATGGTCGCCATGTGCTCGGGCTCACGGGGGCAAACAGCACGGAATTCAATTGCGAGACGCCGCAGCCGGTGATCGCGCTCATTACCGAGTGGCAAGACGCGCTGCACGGCGCTCAGGCGCGCAGCGACACCTCGAGTCTCGGCGGCACCATGCGCCTCGGTGGGCAAGACGTGAAGCTCGCCGAGGGTTCTCGTGCGCGCACAATCTACGGGAAGCCTGTGATCCGCGAGCGTCACCGACACCGTTACGAGTTCAACAACACCTATCTCGATCGGTATCGGGCGGCGGGGCTCTCGTTCTCGGGTATGTCGCCGGATGAACTCGTCGAAATCGTCGAGCTCGCCGATCACCCGTGGTTCGTCGCTACGCAGTTCCACCCTGAGTTCACCTCCAACCCGCGCGCCGGGCATCCACTCTTCACAGGGTTCATCGCTGCGGCGCGCACGCAGCACGCAGGACGTAAGACATGAAGCTCGCTCAGCACGAAGTCGGAGCTAGATCGCGGTTTTTTTTAATTGCAGGACCCTGTGTCATCGAGAGCGCAGCACTCTGCGAAGAGGTGGCCGGGCGCATGCGGGAGATCACGGCGCGTCTCGGCGTGCCGTACGTGTTCAAAGCCTCGTTCGACAAAGCCAATCGTTCGTCACGATCGAGTTTTCGGGGTCCCGGGCTCGAAGCGGGACTCAAAGTGCTCGAAGGCATCCGCTCGAAGTTCGGCTTACCTGTGCTGACGGACGTACACGAAGATACGCCGCTTGCCGAAGTGGCCTCGGTCGTCGATGTGCTGCAGACACCCGCTTTTCTTTGTCGTCAGACCAACTTTATCGTCGCGGCTGCGTCGCGAGGCAAGCCTGTCAATATCAAGAAGGGACAGTTTTTGTCGCCGTGGGAAATGCAAAACGTAGTCGATAAAGCTCGCTCGACGGGTAACGACGCCATCATGGTGTGTGAGCGCGGTTTCAGTTTCGGCTACAACAACCTCGTGTCCGACATGCGTTCGCTCGCCATCATGCGTCAGACCGGATGCCCGGTAGTCTTTGATGCGACGCATTCGGTACAGCTGCCCGGTGGGCAGGGTAACGCCTCGGGCGGACA